>Ga0209187_1000098_pt1 | contig 196567 bp, 183 predicted proteins | sample BantaG_FD_187430 | JGI IMG/M metagenome (GOLD analysis project Ga0209187, IMG submission 187430) | Marine algal microbial communities from Bantry Bay, Ireland - BantryBay_4 metaG (SPAdes) (version 2) | ecosystem: Host-associated > Algae > Red algae > Unclassified | place: Bantry Bay, Ireland...
GTTTCTCGCATCGTTAAATCCTCTTGGTTGTTTCTTTTCGGTTCGCACTCTAAAGATAACAAAACCAAGAGGATTTTTTACATATACCGCATTATATTTTCAATGGATTCAGTGTTTTATCTGTTTCCGGATGGGCACTAACTAGCAGACTTTCCGCACAAACTGGTTTCGCGGACTGGTTGCGCAGACTATGTCCTCACCATACGGTAAACCCGCTCATCCATGGTATCCAGACCCCGCTCTGCAAGGCTCCCCAAACGCTCTGGTCCGCTGGATGAATCTATCAACGTCACGCTAAAATCACCCGTGTAGAGGGCTTGCACCTCTTCATCGGGAACCGAAAACGGTGGCCCCTTCATCTTAGATGGGTCGTAAATCAAACTGATCAAGAGCCCTGGTGCACCACTGGGCAGCAAGGAGGCCAGTTTTTTCGCGTACAAACGACGCATTTCAGGTGGTAGCGCAATAAGCGCTGCCCGGTCATAAAAACCCATGAGAGGTCCAGTTTGAGCCACCTCTAGCTTGAAAAGGTCACCAGCAAACAGCCGTATACCAGCAGCGTTTCCAGTGCCCGTGAACTCCTGTAAATTTCCGGTATCCCGACGCTCAAATGGCAATTGGTTCTCAGCGAAAAAAGCCTCTACGGCGTATTCGCTCAGCTCGACCCCAATCACCGGGTGTCCAGCCTTGTGAAGCATGAGCATGTCCAAAGACTTTCCGCACAGGGGGACCAAAACCGGGGCATCGGCTGGCAAAGACAAAGTCGGCCAGAATTGCTCCAATCGCGAATTGGTTTTGGATTGATGAAATCCTTGCTTGGTGCCAGGCCCCCAGCGTTCGAGCCAATAGCTTGCGTGCATAAAATGTACAGCCCTGTTCAGACAATGAACGAAAACAAAGAATGAGTAGTCACCAATATTCTACACTGTGGACTCAATAGATTATGGCTGCTTTGAACGATCAATTGCATACAGCACTGTTAATCAGTCATAGCCTGGATTGCAGGCCTATTACAATTTTCGCTACAGTATTCGACACAATAAAGGACTGTGCAATCGTTAAAACAGCTCCGATTGCAAGGGGTCGGCATGATCGATTTTGTCGGGCAAACTAACTTCACGCCAAGCCTGCATTAATGGAAAATACAGAGCGGCTCTGATTTTTCGTTTTTCAAAGCGACCAACAATTGCAGCATATCGTTGCAGCTGATCAGTGTACCGCTCCTGCTCGTTATCTAAAAACGCTTCTTTGTCGGCCCCCGTGTGATCCCCGGTTTTATAGTCAACAATCCAGCGTACGTCGTTATCCACAAATGTTCTATCTATGACAATACGATTAACAATGCCATTGACCGGTGCCGACAGCTCCCATTCTGATTTTGCTTGTGAGTGTTCTTGGCTAAGAATCCACTGACCGCGTTCATCGCTACGAGTTTTGCCCAACGCATCCATCACTTTATTTACCGCTCTGTCTAACTGCTCTTGCGCAACACCCATGTTTTTCAGCTGTTGATACACGCGGCTTTTAATTAGCTGATTTTCTTGCGGGGCTTGAACTGACATGAGCTGTAGTTGCTCGTGCACGGCGGTGCCAATATCTCGCGCCAGAGTACCAGCCCAAAGAAACTCAACTTGTGGCTCTTTAGGTGGTTTTCTTACGCTGTCCTCCGGCCAGGCGAAAACATCCATTGCTGGCCTGATCCAGGCAGTTGGCAACCGTTGTAGCTCGGGGCTTGGTACTTCAGCCGTGTCGACTTCCTCGATCGAAGAGGTAGTGGAAGAAGCTGATGGCAAGACCGTTGGCGTGCTTGTGCCAAACTCTGCGGTTTGATCGGTACTTTGATCGGTACTTTGATCAGCGCTTTGATCGGTTTCTGCTGCCAGAATCGGCATGGTTTCAAGTGCCCTTTGAAACACAGGTGCAAACAATGGCCACAATGGATTAAGCAAGGAGCGCTTCTCAGGATCTCTTAACTCTCCATCAGTACGCGTTTTTGCGCTGGCCAACAAATGCAGTTGCTTTTTTGCGCGAGTGCAGGCCACATATAATAATCGCAGCTTCTCCTGCTCGTCACACAACTGACCTGCACGGCGGACCAATGCGTTAATGGGGTCTATCGCTTTTCCGGACAAACCGCGCTCTGAAATCGGTGCCAGCAACAATCGTTCGTCGGCATCGCTGCCCGACTCAAACCAATTCAGAATTTTTTGCTGATCGCCACGAGGTTTTCTATCCAGCGAGGGCAGAATAACCGTATCAAATTCCAGACCTTTGGATTTGTGCAGGGTCATAACTTGAACACGAGCATCAGTATCAGAACTTGCAGCGTACAAACTTTCCATAGACGTGTGCAATACGCTGGGCTGCCAAAGCTGCCCATCTTGTTCAAGCTTACGCAATTGCGCAATACAACGCTCAGCAGCATCAAGATCAATGGCATCACTGCACACTACCGGTCCACCCAACTGCAGCCAGCATGCTTCGACCCACGGCATTAGCGCACCTCTGGAGGATCGCTCAACTGCCGGAGATATAATCTGCAAGAAGTTCTTAACACGCGTTTGTCCGTCTTCACTCAACAACACCAGCCGAGCGTTCTCATGCAGCAAATCGAACACGGTTTGGTGTTTTGCACCGTCCATTAAAAAATGCAGATCGTGCAACGTTAACCCACACCAAGGGGCACGCAATAGTGTTAACCAATGTAGTCGGTCATGTGGGTAACGCAGCGCAAGCGCCAGAGAAACTAAATCACGTACCACGTGCCGATCTCCGAGCAACTCCAGATCAACAGATTGATACTTTATGCCGAGCGCCTGTAGTGCGGCGAATACCGGAGCCGCTTGCGAGCGTGAACGCAGCAAGATCGCCACGCTGCTTTGCGAATCTTCGCCACCTAGTGCCTGACGGGTTAATTGAGCGACACATTCAGCTTCTTCAGTTGGCTCTTTATCAATGAAAGGATGTAGCGCGACCGCCCCGGCCGAACTTAAATGAGCAATAGAAGGTGCGTAGGAAACCGCACCGGTTACATCATCAGAATCTTCAGGAAAGACCCCGGTGAACGCATCATTAACCCACTCTACAATTGCAGATGCTGCACGAAAGTTAACCGTGAGTGTTAATGGTTGTAGTACGACAGACCCGACACCAAACTCGCGCGCATGCGTAAATAACGTGACATCACCACCGCGGAATCTATAAATTGATTGCATGGGGTCACCCACGGCAAAAAAAGTACGCCCCTCATCGGGCTGCCAACCCGCCACCAATAACTTATACAGTTCGAACTGAGTACGAGAAGTATCCTGAAACTCATCAACAAGAACGTGCTTGATCTTCATGTCCAGAGCTAAGGCCAAATCTGTTGGCTCGTCTTCATTACCCAAAGCCCGTCGTGCACGCTGTGTCATTTCAACAAAATCGACAACCCCGTATTCCGCGAACACCTCTTGTAACTCAGACAATAACTTTGGCAGCATGGTTAACAGCTGTGATAGCAATGCCCAGTCTTTGTCATCGTATTTACCCGATGGCAAGCCACGCACTTCATCCAATAGCTCGACTAATTCAGGCACATCACCGAGATCTTCCAGTAATCCGATCATTCGCTCTTTGCGTGCTTTTAATTCTTCAACAGATACACCAACAAGATCTGCATCTTTTGGCGACACCGGAAAAGCCGGACGTTTTATACCACCAGGTTTGCGCATGGTCACTGGCGCATTGGCTGTTAACAAGGCATTCGCCAAGGCGCGCCATGCAGGTAATTCTTCAACCGATGTGCCCAGATCGTCATTAATTGCGGCTAATGCATCTGCCATCGCATCTACCTGCGAAGTATCTGCCCCTGCATCGGCCAACAACGCGCGTTGTACCGGCGCTACTTGTGCCAACAATGCAGTGAGTCTTGACGTAGTACCTGTCGGCATAGTTTCAGCAAGTTCCTGCAATCTACTTTCTACCAGTTGTTGCAATTTGGCCTCTAGCAGTTCACGCAGTTTGTTGTGCGAAATGGAATGCGTAACGTAACCACCCCATTGATCCCGGTTGGCTAGCAGCTCGGCTAACAAACCCTGCACATGTTCTTGACGATTACCTAATTGCAGTAACAGCAAATCAAGCTCGTCAGCACGATGATCAAGTAATTGCTCTGCAGCTCTACGGTATATGGGCCGCGCATCATCAACCAAACCCGCTGGCCCACCGAGCTCAGAGACCACTGGCAGTCGATGGGCAAATGTGGTGCACAGTGAGTCGATGGTTCGAAGCGTTAAACGCTGGGTGTTTTTTAGTAACTGCCAATCGCGTTCAGCATCACGCTGCAGGACTGCTTGCGCAAGTTTGAACCCTTCCAGTTGATAAGCATTGTCGGGTGCAATTCCTAAAGCTGCGCTTTGCAAAGTCTCAACGACACGCGCACGCATTTCACTGGCAGCTTTTCGGGTAAAGGTTATCGACAATACCTCCTCTGGTTCGTCGACCAGAGTGAGCAATTTTAAAACACGTCGCGTTAGCAGTTCGGTTTTTCCCGAGCCAGCTGGCGCTTGCACAATAAACGATTGCGTGACGTCTAACGCCTGCGAACGAACAGCTGCGTCAGCTGGTTCGCCGTCTTTTTTTTCTCCTCCGGGGGTACTCATGCTGCACCTCCGCCAACATCAACACCGGCTTCATCGGCATCCTCTGTCTCAGGTGCGCCTTTAGTGATACGGCACAACGACGGTAACTCGCAATAATCGCACGCATTGCTGACTGGTGTAATCGTTGCCACACCTTCACGAATCTCTGTTGCCAGCATATTTAATGATTGCGACCAGTGATCGCGCGCTTCTTCCCAACTGTGCAGGGTGTGCGATAGGGATCGATTATGTTGAGGTGATTTTAAACTGCCAACAATGTTGTCTTCTGAGGTGGTACCAATAAACTTATGTTGATTAGGAAAGACCTGTGCAAAGCAAGCACCTTCGACGGCCTCATTGGTTCCGGCATAAAGCGGAAGCTGTGGGTTTTCGATTCGCTCCTCGCCCCAGCTTTTAATCTTGTTGTTTTGACCAGTTTTATAATCTATGACCACTGTTTGGCCACTGGCCAAGCGGTCCATACGATCTACTTTTACTTTGATAGAGATACCAGCTATGTCAATATTTAACTCTTGCTCAAGCTCGATAACTTCAAACGGCTGGCGTATGCGTTCAACTTCAATCCAGTCACTTAACAGCCGATGCAAATAGCGACCTTGCAAATTTTGTAAACCAGCCGGAACCGTTTCTTTTTTCATTGACTGTTCGATAGCGAAGGAAATAGCCTGGTTCAGTTCTTCTTCGCTCAGTGATAGTAGTTTGGTATGCGTACGCACTTGCTCCCAGAAATATTCTATGGCGTTGTGAAACAAAGTGCCATGCTGTCTGGGATCAAGGCCAATACCAGCTTCTTCTAGTTTTTTTATACCTAGCCGGTGTAGCGCGAACGCTTTAAACGGACAACGCGCCTGGTTTTCTAACAAGCGAGCGCCACCCTTGACAGCCGTGCCAGGTTCAAGCTGTGGCCCGTGTGTATCAGCGAGAGATTCCAGAGTAGCGCTGGCATTAATAAGCTTTGCAGGGTCTATGGTGTCGATACTTTGTAGCAATGAATCGGCTACTGCAACATCGGCAATGATAGGTGCTGGATGAAGTTCATGGCCATCTCGCATACTGGCATGACAAACATACAATGTTGATGTAGAGCGTTTCCAAAGCGCAATTTCTTTTTCGGCCACCGCTAACCTGATACTTGGTGACGCATCAGGCACCCCGGCTTCTTGCTGGGATTTAATCGATATAAATGAAGTCGGTGTGGCAACCGGTGGCCACTGCTCAGCATCCAGACCAGTCACCATCAGTTTGTCAAAGCTCATACCGTGACTTTCAAGCCGCCCCATAATTTGAATGGGTGTTGCAGCCGTCTCCAATTGGAATACGCGCGACCGGCACAGCTTAGTTAGCAGACGAAGCGCACGCTTGCTATTGAATATTTCCCCATCATCCAACAGTTGAAAATCATCCAGACAACTGTTCCAGGCTTCGACAGCTTGAAATTCCTCACTGTCTATCGATTTCCCCGGCCAGCCAAGATCACGCACGGCTCTGCCAAAATTTTCAGCCCACATTGCGGCTCCCGATTGCTTCGGCCATTTTTGCCTGGCAACAACTTGCAACGGTTTTCGTAAGACATCGTCCTTAGGTAATAAAGCAATGAAATCAAAAAAGCTGACTTGCCTGACACGCCGGTTACGACAATCGCGATCAACTTTCTCGCGAGCTCGGAGAGCTTTATCGGTGCCGGGCAAATAAGGGCTAAGCAAAAAAGCCGACAATTCAGTATCAGACAAGCCTTTGACCAGCAAACCAAGAAACAGCAAAGCCGTCCGCACAACGCTTTGTTCGTTTAAAGGCAGGCCAATCGATAAATCGTACGGTCGCCCTACGGAATTGATTTCGTTTGGATTAAGAGCTGGAAAAAACGCTTTATCAAAGGCGCGTAAAACTTGTGCTCGACGTTGTTGCAAATCATGTACAACTATTCCAATAAGCTGGTCGGGATGCTCTGCCAACATGCTTCTGGAAAGCTGCGCAATGGAGTCAATCGAACTATTATCGTCCTCATGCACTAAACGAGAGACACCAGCGGTGTCTGATGGCTCGATAAACTCGAGCTGCACGTTTTTTTCTTCTAACAGGTCAAACAGACATTGCATCTGCTTTGGTATTGTTAAAAATCCCGCGAGCAGTATTTTGTTGGGCAACTTGATCGGGCTTTTAACTGCGGCTTCGTCAGGAATCTTGTTGAGCGTCTCACTAGCAACCTCATAGGCCGACAAAAGCTGCATAACATGATCAGTGAGCGTGGCAGAATCCAGCCAGTCATTTTTTTTACATTGTTTAATATACGAATTACGCCACCGCGAAAAAGCCTGCTGGTCTTCGCTGGCATACATGTCGTTGCTGGTGGACACCTCGTTTGCTTCGAACAACTGCCATGCATGTGCCACACGCCAGGCTTTTTGTGCATTGCTGGCAGCGAGATCTATGTCCAGTAAAACTGAGGATGCTGCATCACTGGCTACAGCGTGCTGCCAAAGACGTTCTGAAACAATATCTGCCAGCAACATTGCTTTTGATGAGCCATTGGCAACGCAGTTTGTGTGAATTTGTTTCAGCCACGTGGACAGCGGCATAATCTCCGGGGTCTCCCACCACTGTTTATCGATGTTTAATTGGTGGTCGGAGAAACGCTTCACATAGTAACGCGAAAGGCGCTGGTTTACTGTTAGTAAAACCGCTCCCTGCTCTACTTCAGTACACCAGTTTTCGTTCATGGACATGCCCACTTTGTTGATCAATCAATATAGCAAAATGGTACAATGCAGGTATACGATATAATCGAATTTTACAGGCGATGGCACCCATTAGTCATCGTGTAAGCAACTACGCAAAACTCTACCCATTTATTCAGCTAACGTTTACGTCTGGCTGACAATATGGGCTAGACGACATTGCGGGCAAGATGACATTATGGATTTTCTAGAATTGTGGTTTGGCTGACTTAGCGCCAGTTGGTTTAGACCAGCTAACAGTGGACTGGACAACCACGGACTAACAACCGTGGGCTTGACAACCGTGGGCTTGACAACCGTGAGCTGAACAACCGTGAGCTGAACAATAAGGGCTAAACAACACAGAGGTGGCTGAAATAGCTGACTCGCATTCATTTGACTAACCCACTGACAGACCATCCGTCGGTGCATCGGCTTTTTTGGAGACACGACAGTGTTTGATTGGATAGCAAGTCCTGAAGCCTGGGTTGCACTGGCAACTCTGACGACGCTTGAAATCGTGCTCGGCATCGACAATATTATTTTTATATCAATTTTGGTTGGCCGACTACCAGAATCACAACGAGACAAGGGCCGCGTCATTGGTTTAGCGCTCGCCATGCTAACGCGTCTGGCACTGTTGTTTTCTATCACCTGGGTGATGCGATTAGAAAACACGTGGCTCAGTATTTTAGGCCAGGATTTATCCGGGCGCGATTTCATTTTAATTATTGGCGGACTTTTTCTTCTCACCAAATCCACACGCGAAATTCATTCAAGCCTGGAAATAGAGGAAGAGTCCCATAGTGCACGAACTCAACCCAGCTTTTTTTCCGTGCTTATTCAAATCGCGATACTGGACATAGTGTTCTCACTGGATTCAGTCATAACTGCCGTCGGCTTGGTTGATCAAGTCTCGATTATGGTCATAGCTATAGTGGTTGCCGTGGGTGTCATGTTGTTTGCATCAAAATCGATTTCCGATTTTGTGGACGCCAACCCCACCATCAAAATGCTGGCTTTGTCGTTTTTGATTTTGGTTGGCATGACCTTGATCGCCGAGGGCTTCGATGCACATATCCCGAAAGGTTACATCTACTTTGCCATGGCGTTCTCGCTGGCCGTGGAATTCTTGAATATCACCATGCGAAAAAGGCAAACACGCAATTTGAAATTGCATAAGTCGATCGAAGCCACGCTTGATGAAGACATTTGATAAATACGATTTTTCATAAAAAGTCGTAATTTTACGTATGGGCTGCAACACATGAATCTTGCTAAAGTTGCGCCCAATACACACAGGAACTAAAAAATAATGAGCAACAAAACAATTCTTGTCACCGGCGGCGCTGGCTACATTGGTAGCCATGTGGTCAAGTTATTAGGCGAACGCGATGAAAAAATAGTCGTGCTGGACGATTTATCCACAGGCCATGCCGACGCCGTATTGCATGGCGAATTGGTTGTCGGTAAAACCGGTGACATGGATTTAGTAGAAAAACTGATAAAGCAACACGACATAGACGCAATCATTCACTTTGCTGCCCACGCCGTTGTGCCAGAAAGTGTGGAAAATCCGTTGAAGTATTACGCTAACAACACTTGCAGCACTCGTAACTTGCTGGAAGTTTGTCAGAACAACAACATAAAACACTTTATCTTCTCTTCAACTGCGGCCGCCTACGGCAACATTAACAGCGACAAGCCTTGCGATGAATCATTGCAAACAGCGCCGATTAATCCGTACGGCACATCCAAACTCATGTCAGAAGCCATGCTAGCCGATGTCAGCAAAGCAACAGAGCTTAAGCATGTCATTCTGCGCTACTTTAATGTAGCTGGCTCTGACCCTGACGGACGCATTGGACAATCAACGAAAAACGCTACGCTATTGATAAAAGTTGCAGCCGAGGTTGCGCTAAAGAAACGCGAGCAACTTTATGTGTTTGGTACAGACTATCCAACGCCAGACGGTACCGGCGTGCGCGACTATATTCACGTATCAGACTTAGCCACGGCGCATTTGGCATCGCTTGATTATTTGCGAGGCGGTGGCGAATCAACACTCATGAATTGCGGTTACGGGCATGGCTTTAGCGTCAAAGAAGTTATCGACTCAGTTAATCGAGTGCACGGCTCGCCCATCAAGGTCGTTGAAGAACCTCGTCGAGCCGGTGACCCAGCATCACTAGTAGCCGCTGTTGGTAAAATTCATGACACCCTGGATTGGACACCCCAGTATGACGATTTAGACAAAATTGTTGAAACGTCGCTTAATTGGGAGAAGATTTTGCTGGAACGCCAACACAATCAAAGTTAAGCATAAACGCTATAAGACATACAAGAACAAGGGACTACAAACTAATATCAGGTTGCAATTTGCCTTCGGTCGCAAGGCGTGCAACCAATACATCAGAAATTACTCGATAATAGTGCAGGTGCACCTTGGGTGGCAGATCACTGAGTGAATCTGCTGAGACTTCCAAAACATTCACATCGGTTAGCGCCTGCATTTTTTTGGTTTCTGGTGCTCCATGTATAAATCCAAGCTCACCTATGCACTGCCCTTCAGCACATAGTCGTATCAAATCATCGTTTTCGGTGACTTTAACCATGCCGTTGGTCACAACAAACAAACGACGTTCAACATCGCCAGCGTCTATCAACATGTCGCCAGGTGAGAATGTTTTTACCCGCACAATCTCCAACAACTGCGCAATTTCAACATCTGAAAACGTACTGAAAAACTGCTGAAACTGCAGCTGTTTAATAAAGCGTTGTTGTGCAACCGGCCGTTGCTCAACAATACGAAAGCGTTCTATAAACGGCACTAGCTCTGCTGCCATATCGGCACCCGATTGGTACCGTCGCTCAGGTTTCTTTTCCAGCGCCTTGGATAATACATCGGCCAGCGCATCGGGTAGCTCGGGTTTTACATCATTTAGACGTGGAGCGCGCTGATTGACAACGGTACGAAAAAGATCTTTTACTTTTTGTGCTTTAAACAGCTGGCGGCTGGTCAGCAGCTCGAACAGTACGGTTGCTAAAGAATAGAAGTCACTGGACGGACCAAGATCCTTACCCAGGATTTGTTCAGGCGACATGTAATTGGGTGTGCCTAAGGTGGGGCCTTGTTTACTCAGCCCGGCTTCTCCGGTGAGACCAACCGCTATACCAAAGTCTAGAATCTTCACAGAACCATCATCGCCCAACATGATATTGGCAGGTTTGATGTCGCGGTGGATAATGTCTTGCGCATGCGAATAATCCAATGCATGACAACAATCAACAATGATTTCTAAAGAACGATGAATGGGCAAAGGGCTTTGGCCTTTACCGTACTGCTTCAAGGAAACCCCATCGACGGCTTCCATGACAAGGTAGTTCAAGTCTTCGTATTGCCCAGCATCATAGACAGTGACAATGCCCGGATGAGAAAGCCTGCCGGCCGCAACTATTTCAGTTTGGTATGCCCGTTGTGCGCCTGGGACTTTCCCGGTTGATACATGCGCTTCACCGATCGGTGAGAGTTTTATAGCAACCTCGCGGCGCAACACATTATCTAAACCCAGGTGCACGACTCCACACGTACCCGAACCAATTTTGCCACCAATGGTGTAGCGGCCAATCTCGTCCGGAACAACAATGTCGAGCGGTTTTATGGAAGGCTTCGCTGCTGCCTTGCCATCGTTAGATCCACCAGATGAACCATTGGCCAGACTATTCGCAGGATCATTGTTTGGCGGGGCTATAGAATCTTTCACAGGCGACTGCCCTGCCGCTTTAGAACCATGGGCGCGCATGCGGTCAACATCCGCCCGCTCGACAGAGCTATCCGGGGCTGATTGAGATTGACCTGCAGCTTTGCTGGATGAGGCTGGTGCATCCATGTATTCAGATTCAAATGAACGGCAATCGATGAAGCCCAGATCATAACACTCTAAGACCCTGCACTACAAAGTTGCTCCAAGCGACTGATCAGGCATGGATAAGGGGTTGACAAGCTCTTAGGCTGCCTGTCAAAAACACGCCACATATTGGTCAAACCAATATGCGACCTACTACCGAATCTGCGCCAAATTGCATCATCGATAGTACGTCACCGCCAGCCTCACTGGCCTGAGGCGTCGGGAAAATGGTGGAAAGTACACTTGAAACAAACAGGTAATACAGCAAGGCAACCCCAATACTGGTGAACATTCGCATTTCGAATGTATGCCGCAAAACGTGGGCAACCAGCGACAAACTCCACGCCAGAACCAATACCCGAGAAAATATAAAGAGACCATCTGGCGCCTCGCCCTCAGGCAGCACAATAAGATGGAAAATAGGGATGGCTGCAAAATTCAGAATAGCCCCGGCACCACAAATGGCACCAAAAGACTGATGAAAACGGGGCAGTCGCGACGTGAACATGAGCGCCAGAAAAAGAAACACGCCAGTGAACGCGATATCCAGCGTTGCGTGCAGAGCGGAGGCACCCAAGCTGTACAATCCGATCAAGGCCAGGATATATGACACCAGATTAAGCACAATGCCGGTATACATCTGGTTTTCGCCTGCGGGCAAATCCTGAGGTTTTCCCATCAGAAAGGCGATGTTGAAATACTGTTTTAACAGTTCGATCACAAGTGCATCGTCAGCCTCTTTAAGAACGCCGATGGTATCAAAGTTATCACGTGTATGATTCGTACCTGACACACAACGTAACGCCAAACACATTACCCATGTACCAGCCCGGACAACCTTTTCAAATGAGCGACCGCTTTCGCGGTTATTTGCCTGTGGTAGTTGATGTTGAAACCGGTGGTTTTAACGAGCAAACCGACGCCTTACTTGAAATTGCAGCCGTGCTAGTCGATTTTGACGAAACCGGCAAATTGGTGTGCACCGACAGCTACAGCACTCACGTTCACCCATTCGAGGGGGCTAATCTGGAGCCAGCCTCAATGGAAATAAACGGCATTGACCCGGACAATCCATTACGCGCGGCGCGGGCTGAACGTGAAGCGCTAAAATATATATTTACACCCATCCGGCAAGCTGTTCAGGATGCAGGTTGCAATCGCGCAATATTGGTCGGCCACAATGCTTTTTTCGATTTGAAGTTTGTCAACAAAGCCGCCGATCGCGCTGGCGTTAAACGCAATCCCTTTCATCCCTTCAGTTGCCTGGATACGGTGTCGTTTTGTGGCTTGGCTTACGGTCAAACGGTTTTAGCCCGCGCTGCCGATTCTGCCGGGATAGACTGGGATACAAGCGAGGCGCATTCGGCTGTATACGATACGCGTAAAACTGCCGAGCTATTTTGTTCGGTGGTGAATAAGTGGGAAAGCTTGCATAAGACGAGTAACGTGTAGTAATCCAACCCACCCAACTATCGGTGGGTTGAATTAATTACCTACAAAAGGTCCAGCACAATTATGAAGCTGCGCTATCAACCATCTTTTGCAACTCACCGCTTTCTGCCAGCTCGCACGTGATGTCACATCCGCCCACTAGCTCGCCGTTGATAAACAGTTGCGGAAAAGTCGGCCAGTCGGATACTTTCGGCAAATTTTCGTGCACGCCAACATCGGCAATGATGTTCACATACGCAAATTCCTTATTGCAGTTTTTCAACACTTCAACTGTTCGCGCCGAAAATCCGCACATAGGCATTTGCGGTGTGCCTTTCATATAAACAATGACAGGGTTGTTTTTAATTTGGTCGTTTATACGATCGACCGGGTTTTCTTGATTATCACTCATGGTTAGTCTCGCTTACGCGCTAAGGGCGGCAAAGCGCTCAGATGTTTTTGCCCAATCAACCACTTCTAACCACCCATCAATGTAGTCAGGACGCTTGTTTTGGTATTTCAGGTAATAAGCATGCTCCCAAACATCCAACGCCAAAATAGGTGTGCCCTGCATATCGGCAACAGGCATCAATGGGTTGTCCTGATTAGGGGTAGATGTGACAGCCAGCTTTCCATCTTTAACAATCAACCAGGCAAAGCCAGAGCCGAAACGCGTAATACCCGCTTGCTTGAGTTGCTCTTTTAGTTTGTCCATAGAACCGAACTCGCCATCGATGGCTTTGCTCAGCGCATCGCTTGGTGCACTGCCGCCGTCACACATGGAATTCCAGTACAAAATGTGGTTGTAGTAGCCACCACCGTTATTACGAATCGCTGGTGATGTTTTGGCATCGACGCCAGCCATAACCTCTTCCAGAGATTTATCAGCGTGTGGGGTATCGGCCACCGCACCTGTGAAGTTCTTGAAATAGGTTCTGTGGTGCCGGTCGTAGTGGATTTCCATTGTCATGGCGTCCACATGGGGCTCCAGTACATTGAAATCATAAGGTAGATCAGGAAATTCGAAAGCCATGTCTTCTCCGTTATAAAGGGTGAAATTGCTCGCCAAACGCTAGGCGTTGACGAATCATACACCTATGTTCTCACCCCATATTGACTATTGGCAAGCCTGCCCAACACTTATTCACGTATTTTTCAGCCCAAAATGTGCCATCTGCACCGGTATGGCTTGGCTGGACGCAGACCTTGTAATACCATCATTGTCTGAAATTTAATAAAGCTTGGGTTCAACAATGGAATATTTAATGTCCGCGTACGGACGATTGCCCGTGAGCATCGTCCGAGGCGACGGCGTCAAACTCTGGGACGATCAGGGCCGTGAATACCTGGATGCGCTCTCAGGCATTGCCGTTTGCGGTCTGGGTCATGCAAACAAAGCCATGGCCGAGGCGTTAAACGAGCAGGTCAATTCGCTGCTGCACATCTCGAACTTGTATCGCGAACCGCTGCAGGAGTCACTGGCTCAGCAATTGTGCTCAGTTGCTGGCATGGACAAGGCTTTCTTTTGTAATTCAGGCGCGGAGGCCAACGAGGCGTGCATAAAAGTCGCTCGTTTGCATGGCTTTAAGAAAAACATCGAAACACCCACCATCATCGTGACTGACACAGCATTCCATGGCCGCACACTGGCGACCATTGCAGCAACCGGTAACACAAAAATACAACACGGTTTTGGCCCTTTAACACCTGGGTTTGTGGTTGTGCCATACAACGACATTGATGCTATCAATAACATCAAATCCAAGTGTGACGACATCGTTGCCGTACTACTTGAACCCGTACAGGGCGAAGGTGGTATCAACGTCCCGGCCGATGACTACTTGAACCAAGTGCGCGCTATTTGTGATGAACAAAATTGGCTCATGATGCTTGACGAAATTCAATCTGGCATGGGTCGTACCGGCAAGTGGTTTGCCCATCAGCACACTGACATTCAGCCCGACGTCATGGCTGTTGCAAAAGCCCTGGGCAATGGTATCCCCATCGGCGCATGCCTTGCGCGTGGCCATGCTGCTGAATTAATTCAGCCTGGGTCTCATGGTACGACGTTTGGTGGTAATCCTTTATCCAGCCGCGCTGGACTCACCGTGATCGCAGAAATGCAAAAACACGACTTGGTGAATCGCGCAGCTGAACTTGGCCATCGAATTCAATCAGGGCTACGCAACCGTCTGCATAATCGCGCTGGTGTTGTCGAAGTGCGTGGTAAAGGCTTAATGATTGGCATCGAACTGGACGAGCCGTGTGCGGAGCTGGTTCAGCAAGCGCTGGATGCAGGCCTGTTGATCAACGTTGCGTCCGGTAATGTCGTGCGATTACTACCGCCTTTAGTACTAACGGATGAGCAAGCCGATCATATAGTGAATACCGTTAGCGACTTAGTGATTGCGTTCACCGAAACAGCCGATGAACCTGCCAAGGCGGATGCTTAACATGAGACACTTTATATCTGTTGCTGATTTAAGCTCCGAAGAATTTCGCGCCATCATTGCACGGGGCAGTGAGTTTCGTCGTCAATTTGAAAACGGTGAAACTCAAGGTCTGTTTCCCGGTAAAACACTGGCAATGATTTTTGAAAAGTCATCTACCCGAACCCGAGTGTCATTCGAAGCCGGCATGACTCAACTGGGTGGACACGCTTTGTACCTATCACCCAACGATACTCAACTGGGCCGCGGCGAACCTATGGAAGACACCGCGCGTGTACTATCTCAAATGGTTGACCTGGTTATGCTTCGTACTTACTCGCACGAAGGCTTGCACCGGTTTTGTGAGGCTGCCACCGTGCCTGTAATCAATGGACTAACCGACTTGTATCACCCATGTCAACTGCTTGCTGATATGCAAACATACTTTGACTACCGCGGTGATATAAAGGGCAAAACCGTCGCATGGATAGGCGATGGTAACAACGTGTGCAACTCCTTCATCAACACGGCAAAGTTGCTTGAATTCAATTTGCGTATTGCCTGCCCTGCCGGTTACCTACCCGATGAAACGGTATTGAAAAATGCAAAAGATGCGGTAAACGTAATGACGTCCCCGGATGAAGCCATGGATGCAGCCGACCTGGTGGTTACCGATGTCTGGTCAAGCATGGGACAAGAGTCCGAATCCAACAAACGCACGGTGGCCTTCACAGACTACTGCGTTACCAAAGAGCGCATGGCTCTGGCCGCCAAAGATGCGCTGTTTATGCATTGCTTGCCCGCCCACCGGGGTGAGGAAGTCGAAGCCGACGTGATCGATGGCGACCAGAGCGTCGTCTGGGACGAAGCCGGCAATCGCCTCCACGCGCAAAAAGCCCTGATGGAATTCCTGCTCCTGCAATCAACCTGAATTAAAGGGGACGAAGAAATTAAAGGGGACGGAGGGATTTAATATTGTCCACAGTAAACCTGTGGACAATATTAAATCCCTCCGTCCCCTTTAATTTCTTCGTCCCCTTTAATTTGCTTGAATTGCTTCACATTTCGCCCCTCTGGCTGGCTTGCTGATTGCTTCGAATTGGTGATATCAACGATTTTTCGCAGAGCCAGTAATCATGAATACAAGCACGACCGCCGGCTGGGCCAACCTCTCCACTCGCAAAGCATTTGCCATCCATTTAACCCTGAGCTTGCTGATCTTTTCCTCCCTGGTGTTCGCCATGTTGATGTGGTGGTTTCCCGGCGAGTTGTTCTTCCTTGATGGCGGTTGGCAGGGGTTGAAAATTGTTGCCTTGATTGATTTGGTTTTGGGACCTGTTTTAACTCTCATGTTGTACAAGCCTCAAAAGAAAGGTTTGCTGATGGACATGTCCCTTATCGCAGCATTTCAGGTTGTCGCACTGGCATATGGTTTCTATGCGACCCATCAGCAACGCACAGTTGCTGTTGTTTACGCCGATAAAAACTTTGTGACGCTGTCTGCAGATGCGGCGGTTGTGGCGCATGACGAATTACTACAGAAAAAGGCAACACCTCAAGTGATTAGCGAACTTGATAAAGGTGCACCGGCAATGTTGGTAAATCCTCCACCTGGCCCGGGTGAATTTAAACAGTACATGTCACAGTTGCTTGGCGGTTATCCCGAACCACACGAGCGATTAGACCTGTTTGAAAAACGCGGCCCTGAACATGCTGAAATGCTGTCGAAGTCTGCGGTAACGCAAAGCGTATTAGATGCCAGCCATACTAATTCGATTGTGGCAGAAGCCATTAAAAACTCTGGCTACAAACCAGAAGAACTTGAAATCCATCGATTCAAGGCACGATACGCCAAAGGTTTTGTGCTGTTAAACAAGAGCGAGCAAAAAATCGTCGATTACATACCGATTGACTTTTCCGCCCTGGCTGAAAAGGTTAACGCGGATTTACAGGTATCAGAAAAACAGGATGCAGAGGATACACCAACGGATGAAACACCCATTGAAGCGGTAGCTGAGTCTGAGGAGCAGTAATCGATAAAAGCGGTTCGTATTACCCTGGCCGCTCCTCTGATCACACTGTTATTCAAGCTGTAACTACTCAAGCAACGCCCATTGTTCGTCTTTTTCAGACAATTGAACCGAACTGTTTAAAGGCCAGTCAATGTTCACTGAAGGGTCATTCCAACGCACACCGGCCTCAGAATCGGGTGCGTAAAGTGCCGACACCATGTAGTGCAATTCCGAATCGTCTTGTAACACTTGATAACCATGCGCAAAGCCTTCGGGAATGTACAGCATGGCCTGATTGGCTTCGCTAAGTTCAGCACCAAACCATTGCCGATAGGTTGCCGAAGCAGGACGCATATCGATCATTGCATCGAAAACCGACCCTCGCGTACAGCGCACCAGCTTAACTTCAGCATTCGGGCTGTGTTGATAATGCATACCACGCGTGATGCCCTTGAACTTGTTGTACGCTATGTTCGCCTGCTTCCACTGAGCACATAGTCCATGCTCAGCAAACTCGTCCACACAAAATACCCTGGCAAAAAAGCCTCGCTCATCTGCACGCAACGCTGGTTCAATTAAATACGCGCCTGCCAAAGGCGTTGCCTGAAATTTCATTTAGCCAGCTCTGCGTCTCGAATTGCCGATGGAGGGGTGTACTTAAGAGAAAACAACACAGCGTTACTTTCCCCTGAACGCGTATCAACCTGACTTTTCTGTCTTCGGTATCGATAAGATCCCGCCACTGTCCAGGCACGAGAAAATCGCCATATGAGTTTTGGTTCGATGCTGAGAAAGCGTCGCGCAAATTCATTTTCGGTATCGGGGCTAAGTGCGTCCGGCTCGTACGCTCTTATCCGCGCAGTAAAGTCTAACAACGGTTTTACCTCACGAAAGAGATCTCCTACTGCTTCTAACGATTCAACCTGTGAACCAACATCACTTGGCAATACGTCAACACCAAACTTAAAACTATATCGAGTAAGACCAGTTGATTTGGTTGCCGTTATATTGGCCAGGAACCCGCTGTTTTTTGTGACGCCAGCAGCCAAAGCCGCTTGCCTGATTTCGTCATTGGCAAAGTCATCGTCTGGCCGCGCCAGATCGGTTTCATCGGTTTCATTCGAGTAAACACCCACTTCAAAACCCAGCAGCAAAGTCTGTGTGAATGCTCTGTCGTAGCCAATACGAAAGGTTGCGGTATTTGAACGTGCTTCGCGCTTTGGGTTACGAGAAATACCCGGAACGTCATCATCAGGAATTTTTTCCTCGAACGGAATAATGACATCGGGATTGGGTTCCGACTCGGCTGTGAAGTCGCTGAAGCCTGCGAAAAAAGACAGTGTTGATATGGGTGATAACTTGGTTTTAACGCCCACGTTTATTGCTACTTCTCTGAAGTCATCCAGTTCGTCCAGCACAGTGAATTGTTGCGTATCTTCAATGGTTACCGGATCAGGACGCACATCGCCAGGTTGTGCGCTCGCCGCCCATCGCGCATCCAGCGTATCCTGCGCACTGGGTAATTCGTGTTCAACTTGAGTGAAGCTTAAGTCGGTTTCGATACTGGTGCGACGAGTCAGGTTATAGCGCCAGTTAGGGGTTATGAGGTACCGCAGCCTGGCGACGTTCTGATCTTGAGTAACGCTGGCACCCGTATCAGCCGCCACTGATGAGATATCGGTGATATCAGCAGAAATATCGCGGCTGGGAGTGTCTCGCTTAATGTTAAGGCCAATGCCGTACTCGGACCGTGCCCGAAAAAATTGAGAGTTTAAAAACAGAATCTGATTGGACGTTAGATCGTTGTCGCGAAGATCACTTTGTGTAATAAGCCCATCCAAGCGAGCCAGGCCTGAGAATTTCACTGAAGGCGCTTCGCGACTCACGCCAATAGTGCCGACTAATCGAGTAGCGTTAACCGCATCGGGAAAATCAGGATCTATAGTGTAGTTAGTGTCGACCCGCTGGTCGATAGCCGCAGAGGGTTCAAATACCCAAACGTCCGCAATGGGACCGGTCGACGGCAGCAAGATAGCGACTAAAAACGCCAAACTAACCGGGGATGTTTTGCCGGTTTTACCAGGTTGCTGCCTGCCTATTCGCTGCATGCTTGTACGTTGCATGCTGGTTCGATGAAAGCGCATGTGCTCAGATGAAATTGGCGACTTAAGTCAATACTACTGAGTATGGCACAGCATTTTGAGTAGCTAAGACTAATTAATACACTAGTTTGTGACTAAATATAGAACCACAGCCAGTCTCAAAACCAGAGCAATCAAGCCAGCTTTACCAGTTTAAGGATTTAGGACCTGAAGAGCACACTCAACACGCATGTTTATACAACCTGAACTACGGTGCATGGTCCATGCAACGTTATCTACCGGATATAAACGTTTACGGGATATAAACGCCTGCGCGATAAGTACGTCTATGGAACAACGACAACATCGCCACTTTGTAAAATAATGTTTTGTTCCAAGTCCCGGCCTCGCTTGATGTCGCGAAAATCAAAGCTGTAGGTCACTTCGCGGCCATCTTGCCGACGTAATATTTGCATATTGCGCTCGCTGGCGTAAGGCGTCGTGCCGCCGGCCAGGGTCAGTGCCTGTACGACATCAACATAACGTCCCAAAGTGAATTGACCAGGGTTGTTGACCTCGCCCAATACAAAAACGGTGTAACCCGAGATTTTATCGACCGATACAGTAACTTCCGCATCTGGCACATAGCGTTGCAGACGTGAACGAATTTCGTCCTGTACCTCCAAAGGGGTACGACCAGACACCTGAATATCGCCCACCAACGGAAAAGAAATTCCGCCGTCGGGTCTAACCAGCACTTTGCGATCAAGGTCTTCTTCTTTCCAGACTGAAATATGCAACACGTCCTCTGGACCTATTCGGTATTCAAGCCCACTGACTTGTTGCGCCATTAATTCGCCGGGCACCAGCAATGTCAGCCCTACCAATGCAATGGTGCAGGTCGCAGCCAGCTTAGCGTACAGTGATTTAATAAAGGCCATATTCAGTGCTCCAAAACCTAAGCTTATCCATCGAGCCGATAGACTGCTGCAATATTTCACAATGTGCAAAGTATAGCGGACAATGCAGATTTATTAGTGATCTGTGCAACAAGGTTTACACTCATTCCACACTGCACTTGACGCCGCTAGCACCGGTTAGTTCAGCCGCTATTCAACACTCTGCGTTACGGTAGATATAACTTCATCACGAAGACTGGTTGAATCGTAAATGGTACGAAACATATCGACCTCATCAATTTTTTCAGATTCAGCAAACAGCGACATCAAGCTACCAAACGAAAAGGGCTGATACCGCAACTCAACCAATGTCGAATAAGGTGCTTTTCCCGAGACCGGAATTTCGTAAGTTACGGTATCGCTACCATTGTTAAAATTATTATCACCCATCGCACCACCCTTCACAGCTACGTCCTCGGGCACGGCGTTCTTGTCAAAACCGGCAGGCGTCAAACGATTGTCTTTCAGGAATTGTGTTGCTGCCAATAATGAATGAGTTATCTCATCGTTAGCATCTCCAACGATACCCTGGTACACCTGAACCTGCGTGGCTGATGTAATTCTGTCGTAATGCACTTCATAACTATCGGGATTGGCGTCTTCAGACACACCGGCGATACTACCATCAGGTCGTATCAACCCATTTTCGTAAATCAACTGGCCATCAGCGTCGGTAACCAATACATGTAAATAGACACGACGTGTGTGATAACCACTGGGTAGCTTGTGACCGGTATGGTTGGTGATTTTAACATCCATGGTTAATTTGTCGTCGCTCACAGCCGCGTTTTGCAATTCAAGCGATGCAGATGTTTTTAAAAACTCACGATTTCGTTCAATAGATTCCTGAAAAGCTTCCGCTGTGATGTCTTCGCTTATTCCCAGTTCGGTTTTGAAATTCTTTAACATGTCCTGCATGACGGTGTTAGCGCCGAGGAACGTGTGTTCAGCAAAATCATTTCGCTCTAAATTGGTACCTGTACCCGAGAGCGGCACTGCCTGATCAACTTTAGGCATATGACAGCCCTGGCACGACGTAGCTTGCGCTGCGCCATCATCGAACGCGCTGTTCTCCCACTCGGTGTAAACCATCTGTTCAGCAAAATGTGTCACACCCGGGACAGGCTCACCATTTTTAGTAACCGGTGATGTTTTTAAGTTGTGGCAAGAACCGCAGGTTTCAGAGCCCGAAATATGAGCACCATAGGTTGGCGTAAAACCAGATTGCGCACGCATGTAGCCTTCTTCAGGGTCTGTGTATTGACCGTATGCTGGTCGATCATCAAGATTCTCTTCCGGAAAAGCAATGACGCTCCAGCCACCTGACATACCTTCATCGGTACCAAGATTGCCATCGTCTGCCATCTGATGACATAAAGAACAACTCACACCATCCATTGCATGATTAAACAATTCGCTGGTATCGTTCTGGCTCAGAAAGCCTTGCACCAGATCGCCGGTTTCCTCTGAGCCGGTATCAAACACTTGCAGGTTCAGCCCTTCCTTTTTAGCCAGATCATTTGCCATAGGTGCATGGCATCGAGTGCAAGTATCGTTTATCTCTTCAGACAGATTGGGGTATTTATTCAGTTCGGATGCAACCACAGCATGCCAATACGGGTCACGGGCAGAGTTCGCCATGACGCTGGTTTCCCATGCACGCCCTAACGATACATCACGAAAGCCAGTCTCATCCTGAATCACCATTTTCGCATCTTCACCAGTTGCCTGGTCAGTATGACAAGTGGAGCAAGAACGATTACCCGAATAGTGATTACTTTCAAAAGCTGCGTCAGCCAGATTTATCTCTGGCTTCAAGCCACGCATACTGGGCAGAATGTCGATAGTGTTTGTGCTGGTATCACCACCACCGCCGCCGCCACCACAAGCTGTTACCAATAAGCTTGCAGCTAAGAGCACAAACGTAGATCGCTTGCGCGCAACGCAAAGCGTGGTTTTTTCCAGTTCCTTGCCAATACTGTTAAAAGTACTGTTTTGCATGTCAGATTCACCATCGACGACAGACAATATAATTGCCTTAATAAAAGACACAAAAACGCTTCCACGTTTTTTGTCGGGACAGCAAACTAGCGGCTTGAGGGCTGATGGCTTAACCGCTCGAGCACACACAAGTGCGTGCCCGAAGCGAAAGTGACTAACTAGTAGTCTGAAGGTTCGAGAACTGTGATGGTTTTCTCAATATAATCGGTGACCCAAATAGTGCCCGGGAAGGCACCACCATCACCTTGAACGGTTAAATCCAAGGGCACTTTACCCAAATTGGTGACCAGCTGTGATTTTGATGTGACGTTGGTACCGGCTGCATTTAGCTCAAGTCGATAAATGGACTTGTTGAACCCAGCAACCAATAAATCACCCTGCATAGAACCCAGGAAATTATTGCTCGTGTACTCATCCAAACCATTAGCTGATGTATTGACAGTGGTTAAAGCACCATCGCCAGCACCCGGCTTTTTATATTCACACTCTTGTGGCCTGGCCGCAACTTCAATCGGTGATTGCGGGTTTTGATTGTTGAACGTATTATTTTTGCTGCCTCGAGTGGGATTAGGGTGACCACCGTAAGCATTTTTAGTGACTAAGTGTAAGTTGTCCCAGTTATGCGCACCACCATTATCGATATTGTTAGCACAGTTTCCGCCTGGAGTACCACCCCAGCCAGCATTCGGCCCGTTATCAAAAAGATAGAGTTTGTTTGATTGAGTTAGCACAATGTCATAGGCATTACGATAACCTGTTGCGAATAGCTGCACAGGACCGCCCGCGATCAGCTTAGCCTGGTTCTTGCCATCGTTACCGCCAAACGGGTCGTTATTATCATTAACGCCGTTTCGATCTTCATCATCCAGCGTTGGTAAATCATAAGTTCCATTACCGATGGCATTAACATCAATTTCCAACACAGCAGCGCTTAATGCGTACTCAGGTAATTCTGCAAAATTGTTTGAAGGCACACCCATATTTGTGTGACCACCCACATTGAGTAATATCTTGTTGTTGTACATAACCAACCCGTTGGCTATGTGATTTTCCTCTGAACGCGGAATACCTCGAACCATATCCTGCTTGTTCCAGTTTCCACCGTTCTTGGTTAACTTGTGCAATATGCCAGAGTTAGTATCAAGGTTTGCATCTTCGCCCGACGGACCAGCTGCTTGTCTGGGGTCGCTGGACGCTGCATAAATAATAGGATTTGCAGCCGTACCAGTCACAAAGATACCAGTCAGAAGTCGATTCTTTACAGCGCCGTTTAAATTGCCATTATCATTATGATTAGGGGTGTTTTTGATGACCGTGATCGTTTCCAGCAAATTTGCTGTGTAATTGTTTTTGCCATTTCGAGTGGCCGCCATGACCAGGATATTGCCTTCCATCTCGGCAACATAAAGTTTACCGTCCGGACCAAACTGTATCGAAGTGCCATGATCTACAGTGACATTTTTAAGCGTACTTTTAGAGAAATTAACTGGCACGTTTTGCGGAGGGACAACACTTCCGTCAAATGCTGTTTCTAAAGCCGGATTGTTACCGTCATGATTAATTAACACATCGGCAGCTTTAAATCCAAGCGTCGACCCAGCCATAGTAATCTGAACATCGGCAGATTGACCCGGATTTAACTGAATCGGGCTAAAGTTGACAATAAATACTTCTGGTGTGTCGCCGCTGAGTGCAATGTTTGATACATTTATTACAGGAGCATCTGTCTCTCCTAAATTTGTCAGCTTGAGTGTCTTAACAGACTGCCCACCTTGAATGACCTGACCGAACAACAATTTTTCCGTACTAACACCAAGATCACTGGTCAGCGGATAACGCGACCAACCATTAAACAATAAAATATGCGGCGCGGTTGCACCTTCGATATAGAAGCGCAGTCCGGCAGACTTGGTGCCCGGTACTGAAGGTGTAAACACAACATCAAAATCCACCGTGTCGCCAGGATTCAATGTCACAAAGCCATTGAAATCGGTTGTGTATTCAGTAGTGCTCTTACCAAACAAGCTCACTTCACCAATTTCTATCGGGTCGCTGTTGGCGTCCCCAGTATGCTTTAAAGATATGGCTTGAGTTTTGTGTTCACCGATCTGGACAACGCCAGTATCAAAAGTGCTGGGAATGACCTGCAAGCCTTCAACTGACTTTGATGTACCGGTTCCAGTAAGTGGAACCAGAATTCGACCGGGTTCATTTCCGCCGTTAAACGTTGTCTCGGTAGTGGTCTCGGTTTCAGTCTCTGTGCTGGTTTGCGCAAGCACCGCCGGCTGGGATGATAAAAACACCAGCACGCTCGCGAGCAGTACATTTCCGCACCAGGTTAAAATTTTCTCTAACATTGCGCTCTTCTCATTTATAGGACTGCCCGCACCGGCGCGGGCGTATCAGCCAGATAAATTGCAATTTCCGTACAAATTTACGCACCACGTCACAAAATTATTTGTACAGCTTATGCCTCCAAATCACGTTTTTTGAAGCTATAAGGCCTAAAATACCCGACATGGAAAACAGTCAAACCGAGGCAGATTCAGTGCGGGGTAAAAGAACTAGATGGACTAGCGGCATTATTATGCTTGCTCTGACGCTCTCAATCACCCCGGCCTCGGCTAATGACACTTTGGCAGGCATCATCGACGAGCCAGCTGCCAGCGTCGGTGTCAGCGAGAAGGATCGGCAAAAACAGGTTAAAAAAGAGCAGAAGGCACTGGAGAAAGAATCTCGCAACAAAGTAAAAAATCGAGCCGAAAAAGGTGAGCGCCTTGCCCAAGTGGTTATAGGCAACGATTTCGCGGCTGAAGCCCAACAATTGACGTTTGCACCAATCGCTGCAAATGCTGCGCTGAGCGATGCCTTAAAATGGTTTACCATCGCCGCCAAGCGTGGATACCCTGGCGCACTTTCGTTGGATACTGCGGGTGTGAGTTTTTATCCACTTAGAGTGGTTCGAAATAAGTAGATTACCGCCCTCCCGTGCGCCAACCACTACTAGTCATTCACTCCCGAACAGAAACTTGAACGGAAATAATTTTCAACAAAAGTAGCACTTCTGCCGTCTTGAAGAAAGATGTTGGCGCGACTGCCGCGCCAACAACACACAACCCTGAGTCTCAGGTTACGGCGATGCTACGGCACTAGTAACTGCTCGCCTTCTTCGGTACAGGCATACGATACATCGTCACTGGCTCGACTATATCCACAGTTTGGTGCTGAGAAAGTATATTCATCCAGCAACACATCACTGCGTGAGATAACTTCACCATCAGCAAGCTCGCCCGACCAATCCATGAATAGATTCTGCAATGGATCAAAATCGTTTCCAGAAGGATCAGCAACCAAAGTCAGAAAGCTTCCATCGCTGGACGTCAGCGACAATTGTCCGGTAAATGCTTGGTAGACTTCGGGGGCAACTGTGGAAGCAGTATGCATCAACGGCGCATCTGTTACGATCAGAACATCGTTACCAGCGGTGGCGGTTCCAGCTACCGTTCCTGCAAATTCGATTTCGATAGATTTAAACTGCCCAGCCTGCTGAGCGACAGTTCTTTGCGTAAACGAGCCATCTGTTACTGATTCGACGACGACGTCGCCCTCACTCTTTCTGTAGTAATCGAACGAAGCCGCTCGGTTGGACACTGCGTCGGTAAATGCACCGCTTATACTGCTTGTGGATGACGAACCTTCCAGCTCATAGCCATCACCCTCAGGGCCTTGCAAGTCAAATTGATTCCAGACAAAGTTCGACTCACTTTCTCCGAATCGCGAGCCTGACCGAAACCGGGCTTCAATTTCCAAACGCCCCGATGCAATGTAGTCCCCAGACGCAAGCGGGCTTTGTTCATTCACGATGCGGCATTGATCGAACTCATAGGCATCAATATCTCGTATGTGGGTGTAGCTAATATCATCAAGACGCATACGACCTATCTCGCGAATCAACGTACCACCAGCCGCGCAATTATAGCTAGTGCGTTGGATCGATGTCACCACCGTGCCAAACCTGGAGTCCTCAGTTGTAAACTCTCCATCCGCTAGTGGTTCACCAGCATCGGACGCACTGTCAATAGCCTCATAAGCAAGTATGTCTACTAAAGGGGCCAGCTGATCTGACGAATGAGCGACCAGTTCCAGCAATAGATCGGGCGTGGCATCACCAAGTTGAAACACGTCAGAGCCTGAGCCAGAGCCAACTTCGATATCAGTGAATCGCTGACCAGTGGTGTGGTTGATGACTATGTAATTTCCGGGTTCGACCATGCAACTTGCGCCGCCTTCACAGATTGACGTGAAGTCGTCTGAATTTTGCACCTGGTACCAACCATCATCTGGCCAACTGATGGTATCGCCATCTACGACAACGCCGTTCTCAGACATGCCACCCCCGCTCACTTCGATGTCGACAAAGCGCTCCCCAGTGGTGTGATTAATCACGATGTAATTTCCGGGTTCGACCATGCAACTTGTACCACCTTCACAGATTGACGTGAAGTCGACTGAATTTTGTACCTGGTACCAGCCATCATCGGGCCAACTGATGGTATCTCCGTCTACGACAACACCGTTCTCAGACATGCCACCCCCACTCACTACGATGTCGACAAAACGTTCCCCAGTGGTGTGGTTTATGACGATGTAATTTCCAGGTTCAACCGTACAACTTCGACCACCTTCACAAATTGACACGAAGTCAGTTGAATTCTGCACTTGATACCAACCATCGTCCGGCCAGCTGATTGTGTCACCTTCAACTTGTACCCCGTTAGCGGGATCTTCTATCGCGGTTATGTTTGTAAATCGCTCACCACTAGTGTGGTTGATGACGATATAGGTGTCCGATCCGATAATGCAAGGGCCACCGGTAGCGCTTGATACGGCAGACACTCTGCCTTCGCACACCGTGTCAAACGTCTCGGATTGTTGTACCTGATACCAGCCATCATCGGGCCATGTCACGGTGTTGCCAGACACGGTAGGCATTGCGAAGCTGACGGCGGGCATAAGTAATAGTGTGACCAACGCAGACATCTGCAATGGCCGAGTTATGCCAGGGGATCTAAGTGAAAACATTGCGTCTCTCGGGTTAGCTTGAAAATCGGCGATCAAAAATCACCGAAACGTCATAAAATTATACTCCTGTTGAAAGAGAAGATTGTTATTCAGTTCACGTCATTCTCGGTTCTATTACCATTCTTTAATGCCCGCATTGGGCCTACCAATAATTCTCTAGCTGAGTGGTATCTTCCGTCTGTTGTGACGCAATCTCCGATGAAGGTGCCTTCTGATCGAAACTTCACTTCATGGCAGCCCCAACTGTCTGGCGAACTGGTATACCTTCAGAGTCAAATTCCTTTAAACAGAATATATTCACGCCGAAGCTATCAGGGGCAGAGCGCTTGTTATGGAATGTGTATATGCCACACACTTTACAAAAGAAGTGACGAGCGGTCAGTGTGTGAAACTGATACTCGGTAAGTGTCTCGTCACCAGCGAGCAGTTTAAAATCGCTTTCATGCACTTTTGCCATGATCGCATTCTTGAGGCGACAATCATTAGAACAAGAATTAAGTTCGTTGGTTGAATCAGTGTCTGGTATCGACAGATATATTTAATGCCATGATCATTGCTGAGTCGCCGTTGTTTACATTATTTTGGTAGTAATACCGCAAACTAGAAATCGTATGTGCTGTACGCTTGCGCTATCTAACTTGGACAGGCGATAATTCACCATGAACTCCACTGTTTTACGATTGTCTCAATCACTTCTGGCAATTGTTTTGCTCAGCTTGAGCTGGGTACAAGCGCACGCAGATACTTTACCTCCTGTTGAAAATGCCAATATCACGGGAGATCAACTGACATGGGACGCAGTCGAAGGCGCCACTGGATATAACATCTATCAAGACGGTTATCTGGATACTGTTCGTGGAAGCCTCGCCTTTACGGTAACCGAACAAGGCAGATATGCCGTTTTGGCGTTTGATGACAACGGCAACTTTAGCCCAAGCAATGGCGGTGAATCTAACACCGCAACGTTCAGTCGAGCAACTTTTAGTTATATCCCAGGCGATGATTTTGCCTACTTCAACGGTCGTTGCTCTAATCTAAATGCTGGGGAGACATGCACAGTACTTTGCCCTGATTCCATCGAGCCGAGATTCAACGTCCGGGTCGAAATTGGTTCCACAACCGGTGGTGCATGCAGCAGCTCAGATAGTGTTTCTATGAACTCCCGAGTTAGATCAACGGGATATTCGTGCACCGTTTCGAGCTTTACCTCTCAAGTCGACGCACAAGCTGTTTGTCGCGCTTACCCAAGCTCGCCATAACTGTCATTGGCATTGTTTGAAGAAGGGCTACAAATATACTGGAACGAATCTATTTAAAGTCGTGGCGCAGAATCTATAAGCATGCGTGTGTAATCTGATTTGGCATTCGCGAACAGATCTTCGCACTTACCCTCTTCCACAAGATTACCCGACTGTAGTACACCAATATGACTTGCCATGGTCGCAACGACGGCTAAATCGTGGGTGATAAACAAGTAAGTCAGGCCAAGATCGCGCTGCAACTGCTTAAGCAGATTTAATACTTGAGCTTGAACAGATACATCCAAGGCCGATGTCGGTTCATCGCAAATAATGAATTCAGGCTCTGATGCCAATGCCCGCGCAATGGAAATGCGCTGCCGCTGACCACCGGAAAACTCATGTGGAAATCGTTTCGCATCAGTTGCAGCAAGGCCCACTTGTTCCAGCAACTCGACAACCCGGTCCGTCTCAAAGCCTTTCGCCAGACCGAAAGCACGGAGTGGTTCTGACAGGATGTTGCCAACTCGCCAGCGCGGATTCAGGCTGGCATAGGGACTTTGAAAAACCATCTGAATACGACGACGCAAGGCCTGCCGCGCTTCAGTGCCAAGCTCGTTATCGTTCAGATTAACGCCATCTATAGTCACTGTCCCGCTACTTGGAGCAAGCAACCCAACAGCCATTCTGGCAATGGTCGACTTCCCCGAACCACTTTCACCGACCAGCGCGTAAGTTGTTCCGCGTTCTATCTGGAAACTGACATCTGAAACCGCGTGCAATATTTTTTTGCGACGAAAACTGAGCATTCTGACCAGCCATGGGTCGGATAAATCAAACTCGCGAGACAGACCTTCAGCGACCAGAAATGGCGTGGTGTTGGCAGTAGCTGTATTGGTCACCGTTTCAGTTGACTGTGAGTCTTGTGCCTCGCGAACGTAAAATTCACCTTTGGCTCCATGTCCTTCTGATCGGTCAATCTGAGCCAGATCGCGACCAAAAGAGCCACCTTCAATAGTCGGTGTACAAGCGATCAACGCTTCAGTGTAGGGATGCTGCGGACGCTCAATGATGTCTCGGGTTTGACCAACTTCAACCAGCTTGCCCTGATAAAGCACGGCAACCCGATCAGTTGTTTCTGAAATTACGCCCATATCATGAGTAATTAACATCACCGATGCGCCGCGATCCTTGCAAACCCGCTTTAACAAATCCAGCACTTGCGCTTGAATAGATACATCAAGCGCAGTCGTTGGCTCATCGGCAATTATCAGCGCAGGCTCAGCACACAAAGCCAGTGCAATCACTGCGCGCTGACGCATGCCACCTGAGAATTCATGCGGATAAGCTTTAGCCCGTGTTGGATCAAGCCCAACCTCTTCCATCGCCGCTTGCATGCGCTTGTGCGCATCAGAAGCACTGACCGCTAAATGCGTTCGTATAGTCTCGATGATCTGATCACCAACTTTGCGCAGCGGGTTCAGGCTTGTCAACGGGTCCTGAAATACCATCCCGATACGCTTACCGCGCAACTGCTCCGCATGCTGACCCACTGACTCGCCATCGAAGATGATCTCACCTGTGGCGATGCGGCCTGGCGGATCAATAAGTCCAATAATGGCAGAGCCCGTCATTGATTTGCCCGCACCGGACTCACCAACTATGCCGAGTATCTCGCCCCGTTGCACTGTAAACGACACATCATCAACTACTCTGAGCAATTCACGTCGCATCGGAAACTCAACGCTAAGATTACGCACCTCGAGTAAGGAACTGGACGAACCGGTTTCCTGGTTTGCGCTCATTTGAGTCTCGGGTTCAGTGTGTCGCGCAACCAGTCACCGAAAAGGTTTACCGACAAAGCAAGCGTGAGCAACGTGAGAGCGGGAAACAATAGAATCCACCACTCGCCCGAGAACAGGTAATCCTGACCAATATTGATGAGTGTGCCCAGACTGGGTTGGGTTGGCGGAGCACCGACACCAAGAAACGATAAGGTCGCTTCAGCGATAATGGCAATGGCCAATGTGATTGTGGCAATAACCAGTACCGGCCCGAGCACGTTAGGCAGAATGTGTCGTCGCATTATTTGTGCACGGCCTAATCCCATCAGCTTTGCTGCGGCAACATATTCTTTTTCTTTTTCAACAAGTGTAGCGCCACGAACCGTCCTGGCAAACTGAACCCATTCAGAAAGTCCGATACTGATAATAAGGACAAAGATCGCGAGTTCGTCGCGCTGATCGGGTGGCAATAAACCACGAGTCACGCCAAAAATTAGCATGGCAATAAGTATCGAAGGAAAAGTAACCTGTATATCAGCTATGCGCATGATAGCTGCATCAATCCAGCCACCGATATAACCCGCAATCAGGCCAAGCGATATACCGATAAGCATCGCCAGCAGAACCGCGGAAAAACCAACAAATAACGACACACGTAATCCGTAAAGAATAGCTGAAAACAAGTCTCGCCCTTGATCATCGGTACCAAGCCAGAATGTATTACCGGTGAATTCATTTGGCGTCATTGGCGGAGTGAATCCATTCATTAAGTTCAGACTGGCAGGATCGAACGGGTTGGTCGGCGCTATGAACGATGCAAAAATGGCACTCAGCAGCAGTAGCATCATCACCATAAACGATACAACTGTTACCGGTGATCGGCAAAAGTCATAGAAAAAATCAGAAGCGAAAAACCGTTTCATCCGCCGGTGTTACCTCTGTTAATACCATCTCGTATTCGAGGGTCAATAACAAGATACGACAAATCAACAATAAGATTAATAACAACAAACACCAAACCAACCAGTAACAAGTAAGCGCTCATCACAGGGATATCAACAAAGTAAACTGCGTTGATAAACATCAGTCCAACCCCGGGCCACTGAAATACCGTTTCAGTCACAATCGCAAAGGCCACTATTCCACCCAGCTGTAAACCGGCAATGGTAATGACCGGTACCAGCGTATTTTTTAGTGCATGACCAAAATTAACAACCCGATCTGATAACCCGCGTGCGCGCGCAAAGCGTATGTAGTCCTGACGCAACACCTCCAGCATTTCCGCACGAACCAATCGCATGATGAGTGTCATTTGGAACAGACCCAATGTAATGGTTGGCAAAACCAGTGATTTTAAGCCGGATGCGCTGAGCAATCCGGTGCTCCACCAACCAATTTCCACTGTGTCTCCACGCCCGAACGAAGGCAACCAGCCAAGTTCGACCGCAAAAATCCAGATAAGCAGAATGCCAATCAGGAAAGTGGGTAGGGATACGCCAATAAGTGATGTAGACAAAATAAGTTGCGCCAGCCAGCCCTGACGATGAATGGCTGTGTAGATGCCCAGCACGACACCCAGTACCAACGCAAATGTCGCAGAGACAAATGCCAGCTCCAAGGTTGCCGGTAACCGATGCGCAATCATATCCGACACTGGAAGACCAGTTCTGTATGAAATTCCAAAGTCGAATTGCAATGCGCGCACTACAAAATCGGTGTATTGCTCATACCATGGATTATCCAGGCCGAGTCGTTCGCGCAACTCAATTCGATCAGCAACAGTCGCCTCTTGCCCAAGCAGGTTTTCAACCGGGTCGCCAACATAGCGAAAGATGAGAAATGCAATGAGCGCGACTATGGCCAGAACAACAATTGACTGACCGAGCCTTCGAATAACAGTGGCAAACATATATGCAGTCCCTCCTCCGGCCAGGCCGGAGGAGGCTTTAGTTGGCGGGTTATTTAAGGCTCAAAAATTTAAAGTGCGGCTGATCTTCGGGCTGCACATCGAAGTTGATACCGTCTTTCATGCCCCAATTTAAAACCTGATTATGGACAGGCAGATAAATTTGTTCCTCTTGCACCGCGGCCCAAATCTTACCTATGGTTTCGTCACGCGCGCTTAGGTCTGTCTCAGACTCCAGGCTGACAATCATGGCATCAACATCGGCGTTGGAATAGCCAGTGTTATTCCATGAGCCACGATCGTCCGTTGTTGTATGCACAAGAAAGTTAAACACATAGTGACTATCAAACGTGGGAACGCCCCACCCAAGCATATAGAAATCGCTTGTTTTGTTCTGGATTAGCGGAAAGTGCTGAGCTTTGGGCCGAGCGATCAGATTTACTTCCACACCGATTTGCGCCATCATGCCAACCAATGCCTGACAGATGCCTTCATCGTTTATGTATCGATCGTTCGGGCAATCGAGAGTCACGGTGAATCCGTCCGGATAGCCAGCGTCAGCAATCATTTTCTTTGCATCTTCAGTTGAACCTTCGGGCAATGCATTCAGGTCTTCAGTCCAGCCATTCACGAACGGAGGCATAATGACATTGGTGGGATCAGACTGACCTCGCATAACCACTTTTTGTATGGCTGCACGATTAATTGCCATATTCATTGCCCGGCGAACATTCACGTCGGCAAACGGGTTAGCACCTTCAACGCTGTCGCTTTCAAGATCGTCAGCAGCGGTGTTCATGCCGAAAAAGATGACCCGGTTTTGCGCAGCTTTAACCACTTTAAGTCCATCTGCATCGGCCACGCGTTGTAGATCCTGCACCGGCACATCTTGTATGAAGTCAACTTCGCCAGACAACAGTGCTGCCACACGTGTTGCAGCGGAGGTGATTGGTGTAAAAACAATTTCAGTAATGTCCAGCGCAAAATCATCTTTGCCCCAGTAATCTGGATTGGCTTTTAGCACGGTTTTTTCATCCACGGCACGACTGACCAGCATGTAAGCGCCAGTACCGTTTGCGTTTGATGCAGCGTAGGTGGTTTCCCCGGCAGCAATATCCTGAGGTGCTGACACACCGTTTTCCTCGGTCCAGTCACTGTCCATCATAAACAGGTTTGTCAGGTTGTTAACCAGCAGTGGATTAGGGCCATTGGTTTCCACATCTACCGTAAGGTCGTCAACCATGCGTACTTCCTTGACTGATGTCAGCAGTTCTTTCATAGCACTGGTTGGCATACGCGCGCGATCTAATGAATAGATAACATCATCGGCTGTAAACGTGGCACCGTTGTGAAAGGTCACGTCAGGCCTGAGTGTAAAGCGCCAAACGTTAGGGTTATCCGACAATGGTTCCCAGCCAGTTGCAAGCGCAGGAATAATTTGCCCGCTCATGTCACGCTGCAACAAGCCCTCGTATATCTGGTGTGCCAATGTGTGTGTTGGACCTTCGTTCTGAGCATGTGGATCCAATGTTAATGAATCGCCCGCCCTCGCCCAGTTAAGCGTTTCTGCTTGCGATGCAAAAGACACTAGTGCCGTGAGCAAGCCAATCGTTAAGATATTTGTTTTTTTAAATGACGTCATACATTCTCCCCTGTACTTTTCGGTGATACCACCACGGTTGCTGTTTTTATAAGGTACACGGTAGCGTACTATGGCGAGCTACAAAACTCCACTTTAATACGCGCTCAGCTGGAAAATTGGGTGGCTTTGATCTAAATGATAACGTCTTACCACTGTAATCTTGAACGATCGAGCTTAACCCGCCAACGATTTCGCTTGCACCCAAACAGATTCTGCGATTGTTACCTCTAATGGCAGTTCTTGGTTAGCGCCAGGCAGACGCGCACCTTCTTGTTCTTCAACAGCGTCGCTGAGTCTGGCAATGCGTTGCCAAAACACATCTCCAGACACAGCCTCAGGGTCCATCAGAAAATAAAACTGACCCAAATTATGCGGCTCGCCTTCGGGCACTTTCAAGCCTTTAACGTCTAAGGAGTTAACGCTACCGGTAATGCCCGCCGCCAGAACCTCTGCCATAAGACCAAAACCATAGCCCTTATAACCACCGGTGGACACCAGTGACCCTTTTAATGCAGCAGCAGCGTCGGTTGTGGGTTGGCCTTCGGCATCTACCGCCCACCCTAGCGGAATGGATTCGCTGGCGGCTTGAGCCATGGTAATTTTTCCCAGGGCAACAGCGCTGGTACTTTGGTCAAATTGAAATGCTACACCACCTTTTTGAGCTGGTATTGACATAGCGATTGGGTTGGTTCCGATAATGGCTTTGTTACCTCCGGGTGGTGATACCACAGCAGACGCATTAGTAAAGCCAATGCCCACCATGCCACTCATGGCTATTTGCTCGGTGAAGTAGCCCAGTGATGTACACGTATGCGCATGACAAACAGACAGCGAACACGTGCCGGTGTCTTGAACAACACTGATGGCTTTTTCTAATCCTTTTGTAAAAGCCGGTTGTGCAAACCCGAAGCCTGCATCCACTTTTACTGTGGCAGACTTTGGCAAACTGACCACAGGCTCGACAGTGCCCTTGACACGGCCTGTTTCAAGTTGCTTGCAATAGCTATCAAGATAATACAGACCGCATATTAAATTACCTGTGGCCTCAGCTTTGCGAACCGCTTTGGCCACCTCACTTGCCACCCATTCATTGGCACCATGGCGTACCAATGCTTGCTGGCTGGTTGCTGCTATATCATCAAGCGAAACTGTGATTTTACTCATTGGATTTATCCGTTCGTTTTAAGTTTGCGGTAACCATTTACCAGCATTCGTAACTTACATACTTGTCTTGCACAAAAGGCCAAAACGGCTCTCAAGCGACCAGCCTTAAGTGACTGAATGTGCACTTATTTATTTCCATACAAACTCTGCCACGAGGGCAAAGTGTCATTCGGTGCTGATGTTGCCATAAACACGCCACGTGCAACGGCTCTTGCCATACAGACAGCGGCGGCATGCCCTAAAGCCATTTGCAAAATAGTAGAGTCCGACTCATCAAGCAGCTTTTGACGAGTTGACACACCAAAAACCAGATCGCCATCGAACAAGGTATGGGAAGGCACAATCGATCTGGCTATACCATCTTGTGCTGCCACAGCAAAGCGTTTGGCCTGCGCTTTATCCAACAAAGCATCGGTAGCAACAATCGCTATCGTTGTGTTTGCTTTCGCTTGATAAGCACTGAGTTTTTCATTCTTTGGCATCTTTAACGGGCTAGCGTCAGTACAAACACCCAAACCACCAAATTCGTTATCGACCTCGAACGGTGCAGCCCAAAACTGTTTTGAATCAGGCACAACAGGACTGCCATGCGGATTAACCACAACCAATGCACCAACGGTGTGACCGCCTGGTAAAACCACTGACGCCGAACCCAGACCACCTTTAAACGCAGAACACGTTGCCCCCGCGCCAGCACCAACACTGCCTAAATCAAAGTCGGCTTCAGCGTGGGCTAATGCGTCGCGCCCCAGCTGCTTGTAGGGGTTTTCTAACCAGGATTTATCACCACCATTAATAAGATCAAAAATGATGGCCGACGGCACAATAGGAACATTAACCGGGCCAACCTGAAATCCTTTGTGTAATTCTGCCAGAGCATCAGCAACGCCGGAGGCAGCATCCAAACCAAACGCCGACCCGCCAGAAAGTACTATGGCATCGACATCATCAACCAGATTTTCTGGTGCCAGAGCGTCAGTTTCACGTGTGCCTGGCGCACCACCCATGATATCGACGCTGGCTAAAAAGGGTTCGCGCGCTGTAAATACAGTACAACCGGTTTTTATTTCATCATTAGCAGCGTTGCCAACGAGCAGACCCGGCACATCAGTGATCAGATTTCTTATCCCAACTTTCATTGTTGTACCTTGCCCACCGACTTATGGAATTTGTCGATGCGACATTCACTCTTTTTAAAACTATCCATGTGCCACAGCCACCGTTTTTAACGTAGAAAAACCATACAACGCTTCAAAGCCTTTCTCACGACCGTGACCCGATTTACCAACGCCACCAAACGGTAGCTCGACACCACCGCCAGCACCGTAATTATTAATAAACACTTGGCCGGCTCGCAGCGCTCTTGCCATACGCATTTGTCGACCGCCATCATTTGTCCAGACAGAAGCCACCAGGCCGAATGGCGTGCCATTAGCGATAGCCAGTGCGTCGTCTTCGTCATCAAATGGTATCAACACTTGCACAGGACCGAATATTTCTTCCTGTGCTAACACGTGTTGCGGTGGCACATCTGCAAATAATGTTGGCAAAACAAAGTAGCCACTACCTGCCCCTTCGTGCAGCTGACCCACAGCCACTTGGTTTAAATCGGAGCCTTGTTTTATATAGCTATTTACAATGTCTTTTTGCCGCGCTGAAATTAAGGGCCCAACGTTTAAGTCGTCAAGCGCATTGCCTGCATGCAGATTCGCATAGTGTTCCGCCATGCGCGATACTACCGTGTGATATGCCGAGCGCTGGATTAAAATACGCGACGACGCAGAACAGGTTTGACCTGCATTCTGAATACCTGCGTTAACTAAAAAAGGCAACGCTGCATCAAGGTTGGCATCATCAAAAACAACTTGAGCAGATTTACCACCCAACTCGAGTGTGACCGGCACCACTGAATGCGCAGCCGAAGACTGAATTTTTACACCTGTATCAAAAGAGCCTGTGAACGATATATGGTTAACGCCAGTATGCGAACTCAGTGCGCTACCGGCCTCGCTACCCAGACCTGGAACCACATTCAGCGCACCAGCAGGCAATCCCGCCTGCGATGCTAATTCGGCAAACACCAATGCCGTCAAACAGGCCTCTTCTGCAGGTTTGAGCACGCAGGCATTGCCCATGGCTAACGCTGCACCAACCGAGCGACCAATAATTTGCATCGGGTAGTTCCAGGGCACAATGTGCCCGGTGACACCATGCGGCTCACGCAAGGTAAAAGCAGTATAGCCTTCCATAAAAGGCAAGGTTTCTCCGTGTACTTTGTCGGCAGCACCTGCATAAAACTCACAGTAACGGGCTAAGGCTACTGCATCGGCACGCGATTGTTTTAATGGCTTACCTACGTCTAGAGATTCTATGTGTGCAAGTGCATCAACGTTGGCTAACACTAATTGATTTAAACGCTGTAGCGTGCGACCTCGCTCTACTGCTGTGGAGCGTCCCCACCCGGTTTGCATCGCCGTAAGCGCCGCGTCTACGGCGGCATCGATGTCGGCAGCTGTACCTCGAGCAATAGAACACAAGGCCTCACCCGTCGATGGGTTTTCAAGTTCGAGCACCTCACCCTCTACCGCGGGTGTCCACTCTCCACCGATAAAACAATGGGCAGGGTTAAAACCAAAAGCCGCAACGGGAGACTCAATCGTGTTTGCGTTCATTGTCTTACTCATGTTTGGATTGGTAGTGCCGCAGATTGTGGCAGCTGTGGTGCCGCAGCCAACAGCTTTTTTGTGTATTCATGTTGAGGTTTGGTAAACAAGCTTTCCGTATCGCGCCGTTCCACTATTTGGCCATCCTTCATGACCAGCACGCGATCAGTGATACTGCGAACTACTGACAGGTCATGCGAAATAAACAAGTAAGCTAATTTATGTGTGTCAGCCAGCGATGCAAGCAAGTCCAGCACTTGTGCCCGCACCGACACATCTAACGCCGACACCGCCTCATCAAGAACAATCAAGGCAGGCTTGATAATCAATGCGCGCGCTATTGCAATACGTTGTCGCTGACCACCAGAAAATTCATGAATGTATTTGTTGCTATCTTCTTCACTTAAACCCACGCTTTTTAGAGTTGAACGTATAAGCGATGAGCGTTCATCTCTGGATGGCGGATTATCCAACAAAAACAGCGGCTCTGAAACCAACCTTGCTACCCGATGTCGCGGATTAAATGAGCTGTAAGGGTCTTGAAACACCACTTGCATCTCACGCCGAATCTGTCGACTTAGTACCATGTCGGTATGAATTGGTTTGCCACGCAGCTCTATGGAACCGCCTTGCACTGGAGACAAGCCAAGCAGCGCTTTTGCCAGGGTTGATTTACCGCAACCACTTTCACCAACCAGACCGACACTTTCCCCTGCATACACAGACAAGCTGACTTCACTAACTGCCCTAAACCACCGACGGGCTCCAAACAGGGATTTGCGCGGCAGCGGATATTCACACACCAGCTTATCGAGTCGCACCAGGGGCACATCAGGCCTATGGGTGGTATTGCGCTGGGGCGTATGACTCGATGCTTCATATAGAGCGCGTGTATAGGGGTGAGCCAACTCATTAAACACAGCATCGGTCGGCCCACGATCCAAGACCTTTCCGTTACGCATAATCACGATGTGATCGGCCACCTCTGATACCACAGCCAAGTCATGCGTGATTAATATCATCGCCATGTTTGAACCTTCAACCAAACTTTTTAGCAGTTCCAGTATCTCTGCCTGGGTTGTTACATCCAGTGCAGTCGTGGGTTCATCGGCTATGAGTAATTTGGGTTCAAGCGCAACAGCAATGGCTATAACAACCCGTTGACGCTGGCCACCAGATAGCTCATGAGGATAACGGGACAATGGAAATTCATCATTAGGCAGACCAACTTTTTCCAACACCGCCGCAGCCTCGATTAAGGCTTGCTTACTTGTAATAGGTTTATGCAAAGCAATACATTCAGCGACTTGCTCACCAATATTCTGCACCGGGTTTAGTGCAGTCATCGGCTCTTGAAACACCATACCAATATCGTTACCACGGATGTCGCACAGTGCGCTTTCATCCATGCCGGTGAGTAATTGCCCGTTAAATCTTATGGTACCCGTCACCTCGGAACCCAGTGGTAGCAACTGCATAATGGACAAAGCCGTCATCGACTTACCCGAACCGCTCTCGCCGATAATGCCCAACACACTGCCCACTTCAACTTGCAGTGAAACGTCTCCTAATATGGAAGTGCCATGAATAGACAGGTTTAAATTGTTAATTTCCAGCAATGGCGTATTAGCGTTCACGGCGCAGCCTTGGGTCTAACCAGTCACGCAACCCATCGCCTAGTAAATTTAAACCCAGCACCGTTAGCACTATCGCAAGCCCGGGTATTAACGCGAGTTGTGGTTCGAGCATGATTAAGGTTTGACTATCGGCCAGCATCCGCCCCCAGCTGGGAATAGGAGGTTGCGCGCCTAAACCGACAAACGACAATCCAGCCTCAGCCAGAATACCCAAGGAAAACTGGATAGTACCCTGCACGATAAGCAAATTAGTGATGTTGGGCAGTATGTGCTCGAACGATATTCGCACCGCGTTTTTGCCAGCCGCACGCGCAGCCAGAACAAAGTCTCTTTTCCAAATGCTTAAGGCCGCGGCACGTGACAAACGCGCAAACACCGGAATATTAAATATGCCAATTGCGATGATGGCGTTGAGCGCACCCGGACCATAGCTTGCGGTGATAAGTATGGCGATAAGCAATGCCGGAAAAGCAAATACCATGTCGTTGGTTCGCATGATGGCTTCGTCGAGCAAGTTACCGCTATTGGCAGCAGCAGCTAACCCCAAAGGCACACCCACCAACATACCAATACCCACAGCCACAATGGCCACAAAGATGGACGTTCTTGCACCAACCATCAACATTGATAGTAAATCGCGACCGAAGTGATCGGTCCCAAGCCAATGCGTGGTATCGGGTGATTGAAAGCGCGACTTAATATCAATTAGCGTGACATCAAAAGGTGTCCAGACATAAGAGATCAGCGCTGCTGAAAAAAACAACAACACCAACACGGCACCGGGTACAAGACTGCGAAGTTTCATCGTGTGCCCCGCAGACGTGGGTCAACCCAGGCATAAGCCAGATCAACCACAAACGTTACCAGTACCACCGCTAACACCAGCAACATCACCACACTTTCAACAACAATAAGATCTCGACTCGCAATGCTTTGAAATATGAGGCGACCTAAACCGGGTAAGTAAAATACGTTTTCAATGATAATTGCACCGGCGAGTAAAAATGAAAATTGCAAACCCATGATGGTCAATACGGGAATCATCGCGTTGCGTAATGCGTGCTTCCATAAAGCTTGTCGGCGACTCAAACCTTTAGCTCGCGCGGTTCGCATAAAGTCTTCGTTTAATACATCCAGCAAAGATGAGCGCATAACTCGAGTGAGTATGGATGCCTGTGGCAATGCCAATGCTATCGCTGGCAAGGTTAAGGATTTCATGGCTTGAAAAAAGCCAGCATCCCAGCCGGGAAAACCACCAGCGGAAAACCAGCGTAGTTTTATGGCAAACAACAACACCAACAACATGGCAAACCAGAAGTTAGGGACAGCAACACCGAGTTGAGTCAGGCCCATCACCGTTGTGTCGCCTGCGCCACCGCGACGACTTGCAGCATATACACCAGCTGGAAACGCTATTAAGGTTGACAGTGCCAGAGCATAGATGGCCAGCGGGAGGGACACCCACATGCGATCACGCACCATATCGGCTACAGGTGTGCGGTAGGTGTAGGAAGTACCAAAATCACCCGTGAACAAACCACCTACCCAGCTAAAATATCGCGCCACTTTGGATTTATCCAATCCAAGCTCTGCGCGCAGCGCTGCGATTGTGTCTTCTTGCGCGTTAAGCCCCAGCATGTAGGATGCCGGGTCACCCGGTACGATTTCAAGTGAGACAAACACAACCAAACTGGCCACGATTAACGTGGCCAGCAGGATTAATGTACGCTTAAAAATATAGTGAAGCACGAGCGTGACTCAGTGTGCGCTAGATGAAATCAAAACCTAGCATAGAGCCTGGAGACTACTCCTCCCAAACTAATCTTCCCAACTACTCCTCCCAAAAGACACCCGTCAAATCATTTGCCTGAGTTGGGGAGTTTTCCCACAAGCCTTTCAGTTTAGCGCTGGCAACACCGGTTTTTGCTAACTGGAACAAATAGCCATTTACGTAGTCATCGCTGATGATGCTTTGCGCTTGCTGCAACATACTTGTGCGCTGCTCGCTATCGGTCTCTTCGGCAAAGCTTGCCATCAAGGCTTGCAAATCGGCATTGTCATACTGAAAGTAATAGTCAGGTTTAGCATAGATACCGATATCCATAGGTTCGGTGTGCGACACAATCGTCAAGCCAAAGTCTTTACCTTTAAACACTTGCTCTAACCACTGCGCCCATTCAAGGTTACTGATTTCTACCTCAATGCCCACTGCTCGCAATTGCGCCGCGATTATTTCACCGCCTCGGCGTGCGTAGGCCGGAGGGGGCAGTTTTAAGGTGGTGCTAAATCCATCTTCTAAACCGGCTTCTTTTAAAAGAGCTCTGGATTTTTCAGGGTCGTATTCTGACTTAGCCGTTAAATCGACATAAGCCGGATTATGCGGTGCAAAGTGGGTGCCGATGGGGGTGCCATAGCCATACATAGCGCCGTCAATGATGGCAGTTCGATCAATAGCGTGTGCAATTGCCTGACGCACTTTGACGTTATCCAATGGTGGTTGCTGATTATTGGTGGATAAAATAGTTTCGCCTTCTGTTGAGCCTAATACCACTGCAAAACGGGGGTCAGCTTCAAATTGCGCCAGATTCTCAGGTGCTGGAAAATTCGGGAACGCATCAAGGTCGCCTGCCATCATCGCTGCAAATGCAGCAGTGGGCTCACTGATAAATTTGAATGTTGCTGTGTCAAGTTTAACTGGCTCTCCCCAATAGTCCGGGTTTTTCTCGATAACGATTTGATCACCCTGAACCCAGTTTTTAAATTTAAACGGGCCAGTACCTACAGGTGCAGTTGCCAATGTCTCAGCTGTTTTTTCATCCACAATAACGGCGTCGCCCCAGGCAAGGTTAAACAGTAAATTACCGTCGGCTGCTTTGAGTGTTACTACAGCAGCACCGTTAACATTCTCTACACTGTCTATGTTGGCGAACAATTGCTTTTGTGCATTGGTGGAGTCTTCGGCCATGGCACGTTCAATTGAAAATTTCACATCGTCGGCGCTGAACTCGCTGCCGTCATGAAACTTCACACCTTCCTGCAACGTAAAAGTGTAAGTCATGCCATCGTCACCGATCTCCCACGAATTTGCCAGTGCAGGCAGAACAGCACCGTCCGAACCAAATCGAGTAAGGCCTTCAAAAATGTTGGCATACACGACTTCGTCGATGGCCGCAGCAGCCCCTCCGGTTGGATCTAAATTAGGCGGCTCCAGTTGCATGCCGATAGTGACATCCATCTTGGCCGCCTGCGCAGCGCCAGCCACCATTCCTGCCGCGAGCATAAGTGCTGGAAAAAGTGAACGGGATAATTTAATTGTTTGCATGTTGTACTCCCTTATAAGTTTGTATCTTTATCAAGCAAAGTCACCAGCGCTGTTGCCATCACTTTTGCCGAGTCAATCATGTCTTGAATGCCAACATATTCATCTGGCTGATGCGCTAAATCTAAAATGCCAGGCCCGTAGGCAATACAGTTTTTTAAACGACCAATTCGATCAATGTGTTTTTGATCGTAAGTACCCGGCGATACCACATAATCTGGTGTTCGACCGACTTCGCTCTCAATCGCTGAAGCCACCGCCTTGACTACCTGAGATTCACGGTCGGTCATGGTTGGCAATACCGAAAAAAGCTCTTTTAGCTCATACCGGAAGGTCTCTCGGCCTTCACCTGCCGCCTCCAGTACATCATGCAACTCTGCACGCACATCTTCAAGGTTTTCCTCCATTAAAAACCGCCTGTCCAGCACCATTCTACAACGGTGCGGCACCAAAGCTGAAGGCAAACCGGTGTAACCGTCCTCAGGTTCGCTCTGACCACCGTGGATAGAATTAATATTTAACGTTGATTGCCGAGCTCCGTCGGGCACCACAGGCATGGATGTTTGCTTTTTAGCCAGCGCTGGATAAAGGTTTTCTTCTATCGATGCGACCACCGCACCCATATGTCTAACCGCACAATCGCCAAGAAACGGCATTGACCCATGCGCAATGTGACCAAAAGTTTCTACTTGCGTCCACAACACACCTCGGTGCCCTAAGCAAATACGATCTTTGTTTAAAGGTTCAGGGATAATGACATGCTGAACACGCTCAGGATTAAACCAGCCCTTTTCAGCCAGATAGGCCACCCCACCGAAGCCACCGGACTCTTCGTCGCAAGTGCCAGAAATTTCAACGGAGCCTGCATAGTCTGGAAACGTATCGACAAACGCTTCAGCGGCGATAATAGATGCAGCCAACCCACCTTTCATATCGCAGGCACCACGACCAAACACTTTGTCATCTCTTACAACACCTGCAAACGGGTCAACAGTCCAGCCATCGCCAGTATCAACCACATCAGTATGAGAATTGAAATGAACGCATTCACCAGCGTGTTTACCCTCGTGCCGCGCGATAATATTCCACCGAGGGTAGCGATCACTGTCACCCAATGCGCCAACAGCACGCACTCGCTTAATGTTAAAACCCCGCTTGCGTAAACGCGAGTCAAGCAATTCGCAAATAGCAAGATAACCATCGCCGGGCGGATTGACAGTTGGCAACTGTATCAGCGACTGAGTCAGCGCGACCAAGTCATCTCTGGATTGGTCGATTGCCTCTCTTAGTTTTGTTAACCGATTTTCCACGGTGCTCACGGTATACTCAATGCCTTCAAGACAACCCCACATTAACACCAATGGATAAGAAAATTCTTGCGCGGTTACCCCAGGATAAAGACGCCACTCGATTCTGGTGGGTCAGGCATGCCCCGGTTCCTGAGCACGGTGACGTCATGTATGGCAGTTTTGATGTGGATTGCGACTGTAGTGACGAGGCCTTGTTCAAAGGGGTGGCGGCCAGATTGCCTGAAGGCGCTAAATGGTTTTACAGCCCACTTAAACGCACAAAGCAAACCGCCGACGCTCTATTTGCAGCTGGCGCTAGCTCACAAAGCTTGACGCTTGATAAGCGTCTTATAGAAATGGACTTCGGTGATTACAACGGACGCAGTCTGGAAGAGCTGACCACAGAGCGTATTAACAACAACCAGGATAGTTACGTTGGATTTTTCCCGGCTTCACCGTTTGAAACCACACCCAATGGAGAAAGCTTATCGGATGTGGCCATACGCATAGCCGATTTCACTAACGATATGCACACGAACTACAGAGGCGAAGATATCGTTGTGGTTGCGCATCGGGGTGTGATTCTGGCGGCCCTGCACAATGTATTGCAGCTACCGCTGCAAACCAGTGTCTCGTTTAAAATAGACAACGTGTCGTTGAGTAGAATTTGGCAGTACGGCAATATTCCTGATGACGGGCCACAGTATAAATTGGGTGAGGTGGGTTGGTTGCCTTAGGGCAAAATCATCACCGGCAGTTTACCGCTGCGTCCACGCAATTCAATAGGCTCATGGGATTTGAGTTGAGCGCGATACTGGGCAACGGTCGCCAGATTCTCAGACTCCGCAGCGTCGATCAGATGTTGGCTAATCAAGCAACTACAACCCACTTGCCTCGTGGCCGCCTCTAGACGACTGGCTACGTTAACGGCATCGCCTAACACGGCAAACTCAAGGCGTTCCTTGCTGCCGATATCGCCAATAACAACGGCTCCATAGTGCACACCAATAGCAAGTTTCAAGTGATCTCTACTGGAATTCACGCGTTTACGTTGCCACGCTTCAAAGACCTCAGCCATTTCAATCGACGCAATAAGTGCTCTTGAAGCATCGCTCTTGGTCGGTTCAGGTGTTCCGAATGTAGCCATAAGACCGTCACCGACGTACTTGTCCAGTGTGCCGTTATTACGAAAAATCACTTGCGCCAACATACCATGAACCTCACGCAGCAATTCGATCGTCTGCGCCGGTGTATGCATTTGTGACCATGCGGTAAACGCGACAAGATCAGCGAACAGTATGGCGCAATTGTGTTCACGCGGAGTTGAAAACGGATTTGTTTTGCCGGCGAGCAACGCGGCAGTTTGTTCTGGAAAATAGCGAGATAGATTTGCTTTCTCACGCGCAAGGTCTGCCTGCCGAATAGCAATCGTGCGCGAGCGCTTGACCCCCAATGCCAACAAGCCAGATACGATGAGTAATACCACTACCTCCTGTACTCGTATCGCAACATCTACATACGTGGGCATGGAAAAAGCGGCGAGTGCTGCGTCTAAATTCATATCATCAGCCGGGAACCACACTGTATCCGGGAGCGTCAACATCAACACGATTCCAACAGTCCAGCATACGGCTGCGGAGATACCGCCCCACAGAACCAATCGCGGCCGATACACGTAAGTCAGCCCAGCTAGCAGTACGAAAAAGAAGATAAAATTGCCATAGCGCAATATAAATTGTGGCGGGTAATCAAGTGGAAGAAGTGGATTGGGATAAAGCAGCGTGAACGCCATTAGCGCAAAATCCGCTGTCACAAATGCGTACTGATGCCAGGGTCTACCCCAGGCAGTACACTCGACAAGCCACGCGCCCCAGCCTAACAACGCAAACAGGACAAGAGCCAGGTATAAATAAAATGGCCCTGGCCAAGGGACCAGATATGACACCAGAAGTGCTATGACAACTAGCGCTACACTCCGCCCCCAAAGCGCGGAATACTGGGCAGCAACCTGCTCTTCTCTTAACGAAAATCCGGAGCGCTGACTGGCAGTGTTAACGTTATGCTTGGGCATGTCTTAACCTGTTTCTATCGCAAGCTGTTGGCCAGCCTACTGAAAATAGAGTAGAAAATTAGCAGAATTATTCGTAGCCCAACAGAGCTATGCATGCTTAGTTATAACCCAACGGATACAAAACGCTGATTCCTCGCCGACATACAGGTTCACGGCTTTACTGACATGAACAATGAGTTTCATACGTACGGTCTTATTTCTGCCGTATTGCTTAACGATTAATCTTTAAACGGTAGCGAAATTTGTAACAACTTCCTGACAATTTCAGACCTGCTGTTGACTTGCATTTTTTGAAAAAGCCTTTTCGTGTGACTGCGTATAGTCTCTCTGCTTGAGTTCCGTCTCTCTGCGATAGTTTTATAATCTTCACCTTCGGTGATTAATGTCGCTACCTCCTGTTCAGCCGGTGTCAAACCATAGAGTTTTTGCAGCGCCTCAGGTTTACCATTGACAGCTCGGTCAGGGTCAACTATTAAGACAAATACACCATTGAAATTATCATCTGCCTCTGACAGTCGATCATAGAGCGGTGACAATTCGAGCAGCACACTCCCACCGCTACCGTCATCGCCGACAGCGATTTGTCCCGTGGGTAGCGAACCTTGCCCCTGTGATGTCAATGAAATTTCAGCAACCGTCTTGGATAAATTAAACTTGTTCTCACCTTTCAGAACCAGTTTATTTGCTGATGAAATTGACAGCGAGGGCTTACTGTCAATTACCTCCCTTGCCGCTTCATTACTAATAACTATAGACAGATCATTTCGCAGTAAAAGCATTCCGACATTGACCCTGTCTAGCATCGAAAGCACGGCCGAGTATTTTCGGTGGATTTCGTCATACATTCGACCATTAGCAATAGCCTGCGCGATGTGTGGAATGTATGGCTGTAAGCGAGAAAACTCCTCATTTGTCGCGTTCCCCCGATCAAGCGCATACTGAAATGCAATGACGTCGTGCCAACTTTTCTGATCGTTTAACCGTACGCCAAATCGATGCAGAACCCCAAATTTCTCCATTGAATATGCCACGTCGGGCCGCATGCGAAACAACTCCTCATTATGTGAATCTGGATCCACTAGCATGGCACCAGGTGGCAATGTCATGCCGTGAGCTACCATTTTCTGTTCGTAATGAGCATATTCCTGATTGTAAGTTTGAATCGCCGACGGAGGTTCGCGAAGTACTTTCGACATAGCATTGAACTGATTTGGTGGGAGTGTGGATTCGAACATCGTGTCGACAACGATCAAGCCCGCCGACTCAGCACCGACTATGGGGTGAAGTCTATCCAGAAGCTCTTGCCACTTGACAGAAGAAGGTTCCCAGCTGTGGATGCCTGATAAAAGCTCACGATTCATTGTTAGTCCTCCAACAGTAAGCTTAGTACAACGAACGAAGTAGTGGATTGTCAGAGGCCGTCTTCAGCAACCGTGATTCCGTCTGCCTCAGAAACCGTTCCGTCCTGATCTATGCTTAAGAGAAAAGGGTTGCTCGAAAAATCGTCTGCAAAACCGGTTGATTGCGCCTGTGCACTACCAGCAAAAAGCAGGCTACATGCGGTGAGAATAAAACAATGCTTTTTCATTTACGTTCCTGAATGGTTTAGTGATAAAACCTAGGAGTGAACAATTTGTTAATGTATTTTTTACTTTCAGTGAGGAGTAAATCGGTCGAGTCTAATGCGGCAGGTGGTGGGACATTATCTCGTTCTTCTGCTGGGAGAAATAGATCGTTAAAACCATCTTGGTTAGGGTCGTATCCGCCTTCAAAAATATCTACGATACCGTTTCCATTTAAATCCTCGCCGCTAACAAAGCCAGGGTCGTACAAGTCAGAAATAAATTACCGTCAGTATCATTTTCAGTCGATTCAAAAGGATCGGCTATACCATTACCGCTAGTATCACCTGGTACACCTGTTGGTTCTGGTTCTGGTTCGATACCCGCGCTAGTATCTAACGCATCTTCTTGGATAATTGACTCGTTGTCGTTGGAACCTGATCCACCACCACACGCAGATACAAATGCGAACAAAAACATAACCGTATAACCACGAAACTTCATTACCTTCCCCTAGCATTAAGATTCACCAGTAAGAGATTCGTAGAATTAATTTTAAGTGAAAACCTTTATAACGAGAGTTTTCACCTTTTCGGCTACCGTGTAATCACGCATAGGGGTTAGATGCTAGGAAAACGTGGCTTGAAGTGTGACGCAGAGCATTTCAATGAGGCCTGGGAATATTAAAAACCTGCACAGAGGCTTGCACAAACTATTGACCAGCTCACCCTACTATTTGACATAAACAGGAGGATGAGTTATCAAAACCTCGGCGTGAACCTCTCGACTCAACGGGTTCCCATTTATCCAGCCACCGTCCAGATTTAGTACACACCATCTACGAGCTCTACTTCAACCGCTCAAACACCGTCGCAACACCTTGCCCCATACCAATGCACATAGTCGCCAGCCCAAACTGACTGTCGTTTTGCTCCATAACATTAAGCAAAGTGGTGCAAATTCGTGTGCCTGAGCAGCCCAACGGATGTCCTAACGCAATTGCACCACCATTAAGGTTAACTTTTTTATCCAAGTCATCGAGTAACCCCAAGTCTTTGAGCACCGGAATCGATTGCGCTGCAAAAGCCTCGTTAAGTTCGACATGATCCATATCAGCCACACTCATACCAGCACGTTCTAATGCTTTTTTAGATGCGGGTACCGGACCATAACCCATGGTCGCCGGATCACAGCCGCTCACTGCCATGCTCTTCATGCGGGCAATCGGTTTTAAGCCACGCTCTTTCGCTTTTTTTCCAGACATAACCAACATGGCCGAAGCGCCATCAGAAATGGCGGATGAAGAACCAGCGGTAACAGTGCCCGAACCTGGCACGAACGCCGGTCTTAATGATGCAAGCGCTTCAAGGGATGCATCGGCGCGTATGACTTCATCGTTTTCTATTAACGCAAACATTCCGTTTTCATCATGACCTTCAATGGGCACAATTTCATTTTTGAACCGACCTTCCACCATGGCAGCGTGTGCTCGCTTGTGTGATCGCAACGCGAATTCGTCTTGCTGCTCGCGGCTAACCTTATGGATATTACTGAGCATCTCGGCCGTTAAACCCATCATCATGGAACCTTTGGCCATGTAGCGACTCATGGCAGGGTTTAAGTCAACACCGTGCATCATAGGTACGTGTTGCATATGCTCAACACCACCCACCACAAACACATCACCGTAATCACTCATGATGCCCTGTGCTGCTATATGCAAGGCACTCATTGATGAACCACATAAGCGGCTTACTGTTTGCGCGCCAGCCCCTTTTGGAATACCTGCCATCAAGCCTACCGCTCTGGCAACATTAAAGCCTTGTTCCAGAGTTTGATTAACACAACCCCAGACAACATCTTCAACATCATTGACATCAGCGTTGGGGTTACGCTCAAACAGCGCCTTAACAAGCTCTGCAGATAAATTCTCTGCACGTACGTTTTTAAAGCCACCGCCTTTTGAACGACACATGGGTGAACGCACACCGTCGATAATGACAACATCTTTATCATCAAAGCTCATGACTTTTCCCCTTTGCCAGCTGTTGCATAAAAACCTGTGTTGTTCTTTGCCATGTCACGCATTTTTGTCGTGGGGTGATACAACGGCCCCAGAGCTTCATATTTATCGGCACTTTTGCAAAACTCAGCCAATCCAATTTTATCAACGTAATGTAACGCACCACCTCTAAAGGCTGGGAAACCCACGCCATAAACCAGCCCCATGTCAGCTTCAGCCGGTGAGCTGACAATGTCGTCTTCGACACAACGTGCTGTCTCTATGCACATAGGAATCATCAAACGTTCAATGATTTCCTGCGCTTCAAACTCTTTTTGGCCAGACTGCACTGATGCCACCACTTTATCGCCATCAGGGTCGGGGAGTTTTTTCGGTTTACCCTTACGATCAATCTCGTATTTGTAAAAACCAATGCCGTTCTTTTGTCCATAGCGCTCAGCGTTGTACATGGCGTCGATCACACTGCCCTCTCCGCTTGACATGCGATCAGGAAAACCTTCTGCCATTACAGCGGCTGCGTGTTTACCTGTATCCAAACCAACGACATCAAGTAAATATGCAGGGCCCATAGGCCAACCGTACTTTTCCATGACCTTATCAATTTGCTGTGGGTTGCCACCGTCAGCAATTAACCTGTCAAACCCACTAAAATAGGCAAACAATATGCGGTTAACTAAAAAGCCTGGGCAATCGTTAACGACGATGGGCGTTTTACGCATGGCTTTGGCATAAGCCACCGTTGTAGCAATGGCTTTTTCTGAAGAAGAGTCAGCTCGAATAACTTCAACCAGTGGCATCAAATGCACAGGGTTAAAAAAGTGCATGCCACAAAAGTTCTCAGGCCGCTTCAATGCTGAAGACAATAAATTAACCGAGATCGTTGATGTATTGGTGGTGATGATAGTGTCATCAGATACTTGGCTTTCTACCTCTGCCAATACCGATTGTTTGATCTTCGGGTTCTCAACAACCGCTTCAACTACTAAATCAACATCCTTGAATTCGCCATAGCTAAGAGCGGGCTGAATGGCGTTTAATACATCAACCATACCAGCAGGCTTTAACCTTCCACGCTGCAGTTGCTTGTTCAGCAACTTCCCGACTTCTTCAAGACCATCGTCAAGGGCTTCCTGACGAATATCTTTCATGACAATCGGCACGCCGTTGGATGCTGATTGATAAGCAACACCACCACCCATAATGCCCGCGCCTAACACAGCCGTTTGCTCAACTTTGCCCGCAGCCCCCATGTACTTTTTAGCAACACGATTAATGTGTTGGTCTTTTAGGAAAATGCCTACAAGGCTTCCGGCCACATCGGTTTTACACAACTTGACGAAATTATCAGACTCGAATGGCAAAGCTTCGTCTCGCGCTTTACCCGCATGGTCTTTGATGGTTTCAATGATGGTTAATGGAGACGGGTAATGTGGACCAGCTTTAGCACCGACAACGCCCCTGGCAGATTCGTAAGCCATAGCCAGTTCCAGTGGCGATAGGGTCAAGGGGCTCTTTTTTAATGCTCGACGCTCGGCAATGTCCAGTTTTCCGTCCGCACATTGCGTGAATATAGATTGTGCACCAGCAGCAAGCTTGTCCTCTTCGAGCACGGCATCAACAGCACTTTCTTTTAATGCGTCAGTGGCGCGCTTGGTTGCACCGGTGCACATCCATTCAATGGCGTTATCGATGCCAATGAGTCGAGGCAGCCGAACTGTTCCGCCCCAACCAGGCATGATGCCAAGCTTGACTTCAGGCAGCCCAACTTTTGCGCTGGTGCTTGCAAGGCGAAAGTCGGTAGCCAGACAAATTTCAAACCCACCGCCCTGGGCATTGCCATTGATTAAACTCACAGTCGGATAAGGTAAGTCTTCAAGACGATTGAACAAACCGTTGACACGATCGACCATTTCTCGCAACACGTTGTCAGGCTCGCTAAAATAGCCTAAAAATTCAGTGATATCGGCACCCACAATAAACCCGGTGGGTTTTGCGCTGGTGAGTATCAAACCGGATACGTCTTTTTGCTTCTCGAGCAAGTCAATGACATCTCCCAGCTCGGTCAATGCCTCACGGTTGAGTACATTCACTTTTCCAGCTTGGCTGTCGAAACACAGCTCAAGAACATTGTCACGCAAACTGAGTTTTTGCGTATTGCCGGTAAACAGCATAAGACGGGGCTCCAAACGTATTGTCAAAAAATGTATTGGCGGGCAATCACGGGTGCGTGATTGACTCATAGACAAAGGTATAGCCCAAGTCTATCAAATTGGGGCCGTTACCTGTTTGTCACCTCAGAATCGAGATTATGAGCTCGTAAATGTCAGAATTCGCTTGTGCGAAAATTTGAACAGCGCTAGCCTAATCAAAAGGCGATACTAAAGCTGGCTACAACAATGACGATTAGCACAAGATTAACCGTCGCACTTGGCCATAGTCGCATTTTGCCGTCATCGCATTAAGCCGGTATTGTATTTGTTTAGCCGTCAAAGGCGCAAAGCCCACTGGCACGAAAAGGATATATCTCATGAAAAAATTACTTTTGGCACTGCCTCTTTTTGCAGGAGCTGCCTGGGCTGGAACAACTGCCTACAGCGGCGCGCAAACTGAGCCTGCCTATAAGCTGTTGCTGGAGCAAATGGACAGCAAGATGTTTTCAGTGACCCCGAAAGACTTTGACGGTGGGTTCATGAACAGCGAGGCTGTGACTGAGGTGCGCTCAAAAGAGAAGCCCGATTCAGAGCCTCTTTTCTTGCTTAACCATACGATCAATCACTCCCCGGTTAGCATGGTGCCCGAAACAGCCCGATTCGGCGCGGCCAATATCATTACCACACTCGATATAAACTCGGTCAAAGACGAAGAGCTTAAAAAGATTTTACAAGCCTTCGATACCGGTGCGCCATTTGTTGTGAACACTGACATATCTATTGACGGCGACTCCAACAGCAAAATTACGCTTAATTCAATTGATCATTCAGACAAAAATGGAAATTTCAAAGCCGATAAATCGATTTACGAAATTAACACAACGATGGACGGGCTTATATCGGGCAACGGCAACCTGAACGACATCCAGATACTGAACAATAAAAATGGTGGCGAAGTAGCGCTAAACGGTGCGTCTCTCAATTTCGACATCAAAAGAGTTAAAGCAGGCTCGACCGTTCAAAGCTTGTTTGGCGATGCCAAAATTGAATTCAATATGGACGAAATGAATATCGTTGAAGCAGGCCGCCCCTTAGCCAGCCTGACTGGTGCACGCCTTGAAATGGAACAACAATTCTCCGATGAAAACCCAGTTGTCAATTTTGGAATTGGCGCGAAGTCAGTTGAATCTGAAGAATTACCCATAAAGTCTTTTGATTTTAATACAGCACTGAGTGGCTTTTCCGTTGAAAAGATGAAAAGTCATACCGCATTTTTGGTACGCCTGCAAAACGCTGCAGACCCTGCCGAAGTATTGTTAAGCCCCGAGGGCCTGGATATGATTCGGTCCACATTTACACCTGGTACCAAACTGGCCCTGGACCTTAAAGCCGATTCAACCGAGGGCGATACGGATGGTGACGTTAGCATTTGGTTTACCGGCAACGACTCAGATGACGGTTACACCGGCATGGAAACTGTAGGCGACCTGGCCAAAGCCATTGCTGGTACAGCAAACATCGAATTAGACAGATCACTGCTGGCCTTAAGCCCAATGGGCCAAATGCTCGATGACCCTATCGCACAAGCTTATTTGACGATCACTGACGACAAAGTCATTTTGAAAGCCAATCTAGACAAATTGGTGTTGCAACTCAACGATCAAATGCTGCCGCTGGAATTAATGGGTGGTGAGATACTACAAATGCCTTTGGAGTTTTTGACGCAGATGTAAGGTTTGCGACTATGACGATGTGGGTTTGGCGAGTTGAGCGCAGCGATTGAACTCAACGCGGCCACCTATTTTTAAATAAGCAGGGCCCTTGCCGAGGTTACGCCAGTTGGATAGGGTTTGTTTCTTAAGTCTATTAGAAAACAGGACGAATAGCCCTAGTACAAGGGCTGAAAAGCTATGAGATATATTCATATAAAATATCTAATACTTAGAAAAGTATGCTTCGATCAGTCTCAACTTAGTCTGACACTGTCTGCAATATGATGTCCAGATTTTTTACAGCTAAACAGCACCAACCAGCAATCAAAGATAGATATCTGATGGGCTAAATTTTCTGGTAATTTGTCCATTCTGAAGATCTTCCCAAAAAGTGTCATCGAATAAACTTAGCAAGTAGTAGTAGCGCGCAACATGAATAACCTGTGATTTTGAATCACGTCCAAAATGACTAATAAGATCTTCAGAGGCGTCAAATTTAGCCGAATATTCCTATAAAAAAGGCGGTGTACTTAACACGTCGGACTTTCAATCATGGGCTAGAACTGGACTATTGCCCTGTTTAGATTTATGGCAGTGGGCGGAATTAACAGAGAACAAAATTTCCACTAGCGCCATAGCCGAGGTGATACATGGGCACTGCCACCACGAAAGAAAAATTAGTTCATACAACGCAGGTAACTACCGATCTGCTGTAGTTATGCAGTCGGATGGAGATAAGGCTTTTCACCAAGCAAGTACTTGTTGCCTAAAATTTTCGAAACTAGCAGAGCGAGCTGCAACTGAATCAATATCTAAAGTATCAGCAACGTGCAATATGTACTCATCTTTGTGCGATATATCTGAGTTCGACAATCCATCCGAAAAGAGATCTTTGAGTTGTTTGGGCGGTGCACCACTATAGTAGGTTTGAGCGGATTTGGCTTTCATTTTTGAAAATATTGGCAATTGGCCGCAATTCGGATCAACTCCCAACAATAACCACGACTCCAACATTTCTATTGGCACGGCTATAGCACCCTTAGCTGGCCAATTAGCAACGTTAGCTCCCCATTCACTCGAAATCAATCTCTGTATTTCGCAGTATCTACATTGCTTGCCACCATCCCGATTACTGAGATTGTCCAACCTACTATGGTTATTTTGATGGTCAGGAGCTCTATCGTTATCTAGAGCAATTATAAAAAAAGCGTTAAGACCGCTCACTCCTTTAAGTTGATTAAGCAATGGACGCATCATTCTGCGAACTTCGCTCAATCCACCATGTTTTCTGAATCGACGCGACTCGACAGTATAAAAATTTTTTCCAGAAATCCGTGTCGCACATAACTCATAGAATAAGTCGTCGTAATCATCTTCTGATAGCACGTATAGAATATTTAGATTTTGATTGTTCATTTTCTTTTCGGCACGCCACCGAAAAATCCAGCAAACCAAAGACTACCCAAAGCTTCCTCTACGGAGTCACCCTCATCCATTCGATCAGAAAGATTGGTAACAGTTGAACAACCATTTTTCTTTTCAACTATCAGTACTGAGTGCTCATCACCTATAAATTCGTCCAATAAATAGGGGTTATGAGTGGTTGCAACAATTCGAAGTCCCTTCTCACCAGCTACGCGTCGAAGCATCTCCACGATTTGCTGAAATAACCTCGGGTGCAGACCTCGATCAATGTCCTCTAAAAGAATCACCGAGGGAGGATTTTCTTGATTGATTATCGTGAGAATAAGCAGAATTAGTTGTGTCCCTTCGGAAAGCTCGGATACAGGCACCGGCTTTTCAATATCTTCTTCATTTACCTGTAGCGACTTTTTCCCAGCTGACGAGGTATTGGTACTTAATTTCTTAATCGAAGGAATGTACGTTTTCAATAGCTGTTCAATAGCGATGAAAAGATCTTCCCTAGCACCCGTTTTGAGTGAATCCAACACGCTGACTGCGCCAGTGCCTTCAGAATTAACAGTTTGGTTGGGTGCGATCGTTTCGGGTTTGCCTATCGAAGAAGGATTAAGTGAGTACCATCCAACATGAGGTATGGCATTTCCTCCTGACGTCCTGATAGTACCAGAAGCGAATTCAATCGATGCGCCGTCGACCATATGAAATCTGATTAGCTGCTCATCCGCCGTCGCGTTGAAATGCCTGAAACTTGAAGCGTGACTGGCATGTTTTCTACCAACCCCCATAAAACAGTCTCGAAACAATTTCAGTAAATTTGACTTTCCGGCACCGTTCGGACCTATCACGAGCGTAAACGGCGACAACTCTATCGATGCCTCATGTAGAAAAGAGCGATAATTTCTAAACCTAATTTCTTTAATCATCAGGACACCGAACAGGTAATTTCATGGTTAATGTGGGAAGCATTGAGCGCCATTTCAATGTTTAAGAATAGAGGATATACAAATCAACGGCGGTTCTGGATGAAACTAATCGCTGGAACGCGATTTTGAGTCCATTAATACTAAATAGGGTCTAAATCTAGCCTTCATAAAAAATTTGAGACTGAAGGCTCGTATAAGTATCTGATTTAAATGGAGCTGGCGATAGGAGTCGAACCTACGACCTGCTGATTACAAGTTATTTTCCCTGAGCGAAATCGAGACAAATTAAGACTTCTCTATAATCGGCTAATCCCCCATTAATACAACGTTTCAGCCTTATTCGTTGTAATTGCGTCTAAATCAATCTATCATCGACTGGACAGCACAGCGGACAGCACGATGGCCTCACTTAATCAGAAGCACCTTGACTCCCTCAAGCATCAAGACGACAAACGCACGTACAGCCGAATCGAAAAAGGGTTGCGGTTAGTCGTAGGCCAGAAACCAAGCAAGCTCAAAAGCTGGGAGCTTACATATTATCTGCACGGGCATAAGCGCCGGTACGTGTTTGGCCACTACCCTACCGACTACACGCTGGCAGAAGCGCGAACTGAGCGCGACAACCTCAAGTCACAAGTGCGGAAGGGTATCTGCCCAAAAGAACAGGCAGAAAGCGAGGTACGCCAGCAGAAACTATCAGCACAACAGAAAACTACATTTGCACAATTGCGCGAGCGGTACGATACCGAGCACCTCATTAAAAATGGCCGCAAATCTCGCAACGAAATCATTCGAGTGCTAAAGACTAAATTCTCTGCCTGGGACAATTACGAGCCGACCGCTATCAATCGCATGATGGTTGTTGAACGCCTAGACCAGATCGAGAAAGACGGCCCCGTTATGCGTAACCGCGCTCACAGCCACTTGCGATCAATGTTTCGATTTGCGATTGAGAAATCCATCATTACAGAAAACCCTGCCACAAATATCCGGCAGCTAACAGAGCAGCCCAAAACTCGATGCTTAACAGCGGATGAAATACTTTATTTCTGGAATGAAGTCAGTGAGCAATCATTCAGACCTGCAACAGTAATAGCGCTGCGACTAATGCTAATCACCGGCCAGCGTGGCGGTGAAATCCTGTCAATGAAACCTGAGCACGTCAAGGGCGATTGGTGGACGCAACCTGAAACAAAAAACGGACGTGTACACAAAACCTACTTAACGCCAAGAGCAAAGGTACTAATTGAAGAAGCAATCGCTTTATCTGCTAACAAGCATTACGTGTTTGGTAGTGGTCAATTCACGCATACAAAGATCACAACGTTAAGCAAAGCTGTGTTGCGCTGGCGACAACGTAAAGAAAACCCAATGACAATAGATGCATTTACACCGCACGACCTGCGCCGAACAATGGCCAGCAATTTAGGCAATATGGAAGTAGATCGCTTTACACAGGATCAAATACTAAACCACGTTGATAACAGTATTGGCGGCGTGTACGACGTGAGCCAGTACGACAGATTGAAAGAACGCACTATGCCGCTATGGGAAACGCGGCTGACTTCCATCATTAATCAACAGCAACAAGACAACATTGTATTGCTGCACGGTTAAAACCATATTCACTACGTCTAGGGTAGCTCCCGAAGCGCTAACGCCTATTAGCTTGGCGTGGTGAACCTTTAAAGGCGCAACATAAGGCACGTTGCAATGAATGACGAATGGCTGGAACTTACGGACAGACCGCAAGAAGTGTTTAAGGGTTTGAATCTGACGCTGGCAGAATATGCTGTTGAGAGTAGCAATTACGAACTCAACTACCGAAATTTTAAAAGCACTGGCAATGGCTTGTTTGCCATGAACGCATTCCTGCAATGTGCCGGCTTTTCAATTCAATCACCGGCATGGGTAAAGCAGTGGCTAGTTCAAGGCTTTACTGGTTACATGGCTTCGCAAGACCATGCGAAAGAATTATCCGACTTAGGAAAGTCGCTTGGCATACCCACTCAAACAAAAACAGATCGACCCAAGCCCCTCGACACACTTGCCAACAATAGCCAGATCGACAGCCTTCTCTATTTAATGCAGGAGCTTCATGTTAATTACAGTATGAGCGCAGCGATGGCGGCAGACGTGGTGTGGCACCAGGAGTGTGCCAAATCACAGGGCATGGTTACTATCTCGCACGAAAGGCTTGCAAAGGCATATAGCGACAAAGGATGCAAAAACAACTTACCGAAGTCCATTAACAGAACACCCGCTAACCATAGAGAGCTGCTCGCATCATTCTTGACTCTTGACATAAGGCCTGAGTCAAGGCGGCGTATAAACGAGTTGATTGAGTTGAGCCGAACTGCAGAAAACAATGCGGGTATTGATGAACGCTAACCGTAAATCCGTTTTTGTCGGACAAAAACATCATAGAAATAATTCACAACCAGCGATAGGGTTAAGCCCATGAACTAATTGATAGTTATAAAGGCCAGCGGGTACCGCCTAAGAAACAACACCCGCCAGCCACGCCAGCAGTAACTAAAGAAAGTCTCACCAGCGCTGACATTGTAGTGCTGATGGGGCCGTGTATCAAACATTACGGCACAGGAGCCTATTACTATGTCACACCCCGAAACAGCAACAGAACCCCCACAGCGTGTTCGAGCGCAAGAGTTTAATAAGAACAAGCCCCGTTTCATCGACATTAACGAGGTGAGTTACCGGACAGGATTAGGCCGCTCAACGATTTGGGCAAAAGCACGCAATGGTGATTTTGTACAGCCAATAAAGATAAAAGCAGGCGTTACGCGTTGGCTGGAGTCAGATATTGACGAGTGGATAGCTGGGTTACTGGCAACTGCGCAGCGATGAGAGAGCATCAGCCGCAGCGCACGGACAACAGCGCTACGATACGGGCGGCCAGCACTCCGGCAAAGAGTGCCAGCCCGTTACCACAGACTCAAAAAGATTATAACGCGAACAACCCGCACAGTCTCTTAATAATTGAGCTTGAGATGACCATCAACAAGCGCAACTATGACATTAACGCGCTCAATGTTCGCTGTGAATACTTGCGCAGTCATTACCTAGCTGTAGTTGCTGAATGCGCAGCGCTGTACAAGATGCACGGCTTACCGTATGCAGTGGCAAAGCTGGACGCCGATACTACTCACAGACTGCCAGAAGCCGTAGTGAAAGACATTCGCAACGCGCTAAAGGTGACAGCATGAACAAGTCACATAGAGAGTCAAGCCTTGCACACAGATGCATGGCTGATATTGAAGCGCAGAAAATCGTTTGGTTATGGCCTGATCGGATACCAACAAAACTAGTTGTGTGGGCTGGCAATCCTGGCTTTGGTAAATCACAAACAACTATTGCGATTGCAGCCACTGTTACAACCGGTGGCAATTGGCCTGACAACACAGCTTGCCAGCGTGGCAGCGTTATATTCATATGCGGTGAAGATGACCCGGCCGACACTATAAAACCACGACTTGAAGCTGCCAGTGCTGATACATCGAAAGTACACGTTATAGACGCCACTATTAACACTAATGGCCATCACCAACAGTGGTTACTAGAAAACGGTGTTGAGCCATTAGAGCGATTGTGCAGGCGGATAGGCGATGTACGGCTAATCGTTATTGACCCGATCACCGCTTATATTGGCAAAAAAGACGGTCACAACACATCGGACGTTCGAGGCTTGCTGGCACCCTTGATGGAGATTGCTGACAAGTACAAGTTTTGCGTTATCGCGGTCACCCACTTAAACAAAGCCACCGGCAATGATGCTGTAACGCGTGTTACTGGCTCAGGTGCATATGTAGCTGCTGCCCGTGCTGCATTCATTGTAGGCAATCATCCAACCGAAGCTGACGCGTATTGTATAGCTACCCTTAAAACCAATCTCAGCCCTAACAAGACCGGTATCGGATACAAGATTGTCAGCGTTACCAATCCTGATGGTATAGCAACCAGTCGCGTTGAATGGATGCCTGGAGTAATAGACATTGATGCTGATCAATTGCTTGCACCAGTCAAACAATCTGAAGATATAGACGCTAATTCGGCCAAGGGTGACGCAGCCGCTTTTCTGATAGACGCGCTTGTGGATGGGCCAGTGCTATCAAACAAGATTTATAAAGCTGCACAGGACGCTGGGATAGCTGACAGAACATTAAAGCGTGCAAAGTCAGCCCTGATGATTCGCTCAATTAAGGTTGATGGCGAAAGGGGTTGGCACATGACGCTGCCAAATCGAAGTGAAGAGTGCCAACAACATACCCCCTTGGCCCTTGGCACCCTTGGCACTCTTGGCACCCTAGACGGTGAAGAGTGCCAAGAAGGCCAACAGTGCCACAGTGCCAGAGTGGGTAAAGTTGGCATCCTTGAAACTTCAACAGTAAGCATTCACGAACAAACGCAGCGAAACATTGCCAACCCGCCTGTTACGGCTGTCAGCAACGGAGCAAGCTCATGAGCAGGCCACGCGGGTTTGCACCTTGGTCACCGCGCAGTGACACGCTACAGCTTGTGCAGGCAATCAATGCAATCCTGCATGAGTATCAAGAGCAGTTACCGCTGACTATAAGACAAGTGTTTTACATCGCCGTAACTCGCTTTTTAATCGGTAAAACAGAAAGGGATTACAGCCGCCTATGCGAAACGCTCAACCGCGCCAGACGCGCAATGCTGGTGCCTATGGATTCATTTAGAGATGACGGATTCACGCAACAAGACGCGGAGGGCTGGGATAGCGCCGATCACTTCATAGGCTACATTAAATTATGGGTAGATGAGTTCACGCTTGACAGGCAAGCAGGCCAAGACAGTCGCCTTATCGTCTGGTGCGAGGCTCAGGGTATGGTGCCGCAGTTAAAACGCGTTGCAGACGATTACAGCGTGCCGGTTTTTTCATCCGGCGGTTTTGATTCACTTACCAGCAAGCACAGTGTAGCGAAGCGATTAAGTGAAGCTGGCGATGATGTGGAGGTGTTGCACGTCGGAGATCATGATCCAAGCGGTGTACACATGCTCAGCTCACTAGATGAAGATATAAGCGCGTTTATTAGCCACTATTCCGGAGCTGTGAAGTTTACCCGTCTGGCCGTAACGCCTGAACAGGTTAAGCAATACCAACTACCCACCGCACCAGCAAAACCAACAGATCGCCGCAAGTTCGATGGACTTACGACGCAGTGCGAAGCACTTGATCCTGTAACGCTCGCTAGCATTATCAGAAACGGCATTGAATCCAGGCAGCATGAAAAAACACGGCAGGACGTTATAGACAGAGAGCAAGCAATACGCGACAGCTTGCGCACCCGATTACTTAAAACAGCATAAGCAATACAGGAGACTGAGACCATGAGAAACCATGTAGAAATTCAACAGCCGGCAGAACTGTATAGCAATCGCTCAGATCGCCAAAAGATAGCAAACCTTAAGACGTCATTGCGCATGGTGCAAAGCGACCAAACGGCTAGCCCGCTTGACGTGCAGCGTGAATCACAGCGATTACAACAACTGATTAACAACATTCAAAACCAGAACCACCAAACCAACTAAACCAACAGAGAAAACTATTATGTCACAAGTAACATCAGACGCAATTGCAGGCGGTTTCAATACCTCCGAAGAAATTTCACAATCAGCGCGATGGACTAACTCGGATCTGGATGTAATCGAGTCTAAGTTGGACGCTATCGCCAAAGACTCAGAAACCAGTCCAGAAGTGAAGTCGAATTTCTTGCAAGACTTTTCCGCGAAAATTGAGAAAAGCGCAGATCACCATTTTCAAAACATGGAGGTTTCAGTCGATGAGAGACGTGCAGAGCTAGAGACACAGCGAGGCGAGCCAGTAGCGCCACACGTAGCGCTGATTATGGCCAACGCAGTGAGCACTGCCGATCCTGTTAAGCGGTTATCTATAGTAAGTAGTGATGCACGCTTTGTTGATCTGCTAAACGATTTGCCAGCCGCTGCACTCAATTTGAATAACGCCGAGCATGCAAGGCTTCTCGAAGCTTCAAAACGGATGGCTGGTGGCCTAGAGGGCATAGAGGCTACCGATCTATTGACAGCCGATTCACAATGTCTGGCAGATTTAAAAGCACGACGCAAATCACTTGCTGAAAAGGCTCGCAAACTTGCAGAGAAAAACAAAATCACACCAGCCGCAGCCGCGAAGCAATCACAGTTATATCGGTTTGACTGATCACTGTTAGTTACAGCGAGTAATCAATATGGGATTTGAAAAAGGTGTATCCGGCAATCCAGCCGGACGACCGCGAGGCAGTGGCAAATCTGTAGCGTTACGCCAAGCGATTGAAAAAGACGTACCGAAGATTGTTGAAGCGTTGCTTGAAAAGGCTCTCAGTGGCGATGCTACAGCCGCACGTTTACTACTTGAGCGTGTAGTACCAGCATTGCGGCCAGTGTCGACACCAGTAGCGATTGCAGGCATGGATAAGGGTTCACTGACAGAGCGCGGTGACGTGGTTTTGTCTAGCGTAGCCGATGGACTGATAACGCCAGAGCAAGCACGGTCACTAATGGCGTCTTTATCCAGCTTATGCCACGTGATCGAAACTGATGAAATACTAAAGCGCCTTGAAGCGTTGGAGGCCACCAATGAAGATTAGCGACAGGCTTGCACGTCTGGAGAATGCAACACAACAAGCACCACCTATGTTTCTGCCAGTGGGTTACCAGATTGCCGATAGCCTGGACTACATGGGTGTTATTGGAGGTATGCGGTTTGATCGTCTGCCAAATGAAAGCAGCGACCAATTCAAACAGCGGTGTGTTGATTACGACGCTAAGAACAGACATCGAAACCAGATGCCAATATTCATGGATATTTACTTATGACAATTAAAGACCGACTGACGAAACTAGAAAAAGTGTGTGGTGATGATGACGCCGTGCAAGCCATTACGTACTTGATTGAAGATGAGCCGATAGAATTGTTCGAGATAAGACACGATGGCAAAGTAAATATAATCGAACGCCTGCCTGATGAGTCAGAGCAAGTATTCATGATGCGAGCTACCGAGATACGCGACAGCCTAATTACACGCAGCAATGGTGATACAGCGGCACCTATACCAATAATGATGCAGATGCCGCTGCATCGGTTTGATGAATCGCGAGTAACTCGGGGCTAGTCGATGACGTTGGAAGCTACGCTGCGGCTGTGGTTTGAAAATCAATGCTTGAGAAAATCGACACCAACACGTCGGCGTAGTTCAGCATTACCACTAAAGCGTGAATCGCACTATCACCGCTTATCTGAAAGTCATCGTTTGACGTAGTGCACTTTAACATTTCGGACGTTGACAGCAAGCAACCTAAAGTTGCGGCTACTAAGTCGTAAGGGTATCCATCAAAGCCGCGCTTGTCCCATCCGTCGCGCCAGAATTCGCGTGCATCGTTTGGTTGATTTACGTGACCAATATCCCTAACGCTTTCGTGCCAGCTATGAATCTGCTTTGCTTTGTAGTGGCAAATTTTTGCGACACCGCCAATCATCGCTTTAGTTTCACTGTTCGCCTCGTGTGGTAAATCTTGGATGGCTTCTATTATCAACGGCCTAAGTTGCTCAAGTACGTTAACCATATCCCTAACCCAACCCTCTGCATGGGCGCTATCAATTTGCTCTTTCATAAGGCTGCTCATTTGATCTGTCATAATTAGGCTCTTTCATGTTGTTGGCAAGATTGCAAATTAATTATTGCACCGTCATTAATTAAATGCAATCTATTTGTGCACCGTCATTAAATACCTTACAATAGACAGCATGAATACAAAAAAGAAACGCGGCAGACCACCGACGGACAATCCAGCCACTGAAAAGCTAAGCAATGTAAGGGTGACACCTGAGCAGCTAGTCACCTACAGCGAAGCAGCAGACACGCATGGCGAGACTATGGCCGCATGGGTTAAGCGAAACCTTGACCGAATAGCCAAGTGGGACTTGAGCAAGTGAGCGCTAGATAGCATCCAGCGCACCTCGGACAACAACCACCTACAAATCCCGACATGCCTTAGCAGATACTTCTGGAAAACGGACTATCCAGTTCCGTATTATCTTTGGAGTTATTGTGAAATTGAACGCGGGATTAAAAGCAGTGCTGATCGGTGTGGCCTGGATTATTGTGGACAAGGCCTTTGACTGTATTTTTACACAGTGGGTTTGCGTATTATGCTGAATCTCAATTGACGTGGCACTGTTTGATACTCTCGCCAAACGGACAGCGCACCGGACAGCACAGCTAAGATTTAAAATTTGCAGGAAACAAAGATCAGCCTAAGTGACTGATTTAAATGGAGCTGGCGATAGGAGTCGAACCTACGACCTGCTGATTACAAGTCAAGTACAGCCCAGTACTACCAAGCTATATCCACTTCTACCAAGTTGTACAAAACCCCTTTTTCTATTTACGATTCAATCAGTTACCGCCGTACTTTGGCCGTAGCAAATTGGTTGTGTTTATACGTAATCTGGTTACACTACTGGTTACACAGCAGATTACATAGCGCCTTGTAAGAACGGTGGCGGCTGCGTCAACAGCCCCACCGAATGATCGTCTTCCACCCTAGCGAGAGCATCAAACGATATGAGTAGTTTACCTGCACAACCCAAAAACCCCAAAATCAAACTCAACAACCTAAAAATTGCAAATCTACCCCTGCCCGACAAAGAACAAAAACAAGTATTTCATTGGGACAGCGATACGAAGGGATTAGCTGCCCGACTGACTTCTGGTGGCTCACGGAGTTGGATTGTTCAAAAACGTGTCAATGGAAAAACCCGTCGATTCACGATTGGCCCATGTGAGTTGATTCCAATCGGTGAGGCCAGAGCACGAGCAATGATCGTGCTGCTGGAAATGCACGATGGCAAAGACCCGCAAACGCAGAAAAAACAAAAACAGATTGAGACTGAAACTCTTCGAGAAGTTATGGAGAGTTATTTGAATCGCAAATCGAGAAACAAAGCTCTCAGCCGATCTACACAAAAAACTTACCGCGACTGTGTAGAAAAATATTTGAGTGATTGGGCTGATTCACCAATAGCAGCAATAAACCGAGACGATTGCGTCAAACGATTTGAAGAAATCAGCAAGCGCACGCCGCCACTGGCTAATCTAGTCTTCAAAAATTTACGTTCACTGCTGAACTATGCTCGGGAACGAAGTGCTACGGAAGATGGACAATACACGATAACTAATCCAGTTTCACAAATGCTCAAAAAAGGTGGGTTAGCTACATTGAATGTCGTAGAACCACGAACAGAACGTGTACCAAGAAAAAAGATCGGTGTTGTTTGGAACGCGCTCAACGAATTTTCCTGCATGGAAGGTAACAAAGCATCGACCTATATAAGCAGTGATTTAGTGATGTTTTTATTGCTCACCGGTGCTCGACGTGGCGAAGCAAGCACACTGACTTGGGATAGAGTCAAACTAGATGCCGACATACCCACTTTTCATTTTAATGTCACGAAAAACCATCGCCCAATTACCTTGCCCATGAGCAGCGCGCTACAAGCTGTTATGCGACGTAGGTTGCGAGCCCGCCGTATGCACAACAACTTTGTGTTTCCAGCCGTAAGCGGCACTACAGGCTACATGAGCGACGCACGCTCAGTAGTTCGTAAGCTATCGACCATAGCGGACTCACACCTATACCCACATTGCTTCCGAAGAACGTTTGATGATATCGCGCAGTTAGTCGGTGTGGATGGCGATCAACGGCGGCAGCTACTAAACCATGTTGCTAACGATGTTCATGGCCGCAGCTATGCAAACAACCCCGATCCAGAGGTTTTATTCGATGCGGTTGAAAAAATTGGTGCTTGGATTGAATCAGAAGCAGCGGCTGTAAAAGCCTGAAAACATTAATACTTTATTGCTAATTGCTTATTAGTGTTTAATTAAGTGATTGATTTAATTGATTATTTCGCTTGCCAAAATGATATAGCTAGGTTTAGGCTAGGTCGTACCCTAGCGAGCTACATACAGGCATCAAATGAAATTTCTCGACACAAAGCAGGCCGCTCGATACCTGGGCCTGAAACCAACCACATTAGAACAGTGGCGAAGTCGCACTAAGATTGAAAAACAACAAATCGGCCCAGTACATCGCAAGCATGGTCGTTTGGTTGTTTACGCTGAAGCTGACTTGATCGCCTATTCAGACAATCAAATCCAACAAGCAACAGCCTAGGAGATTTTAAAAACGATTGACCTGATGACAGACAGTCACAGGGGGTAGCACCCTTTTCTCTTTTAAAAACAGTCGATTTGAAAAGATCGCTTATCAGCGTGTAAGCGCTCGGTAAGCAATAGACATAAAAAAACCCGCCGACATGAATCAGCGGGTTTTGATTTTCCGTTCCAAATTATTGTTATTTACCGTTCCGGTTTGTTGTTGTAGCAACTTGCCGGTATTCAAAAACCCAATGTGAGTAGGTTAATGAACAGTCCCGCCATTATAACAGAGCCCAGCCATGATAATACAGCTGTATCAAAAAATTTTACTTGGCAGAATCTACCAGCGCAACTTAAAAAACTTGATCAATGGTGCGTCTCTGTTCTACCGGATAAAGCGCCCAAAATTTATGATGATCAAAAACAAGCGCTAGTCAATACCTCTGTTGAGTCAGGCCCGTTCCATACGTTTACCGATGTGTGTCGCATTGCGTCCGATCACTCGTGCGCGATTGGTTTTGTATTCCTAAAAGAAAACGGTTTAGGTGTAATTGATTTTGATGTAACCGACGCCACTAAAACGAATGATGAATCCAAATGGACAAGTAAAGAGGATTTAGATTTTTTCGCCTCCACTGTTGAAATAAGCGATACCTATTGCGAGCTATCGGTTAACGGTCAAGGTGTGCATATCATCGGCGCGTATTCAGGTGTTGAACAATTAGGCAAGCGTGGTAACCATCGTGAAATTTATAACGATAAGCGGTACATGATCTGTACAGGTGATGCGTTATCCCAACTCACTTACGTTAATTGTTTTGGCCGTGTCGTGCCTTATGTAGAAAATAAAAAAGCTAAAGACATAACCGATCAAACAAGGCTGTTTGATTTAGTGTTAAAAACGATTCGACCTAATCAAGACACACAAAAAATAGAGTTAGTTGAATTAGCGCCAGAGTATACCGATGATCAAATTTGGCAAATGGCCACAAGTGCTGCAAACAAAGATAATTTTTTACGTTTGTTTGGTGGTGATAAAAGCGGGCATCCAAGTTACTCAGAAGCCGATTTAGCATTGATGTCTATGCTTGCTTTTTATTCTAATAGCAATGCGCAATGTAAACGTATTTTTCGCCACAGTAAATTAAATTTAATCACTCGACCAAAAATCACTAAGAACGATGTTTATTTAAACAATACCTTAAAACTTACACGTACAACACATGCACAGGAAACGCAATTACAAGTCTCCATTGACCTGCAATCCATGGCGGCGACAGACAAAGCACGCACTAATGAGGAAAATAAAATAAAAATAGAATCTGAAACTCAATTCGAATTTCCAAGTGGTCTTGCAGGTGAAATAGCTCAATTTATTTATGATCAAGCCTACTACCCAATTAAGCAAGTCGCAGTTTGTGCGGCACTTGGTTTGCTTTCCGGCGTATTTGGTAAGGCCTTTGCCACGCCTACGGATGCTGGGCTTAATAATTACATTATTTTAATTGCTAAAAGCGGCGTTGGGAAAGACGCTATGCACAGTGGAATAAATATATTGGTTGATCGGCTTAGCGATAATTTATTACTTTCTGCTGCACCTGATTTCGTTTCGCTTATGGTACCAGTCAGCCCAAACGGTCTATTGAAAAGTTTGGAATCAAAGCACTCGGTACTTAATTTGCACTCTGAATTTGGCCAGACCATTTCACTTTTAGTTAAAAAGGGTGGAAGTACAAATGACAAAGGCTTGTTAAAAATAATAACCCAACTGTATAGCCAATCGGGTGTTAGCGGAAAGTCTGGAGGCCTAGCATATTCCGATACAGATAAGAATGTGGAAGTGAAAAATGTCTCATATAGCTTACTCGGTGAGACTACGCCATTCACGTTAAACACCGCCATTACGCAGGAAATACTGGCAGATGGTTTTATGTCTCGTTTTCTGATGATCGAGTACGATGGTGATCGTCCAGAGCCGAACAAGCATAGAGCCGAGCCTACTGAACAACTGATTCAACGAATGAAAGAATTAGTTGGACTGGCAGCAAACCAGCAAATAAATTCACCACATACACGGGTTCAATATAATTCGACTAGTGAAAAGATTCTGGTAGATTTCAGAAAAGACTGCGATAGGAAGTTAGTAGAGGCTGGCGAAGAAGAATCGCTGCGACAGCTATACACCCGATCACATCTTAAAGCACTAAAAATAGCAAGCCTTCTTGCAGCCGCTGACAATCCCCACAATCCAATTATCGAGCAACATCATGCTGACTACGCCATTAAGCTCGTAGCAGATCACACGGCTATGTTTCTGCGAAAACTTGAATCTGGTGATATTGGTGACGGTGATGATGTACGGGCAAAAAAGATTATGGATATTTGTAAAAAGCTCGTTAGTGGAAAATATTCCAGATCGGTAAAGAAGGAATACTGGTCTGACGGTATTATTCCGCGTAGAGCTTTAGTCGATCTCGCTAAATCAACATCATTTAAAAATTATCGCCACGGCCAGACATTAGCCATTGATCACACTGTTAGGTCGCTTATCGACTCCGGTCTCCTTACTGATTGCACAAAAGATGTTCAAAAGCGCTTTAGCGTGAGTGGGAGTTTTTATAAGCTGCTGGAATAACCACATGTGGAACAGTGAGGAAGACATGAGGTAACTACCATTCCACAGCTTAGAGCCTTTTAAACCTTACGCTATAGCCGCTTTTACTAGCGTTGTGGAATTGTGGATCGTTTTACAGTACAGATACAACTTGATACAGCGTAATAACATTATGGGTATGTCCCTTCCACACCTTCCACACTACTACTAACACTAACTACAGGCCTTTAATAACGGAGTTTTCGGGTGTGGAACATAATGCTTCCACACTTTTTCAACAGTTCCACACCAAATTTAAACTGTGGTCAAACATTAACTATTCAGCGACCAAACTGCTGACTCCATGTCATCCGTTTTAGCTATATAAGACATTGATCTGCTTTGATAAAGTAACAATAGACATATTGCTTGTAACCAATATGCAATCAAATAACAGCAAATTGAGACAACAACTATGGAACATGAAATTTTAGCAAATGCATCACCGAGTTTTCATCCGGCGATGATCGAGTCAATAGAAGGGTTTGAAGATTACAACGGGGCTTTTAAATTTGTCGCTGACACACTGGGCAAGACTTACAAAAGAGAACATCAAACCGCCACGCTAGCGCAGGAAATAAAAGGTAATGCATCGTTATCTGAAGCTGAACAAATTTTACAAGTCGATGATGTGCGCGAAAAACATTGCCGAGCATCTATGGGTGAATTTTTAACGACGCGCGGAACATTAGAAAAAATTATTCAAGATACTGAAAACGAATTAAACAGAACCGTTGAATCAAAAGCACTCGGCTACATGAATAAGGAAATCCGCGAACACGTTAAAGGATTAAGCGATAACGAACGATTTTCGTTTTTATCTAAAGCAATAAAAGAAAACGATATAAACACAGTTAGTTCTATTTTAGGTGCGCCAGCTTATTTATCTGGATTAACGGATAAACAAAAATCTTTATACACAAAAAGTTTTCGTGATGTATCAAATCCTGGATTAAATAAAAAATTAAATATAGCGAATAAATGTTTGGAACAAGTTAGCGCCAGACTTTTACATTTAGAAAAATCTTTTGATAAAGCGGCTGATTTAGATAAATCAAAAGTTTTGCGTGTACGAAATGCACGATACCAAGCCAACGCCGCAATTAAAGCTGCCAGCTAATTTTTTATTTGAAACTAATTTCATCTAAGCAAATTATATTTTATGGCGGCAGTTAAGAAAAAACGCGGTAATCCGAATTGGGCAAAAGGTGTGTCCGGTAATCCTGCCGGACGTAAACCTGATGGGCCTGATAAACGTCGCGGCATTAATAAAGAGTTACTAGACGCCACAAGCGAGATTGCAAAAAAAGTTATCGAGCAAGCAAAAGAAGGCGATCTGCAAGCGGCTAATTTAATTTTTGCAAGAGTGCTACCGACAATGGCACCGCAAACTGAAAAAGTAAAATTTAAACTTGATGTATCCGCACCATTATCAAAACAAGTCGAACAGGTTTTATCAGCAATGGCTGATGGAATATTAAGCGCTGATGTAGCGCGGCAAATTATTGAGGCGATAGGCGCACTGGGTACGATCAGACAACTTGATGAATTTGAAACTCGTTTAAAACAATTGGAGTCGGTTGCATGAACGAATTAAATGATGCGAGAAAAAATGTCAAAGCGACACGTTTAAAATTAATTGAAGCAAAAGCGCAACACGTTCACGCGGTTGAAATTTTAAATTCAATTAAAGCGCGTAAACAAAAACTAAAAGCAGGCGCAAATAATAATGGTTAATTTATCTGATGCTGATCTTTATGCTGAAACACTCTTAAAAGAAACACTAAAAGATTTAAACACACCACAGCCACCAGACGTACCGCGCAATAGTTTTGAGTTACCGCTTAACAATTTAATCCCCTACACATCACCTGTGACTGGTTATAAAATTTATCAAGACCTCGGCGCATTGCATGACCCGTATACCTATTGTCCACGGAATGAAAGAAAAGAGATTGCCTATATCGAGTGTGGCGATATTTGCACAACCGTTGATTTTAATTTGGGTAAGTTATGCGAATCAAAACTATTAGACCTAGAAAACGAATTTAATATTCACCTACAGGGCGAAACGTGTTTGATGGTGTTCGCACAATTCCCACCAGAAGATTTATCGTTTAATTATAAATTACCGGTCGCTGATCATCTACGCGGTTTTTATTTTTTAGCGATGCGACACCCTGATGCAGTTTTTCGTGAAGTGATGTTAAACGGTGTTCACGAAGGAATTTTTAAACTGATATGAGCCGCGCATTATCGAGCGTTTTAAAAAAGCGAATCGCAGCGCTAGAAGAAAAAGCAAAGCAACCAAAATGGACTAACGGATTTATATTTATTAAACCGATCACCGTTGACGAATGGGAACAGCACACCGAACCGATGCAAGCTGAATTGTTGCGCCACGTTCGCAGTGATAAAGGTGGCCCACCGAATTACGCAGTAAATGATATTAAAGCGATTCGTTTGTGGCGTGAACCCGAACCACATTAAATAAATCGGGTTATCCCCTTATTGTGGGCTTTAGGGGGATTTAAAACGGTTTTATATGTGCCACCACATAAACCGTTTTCGTAGCGGCGCAAACTTTTCTAACATGGGTGAGCGCCGCTATTTTTTTACTTAATGAGAAAAACCAAATGATAAACAACGACGCAAAAGATTTAGTGTTGATGCTGTTCAAGCTGCAAAGTCTGCAGGTAAAAGATTTGTCGCAATCGTGCGTGTTCACTCAAGACCAAATACAACGCGCTGTTACCGGTTTAAAGTTATCCGATCAACGCAAGCATGATGCAATGGATTCTATTGTGACTAGCGAGTGTGGTTTTATTGAAGATAACGGTTTTTTTAATATTGATGCAACGCGCGTGTTGCCTTTATTGCGCTAATAATTAACGTAACTTTATCCTTCTGGTAGGCTTTTAGAGGCTTTAACAAGTTTGTCAGCAACATCCAGCAGATATTCTGGCGTAAAAGGTTGTTGTCCACTTACCGGTGGGTTTCGAGTCAGACCTTGCGTACCATCGCTTTTAGTTATCGAAACACCATGAATTACATTGTTGCGACCCTTCACCGCAGATTTTGTAATGTTGTTATTACACCATTCCAAAACATCTTGATTGTCTTTTTTTCTTGCTTCCTTTTCCAACTTTCTAATTGCCTGTCCGAGAGTGTAGTCGAATAGGTTTTCACACTCGCATCCGCGAACTTTGTTAAAACAGTCGCGCACTCCATGTTGTAACCTTATCGCAGCCCATGTGATCCGTCCAAGTGGATCAATTAAATCACTATCATGGGGCATACTCATGCAATCGCGAGATTCATTCATCTTGATATTGGCCTGTTGATTTAAATTTAAGCGTTCGTTTGCGCTTCCAGTATCCGGTAAACCTTCCTGATATTAAGCGTTAATAACATACGAAAGTCTATAAGACATTTGATACGAACACAAAAAAGAGTCAATTATTTGACTATTTGATTGGTGGCCACGTGGGTTGTGTGGTGTTTGAAACTAGTGAGATTCGGACAGGGTAACTTAATTGTTATACGGCTTTCTGAATAAGTTCAATAAGTGGCGACCCTATCCAATCCCCAAAACCCCAAATAAACGTCCCTGCTATACCACCCCATACTTCAGCCTTACCAAGGGTGGTTAACATCACGTGAGCATGAGTGTTGTTTAAGGTAATTATTTTGGAAAGATCTTCTAATGAATTTTCAAGTTCCTGCCTCTCTTTCACTTGGTCCTCAGGTATCAAGCGTATCAATTCTAGAATTTCTTCTGCTTCGGATGGCCACTCTTTCGCCTTCTCAACCGCCGTGATGTCGTCTGACTTCGTTGCAGCCATTAGCAAAACGAACATTATTAACGCTGCGCCAGATCTAGCAAACACATCCTCATCTGGGTAATACGCTTCTAAAATCAAACCAAAAATAGGGATGAATATAATGGAAGCAATAACGAGCCAAAAATCGATACCTTGATAGGCACGTAATGTGAGGTTTGATGACACTAGTAAGAGGCAGGTTTATTAAATAAACGCACAATGGAAACCCCACTCTGGCCGAACAAAGATTACAGAGAGAGAGCTGGCAGCGCTGGTTACATCAGCGCTTACACAAACCAGAAGTGAAACGTACCTAAGACAGATAAGTAATTGATTTAAATGGAGCTGGCGATAGGAGTCGAACCTACGACCTGCTGATTACAAGTCAGCTGCTCTACCAACTGAGCTACGCCAGCACACAAGACACGTATTTTAGGCATAAACAATGGCAAGTGCAATGCCACATTCAACCTTGTTGCGCATCATCTTTGTGAATTGTTTTGGTACAAAGCCAAAAATGCCCAGTTAGACCGGCCGCACAGAGACTTCGCCACTAAAAACCGCACGTCTAACCCCGTCAATCTCAACCAGCAAGGCCCCCTGCTCATCGACGCCCACAGCGAGTGCTTTCTCTACGTGCTCGCCGCTCAACACCTTGACCTGCTTACCTTTCAGGTAATCAAACTGGTCCCAGGTATCGGCAAAGGCCGGCCAGCCTTGCTGCGCAAATTGGGCATAGGCTGACAACAGCCGCGAGCATATGTCGGCGATGAGTTCACTCCTGCTCGGTGGGGAGTCATTCAAGCTGGGTAAACTGACGGGTTGATAGTCGCTGGTTTCAATTTGCGAGGGTATCTTGTAATTAATACCGACCCCAACATTTATTTGCGTGACGCCCTGCGGGCTGGAGATAAGCTCGGTTAGCAAACCGGCCAGTTTTTGATTCTGGGCCAGCACATCATTGGGCCACTTCAACTGAACCGGCACCTGCCCGAGCTCTGTCAGGCTTTGCGCTACGCAAATTCCGGTGACCAAACTCAGACCAAGCAATTGCGCAGGTGCTCGATTCATTGGCAATAACAATGAAAAAGTGACGTTACCACGCTCAGTAACCCAGGTTTTTCCCCGCCGACCATTACCGTTGGTTTGCCAGTCGGTCGCGCAAAGCTGTGGCGCGCCAGATAATAATTCCTCAACGCTTGCGGACACCAAATTTTGTTGCGCGATTTCTGTCAGGTATTCGCTGGTCGATGGCAGGTTGTCAAACACATCAACGTGCACACCAGAAACAGAACGTTTTGCCAGCGCTTGTTGAATGGATGGCGCTGCCAATACCTCAATAATTTGGGTCATGTGATTGGCACACTGGGCCAACGCACTTCAACATCTGTCTTGGCGCTCAAAGAACAGGTGTCTTTTGGGGCCATCAAGATGGGCAACTGTGCTGTTCTAAGTACACCGTGGCGACTGTAATGAAGCGTTAAAGATGCATCGTCAACATGGCGGTTCAGTAGTTCGGGAATATCGCTTGCACTAACAATTATGTTGTCGATGGCAATAATCATGTCACCCGGTGCCAAGCCTGCTGTTTCAGCAGCACCACCGTTGAAGACATGTGTGACCAATACTCGCCCAGCACCACCATCAACATTAGCACCCAGCCAAGGTCGTGATTCAGGTTTGGGTTCTGATGACTTAGAATCGGCTGGCTTATGCGAACCACCACCGGCATCACTAACTGTTTTTCTTGAACGCCAGTGAACATCCACGCCAAGATATTCCAGCGACTGCTCAACCGGCAGCTCTTCGGTGGTATACAGCGCTTTTTCAAAAAAAACAGACAGGTCTGTGCCTGCAATTTCACTGGCCAGCAGCTCGGGTTCTTTTTCCTGTAAACCAGCACCGGTGTCTAACCAGCGCGTCCAAAGCAATTTCATTAAATCATCCAGCGACTTTTCATTATTAGTCGCTTTACGAATTTGCGCATCCAAACACAGCGACACTAAAGCGCCTTTAGCGTAATAACTAACGATGGCATTGGGCGCATTAGCATCTTGTTTATAAAATTTATTCCAGGCATCAAAACTTGAATCGGTGACGCTCTGCACCAAGCGACCACTACCGCGCTGTATACGCGTAATGGTTTTCGCCATTAAGTCAAAATATTGCTCGTGGCTGATTAATCCGGTACGAATTAAAAACAAGTCGTCGTAGTAGGAGGTAATACCCTCAAAGAACCACAAAAGCTGCGTATAAGATTCTTCTTCGAGTTGGTATGGCACAAACACCGCAGGCTTAATACGCTTTACATTCCAGGTATGAAAGTACTCGTGACTGCACAGTCCAAGAAAAGATAAATACTTATCGTTAACCGAATCGTCCCCCTTAATGGGTAAATGCTCGCGAGTAATAAGCAGTGCTGTGGAGGCGCGATGCTCAAGCCCACCATAACCTTCGCCAACCACCATAACTAAAAACACGTATTTATCCATCGGCGCTGGCTCACCAAAAAAACGTATCTGCGCTTCACAAATAATTTTTAAGTCTGAAGCGATACGCTCGTTGTGGGTGTTGTATTCGCCCGTGAGGATTACCTCGTGCGGCACACCGCAGGCTTCAAACTCAATTCGCTCAAACGTACCCATTTCAACCGGGTGATCGATCAGTTCATCGTAGTCACTCGCACTGTAGTGCCCAAACCCGGCATCATCGACGTTGACGACAGTCAAACTGCTGGCCAGCTTCCACTCTTTATATCGCGAAGCATCTGGCTTTAGTAGCTCAACATGGAGCGCCTGATTTTCTTGCCCGGCAACAGACAGAAACACACTCGTGCCATTAAAGAACCCGTGCTCGTTATCCAAGTGAGCCGAACGAACCGATAAGTCCCAGGCATAAACCAAATAGGTTAACTCAATTTCTTTTAAACCTGCCGGCGCTAACCAGGATGATTTGCCCTGTTTTTGTAAAGCTATTGCGTGACCATCACCCTGCGCTTTGATAGAGAGTATATTTTTCGAAAAATCGCGAATCATGTAACTGCCAGGAATCCAGTTAGGCAATTGGAACAACTGCCCTGCAGGATTAATGTCCGTCGCTTTCAGCGTCACTTCAAACTGATGCGCTTCAGGATTGACTGGTTTTAATGTGTAACTGACACTCACAATGCGGTACTCGGGTTATTGATTGGTATACTTTCACTTATGGCTTTACGGGCAATTGCACGCTAAGGCTGTAAGCGCCATGGCCACGTAAGCTAAAGCCAAAGGCGTTAGCCACACGCTTTTTAAAATACATACACTTAAGGCCACCAAATTAGGCAAACCAATATTTAGGCAAACCAAGTGAAAGACGAAAATCTCATGCTAGATACGCTGCTAAACCGTATATCGATTCCAGCGGTTCAACTTATTGAACCAGCACCAAATGAAGAGCAACTTGAGCGAATCTTAAGCGCTGGTCTGTGCGCGCCTGATCATGCCTGCATGCGGCCTTGGCGATTCATAACCATCACTGGCGACGCTAGACACGCACTGGGTGACGTGTTGGCCAGTGTGGCATCGAAACACGAACCTGACTTACCTGCCGAGAAAATCGCCAGAACGAAACAAAAGCCGCTGCGCTCTCCATTAATTGTGGTGATTGTAGCAACGATAACTAAAGATCATCCAAAAACGCCAGTGGTAGAGCAAATTCTTTCCGCAGGTGCGGCCGCTACACTCATTCAATTGGCCGCAACAGCGCAAGGGTTTGGATCAATCTGGTTATCCGGCCCCAACACGTATCGTCAGGAGGTAAAAGACGCACTGGGAATATCGGCCGACGATCAAATAATAGGCTTTGTTTACATGGGCACACCTTCGAAACCAGCTGCGAGCAAACCCCGGCCAAACCTGGAAAATCACCTGACCCAATGGCACGGCCCAAAAATGTGACCAGTTTCTCATACAGACTGCACATTTGTTAGGCATGTCGCGTTCAGGTCGATGATTCGGTAGGTCTAACGCGAAATCGCACACATGAAGTGTCATCCCAGACATCCTGGCAAACAAACTTGTAAAAACCATGTTGCGCTCAAGCGATTTATCGCCTGCTTGATGTTGGCTTGCCTTTGCATTTTGAATTTTGGACTGAGCTTCGCCGCCTCAACTGTCTACACTCAACGCAGCGCAAACGGCTCCATGATTTTCTCTGATGCACCTGTGGTTAACGGTGATATTCAACGAAGCAGTTACCAGTCTTTCGGACGCCCCGTGGCCACATCCTCTTGCATCGGTTTAAGCGCCGTTCAAATGGCAACACGGGCCGTCGCGGTAGACAAAGACATTGAAAACGCCGCTGCCACCCACAAACTGGATGCTGATTTGCTCAGAGCGATTGCAGAAGTTGAATCCTGCTACGACATAAACGCTGTTTCCAGAGTGGGAGCCCAGGGTGTTATGCAGCTTATGCCTGCAACAGCAAAAGAGCTCGGGGTGAGCAACAGTTTCGATGCAGCGCAAAACATCAATGGTGGCGCTAAGTATCTTGCAGAAATGCTGTCTCGATTTGGCCAGAATCACCAGTTAGCTCTGGCTGCCTACAATGCAGGCCCCGGAGCGGTTGAAAAACACGATGGCGTCCCGCCCTACCCTGAAACACGCGACTACATAAAAAAGGTGTTGGGGATTTACACCTCGGAATAGCGATACTAATTCAAACCCGAGGCTAGCAACTCACTCTCAGCAGCTAAGCCCAGCAAACCAATCACAGCAACCGTGCTCTGCTACCCCAATAAACACGCAACTGGCTTATACTCTTAAGTTACCTAGACGCCAGACACCCAAATGAACAACGACACAACGGTTGCCAGCAACTTTATCCGGAATATTATTGATGATGATTTGGCGGCCAATAAAAACGATGGCCGAGTTGTTACCCGCTTCCCGCCCGAACCAAACGGCTATTTGCACATAGGTCATGCAAAGTCCATTTGCCTGAACTTTGGCATCGCTGCTCAATACAATGGCAAATGTAATTTAAGATTTGACGACACAAATCCGGTCAAAGAGAACGAAGAATTTGTTAACGCCATAAAAGATGACGTGACCTGGCTTGGCTTCCAATGGGATGGGCTCAAGCACGCATCTGACTACTTCGATGAGCTTTACAATTTTGCGGTTGAGCTCATTAAGAAAGATAAAGCCTACGTCGACAGCAGCACAGCCGATGAGGTACGCGAAATGCGCGGCACATTAAAAGAGCCTGGCAAACCCAGCCCCTATCGTGACCGAAGCATTGAAGAGAATCTGGATTTGTTTGCCCGTATGAAGGCTGGTGAGTTTGATGACGGCGCACATATTTTGCGTGCCAAAATTGATATGGCTTCAGGTAACATCAATCTGCGAGACCCAACCTTGTACCGTATTCGCAAAGTACATCATGTGCGCACCGGTAACGATTGGTCTATCTATCCCATGTACGACTACACGCATTGTTTGTCTGATGCCATGGAAAGTATTACGCACTCTTTGTGCACACTCGAGTTTGAAGACCATCGCCCACTGTACGATTGGGTGCTCGATGTATTAAAAACTCCGGCGCACCCACAGCAAATTGAGTTCGCGCGCTTAATGTTGGAATACACCATTTTAAGTAAGCGACGGCTCATACAGTTAGTCGAAGAAAATCATGTTGATAGTTGGGATGATCCGCGCATGCCAACCATTACCGGCATGCGTCGTCGCGGTTTCACAGCAGCAGCTATAAAAGACTTTTGCGAACGTATTGGTATCACCAAAAACGATGCCTGGATTGAAATGGCTGTACTCGAAACATGCATTCGCGAAGACTTAAACGAACATTCACCTCGCCGTATGGCCGTGCTTGAGCCAATTAAAGTGGTGATCACTGACTTGGCAGACGACTACACCGAAACACTCTCATTTGCTAATCACCCACAAAAAGAGGACTTTGGTCGCCGCGATGTCGTGTTCTCTAAAGAGATCATGATTGATCGAGACGATTTTTCAGAAGATCCACCACCCAAATACCAACGACTGGTGCCTGGTGGGGAAGTTCGTCTGCGTGGCAGTTACGTCATCAAGTGCTGCGATGTCATTAAAAACGATGCTGGTGACATCATCGAATTGCATTGCACACACGATGCTGCCACATTGGGAAAGAAACCCGAAGGTCGCAAAGTAAAAGGCGTTATCCATTGGGTATCGGCAAGTGCCGGTGTGCAAGCCAGTGTGCGGGTTTACGATCGTCTGTTCAAAGAGCCTCATCCGGGCTCAGCCGAATCACTGGAATCTGAACTTAACCCTGATGCTTTAATTGTCCATAAAACGGCTTACGTTGAAGCCTCTTTGCGCGAGGCACAACCAGAAGAACGATTCCAGTTTGAGCGCTTAGGGTATTTTGTAGCTGATCGTTATGATCACAGTGCTGACAAGCCTGTGTTTAATCGCACGGTTAGTTTGCGAGACACATGGGCCCGTTAAACCTGAGTATGCCAAAAGTGCTCCTTTAACTAAGGGCACGAGGCAACACCGCTGGCCAGTTGAATAAAAACACCAGTTGAAAATCGATAGCGCAGGGGCTCGTAAGGCGCAACAATAACGTGCGCCATTAATTTGACTGCGCACCAACTACCAATGCGCTGACTTTGATAGACAACAACGCATCGGCAATCACCATCTCATCTTAAAAAATTCTGAACTGCGCAAGCCAGATTTAATCAGCACTTTATAAACGTGTGAACAACAAAAACCAAACACCGACTCATTCGATAAATCTGTACCAGCCAAGCTTAATTTTCGTGAATTTTAGGCTTAATCCTAAATTAAACAACATTATGCGCATAACGTTGGCATGAAGCATTGACGACCACTGATCTAACTACTATTAATTTAGTGTCATTTTCGTCGATTAGCTGACGGCAGTAGCACGTTTTATATCTGCATCGCTTAATCACGAATCCCGAATAAGCCCCAAAATAGATCGCTGCGAGGTCGTACCAAATGTCTCATCTCAATAAAACTACTTTTCAACTCAGTGTGCTGGCTGCGGCGATGCTGTCGCTGAGCGCCTGTTCAACTACTCCAACAATTGCAGGAGTCGACTTGGGACAAGTTGCCAGCAAAACCGCCGAAGTCAGCTCCGATGCTTGGGAAGGTACTAAACAGTTACTGAACATTGGCCCCAAAGACTCCGAGCTACTGGATGAAGTCGATCTGGCCCTGATGGAAGACGACGCTGATCTGCAAAGTCAAAACGGTGTTGAGTTAGCAGCTGTTGATGCTCGCCCATTATTACCGCAAGGCGAATCACGACCTTCCCTTAACGACATGGAAACGACGCAACAGCCACTGGCATTTGGGGAAGTGCGCAGCGAGCTTCCAACTGAATTGACGCAAGACATCGACCCGGCAATACAGTCAAACCCGGAAGGCGAAATCGTGGTACTGGCATCAGCAAACGATGCGCAGCCAGTGATTATGTCTGACGAAAAAGTGGTTGTTGGCGCTGAAATGGCACCAAAAGCACTTAACACGCTGCTAGACACTGATATTCAGGAAAATGCACATCAGACAGTTGCATCTGAAGACATGTTGCATGAAGTACAGCCTGGCGAAAACCTTTGGGGCATTGCCAAAAAGACAACCGGGGATGCAAACAACTGGCACGTCATTGCTGATATTAACAACCTGGCTCCCGATGCATCTGTGATGGAGGGGCAAAGCATAATCATCCCAGCTGATATGGTGAAGACAGACTACGTAGGTCAACAAGACATAAACGTGGTAGCAGCAGTTGTTGTCGGGACTGAAGCAGGAACTGCCGTTGTTATTGAGCCTGAAACTGGAGCCGCCGTTGCTTTGGTGATACCTGAAAAGCAAGCTGACATTGTTGTTGCCACAACCGAGCAAATGACACCTGCAACGCTTGATGGCAACTCAGCAAACATCATGGCCGACGCCACTGCGTTGAAAGTGGGAGCTGGTGAAACATTATGGGATTTTGCCAAGCGCACCACTGGTGACGCCACTAACTGGAAGATGATCGCTGATCAAAACCAATTTACTGAACAGCAACTGGCGACAATTCATCCGGGACAAAAAATCCTGGTCCCTGCCGGGTTGGTTCGATCACGAGATGAAAATGGCGTATTGATCGCTGTAGGCGAAGAGGGTTCTGTGCCAACTGCCACTGTTGGCGGGGCCGTGCCTACCAACGACACAGCCATTGCAGCATCTGCCGCTGTATTGGCAGGTACTAACACACCAACAGATGCGGATATCAAAATTGTTGAAGCTGCGTACCAGCCAGAAGATGCAATCAAGCCTGTTACTAGCCAATCACTTGCAGACGAAGCTGAAGCACAAGTCGCTATGAACGACGGCGAACTGGGCAAAGTGATGGTTAAAGGTACTTACTATCCTAAAGCGGTTTATAACCAGGCCGACTTTTCGTCCAGCTTGTTGATGCGGGTATCACCCGGCACACAGTTGCTTGTGTCAAAAGCGATTGGCCCCTGGCTGGAAGTTCAGACCGACAAAGGCGTTGGGTATGTGCACTCGCGCGATATCAAATAAAACTTAGCTCAATAGCTTAACCAAAAGCCGGTGCTTTTAGCACCGGCTTTTTTTTGCCCCGTTTTCCGCTCGTTTGTATTAATGGGGACGGAGGGATTTATTTTTGTCCACACGCTAGGTGTGGACAAAAATAAATCCCTCCGTCCCCATTAATCGCTTATAAATTACAAAAAGGCATTTGACTTCCATTTTCAGCTCATCCGCCGTTACACTGGAATTTTGCGTATCCGAGCACTCTACAAGCAATGGATGATGCGCATCAGTAGCAAAATGTAGAGTGGTTCGCATTTACTGTGTCAGCAGGGTTCAAATTGCTACGGTTTTTGCACGATAACTTGGAAACTACGCTCGATAAATCTGGGACTGATGAAAAGCCAAAGCCACCTGACACTTAAATCGTTTGCACCCTTAACTCAGGCTCTGACACTTGCGCTGACGCTGTCGTTAATGGCATGCGGTGGAACATCTGTTCGCAGTGGCGTCGACAACAGTAGCGCGGCACCTGCCGGTGACGTCCCGTACGAGGTTGTAGAAGACTATAACAGCGGCGTAATACGTTATACCGTCCAACGTGGTGACAGTCTGGGTGACATTGCCCAGGAATACACAGGTGCATCTCAGACCTGGCGCGACATCGCTGAATTCAACGGTATTGATAACCCACGTCAATTGCGCGAGGGCATGATATTAGAAATACCGACCGGTTTAATACCAGGCTATGTAGCCCCGGCAGCAGCACCCCCTATTATCGAAACACAGTCTCAAAGCGTTGCACAAACCTCTTCACTTGCCGTGCGCCGTGACAACGCCGCCGAGGTGGCACCGGTTGTCGTTACACCCATCGAGTCCAATAGAGACTTCGAGCTTAACCCGATTCAGGCTGGCAACAATCAACCGCAAAGCGCTGTCGGTGGAGGCCAGCAGATCAAAGTCATTGGCAGTTATTACCCCAAAGGCATATACACAGAACCAGCGGCTTATTCCAAATTGATTATGCGGGTGGCCCCTGGAGCTAAATTTTCCGTCACTGACGAGGTGAATGGCTGGTACAAAATTGATACACAAAGCGGCGCAGGCTACGTCCGCACGACGGATGCTGAAATCATTGAATAGAACGTTGTAAAATTAACCTACAGGGCTGCCCAGACACTTTTAAATTCAAGTTGGTAAGTTAAGTAGGGATACATGAAACAAATCACGCTGCTACGCCACGCAAAATCCAGTTGGGCCAACTCTGATCAACAAGACCATGACCGGCCATTAAATGACAGAGGATTACGTGATGCGCCGATGATGGCCCGGCGACTGACTGATCATCAGTGCACCCCCGATTTCATCTTATGCAGTTCAGCTCATAGAACCAAACAAACCGCACAATTTATACTCGATGAGCTCAAGCTCGACGATACCGCTATCAACTACCATGATGCGTTGTATCTAGCCTCGCCCGGAACACTGCTCGACCATATTCAGCAATGCGACTCAGGCGTAAAGCATTTGATGATTATTGCCCACAACCCCGGATTAGAATCCTTGGGTCGCCAGCTACACCACACCGCACCCATTCAGATGCCAACCTGCGCACTACTGAGCCTTACCTTATCGTCTAACAGCTTCGTTATTCAGCCTGATACCGAGATTGATCTGGTGTTACACGACTTCCCCAGGAACAAGCCCTGAGAATAATCCTGGCAACATCAGTGGCGGCTACTTTGGATCGATTTTTTCGAGCACAATGCTCGGCGTATCACCACGCCGGTAATAACGCGGGTGGTCCTCCATGGAAGCTAATGCAGCATCCCGCTCTTCGGCAGACGAAAACCAGCGAGTGCCAGTCCAGTCGTCACCCAGCAGATGCGGTGCCGACAAAGGATCGTTTTCCGGCATCTTTACGCTAATACCATACTGCTTTTCTGCTGCGGCCACGGTGGACTCTCTTGAAGTTAGTTAGTCCTATTTTAGATGGGTCAAAGACATTCTGTGCGCATTTTCACGACCATTTAATACAGACAATTCACGAAAAATTGCCTGCTGCATGAAAAACCGCACTTAAATGGGATCACAACCCGATACACTGTGCGCAAGACTATCTAAGGAAGTAACGAGTATGAAAATCGCTTTACGTTCAATTGCACTACTGACCACTGCATTGATTTTAGTCGGATGTACACAAGAATCTCAGAACAAGCTGGGCCGCGCCGTGCAAAACTGGACCGGCACAGACGGTATTCTGGAAGTTTACGCTGGCGAGAAGCTGGTTAAGCGTTTCATGAAGATCGACAAACTCACCACCGCTTCGGGCACGAACTCTGGCGAATCACGCCCTTATCGCTTCGGTTACGGCATTCTTGATGGCAACCTCAATGGTGCTGTTGATAGCGGGGAGCAAAAAGTGTATTTCGAATTCAGTGACTATTCGACGTCTTACGTTTTTTACGGCAACCCGTCTTAAGCACGCGTCTTATCCCGGGGGCCTTGTGCCGCGTAGCTAAACCAACTTTAGAGGCTGTTATGCGCAGTGCGGGTCAATTTATTGTGGTCAAATCAATGATTTAATTGACTTTGCTCAAAGCACTACTAGTCTCTTTACACGTGCCCCAGTAATATTTGGTGTCACGTTCTCACCCCCAAATAGGGCTCGCCTGTCGAGCCCTTTTTTTTACCCGCCAACAATTGCGTATAATCAGGTTTAATAACAATTTACGAGTGCATTTCAATGCGAATGGATTTTTTCAGCAGCCTGGTCGAAAAAGAAATCGACGGCGCAAAGGCCACCGTTACAGCCGAAGGCAGTAAGTTTGAAGCTGTGGTCATAAGCGATACCTTCGACGGTGTCAGCGTGGTTAACCGACATAAGATGGTGTATTCGGTTTTAGAGGAACATATCAAGTCCGGTGCGATTCACGCACTCACTATTAAGGCGCACACTGAGGCCGAGTACGCATCCAAGCAAGGGTAGACACTTTCGGTTTCGCCAAATAACGCCCTGTTACTGCCAAAAAGTGGCCCGAAAATCGCTTTCACACCTGCACTACATCGCTAAGTTCAGGGGCCGATTTTGGCTGCAGCATCGCAATCAGAGATTATTCCAGACAGTGAATCGTGGATAAATGGTCTGTCGAGCATCATGCGCTTGAGCGACACGCGGCTTGACCCCAGTTTGAAAACAGTCATTTCGTCCGATGTTAAAAACGGCAAGCTGGCATTGTTTGTTCCACCAGAAATGTCAGATCTGCAACCCGAGAACCTGCGCTACCTTCACGCCCTGGCAAGCCGCAATGGTTGTATGTTGATTGAAGATCGACGCACCAGTGAAATTCGACCATTGGTTGAACAGCGAGACTTGAAACCACACCAGCTTGCTATTGGTATAGGTGAGCTATTAAAACAAACAGGTATGCCGGGATCCCAAGCCAAATTGTCCAGTCCGCATCGACTGCTGCAGGGTAACCCACACATAGATGTTCCTGATTTGGTCGATATGGTTTCTGCCACTGTTTCTAAGTGCAAGCAGGTTGTTGTGCTTCCCACTCCGGCCATGGTTGAAACTACCGGCAATGAAACGCACCCGATTAGAGCCTACGCATGCAAGCTGGTGACAGCTGATGCTAATCTGACATTGAGTTTTTTCGATTCGCCTGGTTTTAAAGCCATTGGTTATATAGCCAGCAACCAATTTGTTATTCACGTGTTTATCGGTGGAGGCTCGTTACGTTCGCCGCACATCTGGGCTAATTTTGATGCTATGTTAAAAAACCGCTTCCGGTTCCAGCTGTTCCGCAGCACTCAACCCGGACAAGATTTCGGTTTACTGTACAACACCTTCTATTTAGATATAGAGACCAATCACGCTGGACACTCTGAGTCGGTGAAGCGCGACAGCGTCAACCAGTAACCTATCGCAACACTGGCTTACAGTTACCACGCAAGTCGATTTTTTAGCGCATAATAGAGCGCTTTCCCGGCTAGAAATTTTACATCGTGGCACTGATCAGAGCCAAGTCACTTAGCGTAGCCTTCGGTGCGGTCCCAGTTTTGGACGGTATCAACTTTGCCATACAAGCAAACACCAGAACCGCCCTGGTTGGTCGCAATGGTGAAGGTAAATCCACCTTACTTAAAGTCATCGGTGGCTTTATTGAACCAGATTCTGGCGAACTGAGTCGACGCAGCCAGTTAAAAACCGCCTACCTTCAACAAACCGTGCCCACGATAATGACCGGTGACGTTTATTCTGTTATCGCACGAGGACTGCCTGAAGCAGGGGATTTACTTGCCGAATTCCATAAGCTTTCCACCGACATGGAGGACTTTGATGCAGACAAGCTGCAAAAGGTGCAAGATCAGATTGAAGCCAGGGATGCCTGGGGCTTAGGCCAACGCGTAGAGGAAACCATATCGCGCATGAGCCTCAATGGTGACACAGATGTGTCTGGATTGTCAGGTGGCATGAAGCGTCGCGTTCTGTTGGCCAGCGCGATAGTGTCCGAGCCAGATATTTTACTGCTAGACGAGCCGACCAACCATTTGGATATTGGTTCTATAGACTGGTTGGAGAAATACCTTATTGGGCTGAACTGCAGCGTGGTGTTTGTCACACACGACAGATCATTTTTAAACGCCGTCGCGAACAACATAATCGAACTTGATCGAGGCGTATTAAGTGAATGGCCGAGTAATTACGAACAGTACCAAATCAAAAAACAAGAACAGCTTGAAGTCGAAGCCACACACAATGCATTGTTTGATAAAAAACTTGCCCAGGAAGAAACCTGGATACGCCAGGGAATAAAAGCACGACGCACCCGCAACGAAGGTCGAGTGCGTGCGCTCGAAGCCATGCGCGACAAGCATCGTGAACGCCGCACTCGCAGTGGCGCAGCTAAGATGAGCGTAAACGCCGCCGACAGATCAGGCAAAATTGTGTTTGAAGCCACTGACGTGAGCTTTGCATTTGGCGATAATAAAATCGTGTCTGACCTGTCCATCTCGGTTATGCGTAACGACCGCATGGGCATTATTGGTCCCAATGGCTGCGGTAAATCTACGTTAATTAATTTATTACTCGGTAAGCTCGAGCCACAGCAAGGCAACATCAAGCACGGTACACAACTTGAAATCGCCTATTTCGACCAACTGCGCGCCGCATTAAACCCGAAGCTTTCTGCCGCAGATAATGTCAGTGAGGGGCAAGACACGCTGGAAATTAATGGCGTGCAAAAACACATAATGAGTTACATGCAAGACTTCCTGTTTGCACCTGATCGTGCTCGCGCACCCATTACCGCGCTCTCCGGTGGCGAAACCAATCGCCTGCTGCTGGCAAAGTTGTTTTTAAAACCATCTAACTTACTGGTATTAGATGAACCCAGTAACGATTTGGATGTTGAAACACTTGAATTACTGGAAACCTTGCTGGCAGAGTACAAAGGCACAGTGATACTGATAAGTCACGATCGAAAATTACTTGATAACGTCGTTACGCGCAGCCTGGTATATCAAGGCAATGGCCGATTCGTTGATGTGGTGGGTGGTTACACTGATTTTTTACGTGAGCTTAAAACATCCAATACTTTAAAGCCCATTTTTGGTGATGATGCTCTGGACGCTCGCACCGGTAAGCCGGTGCTAACCAAGACCACACCAACACCGACATCTGCGATTAAAGAACAACCAAAAAAGCCCGAGGTAAAACTCAGCTACAAAGACCAGCGCGAGCTTGACGAGCTTCCAGCGAAAATCAGCAAATTGGAAAAAAATATTGAAGGCCTGCACGAGCAAATAGCGGCAGCTGGATTTTACGATGACAAAGACGAAGCCGCCCGTGTTTTAAAAGAAGTGGAAACTACACAGCAAACACTTGACCAAGCCTATAAGCGCTGGGAAGCGCTGGAAGTAGGTCCGTAACCAAGATACGTGCCAGGTGTGCCTCCACTTGCTGGCGTTGTCCCGTTGTTTCACGGCCTCGACGTCGCGCATATTTGGTGTCCCATATCGTTCAAATTCGCACAGTACTGGACTCTCTAGCAAAGTCGCTGATGAAAAACCGCATCAGATGAGGCTATGAGGGGTTAGTTTCGTAAAGGGTAATTGTTGGACACTCCTTAAATGCGTTGTCGACCCTTCCGCTGAGTTTCGGCTATTTGATGATATAGTTAGTGCTATTTCATACTTTAATAAAATATTAGTATGTATTGATACTTTCCTATCCGATACACCTCTATAATGAGCTGAAACAAATTTCATGGCATTTTGAAGCGGTAAAACAGGAAAATATATCAGCCGCTCAGCGGCTGCTCGTAGACCTAAGCCATCGGTAAATGAGAGCTCGGGGAAAAGTGGTACCGGCGGTAGAACTATCCACCTATTGGCGGGAACCGGAAGATTTGTGAATAAAGCAGCAGTCAAACGCTGGCCCAACCATACTGTGACTGAAAAAGTATGACGTGAATACGGATTGAATATTCCACCAAACAGTATCCACATATAACGAAGGAGAAAGTTATGTCTGATGCAACACCTTTAAACGCTATTGATTCTGCAAAAGTATCAACAGCCGCATTAAATACATTTCTAAATATTGTTAATGCATGGGGTCTATCACAGACCGAGGCCATGACGCTCCTGGGTTACGGCGACAACACTCGAAGCACCTACTTTAAATGGAAAAGAGAGCCTGCTTCCGTAAAACTTCCAAAAGAAAAGCTGGAGCGACTTTCTTATGTCTTTGGTATTTACAAAGCAATCCAGGTTTTGTTGCCTAACCCAAGTAGCGCTGATGCTTGGGTCAAAAAGCCAAATACAGCGCCGATATTTAATGGCGAATCTGCATTGAGTCGGATGCTCTCTGGCAATGTAGCGGATCTCTATGTAGTTAGGCGCTATCTGGATTCTGAACGGGGATGATAGATACCCCACCAGTATCCACCATCCACTGGGATCCATCATGGCGCTTAGTGCCTAGTCGATTTCCTCCTGTCAGCCTGTTTGATCGTGTCACTGACGCTGGTGATTTAGACGTGATATTCGCAATAGAAAGCCTTACTAATGCTCGCTTGCGCGATGAGGTAGGAGAACTCCAACTTGTGCCAGAACACGAACGCCAAACTGGACAAGGTACAACACCCATCATGGCCAGCTTTACACATATAGGTGATGGGAGCCGTTTCAGCGATGGTAACTTCGGCGCTTACTACGCTGCTAAAGATATCGAAACAGCTTTAGCCGAGACACGCTATCACCGAGAGCGTTTTCTACAGCGCACTGATGAGCAACCGATCGATATTGATATGCGTTCGTACGCATCTAAGATAAATACAGAGCTGCACGATATTCGCGGTATGCAAACGAATTTATCAGCGATATATGATGAAAATTCATATGGGGTAAGTCAGGAATTAGCGCGTAATATTAGAAATGATGGTTCCAATGGCATTGTCTATGACAGCGTCAGGTATGCAGGCGGAGAATGTGTAGGGATATTTAGAGCCAACATTCCTCAACCAGTTGTTCAGGGGAGTCACTACTGTTTTCAGTGGGATGGCAGTAGTATTTATAATACTTATCGAAAAGAAGCTTGTTGATTAACAGTCACTGTATATACTGACTGATAAGCGTTGGCAGATGGGGTATCAACTACCCAAAAATAAAAACTATAATTCAGGCGCTGACTTTGATTTCAGTGTTGCAATACCAGGACTTGTCTTGATTACGGACCTGGAAGCTTAGATCATCAGTAAACTTTCGCCCTGCATTTCTACTGGTTGCTTTAGCCCCATTAACTGCAAAATAGTTGGCGCGATCGATGGCAAACCCATGCCATTTTTCAATGCCCAATCTTGCTCGCCCTTTACCACACAGGCCACGGGGAAGGTTGTGTGTTGCGTGTGCGGCTCTCCGGTTATCGGGTCTTTTAACATATCGGCATTACCGTGATCGGCCGTGAGCACAATGGCGTAGCCATTTTTGGTCGCCACCTCCCAGAGCCTGCCAACTTGCTCGTCAACCACTTCTACAGATTTAATTACCGCAGCGGGAACACCCGTGTGTCCAACCATATCGCCATTGGCGTAATTCACAACAATAAGATCGAACTTTTTTTTAGCTAATGCCGCCTCGATACCAACGGTAATACCTTCGGCGCTCATCTCCGGCTGAAGATCGTAGGTGGCTACTTTGGGCGAATCAACCAACAAACGTTCTTCACCAGCTAGTGGCTCATCCAAACCACCGTTAAAGAAAAAAGTTACGTGCGGATACTTTTCGGTTTCGGCTGCACGCAGTTGTTTCAGACCAGCATCGGCGACCACTTGTCCCAGCGTATTGGATGCGACATCTTTGGTAAACGCACAAGGGAAATTATAAGCTGACGCGTATCGTGTCATCGTCGTTAAACTAACAGGCGCAAATTGGCCACGATCAAATTCGGTAAATGAGTCGAACGCCAGAGCTTCGCTGATCTCACGGGGACGATCATTTCTGAAATTAAAAAATACCACCTCATCGTCAGCTTGCATACCCTGGTAATCAGCAATGACAGTCGGTAACACGAACTCGTCTGTCTTGTCGCTGGAATAAGCTGCATCAAGGGCCGCCGCGGCATTTTTAGCGCGCTCGCCTTGCGCATTGATTAGTGCTTTCCAGGCTTGCTCTACCCTGTCCCAACGCTTGTCACGATCTAAGGCATAGTAACGCCCAATAACGGTAGCTATGCTGCCACCGGCAGATTGCAAGGCCTTTTCAACTGGTTCCAGATAGTCCCTGGCACAGGCCGGCGCGGTGTCGCGACCATCAGTGATCATATGAACCAACGGTTCAACTTTGTGTTTTTCGCACAAACTGATGAGCGCCAGTAAATGACTAACATGACTGTGTACGCCACCGTCTGATACCAAACCAAGTAAGTGCAGCGGGCGATTTTTTTGCCCTGCGCGTTTGATAGAAGCTACCAAAGCGTCGTTGTCATTAAAGCTGTTGTCTGCAATGGCGTCGTTTATCTTAACCAGATCTTGCTTTAAGACGGTGCCCGCACCCAGACTCAAGTGCCCGACTTCTGAATTACCCATCTGGCCATCAGGCAAGCCCACGGCTTTTCCCGATGCCTCTATCAGGCAAACGTTATTGTGAGCGTATATGCGATCAAGATTTGGTGTTGAAGCCAGGGCGACTGCATTATTTTGTTTGGCAGGATTGACACCAATACCATCCATGATAATAAGAATAACAGGCTGACTCATGCACTAAGGTCCACTATCATCCGGATTACCATCATCTACATGATCAGTCAGGCTGTTGCGATAGCTACCCTTCGCAGGCGTTGACGATATTTTCGTTGCTGCATTTTTCGTGTTTGCATCGTCAGCTTTTTTGGTCGACTTGTCGTCCGATATGTCGCTGTTTAAATCGGCTTCCATCTCTGCCTCTGTGCCGGATTCAGACTCGATCATGTCTTCACGCGCGTCCGATGCTTGTTTAACCCAGAGCTTAAATCGGGAAGATAAAATGACTCCCACCTCAAACAGCAACCACATAGGCACAGCCAGAAGTATTTGCGAAATGACATCCGGTGGGGTCAGAAACATACCGATGATGAATGCACCAACAAACACGTAGGGGCGCATTTTGCGTAGTTTCTCAGGAGTGGTTACACCGGTGACTACCAGCAGCACAGTAGCTACCGGTACTTCAAACGCAATACCAAACGCAAAAAAGATGGTGATGACAAAATCCAGATAGCGCGCTATGTCTGGACTGACCTGCACACCCTCAGGAGCAACGTTAATGAAAAACTTGAAGACCAATGGGAATACGACAAAGTACGCAAACGCCACGCCGCAATAAAACAACAACGTACTGGACGCCAGCAAGGGCGCAACCAGTCGTTTTTCGTGCGAGTAGAGTCCGGGGGCAACAAAGGCCCACATTTGATATAGCAAAAACGGTATCGCTAAAAATACGCTGCACATCAGCGCTAGCTTCACCGGAATCAAAAAAGGGCTCGCCACTTCGTATGCGATCATCTCCGTGCCTTCAGGCAAAAACCGCGATAAGGGTTCAGCCAGGGCAGAATAAACACGATCACGAAAGGGAAATAGAATGATGAACAGCACAGTCACTGACAACACCATTTTAAGCAGGCGATCGCGCAGTTCTATCAGGTGAGAAAGAAAACCCTGCTCTTGATTTACGGTGTCTTCAGAGGAAGCCAATGTGCGTCATCTCTTGTCTTTTATTTGGGTTGGAAGCACCGTTAACGGCACAACTAACTTTGGGGATTGCCCTGAGCAGATTGCGCAGATGATTTCTCGCTAGCTTCATTACCAGACTCAGTCACTTGGTTAGAGCCATGCTCGCTAGATCTTGATTTTTGCGAACTGTTTTCTGACTTAGTGGTTGTACTATCATTCGAGCTATCACCTGAAGCATTGTCTGAGTTAGTAGTGCTCGTGCCTGAGTCAACTCGACTTTCTGATTTCTCGGCATCTTTTGATCCAGAACTATCTGCAATATCTTTTTTGATGTCACCGATGGAATTTTGCGCATCTTTCATGGCACCGCTGGTCGAACTTTCAATGTCCTTGGTAGCACTGTGCACCATTTGTCGCAATTCATCGATTTGGTTTTTCTGGTCACCGAGTAACTGCTTCAAATCACCGGTTTCAAGTTCGCGCGAAATGTCTGAGCGAACACCTTTCACAAAACGTTGTGCTTTGCCAATGTAGCGTCCTACTTTTGCAGCGACTTCGGGGAGTCGCTCAGGGCCTATCACTACCAGCGCAACAATGCCGATAGTCATCATTTCTAAAAACCCGATATCGAACATAGTGGTGAATGTCGAAAAAAGTTAGTGCTGTGGAAAAAAGCGCATGTGACTAAACTTTGGTTTCATCTTTGTCGCGCGTCACAGCTTGTTCAGCTGAATCATTTGCATCTTCAAGCTGAGCCTGTGCTTCTTCTGATTCATCTTTAACAGCGGTTTTGAATCCTTTGACTGCACCGCCAAGATCGCTGCCGAGATTTTTCAAACGCTTCGCGCCAAAAATAACGATAACAATGGCAAGTATAAGCAGTAACTGCATTGGGCCTGGAATACCCATAATTTATTCTCCGTTAAACCTTTGCGCGGCTGGCTTTTTCTTCAAGCCCCGAAACACCTTCGCGTCGGTTAAGTTCATTCAAAATGTCATCAGGACCAAGTCCTTTATGACTCAATAATACCAGCATGTGAAACCACACGTCGGCAGCTTCAGCAACCAGATGAGCTTTGTCTTCGCCCTTGGCTGCTAATACAAATTCAGTTGTCTCTTCACCGACCTTTTTTAAGATGGCATCGTCTCCAGACGCCATTAAACCGGCGACATACGAGCTTGAGGCTTCCGCGCTTTTGCGCTGCTCGAACGTATCCGCCAACCTGTTTAGAATGTCGATATTGCTCATGGCCCTGGCCAAACCCTAACCTTTAAAGTGGTGTTACTTGCCGCCAATCTCAAGACCGGGGCATTAACCCATATATTTCTAGGGGTTATTGTCTTTTTTCGAATAAATCTCATCGCTTGGCTTGATGACCGGCTCGACATCCTGCCATTGGCCTTGCGAATCAAGCTTTTTGTAAAAACAATGGTTGCGACCAGTGTGACAAGCAATCCCACCAACTTGCTCAACTTGCATGAGAATGACGTCATTATCGCAATCCAGACGCAACTCTTTCACGTGCTGTACATGCCCTGATTCTTCGCCTTTTCGCCATAAGCGAGACCGAGATCGCGAATAATAAACTGCCTGGCCAGAGTCGACCGTTTCTTGCAGGGCTTCGCGATTCATCCAGGCGACCATCAGGACTTGCTTGCTGAGCGCGTCTTGTGCGATCACCGGTACCAGGCCCGCGTCGTTGAAGGCAACAGCGTCAATCATGCAAATTCAACCACTTAGCTCAAAATTCTGAGTCAATTCTACCACGCAGCGCCAGCACGTCTTATGCTGATTACGTGATCAATACCGCAGTAGTGAGCGCGCCAAGACCCACATTTGTAAGGCGTACCACAGTCGTGCGGTATACGATCAAACTTACAAACGAACCTCAATACCTTGCTGCTGCATAAATGCTTTGGCCTCACCAATAGAATATTCACCAAAGTGAAAAATACTGGCGGCCAACACCGCATCGGCGCCGCCTTTAAGCACACCATCACTCAAGTGCTGTAATTCACCCACACCACCAGACGCAATAACCGGAATTTCAACGGCATCGCTAACCGCTTTTGTCACCCCTAAATCAAACCCTATTTTTGTGCCGTCTCTGTCCATGCTGGTTAATAACAATTCGCCGGCACCCAGCTGAGCCATTTTGACGGCCCACTCAATGGTGTCTATGCCAGTGGGTTTACGACCGCCGTGAGTGAATATCTCCCAGCGAGGTGGCTCACCTTCTTTGTGGACGCTTTTAGAATCAATGGCCACAACAATGCATTGCGACCCGACCTTGTCTGAGGCCTCTTGCACCAGTTGGGGATTGCGTACTGCAGCCGTGTTTATGCTCACCTTGTCGGCACCTGCGTTCAGTAGTTTGCGCACATCACTAACAGCACGTATACCACCACCCACTGTTAGTGGAATAAACACCTCTGAGGCGACTTGCTCAACCATGTCGTACATGGTGTCGCGATTATCCGAACTGGCAGTGATATCGAGAAAGGTAATTTCGTCAGCACCTGCCTCGTTGTAACCACGCGCCACACTGACCGGATCGCCAGCATCCCGTATGTCTAAAAACTTAACACCTTTGACCACTCGCCCTGCATCGACATCAAGACAAGGGATAATGCGTTTGGCCAATCCCATTACGACTGACCAGACGCAGTTAACGCATCGGCTTGTTGCTGAGCGGCCGCCAATGCCAACGAATTTTCATACAATGCTCGGCCAACAATTGCGCCTTCAATTGCCGTGCCCTGCACACCACATAAAGCGGTGATGTCATCCATGTTGGTTACACCGCCTGATGCTATAACCGGAATACTGATGGCGTCTGCAAGGGCCGCAGTTGCATCAAGGTTAACGCCTTGCATCATGCCGTCACGGCTGATATCTGTATACACAATGGCCGACACACCGACATCTTCAAAACGTTTGGCTAATGACACAGCGGTGACGCTGGATGCTTCTGCCCAGCCTTCTGTGGCAACAAAGCCATCTTTTGCATCTAAACCCACAATCACTTTGCCCGGATAGCGCTGGCATAAGTCATCAACAAATTCAGGCTGCTTTACCGCTAGCGTACCAACGATAAGATAGCTGATGCCCGCATCAATGTAATGCTGCGCATTTTCTACTGATCGGATTCCACCGCCTATTTGCACTGGCAAATCAGGGTATGCCTTGCAGATAGCTTCGACCACTGCAGCGTTTCGCGGCTCACCTGCAAATGCACCATCAAGGTCGACCAAATGCAAACGCCGCGCCCCTTGTTCGACCCACTGCGTTGCCACAGCAACCGGGTCGTCTGAAAACACAGTGTCATCTTCCATACGCCCTTGACGCAGACGCACACATTGACCTTCTTTTAAATCAATGGCAGGGATTATCAGCATGACTAGTTATCTTTTTAAGTATTTAGTGTTAAGCGTTAACTAACAAAGTAAATGTTAACCAACAAAGAATTAAGCCTGACCATCCCAGGCAATAAAATTACGCAACAGCTGCAAGCCATCACGTGCACTTTTTTCTGGATGAAACTGACACGCGAAAACGTTAGGTTGCGCCAATGCTACCGCAAATTCCAAACCGTACTCGCAACTACCCACAACACAAGTGGCGTCATCAGGCACACAATAATAGCTATGCGCAAAATAAAAACGGGCGCTATCGTCTATCTTATTCCACATGGCGTGCTTAGCAGCGTGGCTAACCCTGCTCCAACCCATGTGCGGTACTTTCAAGCGGTGTTGATGAACATCCATCAGCGGTTGATCAAAGCGGTTAACCTTACCTGGAATAACATCAATACACTCGGTGCCATTGTTTTCTTCGCTGTAAGTTAATAGCACCTGCAAGCCCATACAAATACCCATAAAGGGTCGGGTACCTATCATTTGCTGTATGGGTTCCAATAATTTGGCACTTGCCAATGCAGCCATGCAATCAGCCGCCGCGCCCTGGCCTGGGCAGACTATTCGATCAGCACTACTAATATATTCAGGGTCTGCGGTGACTAAAACTTCATCGTCCGGAGCAACAGTCTCAATTGCTTTCGCAACCGAACGCAGGTTACCCATTCCATAGTCAAGAACAGCAATTCTTTGCATTAGAAGAATCTTATTTGCGTGTATCGTTAGCGAAATAAAGCGATGTTAAGAGAAACTACAAAGCGCCTTTGGTCGAGGGCAGTTGATTAGCCGACCGATCATCGATTGTGCAAGCCATACGTAATGCACGACCAAACGCCTTAAACAAAGTTTCGATCTTATGATGCTCGTTAACACCGCGAATAACGTCCATGTGCAACGTGGCATTAGCGTGATTGGCGAAGCCTTGAAAAAATTCAGACACGAGCTCGACATCAAAGCTGCCCACTTTGTCGCGTACAAAATAGGCATTGAAAAACAGGCCGGGTCGACCCGAGAAATCGATAACCACCCGAGACAAAGCTTCATCCAATGGTACGTAGGCGTGGCCATAGCGCAGAATACCTTTACGGTCTCCCAGGGCTTCATTGAAGGCCGTCCCAAGTGCAATGCCTATGTCTTCAACACTGTGATGGTCGTCAATATGATTATCGCCTTCGCAGTTAATCTTGATATCAAATAAGCCATGGCGCACAATTTGATCGAGCATATGATCCAAAAAAGGCACGCCTGATTGCAGCTGGCCTTCGCCTTGCCCATCGAGATTGAGCTTGCACACAATTTTTGTTTCAAACGTATCTCGAGATACGCTCGCTTGACGACTGCTCACAAGAACAACTCCTGAAAAGATTGTTTAAGGATACACGCTACGGTATCGGCATGACAGCCACAAATTCACAACACTGGGTTCAAATAGTGACGAATCTAGCTTTCTATAGGGGCCGCATCAGGACAGGCTTTTTGGACCAGAGCACAATTTAGCATCAAGATTCGTATCAATCAGCCGCTTGGATACCAGCATAAGCGAAGAAGAGAAGGCCGAATGCATGACGCACCCACAGAGAATAACTGATCGTTTAAATATTTCACGCTCACATTTATTGGTAGTCAGCGTATCTGCATTACTCACAGCATGCGGAGGCGGCGCGGGTGGCTCCGCCCCAGCTGAAATAGAAAGCTTAGCTGTCCAGCTACCTGCCAACACGGTTTCACGATTAGGGTATATCGGGGTTACGTCGTTAAACGGACCACTGGCCGAGCAATTTGGCTTTTCCACACATATCGCTGAAGCCTATGCCGATTTCACTGACTATGGTCAAGTGATGACTCAGGTCTACATCGATGAACGTCACACAGCTCAACCACTCAACACGTGCGACATTTTTATAGATAGTTCAGACGACAGTCAGGATGTTGGACAGGAGAGCTCCGCTGTTATTGATGCGTTCGAATCAAACGCGCAAAGGGTGAGTGCCGGTGATGTTATCGGCATAACAACAACGACTGGGCCATGGGCCGAGTTGCATCTAAATCAAGATTATAGCCCCTACTATGAGTTACAAGCGGACATAGATTCTTTTGGAGCGCTGCCACAAGGCGCTAGCCTGAGTATTCCCGGTGAAGATTTTCCCGGCTTTGACGCGATAGGTATCCCCTACGTAGAGCCCATTGCAGAAGCCTCAATATCAGCTCTAAACGATAGATCATTGACAGTGGAAAGTGCGTTCACCTGGTCTGCCCCAACACAACCAAACCAGAATGGATTCGTTGTTCTATCGATGTACACGTACCACTCTAACGATGACACAGAGTCTGAGGTCAGTGTTGGGTGCATACTTTCCGACAACGGCTCATTCAGCCTTCCGGATAACGCTCAGCAATTAGTATCACAATATGATTTCGAAATTGATAGTCTGTATTTTTCTCGCTTTAGCATAACAACAGACATTCGCGGCGATGCAGCTGTACAAATTTTCAGAGACTCTCGATATTTGTTTTAAGTCTGCAGCCAAAAAGTCACCGGCCCATCATTCACCAGCGAGACTTTCATATCGGCACCAAACGTGCCGGTTTGCAGCTTCGGTACTTTTTGAGCGGCACGATCGCAACAGTCAGCAAACATCCGTTTAGCCATGTCAGGCTTGGCGGCAGTAGAAAAGCCAGGCCGTCTTCCCTGACTGGTGTCGGCGGCCAGCGTGAATTGCGGCACCAACAATAATTGGGCTTCAGCCTGCATAAGGTCCAGATTCATTCGACCTTCATCATCAGGAAATACCCGATACCCGAGTAGCTTATCCACTAATTTTTGACAGGTGTTGTCGTTGTCATGTGGCTGCACCCCGACCAACACACACAGGCCCACTCCTATGGAACCGGTTACCTCAGTATCAATTGTGACCGATGCCGAAGTTACGCGTTGCAACAAGGCAATCACCTAGCATTGCTCCCAGGGCAAGCCACAAAAGCGCCAGCCAGCAACGGTGCTGCGGTGATGTGCACTATCCAACGGCCCTTCAAAACCACCAGCAACAATACTCACGTTTTCCATGCCTTCATCCAACAATAACTTAGCTGCGTCTGATGATCGATTGCCGCTTCTGCAAATAAGTACCAAAGGCGCTCTTTGCTGCGCGCTAAGACGACCCAATAAAAGCTTTCGAACTTGCTGGACAAAGTTCTGATTTACCGTCCATTGGGGGTGATCTATCCAAGCGACATTTTTAGCACCCTTAGGATGACCGATCATTAAAAATTCCATGTCCGATCGAACATCGACTAACAATACAGCCGGATTGTCCTGCATCATTTCCCACACCACTTGAGGCTCGAGCACGTCTGGCTCACGAATATTTTCAGTCATAAAGCAAGTGTACCAATGAGCGCACTGATTGTATGGGTTACTGCTACTATATAGTTATTATGCAGGCTGCTTTGATCAACTTTCTCGCCCGTGCACTGTCCAGTATGTCACTACGGGCAAACCATCGCATCGGTGCATTTATCGGGTGGGTCGCATGGACTTGCAGAACCTCAGTACGGACCATCACACTGATCAATCTCGAATTGTGTTTCCCACAGTGGAGTAAAGCCGAGCGTCATCGCGTCGGCAAAGCCAGCGTAATTGAAACCGGCAAAGCGCTGACAGAATCACTGTGGCTTTGGAAGCGACCAATAAGCGAATTGCAAAACAAGATAATGATAGTGGAAGGTGAACACCTGTTGCGTGAAGCTCAACGTGCAGAGGCAGGCCTTATTGTCGCGGCGCCTCACTTGGGCAGCTGGGAATGCGCCTGCCAGCCATTGGTAATTGATCGCCCCATCACCTGTTTATATCAGCCGCCACGCATGGCCTCATTAGAACCATTACTGATTGCCGGGCGAACTAATTTGGGTGCAGCGCTGACACCGCTGGACACAAGCGGCATAAAACAAGTGCTAAAAGAACTAAAGCACGGACACACTATTGGCATACTTCCCGACCAGGAACCCGACGCTGCCAGTGGGCATTTCGCACCTCTGTTTGCGCAACCGGCTAATACGATGTTTTTACTCGCCAAATTTGCATACAGGTCTAAAGCACAGGTGTTGTTTTGCTTTTGCAAACGATTACCTAAAGGTGCAGGCTGGCAAGTTCACTATTTTCCTGCTGAACCCGGTGTTGACAACACCGACAAAGCGATAGCCACCACGGCACTAAACAAATCGGTAGAGCAATGCATTATGGCCTGCCCAGAGCAATATCTGTGGAGCTACAAACGATTTAGAGTTCGTCCAGATGGCTCGCGTCGAAACTATAAAACGCTACTCGATTAAAAGATGTTGATCAACATAAAGAACACTTCAGAAACTAATTCAATCTATGCATAAAAAGCTTCTTTACTCACCAAAGCTTAAACAGGGTGATCTGGTGCGTCTGGTCTCACCCGCAAGCTACCCTCCACAAATTGACATTGCTGTAAACTCTGATGTGCTGGCAAGTTGGGGGCTTCGATGCGATACGGGAGCACATGTCTTAGACGAACACGGTTATATGGCCGGCACTGATGCTGACCGCCTTAAAGATCTGAACAACGCTTTTAGAGACCCAGAGGTTAGAGCCATCCTGACAACAAGAGGTGGCGCAGGTGCATACCGCATAGCTGACGATATCGACTTCGCCGCAGTGCGATCTGATCCGAAACCGGTCATTGGTTTTAGCGATATTACATACTTACATCTATCGCTGTTGAAACAATGCCAGCTGGGTGGTATTCATGGATGCCTATGGGGTAACAACGCACAAAAAACAGTAAAGCAACTTCTGATGAGTACCGAGAGCATTACCTTGCACGTTAATTCAAATGCTGTGTCGGCGGGTATCTCATTTCCAGGCAGAGCCGAAGGCAGACTTATTGGCGGCCATCTTCAGTCGGTGGCAACATCAGTCGGTGTGCGCTTACCTCCATTGAAAGGGGCTATTGTTTTTCTGGAGTACAACAAAACAAGTGGATTAGGCACGGTTGATCGTCACCTGACGCAGCTTATTCGCTCTGGCGCGCTTGATGGCGTTGCCGGTGTGGTGCTGGGATCGTTTGAGTGCCTCAGAGGTTTTTCAGATCGCGGGTGGAATATTATTGACGTTTTACATGATCGTCTTGGCTTGCTTAATGTTCCCGTGCTTGGTGGGATAGACGCAGGTCATGACCTTGTCGACAAGGCTGGCAACCCCGATCAATTTGCGCTTCCGCTAGGAGGCTTTGCCACGCTTGATACTCACAAAGGAACGCTAAGCGTTGAACCAGTTGTATGCTAGACAAGAATCCAGATCTCAACCCACCCTATAGCTGCAAACAAGTACGATCAGTTCACGGACAACACATCGGAACAGCTGTTTATCATTGCCTGACACTCCGCAGGCTTGCATCCAACGCAATTTAGGCCCATCATAATACTGTGATCAGCCCAAGCTGACACTTAGATGACTCATCGGGGTGCCGTAAGGCTGAGAGTGTTAACAACCCGTAGAACCTGATCCGGCTAATACCGGCGTAGGGATTGAGCGCAAAACCTCCCGTTGGTCATCACCTAAACGCTTAATTCAGGAGATGATCTGTGATCACCCAAGCACGTAACATTGCCGCAGCACTGGCGCTTAGCGCAGCATCTGTATTAACGGCACCTGCCCTTGCAAGTGAGACGCTCACTGTTTATACCTATGACTCATTTACCTCTGAGTGGGGTCCTGGGCCAATTATAAAAGCGGCTTTTGAAAAACAATGTGATTGCACGCTTACCTTTATCCCTATTGATAGTTCGGCAGGCATTTTGAATCGCGTACAACTCGAAGGTAAAGCCAGCAAAGCCGATATTGTATTGGGATTGGATTACAACTTAATGGCGCTTGCCGAAGACACTGGATTGCTGGTTGACTCTGGTGCCGACCTGTCAGATGTTGCGTTGCCGATTGAATGGGACTCAACCACGTTCGTACCCTTTGACTACGGTCACTTTGCGTTCGTGTACAACACAGAGCTATTAGCAGAGCCGCCTACCAGCCTGGATGCGCTCGTTAATGCACCAGATGATTTGAAAATCATCATTCAGGACCCACGCACCAGCACACCAGGATTAGGTTTACTGTTATGGGTTAAGGCGGTCTATGGCGATGACGCTGCAGAGGCCTGGAAAAAATTACAACCCAAAATTCTAACGGTCACCTCGGGCTGGAGCGAAGCGTACTTCTCTTTGTTTTTAAACGGTGAAGCACCAATGGTACTAAGTTATGACACATCCCCTGGCTACCACATGGCGATAGACAAATCAGAGCAATACCAGGCAGCAGCTTTCGACGAAGGTCATTATTTACAAATTGAAGTTGCCGCACTACTGAAAAGCTCAAAAAACCAAGAACTGGGAAAATCTTTTCTACAATTTTTAATATCCAAAGAAGCTCAGTCGGCTTTGCCGTTGACCAACGTTATGTACCCGAGTATTGACATAGGCAACGCCTTGCCGATCGAATTCAGCAAATTAATTAAACCATCAAAGTCACTACTGTTAGACACAGAGACAGTACGAGACCAACGTAAAGAATGGATTAATGAATGGCTGGAGTCTGTTAACTAAACATTGACTTAGTCTTAAGCACTGATTTAATTGATGAGGACAATGCACGCACATGGGCGCTAACACAGGTTCTGCGACAACCAACCAACGCTGGTGGTTACCAGGTTTATTATCGCTATGTATAATAGCAATAATTACCCTGCTACCACTGGCGGCGTTAGTTCTGTCATCAACAGATCTTGCACCACTTGAAGTACTGCACAACAGCTATATTCGCAAAATCATCTGGTTTAGTTTTTATCAAGCCCTTTTGTCTGCCGGACTTTCTGTAGGTTTAGGCTTGGTACTGGCACAAGCGCTGTCTCGCGAGCAGCATTTTTCTGGTCGCAAGCTATTGATCAATCTATTCAGCCTATCGTTAGTCATTCCTACCATTGTTGCCATATTTGGCATCGTGGCAGTTTTTGGTCGCACAGGCTGGGTAAACAATCTAACTGGACTTCTAGGTATAAATCCGTTTTCTATTTACGGACTCGGCGGCATTTTACTTGCACACGTATTTTTTAATATGCCCTTAGCTGCGCGCATCTTATTACAATCGCTGGACGATATCCCCAGCGAGCAATGGCGGCTGGCAAACCAGCTACGTATGAATGCACGCGCGCAGTTTCGGTTTATCGAATGGCCAGCAATGCGTGGTCAGCTGTTGGGCGCGTTTATGTTGATATTCACACTTTGTTTTACCAGCTTCACTATAGTCCTGACACTCGGAGGCGGTCCGCGAGCTACCACCATTGAAGTGGCAATTTATCAAGCGCTACGATTCGATTTTGATCTAAACGTCGCTGTGTCACTTGCACTTGTACAACTGATTTTTTGCACCGCACTTCTATTGCTTAGCGCCTTGTTTAAGCACAACGCACCATCAGGGTTTGGGCATCACCCAAGCAAACAGTTGTTTAGACCAGCAACGGGTCGTCGCTGGATAAACACATGGGTCATTGCGATCGCAGGCCTATTCGTTATATTGCCATTGCTGGGTTTGCTAGTCTCAGCTATAAATCCTGCAACCATAAAAGTTCTGCTACACGACAACACAATAAAAGCCAGCTTTAACACTGTGATAATCGCCTTGTGTGCATCGGTTATATCTGTATTAATGGGAGTCGGTTTATTACTAAGTGCTCGCCATATACGTATACGTCTTGGCAAACACACCCTGGGCCAATGGATTCAACATGCAGGCAATATCATCCTTGTGATGCCTCCTGTGGTACTGGGCACCGGATTATTTCTATTGTTGAGAAACGTGGCAGACGTATTTTCGATTGCGTTATTACTGACAATTATTATTAACAGCCTAATGGCATTGCCTTTTGTTTTGCGAATACTCGATGGCCCGCTGATGCAAGCCGCTAACTCAAATGACAGACTAATACAGTCTTTAGGCATATCAGGTTGGAGCCGCTGGACCTTGCTTGACTGGCCACTGGTGCGCAAACCAATAGGCTTTGCACTGGCCATATCAGCAACGATGGCAGCAGGTGACTTAAGCGCGATCGCCTTATTTGGCTCAGAGCGCGCCCTGACCTTACCGTTGTTGTTATTTCAACGTATTGGTAGCTATCGACTTTTTGAGGCTGCGGCTACTGCAGCCTTATTATTATTGCTTTGCCTTATATTGTTTATGTTTCTGCAAGCTTTAACCAGCTTGGGCGACCGAGGCTCATCACATGCTGACGCTTGAAAAACTCAGCCTCAGTCTTGGTAATAACCGATATAGCTTCGACCTGCAGGCGAGCCCGGAGCGCGTTAGCGCCATAATGGGTAAAAGTGGTTCAGGTAAAAGCACCATGCTCAATTTGATAGCTGGTTTTTTGCAACCAGATACTGGCCATTTAAGCTGGAACAAGCAATCGCTGTTAAACACACCCGCAAATTTGCGCCCCGTTACGACGTTGTTCCAGCAACACAATCTGTTCGCTCATTTAAACGTAAAACAAAATATTGGATTAGGTATTGACCCGAACTTAAAACTGAATGCGACCGACTATCAAAATATTGAACGGGTATTGGAAGAAGTTGATATGCCTGGTTACGCGAACAACACGGCCGGCACTTTGTCAGGCGGAGAACAACAAAGAGTGGCACTGGCCCGCTGCCTGCTTCGCGAGCAACCCATTTTGCTGCTGGACGAACCTTTCAGTGCGCTGGATGAGAGTACCCGCTTTGATATGATCGCACTAACAGACAAAGTGATCACAGATCACAAGCTGTGCGTGGTACTGGTGACTCACAATGATGACGATGCGCGTATGCTAAATGCAATTGAATATCAATTGATTGATGGCAGTCTGATAAAAGCTTATTCCTGACCCGTTGAGTGAGGCTGATCATATCGACTAACTCACAAGTAAGCGTGATGCAGTAAAAAGTGCCATCTATACAGACGCGAAATAGTCTTTAACTACATCGGCGACAGTAACCACATCATCAGCGCTTACATTGCGGTGCATAACCAACCGTCCCGCATTACGACCCACTGACATCAATACGCCACGCTCTTTTGCGAACGCTGGCAACGCTGTTCCATGATCAACTTTATTCTGATCAGAATTCTTGATGTCCTCACCACCCATGTTGTCTGCCTCAGGGTCGACATCGAAGTCTAACCAAACCATGTTGGTTTGAGTCCAGCCTGGTCGGACAGTAAAACCAGGCACACCTGTGCCACTCGTGGTACCTGTGCCATTTTTGCTAGCAGATAAAAGCCCTGCCAGTGTCTGCGCATTTTCATGATCTTCATGCAAGCGTGCAAAACCATCGGTTAAAGCAAGAATACCAGCTGCCGCCAGTATGCCCACTTGTCGCATACCACCACCAGTGACTTTACGCCAACGCAAAGCTTCTTCTATAAAGCCCTTATCGCCAACCAGCACAGAACCCACTGGCGCACCCAGGCCTTTTGACAAACACAATGACACGGTATGAAAAGGCTTAGCGACGTCTTCAAGAGAGGCCCCTGATGCTACTGCTGCATTAGCCATTCTGGCACCATCCAAATGCAACAACAAATTGTGCTTATCACAAAAGGTACGCGCACTTTGCATGTATTCAAGGCTTTGAACTCGACCATGCTGTGTGTTTTCCAGACATAGCAACTTTGAATTGGCAAAGTGCACATCTTTGGCTTTGATGACATCGCTGACATCATCTAATGACAACTCGCCGTTATCTCCAAAAGACACTGTCTGCGGTTGAATTCCACCGAGCACGGCTGCACCGCCGCCTTCATATTTATAGGTATGCGCCTCTCCACCTACTATATATTCGTCGCCTCGCTGGCAATGCGTGAGCAACGCAACCAAATTAGATTGAGTTCCTGTGGGCATAAACAGCGCGGCCTCATGGCCAAGCAAGTCTGCACACATGTCTTGCATTCGAATAACCGTGGGGTCTGCTTTATAAACATCGTCACCAACTTCAGCATCATGCATCGCTTGACGCATGGCGTCGGTGGGTAGTGTGACTGTGTCGCTTCTAATATCAATCATTTGCCATAGGTATCGTGGGATATGTCTGAGCTTACGGTCAGATCAATAATTGTGTGGTATCAACCTCGGGAGTTACGTTTTCAGGTGCACCAGCATAACCAGTACAATACCCGCATCCACGCTCACCTGTAAACGCGATTCGGTCACCTCATTACTCAATCCCAGCGTACTACCCACACTCAAGCTGGCTTTTTGCAGTGGATAACGTGCACCGCTCACACAAACGCCTTGAGCATCATGGGCTACCGGAATAACACTGAACGTTTGCCCTGCTGGTATCGACAAGCTCAGTGGATGTGCAACATCGACAACATGGGCACAAACACTGTCATCGAGAAGTCGTAGCTGAAACGGCCAGGCTCGACTGCCAGCGAGTTGCCAATTGAAAAGCGAGTGGTCAGAACGACCACCTGAGACACCCAACAACACCACTTGTTCGCAGGAGCGTTCGATCAGTAGCTCTAAGCCTAGTTGAAGGTCGCTTGCGTCTTTGTCTTTGGGGTAACGCACACATTCTATTTGTTGCGCCTGTATGGCATCTTTAGATGCGGTATCGAGACTGTCCAGATCACCCACAACGATATCCGGGCTTAGTTGTGCTTGCAAACAGTGGCGCACTCCACCATCAATACACAATAAAAAATCATCGGTGCGAATGTTAGCTAGCGAACAAGTACGCGCGTTGCACTCACCGTTGGCAAACACAATCGCGCGACCCGAAGACACTACAGCTCGCCACCACTTTCTACAAAGTCGTCAGCAAACTGCAATGCACGGGTGAGTCCTTGTAAAGAGGCGCTGTATTTGTCACCAATATCATCATCAACGTTGTTTAGCACCTCGACGCTGACTTGGGTGCCATCACGGAACAAAGGCATTAAGTCGTCTCGTATAAACTTTCGCTCGTTCACCAACTGCCGCGTACCTACCTCATCCACACGAATTTCTGAACCGATGATATCGCCAAAAGTAAATTTATCAACGCTCCAGCGAATTTTTGTTGGTGAGTCTATTTCGCGCTCTGGGAACTGCATGCTTAAAACTGTGCGCTTCTCGCTTCTGCGACTCATCACCAAACGTGGACGCGTGTCTTCAGACACATCTTTACCGTCGAATTCAACTGACAAATCACAAGTATACTTTTTATCGTTCTGCTGACATTCGGCCAGCCACTCGCCAAAGTATGCGCGCAGCAATTGTTCTGGTTCTTCCTCAGCTTCCGGCACAGGCTCTGGTTCTGGAACAGCGGCGGGTTTTATCTCTGGCAGACTGGCTAATGTGTTCGCCGTTGAACCTTCTGGCAAACTGCATTCGCTGTCGCTGGGGGGCTTGAGTACAGTCACAGCCACAAGCTGAACCACGCCACTGTGCTCAGGATAAGATGCCGAGGTATCAATATTGCCGCGCAGTTCGGCATAGAGCACCTGTAAAGATGCTGTCGATTGTTGCAAGTAATCTTGTTGCAGTTGACCAACCTGCTCGGCGTCACCCTCCACCCAATAACGTTGCGTAGAACCACATGGCTGAAAGCTGTTGCGACTCGCGCCATAAACATAAAAGCCTCGCAAGGTATCGGCATTTCCGCGATCACTGGCGATAAGCGATTGCAATTCTGACAAACGCTGCTGCGACATAGTGGCCAGACAATTTTTAGCGATTTTCTCAGCGGCTGCGCGCGGTGCCGAAAACTCCAGGTACCAAAGGCAGTTTTGTTTTCGATACTCGATGAATGCCTGTTGAGATAGCTGAAATTGATCAAGCGGAGCATCAGCCAAATCACGCGCAATGTATTCGGATATATCCTCGATGTTGTCATCCATCAGATCGAGATAATTATCAAGGCAGTTGCTGATATCAATATCGGCTGAGGAGAGCTTCATACACTCTTGCAACACATTGTAATCTTGCGCATGTGCGGCATTTGAAAAAGGCGCAATACAGACCAGCACGAACAATGCTCGCGCGATTAGCTTTGCCGATACAGATACTAAGACAGATGCGAATATTGGCATGCCGGGGCTGAGAGTTCTCATAGCGCTCATATCATACAGAGTTCCACAAAGGCGATAGTGTTACTACCTTGTACCACTCTACGTTGGTAATTGTTACAGAACAACAGAAATAAACTGGGTTGTGCCAAATTTTCCACGCCTGATACCTGTCCACAAACGGTATAATCGCGTCACTTCAATTTTAAAAACTAAAGGTAATCGTGCGCGAAGATATGCCCAGCAGGCATACACAGAACGGTTCGACGCCCCTATGGCTCCTTGTTTGGTTGGTCGGTATGGCTGCCATCGCCTATTGGTGTGTTGTTCGACATCTGCCTGTCATTCAGGAACATCTGCAAAGTAACGCGCAAGCTGCCGTGACTGAAGTGGGCGCGCCCGATGTCAGCGTTGACGTGAAAGGTCGTACCGCCACACTAACCGGCGCGGTAACTACTGTCGCACAAAGAGACAGCCTGCTTGGAGCGTTAAATGATACCAACGGAATACGCAGCGTTAACAACCAGCTGAACGTTGTCCAGGTGGCCATAGCCTCAAGCGAGCAAAACGCACCCATTGTGCAAGCTGTTGCTCCAACTTCTGAGCAACAAAGCGACTCAGATGGTACCGTTAACACCATCAATGACAGTGCGCCAGCAGACAGTGACGCCAGCGAGAACACTGCAACACAAGCGCAGCCCGATACACCAGAAACGAACGAAACCGTAGACTCAAACACTGATAACTCGGTAGCTGGTGACGAAACACCAGCGCAAACCGAGCCTGGCAACCCCGGCGAGGACAACGATGCCCTGAATCAGCAGCCCGTGCATGAGCAAGTAACGAGCGAACAACCAAATACCGAACTATTAGCAGAAGACGTGGAGGCCAAAGCTCGCGCCTTAATCGAACGCGCCAAAAACAAGGAACTAACAGGTAACCAACCAACTACTGCTGCAGGCAAACCTGCTACATTCAAAATGCAAGTGAGTGACGACAAATTAACGCTGACTGGTGACATGTCCCAGCAAGATAGCCTGACTCAGTTTGTACGCTCGGCAATGTCAACCTTCGATGCCAGTTACGTGGTTAATAGCGTTCAGGTAAGCAGCGATGTAGCACCGGCACCCTGGCTGGATTCACTGACGCAATTTGTCACTGACATGAAACCTCTTTCTAATGCTGGAATCGATTTAATTGATTCGCAGATATCACTCTCGGGTATTGCACCCGATGAACGGTCACACGATTCAGTTATCAACAATGCACTCAGTAAGCTACCTGAGCTTTCACTGGTTGAGCGAATAAGTATTGCAGACCCCACCGAGGCTGATGTGACCAGCAGCGAAAATGTTGCAGGCAGTGAACCTGCCAACGTGGAATCTCAAACGTTAGCGGCAACTAATACCGACGAACCAACTACCACCAGTGCTACTGGCCAATCTTCTGCGCCCACGACCGAACTGCGAGCCGAACTGCGGGCCAAAGTAAATGAACTCGAATCAACAACAATTTTGTTTGAAAGTGGCAGCGACGTGCTAACTACCGCTAGTTTACAAACAATCGAATCTCTGGCTGCTTTATTCGCTGAGTACACCGGGGTTGACATAGAAATTGATGGTCACACCGACTCCTCTGGGTTGGCTGCAAACAATTTAGAACTGAGCCAGCAAAGAGCCAATGCCGTGCGCGACTATCTAATCAAACTGGGCATATCTGCGAATCGCCTCAGCGCATACGGTTTTGGCGACGGCGTGCCTATTGCCGATAACAGCACGTCGGCTGGACGAAAAATGAATCGTAGAATCGAGTTTAACTTCTAGACGGACCAGCTTTGATGAATATCTTGCTTATAGAAATACTCGCCTGCTTACTAGCTGCTTCATTGTTAAGCTTGTTCATTGGCTGGATGATTCGTAACGCCATGGCATCCAAAGAACTCAAAGCCAGCAATGCGGCCTGGGAATCAAAGCAATCTGAACTTGAACTGCGCTACAAGCAAGACACCGAGCAACTTGAAGAACAAGTTGCCAAACTCGATGTCGAAGCTCAGCACTTGGCAAAGCGTAACGACAGCATCACCGAGTCACTGCGTGACAATGAAATTAGCGTACACAAAGCACGCACAGACGCGATTGAATTAAATCGACAACAAGCCGACACGCAGGAACGGTTGCAACGCATCATTGCTCAAAAAGATGATGAACTAAAACTGTTTAGAGAACGTGCTGCCAATCAAAGTATAGGCACAGCTGCGATGGTTGGTTCAACCAGTACAGCGATACCTGATACCGGTATTACCGATGCAAAAATTGCCACCTTGTCAGCAAAGCGCGAAGCCTGGGAAAACGAACGACAAAAACTGATCAACAACATGGGTGATGATCAAGCGACTGTGGCGATCGACCCTGCTGACTTACCCGGCGAGCCATTCGATGAAACGGTGAAAATAAACCCAGAGCAAATGGCTGACCTGGACACAAAATATGCCGCTCGTGCCGATGAACTGGATGCCGAATCGGATAAAACGTTAACCCTCGATGACGATCAAACTGTATTGCTGGACGACGAAAGTCTGCGCAATATAAGAAAGCAAAGACGCGACAAAGACCAGGACAAGGAAGATTAGCCTGGCCACTGAAACTCACACTCTGTATCATGCACATGACCCCATGTGCAGCTGGTGTTGGGGCTTTAAACCAGTCTGGCTCGAATTAAAAGCTGCATTACCTGAGCATGTAAAAGTGCAATACGTATTAGGTGGCCTGGCACCGGATACTAATGATCCTATGCCACAGCCCATGCGACAGACGCTGCAACAAACATGGGAACACATTGCACAGACCATCCCCGGCACTCAATTTAATCACGACTTCTGGACAGACAACACTCCCAGACGTGCCACTTATCCCGCATGCCGCGCCGTAGTCGCAGCCAGTGCACAAAGCGGTACTTTTGAAGAACCCATGATAAATGCAATTCAACAGGCTTATTACCTTCAAGCCCGCAACCCTTCCGATGATAATGTCTTGGTCGAATTGGCTGAAGAAATAGGCTGTGATGTGAACGTATTCAAAGATTCACTGAACAGCAAAGTGACAGTTGATTCATTAAACAATCAAATATCGTTTGCTCGTCACATTGGTGCACAGGGATTCCCCAGTCTATTTTTTGAAGCAATTGGTAAATCACTCGTACCACTGGCAATGAACTACCAAAACAACGCGCCAGTACTTGAACAAATCGACATTGCGATTGCCAGCTAAGTCGCAGCATTAACGATGCTGTGAAGACGCTCGCACGCGCTTCACACCAGTTACATCGTACCTCACACTTGACTAAGCCCTGCCGTTAACTACCTCGTACAAGAGGCGAAAAACGCAGGCCATGACAATAAGAATAAAACTCCTGTTACCGCTCGTCGCAGTGCTTGTAAGTGCCTGCGGTGGAAACAGCGGAACTGGTCAATCATCTACAAACACACCCGCAATCGCGCCAGCGTTACCGGCCACCGAGGTCAATAACGCAGCGCCTGACACACCTTTGTCAAAAGAAGAGGCTTTTCGTTTGCTGGAGCAAACCACCTTTGGCGCTCGGCTCAACGACATAGACAGTATTGCCGGGTCCGGCCCCGAAAAATGGATTGACGATCAAATGACGATGCCAGCAACTTTTATGTCTGATGGCTTGAGGCAATCGGCAAACAAAATTTGGAACGAGTATGTCAACGTATGGTGGCGACAAGCTATTAACGCCGATGATCAGCTTCGCCAACGTACAGCCTTTGCGCTAAGCCAAATTTTTGTGGTCTCAGCCGAAGGTGCGCTGGGTTCAGAACAGGAAGGCCTGGCAAATTATTACGACATGTTGCTAAGACATTCTTTTGGCAACTACCGCGACTTGATTAAAGAGATAACACTCAGCCCGGTTATGGGTGAGTATCTGAGCATGAAAGGTAATCATAAACCTGATGCTGAATTAAATCTGCGCCCTGATGAAAACTATGCCCGAGAACTGCTGCAATTATTTAGTATCGGTTTGAGCATGCTCAACGATGATGGCACCACAATCAATGATGATGGTGGCGTTCCACTGCCCACTTACACACAAGACACAGTGGAAGCATTTGCCCACGTTTTTACAGGCTGGCATTTTGCCAACGCTGAGCACTTCCGTTGGCCCACAAACAAGGACTTCATCAACCCAATGGTTGTGTGGCCTGAGTATCACGACACGGGCGAAAAGACTTTGCTGAACGGCTTTGTGGTACCCGCTGGCCAAAGCGCGGAACAGGATCTGGATGATGCATTGGATAACATTGCCAATCACCCAAACGTTGGTCCGTTCATCGTTAAGCACTTGATAACGAAAATGATCACCAGTAATCCGTCACCACAATACGTGAATGACGTGGTGCAAGTATTTAATGAAAATGCGCAGGGCGAGCGCGGCAATCTGGGCAGCACAGTAAAGGCCATGCTAATGCATACAGAAGCTCGCGAAGGACATATAACTAACCCACAGGTGTTTGGAAAAACTAAAGAACCACTTATGCGCATCTTGCAAGTATGGCGCGCTTTTTCTCCAAACAGCATTCACAAAGAATTTGATTACTCCTGGGTTGGTAACGAATTACAACAAGCACCGCTGGGCTCACCCTCGGTATTTAATTTCTTTACGCCAGATTATAGCCAGCCAGGCACGATCCGTAACAGCGGCCTGGTATCCCCCGAATTTGAAATTCTCGATGAATCAAGCATGATTAGTATTACCAGCAGACTGTTAGCCAATAGTCTCTGGTCACATAACTATAAAGTGCAAAACGACGGCCAGCGTATTGCGATAAACATTGATCGAGAAATGGATTTGGAAAGTAATCCGGATGCACTGCTCGATCACCTTGATTTGTTGTTGCTTGGAGGCCGTATGTCAGATGAACTCCGGCACGAGGTGGTAAGACTCATGGACTCGCGGGACTATAAAAATGCGGCCTCTCAACGCGTAGCTGAAGCTATATTTCTAATTTCCAGCTCACCCGAAGCCGCAGTACAGCGCTAGTCGGTCGGTCAGGCAAACCAAATTAAGCCTAAAAGTAAAAGAAGAAGCTTATGAACAATTTCCAACGACGCCGGTTTTTAAAACTGGGTGCAAAAACCATGACAGGCGCAGGCTTAGCCCTGGGTGCAAACCCAATGCTTACACTGGCTCAATCGTCTGAATCAGGCTTTGCTGACGGCGAGGATTATCGTGCCCTGGTGTGTGTGTATCTGGAAGGCGGTTCGGATGGATTCAGTTTGCTTGTGCCCACAGGCGATGCGGAATACAACGAATATACGCGCTCCCGACAAGAGCTATCCGTTAGCAGAAATACCTTACTGGACCTGAGCACACTATCGGGCGATCATGGCTCACTGGGCTTTAATCAATTTGCAGAGCCTTTGTATAACTTATACCAAGAACAGCGCATGGCGATGGTGGCCAATGTAGGCAACATTATTGTGCCGACAACTAAATCCCAGTACGAAGAAAAATCAGTACCACTACCTGCTCAATTATTTTCGCATGCCGACCAGGAAATCCAATGGCAACAACTTCAAGGTCGCGGTCGTGGAGAGAACGGATGGGGTGCGATAGCAGCGGAGCATTTTTCGACTTACCAGGAAAGGGACTACTTGACATCAGTCACGCTCGATGGCGCAAACTACTGGCAATCGGGCTCAGGTCAGCGCCCATTTGCAATGAAAGAATCTGGCTTACTGGAATTTGCGGGGTTGGACAAAACCAACGAATGGGAGCTACCGCGTGCAGAAGCATTTTCAAGAGTCATGCAAATGCAGCAGAACCATGTATTCTCCAGCGCTTATGCTGATGTTCAAAATCGAGCGTTACGAATTACCGAAGAATTAGGCGCAGTTTTGGAAAGCAACGTATCAATCATCACCGAACAACCAGATGAAAATTCTCTGGCAAGGCAGCTTGGTATGGTTGCCCAACTGATAGCGGCACGCGGCCAGCTTGGAATGCGACGACAAATTTTTTATGTCCGCATGAAGGGCTTTGATGTACACGATCATCAAAACAAAACTCAGCCTTATCTGTTTTCTGAACTGGCTGATGCACTCAGCTACTTTCAAACGACGCTGGACGAGATCGGTGAGTCCGACAACGTCACCACGTTCACAGCCTCTGACTTTGGCCGCAGCCTGACTGGTAACGGTGATGGCACTGACCACGGTTGGGGCAACCATTTAATGGTCATGGGTGGCGCAGTCACGGGTGGGGACGTGTACGGCACCATGCCACGAATGTCGGTGGATGGCCCTGATGCCATTCAAAATGGCCGTGTGGTACCAACTCTGGCATCGACTCAATATGCGGCGACTCTGTTGCGCTGGATGGGCCTGCCAGAAGATCAAATGAACAACACTTTGCCTACCTTGGCCAATTTCGCCCAGAACGATCTCGGCTTTCTGAGCTAAATTTATCGAGGCCAGCTTTACGGGCTGGCCTTGAAAAACCAATAGTTTTAAATACTTAAGCCACCCTTAAGTCAGCCCCAAACTCCATTGCTGGCCACATCGGCCATTCGACTCCAATTTTGCCATCGTGCGCGCTTGCAAAACAAACATGTACAAGATATCTTATACATGAATAGTCTCAAGGCAGAATCTTCTCAAACCATCAAGATTTCGTGTTTGACAGAATTTTGCTTTAATGAGATTCTTTGTCTCATTACTGCGAAGGACGGGCAGTATAAGGAAGTAAAACTAAACCGAATCAGAGCACTTTATTGCTGTATTTCGGCCTATTTTGCGGCTACAAGCACCACCCTTTAAAAAAAGGGTGGCACAAAAACCCACTCGGAGGAAAACCCCCAATGCGCAGCATAATGCTCAAAACTCTCGGCGCATCACTTGGACTTGCACTTATCGGTTCAGCTCAGGCTGCCACCACTATTAAAGTGCAGTCCGTTCTCAGTGACAAAAGTGACGAGATCGTGATGGTAAAAGACTTTGCTAAAAACGTTAGTGATTTGACGGATGGCGAAGTCATCATTGAAGTACTTCCCGGCGGCTCAGTTGTTGGTAATGCTGACATTCTGGACGCGGTTGATAAAGGCCTGTTAGACGGTGGCTTTGCCTGGACTCACTATTGGTCTGGTAAGCACCCTGCAGCTATGTTGTTCGGCTCTCCTGTTGCTGGTGCCGGTGTCGGTATCGATAACATTGCATTCGTCTCTTGGTTCCACTTTGGTGGTGGTCAGGAACTGTACGACCGTCTTTGGGACGAAATGGGCGTGAACGTAAAAGGCCTGCTGCTTCAGCCGGTTGGACCAGAAGCTTTGGGTTGGTTCAAAGAGCCCATTAACAGCATGGATGATTTTCGCAAGTTGCGTTTCCGAGCGCCTCCTGGCATACCTGGCCAGACTTATAAAGACATCGGTGTTGCTGCTGTTGCTATGGGTGGTGGGGACATTCTCCCTGCGTTGGAAAAAGGCACAATCGACGCTGCTGAATGGTGCTGCCCGAAGCCTGACAGTGTGTTCGGTTTCCAAAAAGTACTCAAGCACTACTACTTGCAAGGTCTGCATCAGGTTGTTGTAAACGCTGACATGTACATCAATGGTGACGTTTGGAACAAACTGACTCCACTCCAGCAAAACGCAATGACAGTTGCAGCTGATGCCTCTTTGATGCGTGCTATTAGCTACCGTATCTACGAAAACGGTAAAGCGCTGAAGGAACTGACTGAAAACGAAGGTGTTATCCTTCATGACACTCCTGCTGATTACTTCTCTGAGTACATGGCAGCAGCCAACGCGACTCTGGAAAAGAACGCTGCAGAAAACGAATTTTTCAATGAAGTGTGGACTTCCATGAAAGATTTTGCTGATGTTGCTGTGCCTTTCTGGGCTGGTGCGCAAACTTCAAATGCCGCCTTAGGTAATGCGTTTGCCGCTTCCAAGAAGTAAGCTTTAAGTAATGCCTTCATCTGGAAACAGGTTCGGGCACATGTTTAAGAACCATGTTTAGCAAACTTCTTTAAGCAGTAAAAAGCAGGCCTCGTAGCCACCAGCTCGAGGCCTGTTTTTTTTCCACTCATTAACAATTCCATACGGTTAAGCCATGGCTGAAGACGTCGATCCAAATAAGTTAGAAATAGCCGACGAGCTCATTGCTGAGCGTCGTTCAGCAGCTCCGGGCCAGTTACCCGATGACATGAACTCCGCGCACAGAAAAATTATTGGATTCGTTGATACTTTCAATGAATGGGTGGGCAAAATAGTCTGCTGGTTTCTCGTGCCGCTTTGTTTAGCGATGGTTTATGAGGTTGTGGTTCGCAAAGTAGGGACCTCACCGGTTGGTTGGTGGGAAGAGTTAGTCAGGTATTTTACCAATCCCGATGCGCCTAGTGACATTCGTCCACGGCCCACAATATGGGCTTATGACATCAGTCGCATGTTGTATGGCTCTATGTTCATGCTTGGTGCTGGATACGCACTAGCCAAGGGTGTTCATATTCGTGCTGACTTTATTTACCGCTACTGGTCTGACCGTGCTCAAGGCATCATCGACCTGATTATGTACTGCACACTTTTTATGTTTGGTATGGCAGGCCTAATGTACAGCGGAACAGAATACTTTTTATCTTCTTTAACACCGCGCTGGGAAGTGGCAAACGACACAGCCTGGGCGCCTTACTTATGGCCTATCCGCTTGTGCATACCCCTGGGCGCGTTTTTCTTAATGATGCAGGGCTTATCAGAAATCCTTAAGTCCTGGTACGCCGCTACCCGTGGGAGATGGCCAGTATGAGTCCTGAAATTATTGGCCTGATCATGATCGGCGTGATGCTGTTTGCGATCTTTGTTGGCTTCCCTATCTCGTTTACATTGATCTTCCTGGCTACCGTATTCGGTGCCTGGGGTTCGAACTGGAATTGGGATCTTGTCTTTTATCAAGAAACCCTGATGTTCTCAGCGTCAATGCTCGAACAAACACTCTCAGCGGTGCCACTGTTCATTTTCATGGGCATTCTGATGGAACAAGCCGGTTTAATGGAACGCTTGTTTCTTGCGGTTCAACTTATGTTGTCGCGCGTTAAAGGGTCTTTGTATATAGCGGTCTTGTTTGTATCAACCATCTTCGCAGCAGCCACCGGGATTGTAGGTGCATCGGTCACCATCCTGGGCATCATGGCAGCTAAAACCATGAACCGATCTGGTTATGATGTGCGTCTCTCAGCTGGGGCTATCACCGCTGGCGGCACCTTGGGCATCCTGATACCACCAAGCATCATGCTCGTTGTCATGGGGCCTATTCTAGAAGTGCCGGTAACAGACCTTTTTGCAGCGGCAATTATTCCAGGCTTTTTAATGGCGATGCTGTATGTGGGGTATGCGCTTGTTCGTTGTCAAATTAATCCAGCTCTTGGCCCTCCACTGCCTGAAGAACTGCGTGCGGAATCTATGTGGGTTATTTTTCGTGAGTTCTTCCTTGGCCTGGTTCCGCCAGCGGCTTTGGTTGGTTTTGCGCTGGGCAGTATTCTTTTGGGCTGGGCAACACCGACAGAGGGTGCAGCCGTTGGCGCTTTGGGTTCATTCCTGTTAACGATCTTTTATCGTAAACTGACCTGGACAGGCTTTAAAAGCGCACTGATAAAAACACTGGAAATATCAGTGTTGATTTTGTTTCTGGTTGCTGCGTCCAACTTCTTTGGTGCGGTATTCAGTAAGTTGGGAACGCCCAATATGCTGACCGAATTCCTGCTTACCCTGGATTTACCGCCGTACGGTATTTTGATACTAATCATGGCTTTAATCTTCTTACTGGGCTGGCCACTGGAATGGGTACCAATCGTTTTAATCATTGTGCCTATTCTGTTGCCATTAGTTGAAAGCCTTCCATTCGAAGGTATTTTGGCCGACTCTCAGAACCGGCTCATTTGGTTCGGGATATTGGTGGCGGTAAATCTCCAAACAGCGTGGTTATCGCCGCCGGTGGCACTGTCGGCGTATTTCCTTAAAGGCGTCGTTCCCGAGTGGGACTTAAAAGATATCTATCTTGGCATGATGCAATTTATGGTCATTCAGCTGCTGGGACTGATCATTATCATGGCGATACCTCAAATAGCGCTTTGGCTACCGGAGTACCTGAATGCGACAAGACAGTTTTAACCCCACCAGTAAAAATGCTGACAGTTAAATTTTGAGTTTAGTAACAATGCGCCCCGGATCCGGGGCGCATCTTTTTAAAATTAATTTATAAGAGCTCTTATCAATTCATGTCTGAATTTTTTAGCAACTTGCAATCGTTAGATGCACTTAACGTACTAATACAGGTTATTTTTATCGATCTGGTGCTGGCAGGTGACAATGCCATTATCGTTGGTATGGTCGCCTCACGCGTCCCCGAAGACATGCGCAAGAAAGTCATTCTTTGGGGCATTGGCGCAGCCGTTGTTATGCGCATTGGTTTTTCACTCATTACCGTACAACTGCTTGGCATAGTCGGATTAAAACTGATTGGCGGTGCACTTTTGCTGTGGGTTTGCTGGCGCCTCTGGGACGAGCTGAGAAGTGGTTATGGTGATGTGGAAGGAGAAGCAGCAGCAACACCTTTTACGTCTATGCGGCCTGCCATTATTCAAATCGTCATTGCCGATTTATCCATGTCTATAGACAATGTGTTAGCGATTGCAGGTGTATCGCGAGAGTATCCATCCATTCTGGTGTTTGGCTTAGCGCTGTCGGTTGCGTTCATGATTTTCGCCGCAACCTTAATTGCCAAACTACTTAAACGCTATCCATGGATTGCCTATGTCGGACTTGTGCTTATTTTCTATGTTGCTCTGGTTATGATGTGGGAAGGCGGCAACGAAGTGTTGCACGCGTTCGCTTAGCGCTAATTCATTTTTGACTAATTATTTTCAGAGAAATACATGACTATCGAATACATAAAGAAAGCGACAGAATCACAAGCTGAACAAGATGATAAAACGCGTGGCATTGTACAAGAAATTCTAAGCACAATTGAAAGTGGTGGCGAAGACGCTTGCAGAGACTACGCAAAAAAACTCGATGGGTACGAAGGTGAAATTGTCATGAGTAGCGATGCAATTGCGGAAAGCGCCAGCCGCGTGCCGCAAAAAACCAAAGATGATATCCAGTTCGCCTATGACCGTGTCAGACGCTTTGCTGAAAAACAGCGCGACTCTTTAAGTGAATTTGAAATTGAGCTATCGCCAGGTTTATGGGCAGGACAAAAACAAATTCCAATGCAAACCGCTGGTTGCTATATACCCGGTGGGCGTTACGCACATGTGGCCTCAGCGGTTATGTCTGTGGGCACTGCAAAAACGGCAGGCGTCTCGCATGTGGTCGCCTGTTCACCACCAAAACCTGCCACCGCAGACCAGCCTGGCGGCCCTAACCCGGCGATCGTTTACACCGCTAACTTATGTGGCGCCGACACCATTCTTGCACTGGGTGGTGTTCAGGGGATAGCTGCTATGGCATTCGGATTATTCACTAATCATCCGGCAGATATTTTAGTTGGGCCTGGCAACCGCTTTGTTGCTGAAGCCAAGCGCTTGTTATTTGGTCGGGTTGGCATTGATCTGTTTGCTGGCCCAACCGAAATCGGCATTATTGCGGATGCATCGGCCGACCCACACATTGTTGCGACCGACCTGGTTTCTCAAGCGGAGCACGGACCGGACTCGCCAGCCTGGCTATTTACATCTGATCGTGCATTTGCTGACAAGGTTATCGCGCTTGTGCCCGGCTTGATCGAGAAACTACCAGCAACAGCCAAAGAGGCCGCAACCGCCGCATGGCGTGACTACGGTGAAGTCATCTTTTGCGAAAACGATGAAGCCATGGCCACTATCAGCGACAAGTACGCATCAGAGCATCTGGAAGTGCACGCTGACAATCTGGATTGGTGGGTGAAGCGTTTGCGTAACTACGGTTCCTTGTTCGTAGGCGAAGAAACCACGGTCACTTTTGGCGATAAATGTTCAGGGACTAACCATATCCTGCCAACCCGTGGCGCGGGGCGTTACACGGGTGGCTTGTCTGCGGCAAAATTTATTAAAACAGTGACCACACAACGCATGACGCAAGAGGCCTGCAAAGAGGTGGCTTCCGCTGCAGCACGTATCTCGCGATTAGAAGGTATGGAAGCACATGCGCGCTCAGGTGATGAGCGTCTGGCCAAATACTTTCCTGATGACAAATTCGAACTACAACCGGCCTCTGAATAGGCCTGCATCAAACTTGACATGTCACAGGCATTGGAACACTTTAGCTTATCGGGGAAAACCGCACTGGTTACTGGCGCGTCCTCAGGCATAGGTCAGGCACAATCGCTGGCACTGGCAAAAGCTGGGGCCAGCGTGGTTTTAGTGGGACGCCGTGAAGCGGCTCTTGACGAGACCCTGGCTGCAATCGATGCAAGCAAAGGCCGTGCTTTCGCACTGCCATTCGATTTAGACGACAGGACAACATTTGACATACTCAGTGCTGAAGCACTGAAGTGTACTGGCCAGGTTGATATTGTCGTCAATGCAGCCGGTGTTAACTATCGCGAGGCGGCGGCCGACATCAGTATCGAGAGCTGGGACAAAACACTCAATCTGAATCTAAGTGTGCCGTTTTTTCTGGCACGCGAATTTATACCTGGCATGCAACAGCGTGGATGGGGACGCATTATCAATATCGCTTCTCTGCAAACTGAACGTGCCTTCACGAACGGTATGGCTTACGGCGCATCCAAAGGCGGCATTGGTCAGGTCACTCGCGCCATGGCAGAAAGCTGGTCATCCGGCGGCATTAGTTGCAATGCTATTGCTCCTGGTTTTTTTCCTACCGGTTTAACCGCACCGGTATTTGAACAACCAGACTTGACCGACAAACTGGCTGCGCAAACCGCGATTGGCCGAAACGGTGAGCTTGCCGACCTGGACGGTGTGACCGTTTTTCTTGCCTCTCCTGCGTCAAATTACATTACCGGGCAAATTCTCTATGTGGACGGCGGCTTCACAGCCAAGTAGGCTGCCAAAGTACGCCATCTAATTAGCAACCCGATTAGCAGCCGACTAACAGCCTAATTAGCATAGAAGCGGCAGGATAAGTTGCATACTAACTTGCCAGCCAGCAGCAAAGTTTGTCCTTTTACGCACATACTGTTCGCACGCCTTTAAACCGAGGCTTGCATAGATAAATTCGATTTTAAGCTACAGGAGTCACTGTGAAAGCACTGGTCTACACGGGCAAGCTGTCCATGGAAATGCGTGATGAACCGGCACCGGTTGCCGCCGAGGGTTTATCACTTGTCAAAATCGAAGCAGCCGGTATTTGCGGCTCTGATATGCATGCCTATCACGGACACGATGCGCGTCGAGTGCCACCGATGATTTTGGGTCACGAACTGGCCGGCACTGTGGTTGATGGGGCAATGAGTGGTACACGTGTCGCTATCAATCCCATGCTCACATGTAATCATTGCCGAGAATGTCTTGAAGGCAACCCTAACCGATGTGCCAAACGCGATTTGGTCGGGCTGGGTCGTGCCGGTGGCTTTGCTGACTACATAGCTATAGAGCCTGCCAACCTGTTTCCCTTATCTGACGACTTAGGCGCTACACACGCTAGCCTGATGGAACCCACGGCGGTGTCCCTGCACGCTGTGGTCATGGCAGAACGCGCATTGACACGCCCAATTTCTGAGTCAAGAATCTTGGTTATCGGCGGAGGCGCCATTGGCTTATTGGCCGCATTAATATTAAAGCAAAAAGGTGCACGAGAATTAGTGGTTGCGGAAACCAACGCTCTTCGCAGAGCCACTGTTGATAGACTGAATTGTGGCACAACCTACAACCCGCTCGAATCAAACGTACCTGACGATGATCACTTTGATTTGGTGGTGGATGCTGTGGGTAGTGGTGCCACACGTGCACATGCAAGTCAAAAAGTTCGCGCCGGTGGCGTCATTTCACATATAGGTTTGCAAGACAATAAACCTGGCCTGGACACCAGAAAGCTAACATTGCAAGAAATCAGCTTCATTGGCCACTACACTTACTCACCAACAGATTTAAAAGCATCACTAAACATGATAGCGAGCGGTGCGCTTGGGTCTCTGGATTGGGTAGAATCTCGGCCACTGGCGGAAGGGGCTGCAGCATTTGACGCGATTCATACTGGCAGTTCAGCATCACCAAAAATTGTGTTGCACCCACAGAACCAGTAACCTGTGTAAAGACGGAAGTTTGAGAGGCTAAAAAGCGTTGAAAAATATAATCCAAAAGCTTGTTAAAAAATTGCTTGCCACCAGCGCAACCCAACTAACCGCTCAGCTTGTCGCGCTGCTTCTGATTCAACCATTGCACGCACTCGAATTCGAATGCAGCAACGGTGGTGACAAACGGTTTATCCGGCTCGAGCTACCTGGCTTGACACATTTATGCGAGGTCTCGGTGACCAAAACTGACAACGCTCGAGATGTTAAATGGTATGCCAACCACGACACTATGTTTTGTACCGAGAAGGCGCTTGAGCTTGCCGATAAATATCAGCAGCAATGGGGTTTTCAGTGTGAGCAATGGCCCGATCACGATGGCGTTGACCAATTAAACGCAAGACAAAGAACCATACTCGATGCCGAGCTCAAGTTTCTGATAGAGCTGGGTAAAAGCCAGAGCACCCCCTATTTAGTTGAAGGTGTGAAAGTCGCGGCAAGTCCGACTTCTGCCGATCAATCCAACATGCTGGTCGCACAGTTTTTTCTTAGCGATATCGACTCCGACATAACTCGCGATGTCACACACATTATTCGTGATGATGGTGTGTCATGGAACACCCTGTCTAAAATTGAAACCCTGGCAGACTACGTGGAAGCAAATGAAGGCTACATTGTTAATTCAGCGTTGATATCAACCGTAACCGACAACGGCGCGATGGAAGTGATTACCGTGCTTGATGCCGCAAACACCGAAGATAACAACGACGGTTGCTATGGAAACCAAATGCTTACCGCCGATAACAACGGCAAACTCATCCCACGATCTCCGCATCGTTTTATTTGCGCCGAAAAACTGACCGGCGACGCTGGCTAATAAAATTAAAGGGGACGCGAATTTAACGGGGTCACAACGGGGTCATCACAACGGGGTCAGGTCTTTGATTTTGAATTTAACGGGGTCAGATACCGTCTTGTTTAACGAAACGTTTAACGAACACGTTAACGGGGTCAGGTCTTTGATTTTGAACGTTTAACGGGGTCAGGTCTTAATTTCTCCAAAATCAAAGACCTGACCCCGTTGAATGTTAATTTCTCCAAAATCAAAGACCTGACCCCGTTGAATGACCCCGTTGAATTGACGCCGTTAAATTCTCCGTCCCCTTTAACTACATGAGTTTGTTGCCGTTTGGCACGGGCTCGGTTGGGGACACCAGGACGATAGCGCCGTCCTCGCGCGCAAAACCGGTAACCAGGCATTCGGACATGAACGGACCGATCTGTTTGCGTGGAAAATTAATCACAGCCACCACCTGGCGACCAACAAGTGACTCAGCGTCGTATAGCTGAGTTATTTGTGCGCTGGATTTTCGCACACCAATATCAACCCCAAAATCGACACTGAGTTTGTAAGCAGGTTTTCTGGCTTCAGGAAATTCTTCTACAGCCTTTATCGTACCAACCCTCATTTCTACCTTCTCAAAGTCTGACCACTCGATTTCATTCATTGGTTATTTCTTCCATTGATTTCCCCGTAGGTCGGCATGGTACGACTGCAACTAATCCTGTGTAAAGCGAAGAATCTACTTAAACTTAACTGCACTGTCATTCGCCTCGACGTAGCACCTGAGCGTACCGGGCATCAGAAGCAGTACCGCTTCACATTCCAGAAAACCTAAACCACCTGAAGATAGGGTACTGGCTCACACACCTAGTGTTACCGCGTCCATGCTTTTAATACAAATTGTTGCATATAACGCAGTTTTTCTTAGTCGCCTCGATAAATAATTTTAAATGCCGAAAAAGTATTTAAGGGGAACAAAGCCATTCGGTTAACAGGCGGAAGGCTCAATTAGAACAACAGTCGCGAACTATTAATAAGAGACGAATATTATGCATTTTGTTAAGACTATAATTATTGCCACAGCAGCCTTCATTACAGTTGGTTGTGCTACAGACGACCCAAATCGCCGTGCAAAGGCTGGTGCAGCTATTGGAGCCATCGCCGGTGGTGTATTAGGTAATCAATCAAGCAGCAAAAACGGCAAATACGTGGGTGCAGCTGTCGGTGCTTTAACCGGTGCAGCTGTCGGTAACTACATGGACAAACAGCAGCGAAAAATGGAAGCACAGTTAGCCCAGGAAACAGCAAACAACGAAATCTCTGTTACTCGAATTGATGAAGAAACACTTAAGGTTAACGTCAGTAGCGAGGTGTCCTTTGATGTCAACCAGGCCTCTATCAAATCAAATTTCCGCGATAGTCTAAGCAAGGTTGCCGGGGTTATCTCTGAGTACGATAAAACCGCGATTCATGTTATTGGTCACACTGACAGCTCTGGTTCAGAAAGCTATAACCAGCAACTTTCAGAAAAGCGCGCTGGTTCTGTTGCTCGTTACCTAAGTCAGAATGGCGTAGTACGCGATCGTATGCGTATGGCAGGTCGTGGTGAGTTACGCCCAGTTGCGGACAACGGCAGCAGTGCTGGCAGAAGCCAGAATCGTCGCGTGGAGATCTACCTGAAACCAATTGTTGAAGGACGCGAAAACGATGCGTTTCGTTCACCGTTATAAATAATATTGTTTCATACGATAGAGTATAGAAACGTAAGAAGGGCCGCATAATGTGTGGCCCTTTTTTATGCTTTGCTTTGACCTTCCCCAAACCGCCAGCCCGGATCCATACGATCAAGCATACGTAAATACGCCGGCCACTCGGGCAGCAATACATCAGCTCCACCTTGCGCTGCACCACCTTCAAATTGTTCTCTGGTTTTTTCCACAATCTCGGTGCGTGGTCTTTTCAGGGTAGCACCACCAGCCACAGCCGCCATGGCTTTTAACTGAACGCCCGCGCAGTCTTCAAAGTGATAAAGCCGAGTAAAGGCATGCGCAATACTTTGCCCACAAATGAGTATTCCATGGTTGTACAACAGCATGGTGTGCTTATCTTGCCCCAGGTCACGAACAATGGATTCCCGTTCTGCCAAGTCCAGTGCAATACCCTCAAATTCGTGTGTCCCAATACGCTCATGAAACATGCAACCCATTTGGGTTAACGGAATAAACCCTTCTTCGAAACAACAAATGGCTGTGGCATTTTGCGAATGCGTATGCAGCACACATTGTAAATCAGGTCGCGCCGCGTGAATGGCGGAATGTATGGTGTAACCAGCAGCGTTAATTGGATAGGGACTGTCATCAAGCTTATTGCCATCAATATCAATTTTCACCAGATTATCCGGACGAATTTCATCGTATGCATGCCCAAAAGGATTGATAAGCAAGTGCTCTGTATCAGGGATACGCGCCGTAATGTGGTTGTACACTTGAGACGTCCAACCATGGCTGTGAACCAGGCGATAGGCTGCCGCTAAATCCACACGGGTTTGCCATTCAGCATCACTAAAACGACCACGTCCGGATTTTGCGTGCAGCTGATGAACGTCCGAAGATTTTTTTCCGATTCTGGTAATAGACATAGATTGCCCCTGCGATTTTTGCTTATCAAACTAGACTGATCAAACTAGCCTGAACATACTAGCGAATTTTGTTCGAACCTGTAAAATTTGTCTTGAATAAACGCCAAGGCAGACACAATGCACATTGCCGTACTGGGAGCAGGAGCCATGGGCTCTTGGTTTGGAGGATTATTAGCATTGCGCAACGCTGCAAGCTTCAGCGCCATTGCCGCTGATAACATAGCCGCTGATACTAAAGCTCCTGAAAATAGCTCACGTGGTAATCGCGCCTCTGACAGCACTGCCTCTGATAAATCAGTCCGGCTAATCACCACCAACCAAGCTCACAGGGATGCTATCACCCAACAGGGTCTGCGCATCCGATCAGCTGACAAACAACGCACTATTGCGGTGGAGGCTATATCGCCTCATCAGATGACAACCAAAAATAGCACCAAAATAGACCTGATATTGGTATTGACTAAATCATTCCAGACCAAAGAAGCTTTAAGCAGCGTAGCCAATGTCATTAATGACAATACACACGTGCTCAGCTTGCAAAACGGATTAGGCAACGCGGAAGCAATGTCATCGTTGATACCTCTTGACAGAATATGGGTAGGGGTATCAATGGTACCCGCGGATAAAGTTGCGCCAGGGTTGATTGAAAGCAAAGGTCACGGCAGCAGCTACTTTGGCAATGCGGCTAACGAGAATAGTCAGCCCATGTCAAAGCGCATACTCGATACATTCACACAAGCTGACATTGAGCTGCACCACGATGTGAATATCCACGCCCGCATATGGGAAAAAATAGCTTTTAACGCGGGCATGAATGCTTTGTGCGCATTATCGCATGGCAGACCCGGTGCTATTGGTCAGTCCGACGGTGCGAAATCGTTAGCACAACGTACGGCTAACGAGGTTGCATTGGTCGCAAGTGCGCAGCAAGTGGAAGTCGATTTAAAAAAGGTTTTCGACATGATTGACCTGTCTTGCACTAAACACAGCGACCACATACCGTCGATGCTGCAAGACTTACTATCGCAACGGCGAACCGAAGTTGATGCCATTAATGGTGCAGTGGCAAAAATTGGAGAAGCCTGTGGTGTGCCAACGCCGATAAACGACACATTAGCAACCTTAGTCAGGCTGGCCGAAATGTCGCATCAAAAGTATGGTTGATTCAAAATATACTGCTGATTCCAGACAGAATAAAAAAGCAAATTAGTAACGACTCATGATCTATGAATAAAATTATTGATTCCCCGGTATCCGTAATCACTGGAGCCGGTACCGGTATTGGTTTCCAAATTGCGCTTAGATTATTAAATCAAGGACAGGCGGTTGTGCTTAATGATCATGACGAGAACGCGCTAACGAGTGCAAAAAAACAAATAAATGAGCTTTGTCCCGACGGGCTGGTTGAATTTGTTCATGGTGATGCTGGTGATATTGAGCATATCAATGCGCTGATCAATGCGGCGATGACACGGTTCGGAAGAATCGACAACGCCATTGCCAACGCCGGAACAACAACCTTCGGAAAGTTTCTGGATTACAAACCTGAACAGTTGGACCAACTCCTGTCATTGAATATTCGAGGCAGTTTTTTTCTGGCACAACGAACAGCAAATGAGCTGATTAAAGCTGCGCAGGGTGGCCGAATTTTATTGATGTCTTCGGTCACCGGCTTACAATTTCACCCTAACCTGGCGGCTTACGGCATGACGAAGGCGGCGCTTAGAATGTTGGCACGCAGCCTTGGCGCCGAATTAGCACAACATGGCATAACAGTAAATTGTATAGCACCGGGTGCAACACTGACCGAGCGAACCGTTAAGGACTCTGACTACGCCAACACCTGGTCTGCGATAACACCGACAGGACGTGCATCCACACCCGATGACATCGCTGCGGCTGCGTGTTTCTTATTGTCGTCAGAGGCTGCTCAAATTACAGGGCAAACCATTGTAGTAGACGGTGGGTGGACATTAACAAGTCCGACAAAGGAGTAGGTTCGTCTACCTGACTACTCCAGCGCTCCAATACTGTCTATGCCCCAGCGAATATTGAAAGCACAGCTATAGAGGAAAGAAAAACATGATCAGCGGCACGCTGATGGCCACAATGATTATTTCCAATGGCAAGCCCATGCGCCAGTAGTCGTTAAATTTATACCCGCCAGGCCCCATGACCAAGGTATTGCATTGGTGTCCTATTGGCGTTAAAAACGCACACGATGCACCGACAGCAACACTCATTAAAAATGGATCAGCATTTACACCTAACGCGGTGGCCATAGCAATTCCCAATGGCGCCATGACCAAAGCGGTAGCGGCGTTGTTTATCACGTCTGACAACAACATAGTCACCACCAACAATAATGTCAGCACCACCGCTATCGGAAAACCACTGGTCCAGTCAATGAGTGAGTCGGCCACTAGTTGTGTAGTACCCGTGGTGGTTAAGGCATTACCAACAGGGATCATTGCTGCCAGCAGAACAATAACCGGCCAATCAATGTCATCATAGATTTGCCGAGGAGATAAAATACCAAACAGCACGTAAGCCATAATGGCCAGCAAAAAAGCGGTGGTCAGGGACGTAAAGCCAACAATGCCCAGCAAGATGGCAACAGCGAAAATGCCCGAGGCCACCGCAACACGACGGGTTCGGTCCAAGTCGATAGGTCGATTGGCCAACGGCCACATACCAAGTTTTCCAAACTGCTCGTCAATATTGCTGGTGTCACCTTTTAACAACAACACATCGCCTGCACGAAATATTTGCTGGCGTAGTCGTTGTGTAACAGGCCGACCGTTACGAGCCAAACCGACGAGCGCAACGGTTCGACCTGTTTCTTCGCGCATAAACTCTACGCCTTTGCCGATCAATACCGATTCATTGTTAATCACACCTTCAGACATCACTTCATTTGCCGGATCTGGCTTAACAAAAGCGGGAGTGGCAGAACTGAGTAACTCTAATGAATGCTTATCAAGGAAGTCGCGCAGCTCATCTGGATCTGCGCGCAATATTAAGATGTCTTCTTCGCTTATCACGTAACTGGCACGCACTGCACGAGCAAATCGCCGCTTACCTGCAACTCCAATAACTTCGACACCATCACCCTCTTCAGCACCCAGATCAGTTTCACCTAAAGTTTTACCGACCATTGGGGATCCACTGGGCACCTTGGCTTCAGTTAGATACTGACCAACTTCAAACAACTTATTGGCAGTGTTGGTTTGCATGCGCTCTTTTGGTATCAAACGCCAGCCAATAAACGTGATAAACAATCCGCCTATGATGGCGATTGGCAAACCAACCGGTGTGAACGAAAACATGCCAAACGCCTCACCACTATACTCTGCTCTGATACTTGCAACTATAATATTTGGTGGCGTTCCGATTAAGGTCATCATGCCACCCAGCAAACTACCAAAGGCCAACGGCATAAGAATCAGTGCTGGAGATCGATTCCGCTCATCACAAGTGGATAGCGCTATGGGTAGCAACAGTGCCAGTGCGCCAACATTGTTCATGAATGCCGACGCCACGGTTATAACTGCAGTCAATGCGGCGATGTGCATGATCGGTGTTTCGGTAAGGTGGCTTATACGACTGGCAATTTCATCAACGACTCCAGCATTTTTCAGTGCACTACTGATAATCAAAACGGCCGCAACTGTAATAACAGCAGGATGACCAAAACCCAGAAACGCTTTATCTGGCTCGATCAAGCCAAGCACAATGCAGGCAACCAGGGCCGACATGGCAACCAGATCGTAACGCCAACGACCCCAGCCAAACATAAGCATGGCGACGCATAAAATGGCACTGATTAATATCTGTTCGGTAGTCATTGTTAATTATTTTTTCGCTTAATTTCTGTCGGATTAAGTGGCTGATGTCTTTTGTAAACTAAGTTGCTTGTTAAGAAGCTGATAAAGCGGCGGATTTTCCAGCTGATCAAGCTGCCGACGGTTGCACGTCTCTTGCATTCTACTAGGGAGCGACAATCTGTTCAGGCTTTGCGCCTAAAAGACAACTGTACCTGGAAATATATTGCACCCAATGAAAGCCGCTACCTTCAAAAAAAGAACTGCCAGCAGCACAGTGGATATTACGGTTGAAGGCAAACAGCACGGCCATCTCATCGTGCCCTGCCCATCAACCCGCTCAGCGCTGGGTACGGTACAGATTCCAGTTTGCATTATCAAGAACGGCGAGGGTCCCACAGTAACATTACTCGCTGGTGCTCGCGTTGATGAATATGATGGGCAGATTGCGCTACAGAATCTGATCACAACTATTCAGACTGACGATATAAACGGCTGCCTGATTATTGCACCCACGATCAATCCTTGCGCGGTGAACTCGCACAGTGCTCATACGCAAATTGATAACAACGATTTAGGTACGTGCTTTCCTGGGAACGCAATCGGCAGCCTAAGCGAACAAATTGCAGCCCACCTCTTCAGCACAATAATTGAGCCAGCAGATATAGTGGTGGAAATTCGTTCTGGCGGACACAGCGCTGTGAGTGCAGCCCTGGCCTGCGTACACTTTAATGCCGAAGACACAGAACAGCAGCAACGATCAGAGGATGTGATGATCGCCTTTGGGGCACCTTACAGTGCACGGCTACTACCCGAACACGCAGGAAGTCTTGCAGCAGTGATGCAAGAGCATAAAAAAGCCTTTATCGGTGTTTGCCTGGGTGGCGGTGGTAGCGCTAATTCACGCAATATCGAGATTGCCCAAACAGGATGTCGCAACGTGTTGGTGCAACATAGTGTATTAGACACCGAGCTGGTTCTACGTTCGACGCGCATGCTGGAAGTGACATCAGACAAAAACTATCTTATGGCGCCAAGCTCAGGTTTACTGGATTTGTGTAAAGATGCAGGTGATGATGTGTACATGGGCAGCCCGATTGCCAGAATCATAACGCCTGGCTGCACAGGCACATTACCCACTGTCTTAAAAGCGGATCGAAACGGTATATTAATGACCCGCCATCACAGCGGGCGCATTGAACAGGGCGATTGCATTGCCATAATCGCCGACGAAGTTCAGCGTTAAATGTCAGCGTTTGTTTTGCGCGTTGAAGTTCAGCATTCAGTTTCAACGTTGAAACTAGCGGCGTAAATTGCAGATAACTGATCGGCGAGTTCAACAATAAGTCCAGCAACGCTGCTTAAGCAAGCAAGGACTCAAGCTCACTGACCAGCACTGCATCCAGCTCCAACGCTTGCGCGAGTGAGTCCATGTATTTTCGTTCATCTGCAGCATTGAGATCAATCACCATAGCGGAAGCCAAATAGATTTCTGCCGCAGTTTCCGGAGTATCTGCTGTTGCAGCAATCACATTAACATCGACCGGTGTATTGAGTTCACGCATTAAAAACGATGTAATGTCTTGCTCTAAGCCAATGCTTTCTATTTTTTGCTTAATGAGTTGTTGCTCTTGTGCATCAAGATGACCATCCGACTTGGCAGCCGCGATCATGGCTTTAACGATGGACTCGCTGCGTACACTGGCCGCACTGTCAGCTAGTTCGGCAATAGGTGTGCCGGTATCTCGAATAGCACCACCTTGTTGCTGCTGCCATTGGTTATAGGCTGTGTAGGCGATACCACCAACGGAAGCTATTCCACCCACTTTTAATGCAGTACCAGTTAATTTGCGGCCACCCTTAGTGCCCAGGAGCAAAGCTACCGCGCCGGCAGCCAACGCACCTTTACCCATACCATCAAGCATTTGATCACGTTCCGGGCCAGACTTTGGCACCCCCGATTTTTCCTCGGCTATTTCAATGCCCTTTTTTGTGGCGGTTTACGATTTTTCCAGCAAGTTGTCCAATATGACTTTAGCGTCCAAGAATTTGTCCTCTTATCAAATGTAAAAATACGCTTTATCTGGCTTATAGTATGGACAGCCAAAGCAGATTTCACCAGTCACTGACTATTGTTATTGCATATACTCAATTTTTTACGTCGGTTTTGGTAGCAGATAACACGGTGCATAGAACGGTACATAGAACCACACATAGAACGACAAGAAAGCACGACGCATAGAACGAAAGATATAACGGAACATACAAAGAAAAAGTGAGCTCAATCCAAAATCGCACAACACCAGTTGCGCCTGCTTCACTCGATGCACCGGTTAGCGTTGTTATTCCCACTTATAACCGATGCGATTCGGTTGTAATTGCCATTGAGTCTGTGTTGGCACAAACCGTTCAACCTGCACAGATAATCATTGTCGACGATGGCTCTGACGATGACACTGCAGCGACTATCAGTGCGCGCTTTGCCCAAGTACAACTTTTAAAACAAAACAATCACGGCGTTTCACATGCACGCAATCAGGGCATAAAGGCTTCGACTCAACCATGGATAGCTTTTCTTGATTCCGATGATCGATGGTTTCACAACAAGCTGGATGTTCAGCTTCAGGCTATTAACAGCACCCCAAACACAGTGCTCTGTCATTGCGATGAACATTGGATACGAAATGGTAAACGCGTAAATCCAATGAATAAACATAAGAAACGAGGCGGTGATATATTTGAGCATTGCCTGCCTCTGTGCGCTATCTCACCATCAGCCACGCTTATTCGACGCTCGCTGTTTGATTCTATTGGCTTGTTTGACGAGTCAATGCCTGCCTGCGAAGACTACGATCTTTGGCTTCGAATTTGCGCACATCATCCGGTGCTTTTTGTGAACCACGCATTGCTTGAAAAAACCGGTGGACACAGCGATCAACTTTCCAGAAAGCATTGGGGAATGGACAGATTCCGATTACATGCGCTGGCGAAGTTGTTGCGTTTCTCCAGCTTGAGCGAACATCAAGCCAGTCTGGTGTTGAGTACGCTAAAAAGTAAGTACGACATTATTGTCAACGGAGCGACCAAACGCGACAATCAACCGTTTATTGTTGAACTTCGATCCCTGTACGCCGATCTGGTCGATCTGGCCGACCAATAAACAAGTTTTCAAGCTATGCAGGCATACAACTTAATTTATTGGCTAAGGTGTAAAATAAGCCGATATCGTAGCGAAACCACTGTATGTCAGCGTTATTATTCAAACTAAGAAATGTGCCTGATGACGAGGCGGATGAAGTCCGTGCAATCATGCAGCAAAAAGGCATTGAAATATACGAGACAAACGCAGGCAATTGGGGCATATCCATGCCCGCCATTTGGGTTCAGCATGACGAAGACCTGGCAATCGCGAAACAGCACCTGAAGCAATATCAACAAGAGCGAGCCATCAAGGCACGAGAATCATATAATGAAGACCAGCGCGCTGGTCGCGCACCCACGCTAATGCAAAACATTGCACGTCGACCATTTGCAAGCGCTGGCATCGTACTATTTTGTTTGTTTGTTTTATATGTGATGATTAGCCCGTTCGTCAGGCTCGCCGTACAATCCTGAATTTGAGCAGACTTAATTCAAGAGATCAACATTTTGCAGTTTTTACCCGACAGAGATGCCCAATATGAAAGCCATTCAAGTAGATAAAAACGACAGCGGCGAGATCAACGCACATCTGGTTGACCTTGACCCGAGCGACTTGCCTGACGGTGACGTCACTGTGGCCATTGACTACTCTACCCTGAACTACAAAGACGGTTTGGTGCTCAGCGGTTTGGGTGGCTTGGTTCGTCACTATCCACACATTCCCGGCATTGATTTCGCTGGCACCGTCATCGACAGTCAAAGTGACTTATACAAAAAAGGTGACAAGGTTGTACTGACCGGATGGCGCGTTGGCGAGAGCCATTGGGGCGGCTACGCAGAACAAGCCAGAGTCAAATCAGAATGGCTGGCCAGCTTACCAGCAGATCTCGACGCTCGTCAGGCCATGGCAGTTGGGACAGCAGGTATGGCAGCTGTTCTGGGTGTTATGGCGCTCGAAGATGCCGGCATGAAAAAGGATGCCGGCCCAGTTTTAGTCACTGGTGCGGCGGGAGGAGTCGGGTCCATAGCATGCGCGTTACTTGCGGCTAGTGGCTATGAAGTTGAAGCCGTTACGGGTCGCGAGTCCAGCGCCCAGTTTCTTCGCTCTCTGGGTGTGAAAAATATAACCCCCAGAAGTGATGTGGATACACCCAATGGTAAACCGCTAAATAAAGAACGCTGGGCAGGTTGTGTTGATTCGGTTGGTGGCGCAATGCTCGCTAACGTACTCACACAAATGCAGTACGGTTCATCGGTTGCAGCAATCGGTTTGGCAGGAGGTGCAGCATTAGACACCACCGTCATTCCATTTTTGTTGCGCGGCGTCAATTTGCTTGGCATAGACTCAGTAATGTGTCCCGCTCCCCGACGCACCCAGGCATGGCAAAGAGTTGCCAAAGACCTGCCTCTGGACAAACTTGAATCAATGATCGAAGAAGTGCCTCTTGCCGATGTTCCAGGACTGGCTAAAGCGATTCTGGGTGGTCAAATACAAGGACGCACAGTAGTAAAAATCAGTTAGCCCAACTGCATGAAAGCATTGCCTTCAAAGCTAACAGACTCCCGGCAAAGAATTATGCAAACCGGTTAAAGGCAAACTATACCTATTACTAGTTTTTAAGACGGCGAGGGATTGATTTAACTCAAAATTCTTGACGGCTAGTGCGCATAATTAAGGTTCAGTTAAGGTTATGCAGCTACAGTACGAAAAGGTTAACCGCTTTGTAGAACAACGTGTCAACTGCATGAAAGTGCTTGTCATTTTGTTGACAACTAGTTGCAAAATGGTTTGCCTCCCTTGAACCAGATTTCGATTCAGCGTTACTGACCACTGCGGTTGTTGAAAGTACGGATTGTTGCAAATACAGATTGTTAAACCTGACAGTTTGATTGAAGGCGATCAGCACCGTTTGCTATCTACCGAGAGAAAAATGAGATTAACCAGTTTCGTCCTGTGTCTTCTTATGGTCGGCACCCTGCCAGCCTCGGCTGACACTCAAGCACCTTCAGTTGTAAACGGGGTTTCAGCCACCGCCATTTCAAACACCGCTGTTCGCGTAACCTGGAACAAGCCATGGGATGACCAATCCATTGCCGGGTACAACGTTTATCGAAATGGCACCTACTTTGCCACAGTCTTCGACACTAACTTTGTTGATAACAACGTACAGCCTAAAAGCAATTATAGCTATGGCATCGTGGCCTTCGACAACGCCAAAAATTTTAATACCCTGTCCACCGAAGTCAGCGTTAGTACCGGCGGTGATCCCGGTACCGTTGCTCCACCGCCACCAGAGCCTGACAATGGCACAGTAAACGCCGCCGATGGGCTATTCTCAGAAATACAAAACGGGAATGCCGCTACCATCAAGTGGCGCGCGCCGAGCGGTAATGTTAAGGGCTACAATGTGTATCGCAATAACGACTACCTGACGACTGTTTCAGCACCCGAATTCAGTGACAGCAACCTGAATTGGGGTGAAGACTATCGCTATCAAATCGTCACTTTTAACGATGCCAACCAATTTTCACAAAAATCTGCGACCTTAACAGTCAATACGGCGAGTGGCCAAAGCGACAACGATGGCCAAAAGGACGGCAACACAATACAAAATGATCCGGTGGCCAATAGCAGTACAGTCCCTGCTGGGTATTCGTTAGTGTTCTCAGACGAGTTCAACGGCTATAGCCTTGACCCGTCAAAGTGGAATTCATCTTATAGATGGGGGCCAGGATGGGCCATCAATGGTGAGAAGCAATACTACGTTGACAGAATCAACAACCCTGACTTTGGTCACTCGCCGTTTGAGTTCGATGGCAACGCCATGACCATTTCAGCCATTAGAACACCTGACCATTTAGCTGCCAGTGCCCATTGGCAACCTTATCTCTCCGGCGCATTAACAACCTTCAACAAGTTCAAAATGCGTTATGGCTATGTTGAAATCCGTGCTCAGTTGCCCAAGGGCCGTGGCCTATGGTCTGCCTTCTGGATGTTGCATCAACATGATCACGACCAAAGACCAGAAATTGATGTACTCGAATACATTGGCGACCAACCCAACACGGTATTCAATACTTACCACTACTACGAGAATTGGAATCTTCGCTCAACACCCTCCTACGAAGCTCCCGGCCCTGACTACTCGGCAGACTTCCATACCTATGGAATGAAATGGGAACCAGGGAAGATCACCTGGTATGTCGATGGCGTTGAGCGCAATACACACATTAACGGCAATGTCGCATGGGAAGAAATGTACTTACTGGTCAATCTGGCAGTGGGTGGCTGGTGGCCTGGCGACCCGGACGGAAGCACGGTGTTTCCAGCGCAATACAAAATAGACTACATTCGCGCCTACCAGCAGTAACCAGCTTCGTCATATTTGCTTAATAAAACTTCATTGCGCAAATTTCCATCATCAAAAAAAGTGAATTGGAACACACTTTCCAATTCACATGGGGCAGCTCACGAAGCTGCCTTTTTTTTGTCCGACTGCGCATCATAATAATCAAAAGCCGCTCCCTGTTATTAAAGAAGCTCGGTAGACTGCATGGCAACTAAATTGTCAGACAGCTCACGCCATGCCAGCAACTTCTGCACCCTCTTCACAGAAGAGAAACTGTACTACCGTCGCATCGGCCTGTCGCGCAGTTGCTGCCGTCTCAGCTTTAATCATTTTGTCTGGCTGTCAAACTATCAGTTCAGACGATAGCAATTTACCTGAGTACATACCGCGAGACATACCGCTGGAAAAAACACCCCTTGTAGTACAGAAGGTAACAGTTGAACCCTCACTCAGCGCTTCAGCCTGGAACGCCAGCATGCGGCCCATGTTCGAGCATGCACGTAAATTAGTTGAACAGCATACAGGTCAAGACTTAGCAAAAATTACATTTAATATTGTCAGCGATTCTGTTATCACTGACGAAGTCAATTACGAAACCCAGCGGCTGATTCATAGTCAATTTGCTAACCCTCGGTTTGCTAACAACTTTCTTGACTTGGTCATGAACGGGCAAAAAGGGACTTATGCGGCGCTCTACGCAACGCGCAAGCAACAGGTCATGGTCAGCCAACCACTCATGCAAAGCTATCAACGCTCCTTGCCTGCAGATAAAAATATTCAGAATGCAGCCATGCTGGCATTGTTAATACACGAGTTAGTACATGCAGCGGATGATCTTCGTTACAGCATTCACGAAAACCGCGATTTGAATTTTAGGGCATCGTTTGCACAATCTGCCGCATTCGAAGGCCATGCTCAATGGGTGACACGAAATATATGCAAACAGGCGAATTGCCTTAGTGGTCTCGAAGCACTGGATGAATTTATGTTTGGTCGTCGGAACCCACCGAACAAGTTGACGCAACCGGTACAAGCGATTAGTCGAAACGTACTGGAATATTCGTACATTGAAGGTGAACGATTTATTGATAAGTTATCAAAACGCCCCAATGGCGGCGCATTGATTGCCAACCTATTAAGCAATCCTCCACAAGACCCTATTCAAATACTGGATCCGGCTAGCTACCCGAATACTGAACGCGAAAAACGCAATCAACAACTAATTTCGGCAAGCACCAGCTTTAATCACCCGTGGTTAAGCTCGCCATGGACTACCGTAGAGACCTCACCACTTAAGGGTGTTAACTTGCGTACTGACCCCGAAAGACGCGATGCGGCAGTCGATGGCTTTACAAGGCTGATAACATCAATGGTGGCCCTACAGCTTTACAATGAGTCACAACCAAACTTTGTACCCGTTGAATTGACTGTATTAAAAACTGAGTCAAATGATACTGCCCGGTTGTTTGCCGAAACGCTTTATGAAAATACACAGGTGAAAAACGCACAACTTAATCCTGACAATGGTTTTGTTAAAGTCTCTTCACGAGAGCTAAACAGGGAACCGGCGAAGTTATACATTAGCGCAGAACCTGCTGAAAACAATCTGACTTACTACACAATGGTGGGAGTTAGTGGTATTAACGTGGTGCAAATTTCAGGTTCGGGTGCTAACCAAAATCTGTTTGTGGATTATGTCGATAAACTGCTTTTGACCCTCACTAGTACGGACTAACCGATTCCGACTAATTTAGCAAAATTAACTAGCTCCAACTGACGCGTTTGGAAAAACGCGGTTTTAAGAAATCCATTTGATCTGCCAGCACATCGCGATTAGACAGATAGAAAAACTCGTAGCGGTTCGGTGCAAAAGGAACTGCCAATAATTCCATTCTGGCCTCTTCCGGGGTTTTGTTGCCTTTTCGATTATTGCAACGACGACAAGCGGTGACACAGTTAGTCCATCTGTCCTTGCCGCCTCGTGATGTTGGCTTGACGTGATCACGGGACAATTCTCTTAGCGGAAAATCTACCCCGCAATACATACACACTTGCTGGTCGCGGGCAAATAATAACGAATTGGTCAACGGAGGTGTAAAGGTTGCGCTGTCAACACGACCATCACAAGCAATAATGCTGGGCAGCTCCAGGCGCGAACGCACCCCAGAGCGATTGTAACCACCGTGAACTGTATGAATAGTTTCACCGAGGCTCCAGATAACCTGATCTTTTACCATCAGCGTTGCAGTTTCCTGCCAGCTGAGCCAGGCAATGGGAGTACCGGCCTTGTTAAGACGTAGTACTTTGGCATTCATGACGCTTAAATTGTTTGTTTTGACTTCCTCCTACCCTTGTATAACACAGAAAACACCAAAGGTTAAAGAACAAAACAGCGACAGCTTGTAAATCCCTAGAAGAGCGCTTGTCTCCACTGGCGTCGCAAGCTTCTGGCAAAGTTGGTCGCTGCCAAATCAGCTGATATTGCAACCTGACGAAAACGACGCATCGGGTGATGAGCTTCCATGTGGCGTCGCTCTTCAAGCAACCATGCCAGGGACTCTCCTAATGTATCAAACAAAACATTGGGTGCGTAAGCAGACTCCCACGCCGCTCTTGCCGCTTCACCACGATCATCGGCCTCATCGGCGATTGAACGCAGCAATTCAGGAATCGACTTAATCTCACGCTCATCAACGCGAACAGCAAAGTCCCAGTCAATGTGCGGAGTCGGAACCCACTGATTAGAAATAATGACCGGGGCGCGACCCGCCTCGAGAGTTTCAAACAATCGATAGGAAGAGGTGCCAATGCCACGTGGACACAACATGTACTTGGATTCGGCCATGGTTTGCGCAAAGTCAGTACCTTGTGCCGCTTTTGTATCAGCCGAGCAATCCCAAACATTGAATTCAGACGTATCTTTTATACTTTTGCTGCAGTCAGCGAGTGCGACTACTTCGCGACGACAACGGTGACTGGCCGAACCAATAAAAGAAAATAACCAGCGCTTTTCTGTTTTCTGATGATAAACATCCTTTATAAAATCGTTAGGATAATCCAGATAAGGAAACGCGACCTGTTTGTTTGGTTGGAAAAAACGACGGGGCATACAACAATACAAACCCGGTAAAGCCGACCAAGGCTTATCGGATTCGTTATACATAAACGTTTTCTCAGGGAATTGCAGGGTCAGCGGGTGCTGGCGAACAGCCTTGAAAAGATAATCATCAAAATGCGTGTTTTCAACAAATACGATGAGGTCTGCCTCTTCGGCTGACTCGCACAAGGTGTGATTGCCCGACTGGTCTAATTCCGCCATTGCCAATAAGGCATCGAGCATCTCGTGCGTCTCGTAAGCTGATGTCGCTTTGATCTTCATCTAGTTAGATACCTCGTTTTTGTTAACGAGCTCTTCTGATAACTTTCGCCCATACATAGGATTAGTTAGCGTCCGGCTCCCATAAATCAGCAGGCGCTACCAGCTTGCAAGTGAAACGCCTCACAGACTTTATAGCAGTGTGAATCCGCCGCTGTGAAGCAAATGGGAAAATTACCCCAAAACGAGTGACTAAACCCCCAAAAAGCCGCCAGACTGGCGCTCCCAGAGTTTTGCGTACAAACCCTGTTGCTGTAAAAGTGTGACGTGGGCACCCGTTTCGACGATCTTGCCGCCGTCGAGCACGATCAGCCTATCCAGTGCCGCGATGGTGGAAAGTCGATGCGCCACAGCGAGAACAGTCTTGTTTTGCATCAGGTAATTCAGTTGCTCTTGAATAGCTGACTCAACTTCTGAATCCAGGGCCGATGTAGCTTCATCAAGAATGAGGATAGGTGCATCTTTGAGTATGACTCGGGCTATCGCGATGCGTTGACGTTGACCGCCAGAGAGTTTCACACCACGTTCACCGACTGTGGCATCGAGTCCTTTGCGACCTTGCAAGTCAACAAGATCAGGAATGAAGTGCATGGCTTGCGCTTGAGTGGCGGCTTTGATTATTTGATCATCACTAGCTGATGCCATGCCGTAACGAATATTATCTCGTACACTGCGATGCAATAAAGACGTATCCTGAGTCACGACCGCGATGTTGCTACGCAAACTTGCTTGAGTAACCTGGGCGATATCCTGATCATCAATACGAATACTTCCATGTTCGATATTATGAAATCGCATTAACAAATTGATTAACGTTGACTTACCTGAACCCGACCGACCTACCAAGCCTACTTTTTCACCCGGTGCAATCGTCAAACAGCAATTATCTATAATGGGTAAATCACTTGACACCCTTTTTATAGCTGAATTAGTTTCTGTCGAATTAACGTTGGTCGAATTACCGTTCAGCTCAAATTGCTGATCGTAGTTAAACGAAATATTGTTAAACGCAATTTCGCCAGCAGATACTTGCAGAGTCTTCGCTGCTGGCACGTCAATAATATCGGTGGGCAGGCAAATGGTCTCAATGCCATTTTCTACGGTTCCAACGTGCTCAAACAGGGACGTAATGGTTCGCAGTATCCAACCAGACATTTGATTGATACGCAGCACCAAACCGTTGGCAATGGCAATTTCTCCTACAGTGACGCTGCCCTGCATCCACAGCCATATTGACAAGGCCGCTGTTGCAAAAATAAGCAAGGTATTCATGACGGTCATGGTTATTGTCATTCGCATGATCGCGCCCATTAACACGCCAAATGCCTTTACATGTCGCCGAATCGCGTCAGCCGCGAATTGTTCCTCCAGCTCGTTATGGGCAAACAACTTCACTGATTGAATATTCGTATAGCTGTCGACAACCCGACCGGTGATAGCCGAAGTCACCTCCGAAAGACGAGCCGATTTATGTTTTACCGGCGGTACCATAAACCTGACCACACTCAGATAACCGACTAACCAAACGGATACCGGAATAAGTAACACGGGTTTTATATCGATGAGTAAAAAGGCAATCCCAACGACATAAATGGTGAGTAACCACACGCCATCCACTACATTTAAAACAACCTCTCTAACAGAGTTTCCTGTTTGCATTACTTTTTGGGCTATACGTCCGGCAAAGTCATTTTGGAAAAACGTCATACTTTGTCGCAATACATAGCGATGATTTTGCCAGCGTGTTGATGCCACTAAACCAGGTGACAAACAAAAGTTGATAAGACAACGGGCCAGTATCATTGTGACCGGTCTGATTACAAAAGCCACTAGCCCCATACCCAACATGGCAAAAGCATACTTATCCATGAACAAAGCCGGTTCGGTGCTTGTCATCCAATCGATAAGCTGGCCGATAAAAACATACAGGTAGATTTCGCAAATACCAGCAATACCCGAGAACAGCAATGTGGCGAAAACCAGATGCTTGATTGGGCTAACGTAATGCCAGATAAATGCAAGCGGACGTAGCGGCGGACGCTCGACCGGATTGTCTGGCAGGGGGTCGACGAGCTTTTCGAATGCGTGGTAGAACGGCATTGCTCTATTTTGAGACTGGCCAGGAGATGGACTAGCCTAACATTCGTCCCAACTTAAATGAGCCGCTGTGAGGTAGTAAGGAGGAATAACCTATCATTATGATCCAGTGCCAGAGCTGCGCGAATAGGTCGCTCCATCACATTTTGATGACTTATTAGCGATCAATACTGGCAGCTAAAGAATAAAATAGCTGAATTTGTGAAGCATATTAACTAATATAATTTGTTATTCCTTAGCTCATAATATATGCTGATGCTCCACAAATAGTGAAGTATCAGCACTAATCAGATGGACAAATATACAGAAATGCTCGTGTTCGCCAAAGCGGCAGATATGGGCAGCTTTTCAGCGGCCGCTCGCGAGCTCGATCTGACACCTTCAGCGGTTAGTAAACTTATCACTCGACTGGAGGATCGCCTGGGCGCAAGACTCTTTCAGCGCACAACAAGAAAGCTCAGTCTGACCGCAGAAGGACACGCCTTTCAGGATCGCTGCGGCGCTATCCTGGCAGAAATTCAGCAAGCTGAAGATGCTGTCATGGCATTGCATGATCGCGTGACTGGTACCTTGCGCATCACTACTATTTCAGCCTTTGCCCGAATCCAGATGATCAAGTTGATGCCAGAGTTTATGGCAAACTACCCCGAGCTGCGTGTTGAACTGGAACTCAGCGAGCGCGAAGTTGATTTAGTTGGTGAAGGTGTTGACGTAGCGATAGTGCTAAGCGATGGCCTGACGGACGAGTCGTTAGTTGCCAGACGATTAGCCGTTAACAAACGAGTCATCTGTGCATCACCGGAATACCTGGCGAAAAATGGAACGCCTAAAACCCCTGATGACCTGATGAACCACAACTGCCTCACGCACTCATCAATCCAACATTTTAACGACTGGGAATTTCAGACGTCCGATGGTATCCGAGCCCAGCGCGTAAAAGGAAATTTTCACACTAACAGCGCATCCGCTCTACACGAAGCAGTTAAGGCGGGCATTGGTATTGCGCGGCTTGCAAGCTATGTCGTGCAACCTTCTCTGGAAAACGATCTGGTGGTACCGTTGCTGCAAGAACACGCGGTCGACACTTCATCGATTCAGCTGGTTTATCCGCACAGAAGGCATTTAAGTAATAAGGTTCGCGTATTCACTGATTTTATGGTGAGTAAATTTACGCCTAATCCACCCTGGGAAGTTGGCTGAGACAGGTAAGCTGGCTAGTCTACTAAACGGGATTAGCAGTAAAGCGATTAAGATGAGATGGTGACGATATATGGATGTATCGTTTTTTATGTGATCGGTTTGCAGCCTCCCGAAGCAATATTGGTCGTTGCACACGGTGCAGCCACCACATCATTTTGAACAATCTAAATATCACAGGCCACCTTGAACAACCAGTTGGTGCATCAGTCTGATTTGTAAATAGCGATTTTAACTGTCGTTTAGTAGCCCACCAATAGTGAATCCAAACCGGGTGGTCTACAACGATTATTGCGTCTGCAGCATCCATACGTTTTAAAACAGATTCCCACGAACCGTATCCGTCAAGCAGCCAGCGATGCTGATCAATAAAATTATCGTGTTCACGATTGTAATCGACACTGCGCGTTTGTTGCCAGCCCGGCTGCCATTGGAGCTTGTCGATAGAATGGTACGGCAGAGAGTACCTTGCGCACAATACGCTGCACAAAGTCGATTTACCGCCACCCGCATTTCCAATAACCATCACTCTAGTCATGGTTCTAATTTACACCAATGCCATGGGCAGGTCGAATTTGACGTATCATTGTGCTGTGCATATTCTCATCGATACTTGACGATTGCCTTGGACGCGTCAAAAGGAGATAGCAATGACATTTTTATTAGACCGCAAGGCTAAGCTACTTATTGTGTTTTTATCCTATTGGCTGATCTCCGGCGCCGCTTGCGATACATTCCTGGAGGCTGAAGGTGTAATCACTTTAAGAGATCCCTTATCAGAACAATACAATGATAAAAAGCTACTCGGTGTATGGGCAATAGAGGCACAGTCACAAAGTGCAAACATCGCAATACCAGGCGGTGATATTTGCGAATCTATTGGCGTGCCCTGCAGCGTTGTTATTCAAAGCATCGATGTTTCATATACTCTGGCAGGCGAAGAGCAGACACCAACACTAAATCCGGATGCGCACGACGTTGTTATCATTGAGCAAACTAACTACCCGTTTAAGCTAAGTAACATTTACGGCCCAGGCGAAAAAGGCAGATTCGCAAAAAATTACATCGGTGCTTTTATTGATGTGGATGGCAATGGAAAATGGGAAACTGAAGAGCCTTTTGGATGGGCAATCGAAAATCCACTGTCGCGAAGTTGTGTGGATAGGCGTAGCTCAAATCACGCTGATTGTGTTGAGCTACGAGTTCCTGTTGAATAAACAAAGCTGCTCTTGAAGTTGATCTTAGCGCCTTGCCACCGGCTGGCTCAGCATTTTTAAAAGCAGTATTTAGTATTTCATGGTACGTATAGACGCCGCGACGTTTACGGCCCACACATCGGACGGGTTGACGTTTAGCAAGAGCTTTATTGCTTATTCGGTATTCGTATAGACGCCGCGACGTTTACGGCCCACACATCGGACGGGTTGACGTTTAGCAAGAGCTTTATTGCTTATTCGGTTTTCGTATAGACGCCGCGACGTTTACGGCCCACACATCGGACGGGTTGACGTTTAGCAAGAGCTTTATGCTTATTCGGTATTCGTATAGACGCCGCGACGTTTACGCTCCGAACGCTTTTACAGTGCGGCGTCTCCCTCTTCCTGTGTTCTTATTCTTATTACTCTTTGAACATCATCAACAAATATTTTTCCATCACCGATCTTACCGGTATTGGCCGAACGAATAATACCATCGATACAGGCATCAAGCATGTCGTCTGCAACAACAACCTCCAGCTTCACTTTGGGAATAAAGTCAATGACGTACTCGGCGCCGCGATAGAGCTCGGTGTGGCCTTTCTGCCGACCAAAGCCTTTAACTTCGGTTACTGTGATACCAGCTACACCCGCTGACGCCAATTCTTCTCGTACTGCATCCAACTTAAACGGTTTAATAATTGCGGTTATACGCTTCACGATTTAATCCTCAACCAGTAATAGTCTATTTTGATGAAGCCGAAATTTGATGAATACTCAAATCAGCCCCATTGTATTCTTCTTCTTCAGTAAGTCGAATACCCACAGTCACTTTTAATATTCCGTATACAATTAATCCGACCAGTAAGGCAAATACAATACCAGCAAGTGTACCAATCACCTGCGCACCAAGGCTGACACCACCCAGGCCTTTCATGGACTCTTGCCCAAAAATACCACAGGCGATCGCACCCCAGGCTCCACAAATGCCGTGCAAAGGCCAAACACCCAACACATCATCAATACGCCACTTGTTTTGTGCAAGCGTAAAAAACCAAACGAACAAGACCCCTGCAACAGCACCAACAATTAATGACCCCATTGGATGCATGACATCAGAGCCAGCACACACAGCAACCAGACCGGCCAGGGGTCCATTATGCAAAAAGCCAGGGTCATTTTTACCAGCAACCAGGGCTGCAAGCAAACCACCAACCATGGCCATGAGTGAATTCATTGCAACCAGGCCGCTGATATCACCCACTGCCTGCGCAGACATTACATTAAAGCCAAACCAACCCACAGTCAAAATCCAGGCTCCTAGCGCCAGAAACGGAATACTTGAAGGTGCGAAGGATGCACCTATAGAGCCATCAGCTCGGTAACGGCCATTGCGCGCACCCAACATAATTACAGCTCCAAGCGCAATCCATCCGCCCACACCGTGCACCACAATGGAGCCTGCAAAATCATGAAACTCAGCTCCGGCAACACTCGCTATCCAATCCTGAAAACCATAGTTGCCTGCCCAAACCATGCCTTCGAACAGTGGATACGCTATAGCGACGATAACAATAGAGGCGATCAGCTGAGGATAAAATTTGGCTCGCTCTGCAATACCACCTGAAATAATAGCCGGTATTGCAGCAGCAAAAGTCAACAGGAAGAAAAACTTGACTAACTCATAACCATTATTGGCCACTAAATTTCCTGCTGCATCAAAAAAATCAATACCGTAGGCAATTTGGTAGCCTACAAAAAAGTAGGCAATGGTAGAAACTCCAAAGTCAGCGAATATTTTAGACAGAGCATTAACTTGATTTTTCTCTCGCACTGTCCCGACTTCCAGAAATGCAAAGCCTGCGTGCATAAACAGAACTAAAATTGCCCCGAACAGTACAAATAGCGTGTCGCTACCAGTTTGAAGCGCTTCCATAAACATTATTACCTTGCAAACAAGTTGATAAAACGTCAACTCAAAGCGTATCGACTACGCAAATGCGTCTTCTCAGTGCAGGGATGTTATCAAAGTGAACAAACACAGTGCATGGTAAAAGCTCACCAAGAGCGAAATAAGCGTTGTGAATCTATCAATTGCGGCTATCTACGCAACATCGTGAAGCGTGCGCACCATTGCGGTGCGCGCATACTGCGGCAAACTGACTCTTTGAAGTCAGTTTAAAGAAGCTATTAAAATTAGTCGGGTTCTATGTCTTGCTCAATGGTTTGCGAAACAAAGGTACGCGAAACATTCACGCCATCGGCTATCTGGTTTAATACATCGTATTCTGCATCAAGTACTTCACCATCGGTCATGGCAATGACACATAAATCGCGAATAACCTGCATGCATTGTGTTTCGGTGCAGTTATCTTTTGCACGAGAAATTCTTTGCGGTAAATGCTCCTTAATGCGATTCGGACTTAGTTTGTCACTGTATTCACCCTTCTCGAAATATTTTTTGAAAGCAGCGATTTCTTTCTCCGATATACCATTGGCAGCGTTTGCAACCACAATAGACCCGGCGAACAATAATTGCCTCATCGCTATTGCGGCATCCGTTTTTCCATCCAGATAACTTGGTTCCATTAAACTCATGAGTCGTTGAACACCAACGTCTAACTCATCGAGCGAACTACCTGCTTTGTCCATTAAGTTCGATGCAAAAAATAATCGCAACGCTTTTACCCTTAGCGGACTGAACGGATGGGTGGAAAACCAGTCTCCCTCTGATGCACCCTGACCAGGCTCATCATCAAAGGCTTGCATATCATCCACTTGTTGCAGAAAATCTTCTAAATCAAATTTAACTGTATCGCCAGTTAAACCCGACGCCAGTTTAAACAAAGCACTTGCAACGCTGGGAAAATCCTGACAACAATAAGCACCTGCACGATCAGCGGATATTTCTGCGTTGCGGGACCAGGCGAATAACCGAAGAGCAAGTTTTGGATGGGGTCGGCTTCGGCCTTTTACGATGTAGCCAATAGGTATTGCATGGTGGTCATATACGTGATGTCCGAATTCATGCCCCATGACAAATTGCAATTCTTTGGGAGTAAAGCTTTCCAGAAGCGCTGATGAAAACATGACATACAATCGCCCTTCTTCTGGCTTGAAGCACATAGCATTAAATTGTGGGCTGGCGTACACATAAAGCTCAAGCGGTATATCCATAGATAAGTGCTCGACACACTCATCTGAAAGCTTATAAATATCAGGTGCCATTTTCCGGCTCAGTCGAACCGATGTGGATAACAGACGACGCCTCAAGCCGGTTGGACCCTCTGCTTCATGTTCAGCCAGAGCCTCGTTGACGCGCTTAACTTTTTTATCTTCAAGTAATGCGTCAGACTGGGCTTTGTCATTTCGATAACGGAGATCATCAGCGTGCACAGTGTGTTCCTTAAGATCGGGCGTAGACGACACTACGCAAAGATTTCAATGCTTCTCTTGTACAGCACGCGAGCCACTCGTCCAACGCTAACTACTCGTACTGCGCAAACTACTCGAATCACACGAACTACTCAGATTCAGTACTTTGCCTGATTAGCAGTGCTGTTTCCAAACTGTGCAGTAGTGACACAACTTGACTCACCAGGGCGTCCAGCTCCATCAAAGCTGATTCACGTGGATTGGTTTGCTCTGGCGGATATGATCGTGTAACTATTTCTTCGCTAAGCTTGTATAACTGGGTAATGGGTCGCTCTAGTGAATCGAACGTAGCTAATCCGCTAAGCTGCTGTCCTGCACCAAAATACCATGCGCCTAGTCTGGATTCAGATAAAACGCCAATGATGTCAGGGTTGACCACTGATGGTAAGCAAGCCTTCGCACCGATTTGATCGCAATAAATGAGATCATACAAACATTTGCGATGATATAGCACGTTGTGTATGGTTTGATGCACATACCCTATTTGTGAACCACCAAATTTATGCTCAGCTGATGCAAATGCACTGAAGTCATTTAAGGCCAGTGGATGGCTAATGTAAAAGCCTTGCGCCTCTTCGCATCCGTTCGCCATTAAAAAATGATAAGTCGCGCTTGACTCAACGCCTTCTGCCACTGATGTCATGCGCAACTCGCGCGCCATTGATATCGCCGCCTTAACGACATTCAAATTTTGCCATGAAGTCCCCATGCGTCGCACCACACCCTGATCTAACTTGAGTGCAGAAAATGGCAAACGACTGAGTCTGTCTATAGATGAATATCCAGTACCAAAGTCGTCCATCAGCACGTGTATACCCATTTTCGTCAGGCGCACAACATCATCGTGTATTTGTTCAAAGCTACCCATGACCGCACTTTCTGTAATCTCTATTTGCAAATCACTGGGTTTAATTATCTTTTTCTCTAAGTAGCCTTCAATGGTTTGGCTGATGGTGTGAGACTGCAAATCATTTGGTGCAACATTGATAGAAAGTGCTAACTCCAGGCCTTGCTTGCTCATTGCGCCTGAGGCTTGGACGACTTGGTCCAATAAACGCACAGTAATATCATGTAACAGGCCAGATGATTCAGCCAGAGGAATAAAAACACTGGGGTGAATAATATCGCCTTCCCCAACATTCCAACGAACCAATGCCTCTCCGCCGATAACTTTACCGTCGCTCAAACTGATTTTAGGTTGATAATAGAGAAGCAGCTCATCGTTCTCGATAGCACGCTCGAGCGCCTGCACAGTCAGCTCTGTTTTCATTGACACTACTTGTTGTTAACAACAAGAAAACGCGACTGAAGTGAATCCTTTACACTTTGTTTTGCCGGAGGTGCAGCATGCCATTGTGCCGCTAGCTTTGACAACTCTGCACGCTTATCAACAACTGCAGAAGAGGTCATACCTTCGCGTAAATTTTCGAGCTGGTATTGCATACGTAATGCTTTGTCCTCTGCCGGTGTGTCTTTATCAGCGAGAATCTCCATCTGAATGAGCAGTTGACGACGCTGGGTTTCGTTTTTATCATAATCGTACTGCGTGCCGGCATCCAGGTGCTTTATCGCAGCATCACGACGTTTCGATAACTTGCTGAGCGTATCTTTAGCAACTGACGCCTGAGAATTCTCCCACGCGTGAGCAACGTCATCGCGAAGGGTATCGCTCACCGCATCAGATATCTCTACACCGGCTTCTAATTGCTCACAAAGCTCGACCAATCTAATAATCTCACTGGTTTCAGCTTGAGCACGTTTTTGAGTGGCCGACGCTTGTACCTTTGAACACGCATCCATTGCGCCACGAAAATCCCTTATTAAAAACTTTTTGTCTTTATCTGGGAAATCGGCGAGCGCCTGAAACTCAGTCTGTAACTCCTGAACTTTTTGCTCATCAAGATCTTGTGCTTTAGCTAGCTGACGTAACTCTTTAATAATATCTCGAGCCCTGAAAACATGCCCCATACTGGCTTTGTATTGCTCACGTTTTGCTTCGTGCTGGTGTTGATATATTTTCTTTGCGTGGCCGTTAAATTCTTCCCATAGAGCTTGATCATCTTTACGGCGCACAATTCCAACCGCTTTCCAGGCACTCTGTAATCGTTTCGCTTGATTGGCGGAGTGCTGATTTATCTCAGCTTCAGCAAGCTTCTGCATTTTTTCAATAAGCTCACGTTTCTCAACAACATTTAGATCATACTGCTCAACAAGCTTCTCATTGTATGGCTTGAGCGCATCTGAAAATCGCTGTTCAAGTTCTTTGTCAGGTTTTCGATCAGGAATACGGTTACGACTCCAATCACGCTTAGCGTTATTCACTACACGTTGAATGGCTTTCCAGTCAGGCGCCTCCCAATCTGCTTCCTTGAATTGCGTTTCAAGTTGATCGCACAAAGCTATCTTCGCGTCGTGCTTTTCCTGACGCGCCAAATGTTTCGCTTCGTAATAGGCTTTGCAGGGCTCATAGGCAGTATCACCTGCTGTTTTAAAACGAGTCCACAAATCGTTGGACGCACGGCTAGGTCCCAAACTTTTCCATTGCGCCTGCATAGATTTTATTTCTTTTGCCAATGCTTCTGGCTTAAGCTCTTTTGCCGGCAAGGCTTCCATGGAATCACACAATGCTTCAAGCTTGGGTCTGGCGGCAAAGTCTTGCCAGTCAGCCATTTCAGCGAGTTGCTTTTCAGCTTTTGAAATTTTATCGCTAAACTGACTTCGCTCCGATGGCTCCATAGCATCGAGCTTTTTCTGCAAGCGACGAAACATACTGCTGGCTGGCCCCCACTTGCCATCGGCAATGGTCGCACCTAATGCTGCAAATTGTTTGTGAGTGGCTTTCGCTCTATCGACTGACTCTTGTTTGGCTTTTTCCAATCTCAGATCAAGCGCCTTACCGTGTTCCTTGAGTTCGCTCATATAGACGCATTCGCTCATTTCCACACCGGGTAAAACAGAGTCGGTATTCAACAGAGCCTTAACTCGTTTTATACGTTCCGCTACGGCAGCAGGTCTGCCCTTTGCTAAATCGTATGGCGGGTCAAACAAGACACCCACAGCTGTAGCGTGAGCCAACAATTTCTCGCTTTGCGAGCCCGCCTTAACAGCAGCTTGGGTTTCAATGCCCTTGAGCTCAACAAGCGTTTTAGGTTTAAGCATATCCAGCAACGCATCACGATCGGGATCAGGTGTGGCTGGCACAACCTGGCTTGCAGGCTTTGATGCTTCAGCGGCTGGTACCACAGGTGTGTCCGACCCGCCAGACGCATTCATGCCATCTGTACCATCTGTACCATCTGTACCATCTGTGCCACTTGTGCCATCTTTGCTATCGATGGCATTGTCAACCTTCGCACTGGGCGAAGCTGAAGTCCCACCAGCGACTATGTCTGCCGCTTTCTCGGCAGCCAAAGCCTGTTCTGCATCGAAGTCTTTTTTATGCTCATCAATAATACTCTGGGCTTTTTCCTGAGCCCGGGCAAAGCTGTTTTCATGTTCAGCTCGTTTACTGGCATCAAGCGTGTTCCATTTTGAAACCAAACCAGTGTGTCTCCCGGCAAATTGCGGAGACCAGACTGATTCCGCCAGACTCTGCATTCCACCAAGCGTAGACTCAACAGCTTCCAGCGCAGTTTTTTCTTGCAACCGTGCCTGGGCTTTTTCGTCGATTCTTGCTTGTAATGATTTGGCAACTTCTTTATCACGAGATCGACATGCCGTTAAAGCCGATTTTAAATTTTGCTCTTCTGTAATTTTTTCTGCGCACGCCATTCGCACATCATGAAATCGGGATTGCTCTATAACACTTAGCAATACTGATTCATCACTGAGTTTACTCAACGCACTTTGTCGAATGGATTCATTTGGACTGTTGATCGCGAACAGGGGAGCATAGTGTGACGGATTACCCGAGAGTAATTCGTTTGCTTCAGCTTCGCTCAAGGCATTGTCTGACAACAAACTACTGATGCGTGATTGAACCGCATTTGCAATTGTGACGTTAGATGGCTGACTATCCAGGACTCGCTTTAGCACTGAAACCGTAGCAAGCGAGTCAATGGCCGCCAAGCGCACAGATTCATCATCGTCCGAAGTCGCCATTTTCTCAATAACAACTTGGGATTCAGGCAAGTTGCCATCCATTGAACTCAAACTGGCAATTCTTACTTTTGGATCTTTATGGGTGTGCCGATCGGGCTTCAGAAAATTTTTCACGCTGATAAGACTGACAAACTTGTGACTCTAAGGTGGCCAAGTATACCAAGTGCCGTGCTTCTAATTTGCGTTAAAGACGTCTATTGTGGCTCGAAATTGGGTCCAGTAGCGTCAAAACTACCAATATCAGCAACCACAACGGCGACACAGCTCCCCCTCCCACGCTAACCAGGCCATCATCGTTCGTCACACCTTCTGCATTGTTACCAGGCGGTATAGCCTCCGGAGGGGAAGTTGGGTCAGTCTCTGAGTCATCCGGCTCTTCTGTCGGCGGATTTTCCTCTGTGGCACTACCGGTATTTTGGTAAGACAATCTGTAGTCCGCTCTGTTCTGACCATTAACACTGACATGTAGCGTTGTGCCCGCAGCTACATTGACTTCGCATACCGCATTCGCCGCACCAACTACCTGCGCCTGACACAAAATATCGTTCTGTAGACTTGATCTGACTGGTGATTGTGAAGAGACATATAAATCAGTGCCATTAACTGCACTGAGTTGCACAACACTCTTGCCTGTTGAAGCGCGCGTTAAATAAGTGTCCCATGCGTTTACCTCTAGCGTGCTATTGACAATGTCGTTGGCATTTATTTGCGGCTGTCCCAATTTCAACATCGCGCCAATCGATGGTACGCCGCTGGTATCAACTACGTATAACAGGTAATGCCCGGGGGGAGCCACATTACGTGAATCCGGCATCGACAAAGACAGCCTTAATGCCTGCTGACTAAAATCCAGTGGTACCAAGCGTTGATCTTGATTTTCCGAATGCGTTACCGAACCAATTTTAATTAAATGCGCTTTTGCAATATTAAGCGAGTGATTAAGGCTCACGTTAAACATCTCACCGTAATCAGCGGCCGCCGGTACCGAACCCAGGGTTGGTCGTGCAGCAAGAGAACCATCGTCGTTGAATAAATAAGGGGGCGCAAATATTTCAGCGTTGCGCTCTTCATAATCTAAAAGATAACAATCGCCACAAATTCCACCACCAGCAGAGAGCACTTGACCATCAGGCAACAGAAGTGCAATTGAGTGATATTGTCGATCGGTGGGCGTGGTGTTTACCTCGCGCCAAACACCGGTGTCAGGGTTCCAGATTTCCGCTTCAAACACCGGTGCAGACGGGCTATAGAATTCCGCACCGTCACTATTTCCACCGGTCACCAACACTGAGCCATCGGCCAACAGCGTCAGGTTATGCTGGCGTCGTCCATATATCATTGGACTGGTATCAACTGTTTGTTTCGTTGCTGTATCAATGATGACCGCCGAGCTAAGTCCTTGCTCACCACCGGAAACCAGAATTTTACCCACATCGTACATGGCATAGCTGCCGTAATCCCTGGCCTCAACTCCATCGCGGCCAGCCAGCGGTGAGTAGCTACCCGAATCGCTGGTGTCGATATCCAATATGAGGTCAGATGGGCCAAAGGAAATAACCGAACCTTCAGGTGTTTGCTGAAGCCATTGGTAATCACCCGTCAGTTCAATTGGATACGTTCCCTGAAGTGGCCGCCATGTTTGATCAAACTGGAAGACTTCACCCAGAGGCGATGGCTCATAGGTACCACCCAAGGTCAGCATTTCACCGTTGGCCAGAGCTGCGACAGATGAATACCACCGCGGTGCATTCATGTTTTCAGTTCTATGCCAGGTATTGCTAACCGGGTTGTAAATATTACTGTTGGCCAACGGACCATTAGCACCCGCTCGTGCACCATCACCACCTGCAAATAAAATTCGACCGTCCCAAAGATGCGCAGACCCGGCACAAAATAAATCTGTGTCTGTGTCATTGTTGGTAGGCGTATGGGTATTACTGGCTGGGTCCCACAAGGTTACACGTGTTGTGTAGTTATCAGTGGTGTGCGGATCGTCATCAGCGTCATCAGGTGTTGCATCCCAGGCTAGTACTTTGCCGTTTGGCAACAGGGCCGCATGTATCGCAACCAACGGCCAGTCGTATACATCAGACCATCGACCACCAACAGCAGGATTAATTTGAGGCTCAGGCGTAACCCGCACAACTTCGGCCAGCACAGCGTTGTCAGGGGTCACGCTATCATCAGAGAGAACATTGACTGGTAAATCAACAGGAGTGTCGGAATGTACAGTGCTCGCGTTTGCACTGCTCGAATGCGCATTGCCATGAGCATGAACCGAACCGGCTTGCAGTAACGAACCTGCAATCACCATACTCGCTGACACCAGGCCCACAGACACGCAGCCGCCTGCGGCCATGGCCACAGACAACCTGGAGTAGCGTGTTACTGACAATGCCATAAATTCCCGCGCGATACGCTTTAGCCCTGAACCGCAGCGCGTATCGGATATTTATAAAATGAGAAACGTGTCAAATTGTGCTTGACCACTTTACTTAGTTTTCGGCCTGCTGAAGCTTAACCTGAGTTACGCGCTAATGAGCGCAATCTGTCCAAACTATAAATTAAAGACACAAGGTTTTGCGCAATTGCCCACAATCCTGCGCGCCATCAGTGCGCGAGCACTGCTTCATACTCCTTTGCAGCGATAGCAATCATCACACTGGCCGATATATGTATGTGTCCATCAGCGTCGAATCATGTCAATGAGCAACAGTGTGCAACCAATCTGTGTCGATCAAGTGAGTCATGTCTCACAAGTGCTGGAGCAGCTCGAGACAATTTTGCTGGGCAAGCGGGATCAGCTGGAAATGTCGGTAGCCTGCATGCTGGCCAAAGGGCACTTACTGATCGAAGACGTGCCCGGAACCGGTAAAACCACACTGGCTCAGGCATTGGGTGCGAGTATGGGTCTTAACTGGAAGCGCGTGCAATTCACCAGCGATTTGCTGCCGGCGGATATAGTCGGCGTATCCGTTTTCAACAGCCAAACCCAACAATTCGATTTTCGCGAAGGACCAGCATTTACATCAGTGCTACTGGCTGACGAAATTAACCGCGCTCCACCCAAGGCACAAAGTGCACTACTGGAAGCCATGGAAGAGCGCCAAATATCGGTCGATGGTTCAACCTACCCATTGCCAGATGAATTTTTTGTTATTGCCACCCAAAACCCAGTCGAACAGTTAGGCGCGTACCCATTACCCGAATCACAACTCGATCGCTTTTTGGTTGGTTTATCACTTGGCTACCCAGACCCTGTCGTAGAGCGTCAGCTCATGCAAGAGGGTGACAAGCGCACATCAATCAACACCTTGCAAGCTGTTGCCAACCAAGCCCTGCTACAGCAATGGAGCGTAGAGGCTGAGGCCGTGCATGTATCGGATATTATCTATGACTATATTCAAGCCTTGTTGCTACGTTCTCGCGAGGATGGTAGCGGACTAAGTTCTCGTGCCGGTTTGAGTCTTGTTCGTTTGAGCAAGTCACTTGCCTACATTAGCGGCCGTGATCACGCACTGCCAGATGATGTACAACGCGCTTTTCCAGCACTTGCAGGCCACAGACTGACGGGCAGAGTCAGCACAGGTCATGCAGCTGCTATGGAAATACTAAGCAGCGTTCCATCGCCTTAAGGTTGTAACAAAACTAAGGCAACAGGTATGACGACAGCCGTCACATCATCCAACCCGTCATCGTTTAAACAGCGCATGTTCCGCACGCGCCCTGAAGATGTGCTGCCATTAAAAATTGAGCATCAGCGCATTTACATACTGCCCACCCGGCGAGGCCTGGCCTTTTTGTTTTCCTTGTTGATCATGCTAATTGCATCGGTCAACTATGCACTGAGCCTCGGATACGCTCTGTGTTTTTTACTCACTGGACTGTTTGCAGCATCTTTGCTTCACACCTATCGCAACGTCGCAGGCATAAGCTTTAGTCAAATTAAAACGACTAATGCATTTGCAGGTGAAAAAGTTAACTTCATCATTAGTATGCAGAACGAAACCGAACTTGATCGAATTGGCGTAACCGTAAAAGCCACAGATGCATCCGACCTTGCGGATGTTGATGCGCATGGCACCGCGAGCGTTAATATCGTTAAGACAACTACTAAGCGAGGAGTGCGAAAGCTCGGCAGAGTCACTGTAACCAGCACCTACCCCCTGGGTCTCTGGCGAACATGGTGCTACATTCACAATGGCGTGCAAGCTGTTGTTTATCCGAAACCGGAAAAGTCCCCTCCACCGCTACCTGCACATAGCATTGATGCGGATGGCGAAAGCGCACATAAATCAAACCAGGGTGAAATCGCGGGCCTGCGTGAGTACATCCCTGGCGATGCTTTATCTTCTATTGCCTGGAAAGCAGCAGCGCGCGGCCAGGGTCTCTATGTTAAAACATTCGAAGAAGAAAACAGTGGTGGCCAAACTCACCTTTCGTTAAGTTCAACAGGGCTAACGGAGCCAGAGCAACAGGTGTCGCGACTAAGCGCCTGGATACAGTCGGCTGAACGCACGCAAACAGAATACTCCTTCGACATACCAGGCACACATCTGGATGTGGGCACAGGGCCAAAACACATGGAACGTGCTCTAATCGCACTTGCTACCTATGGCTTATCGTCATGAAGTGGCCCAAACGCAAATCAAAAAAAGACAACACCCTCAATCGGCTTGATCAACGCACTTTATATGCGCTGGCCGCATTGCTATTTCTATCGCAGCTGCCACACCTACTGCATTTGCCAATCTGGGTCAGCATAGTGGGCGTGGGGATAGTCGCACTGAAGATCTGTGTTCATCATCGCAGCTTTGCTATTGGTCATTTTATTTTATCACCTGTTGGCATGTCGGCGATTGCCATCGGTGGCGCTGTTATGGTCCGCGCGCACTACGGTTACTTTTTGGGTAGAGACCCATGCGTCGCATTTCTGTTTATATTGGTTTCGGCCAAATTTGCAGAAGTACGCAGACCTGCAGATTCAACGCTGTTGTTATGTTTAGCCGGGTTCCTGTTGCTAACACAATACTTTTACTCGCAATCGATCTTGTCAGCATTAATTACCTTGCCAGCCGTATTGGCTCTGGGTAATGCACTGGCCGTTATCCGTGATTCAAGCAATGCGCCAAATACCAAAAACAATCTACGCATGATAGGTAAACTGCTTTTACAGGGCGCTCCGCTGGCAGCGTTACTGTTCGTGGTTTTTCCCCGGCTGCCCGGTCCACTATGGTCTCTGCCCAATGATGCTTCTGCAAAAACCGGCTTATCCGATTCAATGGCACCAGGTTCAATTGGATCACTGTCTTTATCTGATGAAGTTGCATTTCGGGTTGAATTCAAGGGCTCACCGCCGTTAATGGACCAACGATACTGGCGCGGGCCAGTGCTGAGTAATTTCGACGGGCAACGTTGGACCGCCAGGGAAAGCGCTGCTCGAGTACGGGTCTCTACAAAGGCCAAGACAAATGCCTCTCATTACACGGTGATGATGCAGCCCAACCATCAAAAGTGGTTGTTTGCTTTAGATCGCCCAACATCATTACCGATGTCAGTGACATCAGATGCCACTGACGGTCGCGTGTTGGCACAAATGACGCCCGACTTACAACTTAAAAGTGAAAAACCCATAACCCGAGTTACTCGCTATTCTCAAACATCATCTTTGTCTGATTCTTTTAAGCCTCCAATCAGACCACATGCCTCGTTAACTCAACTTGCCGGAAACAACCCAAAAGCCCTTGCCTTTGCAACGAGGTTGAGAGCCGAATCAAACAGCAATACAGCCTACGCAAATGCACTGCTTGATCATTTTAATCAGAATGATTTTCACTACACATTGCAACCAACACTGTTGGGTGACAACCCGGTAGATGATTTTCTGTTCTCGACTCGCAACGGATTTTGCGAGCACTATGCTTCGGCGTTTGTTGTATTAATGAGAGCAGCCGGGATCCCATCGCGAGTGGTAACCGGTTATCTGGGTGGAGAAATGAATGGCAACTACATGATCGTTCGGCAATCGGATGCACACGCATGGACAGAAGCTTATTTAAACGACAGATGGGTCAGATTCGACCCGACTGGTGCGGTAGCACCTTCGCGAGTTGACACCAATATGGCAGCGGCACTTGGTGATGGTGAACCTGTTCCCATGATGGCGCGCGCTGGTAACGGTTGGCTAAAGCGTATTAAGCTGGGTATTGATGAGATGAATCATGACTGGCAACGATTGGTGGTTGATTTTAACAACGAGTCTCAGTACCGTATTTGGGAAAAACTGGGTTTGCCAAGGCTGAGTCTATGGCAAATAACTTTATTGGTATTGATGTTAACGGCACTCTGGTGCTTACTGGTACTGGGCCTACCCCGTACCCGCGGCACTGCTATGAATAACGAAGATCGCCTTTGGATTCGTTATACCAGGTTGCTACAGCGCTTTGGGGTAGATCGCGAATCCACAGAAACCCCACATGAATTTATAACACGTGCAAGTGACGCACTACCAAATGGTTCAGCTGTTCATTCATTAGGGCAAGACTTAATCAGTTTACGTTTTAAACACCTTGATAAGACCCAAAGCAAAGCGCTTAGTGCATCTATACGGCGAGAGTTAAATAGTTTATATTTTCGTAATATGTTCAAGGTGCATTAGCTCCTTTTCGCACCTGGCTAATCAGACAAGGCTAAAATACACAATTGCCCTTGTACTAAGGCAGAATCGGATCTTCTGACATACTCAGGTGTAACTTATTTCCTTTGTAAGGGTGCGCGGATGCAACTTCAACATTAAGCTCTACCCCAATACCAGGTTCTTTGGATGGAATAACGTAGCCATTTTCCCATTGCATTGATGCACGCAATACATCGGCATGAAAACCACCCCAACATTCGATACTTTCTAAAATTAAAAAGTTTGGCGTACAAGTGGCAAGCTGCGCATTTGCTGCACCCTCTATTGGTCCGCAATACAAATGCGGCGCAATCAACGCATGATATGTTTCAGCCATGCTGGCAATTTTCTTAGCTTCAAGTAAACCACCCACCCGACCCAAAGCCATTTGTAAAATGGATGCGGCCTCGCACTCAAGAATACGTGCAAATTCGTACTTGGTGGTCAGCCGCTCACCTGTTGCGATGGGGATAGAGGTTTGTCTTGCTACGCGAGCCATCTCCTTGGGATTGTCGGGAGGCATCGGCTCTTCAAACCATAAGGGGTCGCTACTTTCGAGCCGCTTGGCAAGTCTTATGGCTCCCGATGCAGTAAATTGACCGTGGGTGCCAAACAACAAGTCAGCTTTATTACCCACTGCAGCACGCAGCGTTTTCACAAACACTTCCGAACGATCAAGTTCGGTTAGTGAGGGTTGCCTACCGTCATAGACTGAATACGGACCGGCAGGGTCAAACTTTAATGCGGTAAAGCCCATGTCGACATATTCAAGCGCACGCTCAGCCGCCAATTCCGGGTCGCTGTAAACTGAGTCATCTTCACCTTCTCTAGGGTAAATATAGGTGTAGCTGCGCAATCGTTCATGCACCTGGCCACCAAGCAACTCGTACACCGGTTTATTAACCGCCTTACCCACGATATCCCAGCAGGCGGTTTCCAAACCGCTCAGCACACTAATCAGTGACAAGTCTGGCCGGAGTGTGTACCCACGTCCGTAGACACGTCGCCACAGCTTTTCAATATGAAACGGGTCAGCATCCAAAAAATGGTGTTCGAATACATCCTTAATCATAACCTCAACCACATCAGGGCTAAAGGTCGCGGTATAAACTTCACCAAACCCTTGCACACCGTCATCCGTGGTTAGCCTGACAAAGATGAAGTACTGCCCGCCATAGTGAGGAGGTGGATTACCCACGACATAAGTATCTAGCTGCTGTATTTTCATGGCGTATTTTTTCACGGAAGTAGCGACTTCGACGAATTGTGCCCCAATACCTCGTTATACTGCAATAAAATCCACTTAACACCCAGCGCCATGTTTTATACCCACGATCAGTTAGATCGCGCCGATCATTTGCGTAAAGACGCAAAGACCCAAAACGAGATGTTAAAAAGCACTCACTCCAGGCTATTGCCAGTGTGGCGCGGAAAATTATTGGTAGGAGACGTCAAGGATAATCAGCTACGCATGCTTAGCATTCCGATATTGGAGGCAGCCGCGGCGCGATCGGCAAGATATACGGCGAATCAGCCTGCATCACAATCGGGAAATCAGTCAGCAAATCATGCATCTGAAATATTCCTCGGATTGATCGAAGGTCACGCTGTTTTTGCTCAAAGTATTTCAGATCTTGACGAATTCGAGCTCGACGCCTGGGTTGCACTGGCAAAGAAACACGCAGGTAATGCCAATAACATTCGATTTGAAGACTTGCGCGTAACAGGTCCGGCAGTACCTGCGAACGATGGCGCGTTAATGGCCTATGCAAGAGGGCTCACATACTGGCACGACACCCAACTATTTTGTAGCTCGTGTGGTTCTGCCTTACACAGCGTTAACGCCGGACACATTAAGTGCTGCGACAACGATGACTGTCATCATCAAAGCTTTCCTCGCACTGATCCAGCTGTCATCATGTTAGTGACTCAAACAGCAAGCGACACCTCTCCAGCTTTGTGTTTGCTGGGGCGTAGTCATGCCTGGCCTGCCGGGGTTTATTCAACCCTGGCAGGATTTGTTGAACCAGGAGAAAGTCTTGAGCAAGCTGTGCAACGCGAGGTACTTGAAGAGGCCAATATTAGTACCGACAACGTACGTTACATAGCCTCTCAACCATGGCCATTTCCACGCTCTGTAATGCTTGGCTTTGAAGCACAAGCTACCAGTGCAAGTATCACTTGCGATACAACAGAGCTTGAGGATGCGCAATGGTTTAGTGCAGAACAACTTGAAAGCTTTGGCACTTGGGGAGAAGATTCCCCAAACAACAAACTGCCACGTACTGATTCAATTGCCCGCTATTTAATCGATCGCTGGATAGCTGAACAAAAAATGTAACTTAAACTGTAATTTAAGGAGCGGCTGACAACCAGCTTTGAAAGCTCTCTGGCAAAGGCGTTAATTCGCCTGTTTCACGCCAATTGTTTTTTATCGCCATCGAACGAACTGCATTGACCCGGTCTTGACTCAGCGGATGAGTACGCGCAAAGCGCTCAAGCCAATCCGGCAATGCATCACTATCGCTTTTAATTGTACCCATTACTTCAAACAATGAACCAGCACCATTGACATGCCCATACAATTGGTTAACAGCGTTCAGCGCCGCTTGATCAGCCCTGGTTTCCATATCCCGTGTGAATTGCATTCCAGTGACTAGAGTAGTATGCGTCAGAAATCTCTCAGCAACCCCTGATGCACCCGTTACCATAGACACAGCCACCATACTGGCAACACCACCGCCTAAACCAACAATAGGGTCACGGTGTTTTATGTGCGCTATTTCGTGTGCCATTACCATGGCCAGCGCATTTTCATGTGGCATTTTAGCTAACAAGGCTTTATAGAAAATCAGGTTGCCGCCAATAGTGGCAAATGCATTAAACACATCGTCATCGTTGTAATGCACATAAATAGACATGTCTTCTGGTAAATCCAGACTTGGGGCCATTTGCTCGGCCAGATCATTTAGATAGTTGCGCATCTGCGTTGCAGCGATTGAAATTTCCTCATCTGAAGTGTTATCTGTGCCAAGGAAGGACATGTCCATGTTTTCTGTCAGCTGTTTTTCGTATTTGAATGGCACCCGTTTAGCAAGCGAGCCACCGACAAACTGTAAGACAATAACAACTAGCACAACCAATATGATTGACGCGATCAAGAGCTTTAAAAATTGCACACCAGGATTAACCTTGGTTACATTGATACCCTCTGCAGGCTGCTGATTTTCGTAGCGCATGAATTTATGTTGCAGGCGTGGTTCTTGTTGCACTTATTGCTGGACTTGTAACTAAATTATCAGCTGTACTAGTATCTGAACTTGCGACTGATGTCCGCTCTGGAACTAATGCAGTGCCATAAGCTAACACTTCGATAGCGCCAGCTCGACCGGTCACGATACGGGATGTTTCAAACTTTATATTAAAGACCCAATCTGCGTTGTGTGAGATTGCGTCGTCCTTCATGCGTAAAACAGCTTCTCGCCTGCCACGATCAAGCAATGATTCAAATGGGGTAACACGACCACCAAATATATTGATCAGACCTGCTGTAAAAGATTTGAAATAGTCAGATGCGACCACGACATTACCCGACACAAGTACTTGATCGTAAAGCTGGTCTTCGGGGGGATATTTGCTGGCCACAACCGGTAAGGAGATGGTCTGCTTTTCGCGTTTGATAATACTTTCAAAGTGACGCTTCTCGGCACGTTGCCCAAAAATAAATCCGCAGGCAAGGAACACAATAAAAAAGCCTAATTCAATCATGTTGATTCCAGTTCAACGGCTGTGCCGTAAACAAATATCTCCGCTGCACCCGCTGCGATGCTTGATGTGCTGTATCGAACATTAATCACAGCATTGGCCCCTACACTCTTTGCTTGCTCTACTAATCGGGCGGTGGCTTCTTCGCGGGACTCATGCAGCAGCTCGGTGTAGCCCTGCAACTCACCACCAAAAATGTTTTTGAAGCTTGCCATGATATCCCGACCCACGTGTTTCGACCGCACAGAGCTGCCTTGAACAAGTCCTATATGCCGCACGATGCGGCGATCAGGCAGTATCTCCAGATTACTGATAAGCATGAATTGATATTCCAGTTGTGATTAAAAGCACAGTGTACTGACAACTTCTGTGTCCGCCAACGGTTACAATAGCGCTATGCCAGCTATTTGTCTCATTACCGCACTGCCCAGTGAAGCACGTCCACTCATTGAGCACTTCCGCCTTAGCGCACTCAGGCACAAACATTTACGTTTGTATCAGGGAACATTAACCTGGCCCTGCTTAACCAAAGCCAAAGCAAACCAGACCAGTGCAAACCAAAACAGTACAATACAAAAAAGTGCAACGTCAAAAGAGGTAACACTGTATCTATTACAGTGCGGCGTTGGCAAGCTCAACGCTGCTGCCAACACTGGTGCTATGTTGGAATTCTTGCCATCAATTAATGCCGTGATTAACCTGGGTATTGCTGGCAGTGATCGACCTTTAGGCCAAACATTGATTGCCCACTGCTTGCAAGACAAAGCCAGTTCGCAACAGTGGTATCCTCATCTGCCATCGCCAAAGCACATCGACAATACGGTTTCTGTCAAAGTACAAACAGTAGATACCCCGGCATGCAACTACACAGATGATATTGCCTTTGACATGGAAGCCTCTGGCATCGTCACTGCTGCTGCTAAAGTCCTTGATCTTGCGTTTATACACAGCATAAAAGTCGTCTCTGACAACCATGAATCAACTATTGAGCGTATTACCAGCAAGTCGATAGGCACACAGTTGACTAACTGTATTCCAGTACTCAATAATTTAATGGCAGCCTTACCATTTGACACTGTCCCAAACCTGGCTGATGCAGAGGAACTGAGCCAGGCCGTTCAATCTCGCATACACTTTAGTATCACTGAGCAACATGGTTTAAGCCAGCTGCTACTAAGGCATAAAGCTTTACTGGGAGAACTGCCTAGCGAAACCTGCCTGCTAAAACTCGCCACTGCTAAATCCATTTGTCAGCACTTAACGGGTAAGCTTGCACTTGCCAGCATTTCCTACTAGCAGTTGATTTCGAGCAATGGATACTATCTATATAGAAAAAGAGGTGATGTCATTTCCTCGAACGCAGGCAATACTGGGCAAATACCCCAACGCTCGACATGTTCCAATTGCACGCTACACCGATATCTTTAATGCACCAGCACAGAATTTTCGGGTACAAAAAAACAACCCCGCTTTAATACTGGCAAAAAAACACGGCAATCTGGTTTTGCCCACACCACCGGACTACCATATCGGTGGCCACAATAACTACTATTTTTCGCATATGCTCAATTGCATCTACGATTGCCGGTATTGCTTTTTGCAAGGAATGTATCGCTCGGCCAATTATGTAGTATTTGTTAACTACGACGATTTTTTTACGGATATTGCAACGACAACCAATAACAACACTGAACCCAGCTGGTTTTTTTCCGGATACGATTGTGACTCGCTGGCACTGGAACCCATGACTCATTTTATCGAGCAATGCCTGGATGCCTTTGACAACTTGCCCAAAGCCTGGTTAGAAATTAGAACCAAAAGCACGCAAATAAGAAACTTAACATCAAGAACACCTATAGATAACTGCGTGGTGGCCTACAGTTTATCGCCCGAGAACATTGCAAAATCGGAAGAACATAAAACACCAACGCTGAACAAACGCATTAGTGCATTGAAGTCATTGCAAGATCAGGGATGGAAAATCGGTCTGCGCTTTGACCCATTGTTAAAAGCACAAAATTTCGAACAACTTTACTCGGAATTATTTGAACAAGTATTTTCAGCTATAGATGCAAGCTTAGTACATTCGGTTAGCCTGGGCCCGTTCAGGTTACCAAAGCCATTCTTTAAAAAAATGATTCGTCTATATCCGGAGTCTGCTCTGTTATCGGCTAACATGAGCATGCGCGACAATATGCTTTCTTACGACGAGAAAACAGAAACCAATATGCTTCACTTTTGCGAGTCGCAGCTGAAAGATCGTATTCAGCCCGAACAATATTTTCCCTGTGTAAGCGTGTCATGAGAACGGTTCTGGTCACTGGGCACAGCAAGGGTATTGGATTAGCCATAACTCAAAAACTGCTAGAGCTGGGTCATAGCGTTATTGGCGTGGCTCGCAACAAGATTACCGATACAGGCAATTTGTATCAACTTATCGCTGACTTAAGCGATATCAGTGCTACTCATACTCTGGCAAAATCTGTTGCCAGCGGCTCATTTGGCCCTGATGGGCAAACACTCTCTATCGATGCGGTTATCTGTAATGCCGGTTCAGGACAATTCGGTGCTTTAGAAAATTTTTCCCAAGCTCAAATTGAATCTAATATTGCTTTGAACCTGACTAGCCCTTTGGTGCTGCTGAGTACGCTGATACCAGCACTTAGAAAACACGATCGCAGCGATATCATTTTTATCGCTTCAGAGTCTGCACAACAAGGTGGTCGTTATGGCAGTGTTTACAGCGCGGCAAAGTTTGGTCTGCGCGGTGCCGCACAATCTTTACGAGCTGAATGCGCATCAGCCAATTGTCACGTTGGAATAATTAATCCAGGCATGGTGCGAACTGGTTTTTTTTCACAACTCAATTTTGAGCCTGGCGATGCAGAACAACACGCACTCAATGCAAATGATGTTGCATCTGCTGCACTCAGTTTACTTAACTCAGCTGACAATGCGGTCATCGAAGAAATTAATGTGCGCCCACTACAACATGTTGTTAAAAAGAAACCATAGAGCGTTAACCCCAAAAAGGCAGTGATTTAATTTTGGGCACATTCGACAGGCATGAGCAACAGCGGAGGAAATACTGTGTCGAACATACTACCGTTTAAAAAAAAGACACCCAAGCGCAGCAGTATAATGTGTAAAAATAATCACCATAAATGGCAAATCGTGAAAGAACAACAGTTCGATGTAAAATCAGGCAGGCTGGTTACAGTGGAGCGTTGCGCGCGGTGTGAGAAAACACGCAATAGACTTAGCTAACATAACAAAAATAAATTCGATCAGACATGCGTGCATTGAACATCTTTAAAATCAGGGCTTTTCCGGAACTACAAACCGAGCGATTAACTTTACGCTCACCAAACGCTACAGGCGCTCAGGCGTACCACCAAATTTTGTCTTATCCGCAAACAGCGCAATTTTCTGACGTACCGATCCAACCATCTGAGAAAAAAAGCGCAGAATTTGTTAACTGGATGACAAAGCTGCACAAACGCGGTAAAGGTATAGCGTGGCTATTACAAACGAAAGACACCCACACAATAATCGGCTCTGTAAGAATTAGCTCAATAGATAAAAAAATTAAATGCGGCACTATTGCATACGAGTTACATCCAGAGCATTGGCATCAAGGCTATGCAAGCGAAGCACTACACGCTCTGGTCAAACACGCGCATAAGGTGATGGAGTTAAATCGCCTGGAAGCTTACGTCATAGGTGACAATAAAGCGTCAGATTCTGTATTGCTGAAAAATGGATTTGTGTTAGAGGGTGAAATACGGCACAAAGTCTGGCTTCAAGAGCAATTTTGGGATGTAAGACTGTATGGCAGACTAGCCGTCGACTAACAACTCGCTTACATATGCTGTAACTGCATCCTTTTAAAATTATTTTTGCGCTGTTAGGATTGGAAAACGATATCCAGACTCCTGAGTCCGATGACAGTTAAACATTTACCCATTATCAAAAATGCTGACGCCAGCGGCCTGCATCGCAATGCAGATGTCGAGAATGGTGCAGATGAATTCGGCAGCAATAAACACAAGCAACGCAAAGCAGCAGTACTTATTCCACTTATTAAGTCCGCCGGTCAATGGCAAGTGCTATTTATTCGAAGAGCAAGCAATGAGCGCGACAGACACAGCGGTCAAGTCGCATTTCCAGGCGGTGCATATGAACACACAGATGCTTCTGCCATTGATACCGCACTTCGTGAAACCAAAGAAGAAATAGGCATCAGCGCCGATCGGATTAAAGTTATTTCCGAACTTGGCCCCTACTACACCATAAGCCATTACCGTGTTACACCAGTCGTAGGCATTGTGCAATGGCCATCGAACTTACGTCTTGAAACAACAGAGGTTGCGCGGGCCTTTTTAATCCCGCTAAATTGGTTGCGAAATCAAGAAAACTACACGCTAAGAGCACGCAATGAATTAGACAAAAAAAGTGCTCAAAGACACCCGATAATTGTGTTCAACGAATTTGACGGAGAAACGTTATGGGGTGCAACAGCGAGAATGACCATAAATTTTTTTAAAGCGCTTGATGAAAAGGCTTTTTTACTGCCTCGTTAATTAAAAACGGCTTTAGCATGTTGGAGCTGAATATCGCGTGGTGTCGACCGCGTCTTGTTTACCGATACGTTATTATTGCCCGGTAAACAACAACACAGGCTTACCTGCACGTTTTTTTTGCGCACTCACCTTTAGCTAAAAACTCACGACCAGTGGCTATGGGAAACAGCATTGTGTCGGCCAAGAGACTAAATGGCAAATCCGCCAAGCCCTTTACAAACATTAACGGGTCCACATCAAGCGTGCCATTCACCATCCAGCTTGCATCGATTATCACACCCTTATACATATACCGCGGGACTTTTGTAATACAGGGGTCACTTAGGTGCGAATGCGCAATGAACGTGCCGCAGCTGCTTAACATTAAAATCAGCAATACCGACAACAATTGTCTCATCGCTTTTCTCCTAAAAAACCGCCTGCCATTACACTCTAAATTAATATCTATAGCCTGTGAAAAAAGGGAGCATCAAACCTTATATTGCCGCAACGGCGGCCCGAATACGTGCCAGGGCATCGTCCAATACTGAGGCCGGGCAGGCAAAATTCAACCTTACGTAGTGAGGTTGTCCAAACTGCTCACCACTACTAAGGCCAACTCCATGTTCTTCTAAATACCCTTGTACGTTTTCAATCCCTAAGCCAGATGCGTCTATCCAGGCCAGATAAGTAGCCTGCAGAGGCTCTAGTGTCAAACCAGGTATGGAGTCTAATTCTGCTTCGATTTTCTTATAATTGGTCCACAGGTAAGTTAGCAGCTCGGTGCGCCACGGCCCGCCAAGCGTATAGGCTGCCTCGGTTGCTACCAGCGCCAGTGGCGTGGTTCCTGGTACGACCGACTGACACGTGTTAACAAACTGCTCTCGCATGGAGGGATTGGAAATGATGGCGAAGGAAATATTCAGCCCAGCGAGGTTCCAGGTTTTACTGGCACTCATCAGCGTCACTATTCGATCAGCATGCTCAGGGCAAGCCACCGCTGTGGGAACGTGTTTAGCCTTTGCATCTATAACCAGATCACAGTGAATTTCGTCCGATACAATCGTCATATCGTTATCGGCGCACAGATCACCAACCTGGCGAAGCTCTTCTTGAGTAAATACTGTGCCGGTAGGGTTATGCGGTGAGCACATCATAATCATCGACAGGTCTTTTCCACAGGCAGCTTTCATTTGTTCAATATCGTAGGTCCAGCGTCCGTCGACTTTATGCAAATGGACTTTTTCCAAAGTCTGGCGCTTATCTTCATGAGAGTCGTAAAAATGATGATAAATTGGAGGATTAACCATGATGCGGTCATTGTCCTCGCAGAATGCCCTGCAACTCATGGACAAACCAGTAACGACCCCGGGTAGAAAAACTAACCAGTCATGCTGGATAGTCCAGCCGTATTCACGCTCAAGGTGACTAGCAATAGCTGAGCGCAACTGATCATTGGCTGGGGTATAACCGTATACCGGATGCTCCAACCGTTTGACCAAGGCGCTTTGTATCGGATCAGCAACTGCGAAGTCCATGTCGGCTACCCACATTGGCAGGACGTCTTGACCCGCGTACTTATCCCATTTCACGCTATCGGTATTACGTCGATCAATTACTTTATCAAACCACTCTTTGGTCACGTCTACTTTCTCACTTGTCATTGTGCAAAATTGTTTATACAAAACTTTTCCAGCCTGGGTTGCCATACACAGGTGCCATACCCACATTGCCTTAGCCACGTTGTTTTAACTATGCTGCATGCATGGAGTTCTTAGCCGCAGCATGCGTAAATGCCGCTCACCAATTATTCTACCGGCTTCATTCGCTTGATTTTATCTACTATGTTTGCAGATTGTTCTCGAGCCGCCTGATATAATTTCGCTACGGGGAACACAAGCATACCCTTTTTTGCTAACAAATTAGCATCATTCACATGTAGAGGAAGTCACTATGTCAGTAGCAAAAGTCACGGAAATTATCGCATCTTCACCGAAAAGCTTTGATGACGCCGTATCAGGAGGAGTTGCGCGAGCAGATAAAACCATCAAGAACATTAAAAGTGTTTGGGTCAAAGACCAAAGCGCGACTGTTGACGGCGGTAAAATCCAAGAGTATCGCGTGACTCTGAAAGTCTCGTTTGTTCTAAATGACTAAATAAGTTTTAAATGACTTAGTAAGGTTTAAGTGACCTAATAAGTTCTGAACAATTAAAAGAGGTCTAAAGCTAAAAGTTTTGAAAACTAATAAACTTTAATGACTGACGAGTTTCTAATTAGCGTCTGTATCCGAATCAGCTGGACCAGGCGATTCATTTGGAGCTTTTCAGTCTGAGCTTAAAATCAAGGCAACGGAGTAGAGAATTAAACATACCGTGTTTACCTCTTTACTCCGTTTACAATTACATCGCTTTTGCATCAGGCTGCTTAAATGCCTGAGTAATTTGACGCCAACCAACAACCACAACATTACCAATGATCACCAGGGCGACACCGAGCACCGCCAATGGTGACCATTCAAATCCTTCGAATACTGTACTGATGAGCAGCGCTACTATGGGAAATAACACCATAGCGTAAGCAGCCTTATCCGCGCCTATCTTGCCAACAAGACTCAAGTAGGCGCCAAATGCGATGATGGTCCCAAACACGCACAGATACAGTAACGAAGCTGCAAATGGCCATGTCCAGTCAATATTATATTGCGCACCGACCACCAGCCCATACACGAACAAAATCACGCTACCGTAAAGCGTACCAAAAGCATTCGCTTGAACAACGGGAATACCCACCGACTGATTACGCGCTGAAATAATATTTCCCAAAGACGCACTGTAAGCTGCCACAAGCACAAGCAGCAAACCCATTAATATGGTTTTGGTATTCATAGTTTGTTTAGCTGCAATAAGCTCATGACTGAAAACCAGAGCAATTCCCACGAGCCCCACTACCGCTCCCAAAAGCACCATCGGTCGAATAGGTCGTTTGAGAAATATCGCCGCATTAAAGATGTTTAGAATAACCAATATGGAAAACGCAACAGCAACAAGGCCCGATGAAATGTAGGCTGTGGCGTAGTAGATTAGAACGTAGTTCAAACAGAAAAGGCAAAGGCCCTGCATGAACATAAACCAATGGTCACGCAGGCTAAACCGCAGCTGTCGCTGGGTCACAACACAAAACACAAGAAGCAGAACAGCGGCTAATAAAAACCGGAAGAAAACTGAGACAACTTCATCAACCACGCCAATCTGGAACGTGATGGCAAACCAGGACGAACCCCAAATCAGCACAGTGATTATATAGAGCCAGATGTAGTTCATTTCAGGGTGATTCTCAGAGCATGGTCTTGGTAGGCGGTTCACCTTAGCATGCAAAAGATGACAAGGATGAGTTAACAGACAAGCCTTACCCTGCAAAACCCCTGATGTACAGATGACATGGCTGTTACCTGTGTAGCTCTTCGCAGTTCCTTAACGGTGTTTAGCGCGAAGACAAGTTACACTATCTGGCATGTGGCCAAAAACCATTCTACGACCTACATTAAAATCGGCAGTGACTATTGTGCTGTCTGGGCTGCTTTTTAGCGCCTGTGACGGCTACGTCCAACTATGCGGCGACTACGCGTGCGTTTATTATCAATCTGATTGCCGGTCGGGTCAAAATTGCGACCAAACCAGGCAATGCGAATCGGCTGGCAGCATACGTGATCGCGCACCACGAATTCTTAATCAACTGCGGGAAGCTGAACGTGCGTGCACCGGAAATGCGCTAAGCAATCCAATGGCAGCGACTGCTGAAAATTTGGGCTGGGATGAGGGCCTTGCACAAGTTAGCGAATCTCACGCAAGAGATATGGCTAACAATAATTTTGTGTCCTTTGTTGGATCCAACGGCCTTTCAACTTCAGAGAGGGTCAGTGAAGCCGGCATCACCGCTAGTATCGTCTACGAAAGCTTATACAGTGGTCCACAAACGGCGGCTGAAGCCATCAATTATTGGCTGGATGTTGCAACCGATTGCCAGCAGCTAATTAATACCAACACAACTCGTTTGGGTATGGCATGTTCGATTTCCGACCAAAATGACCAAGGCCCGTATTGGTCCTTACTTCTGGCAGGGCCTGCAGAACAAACGATTACCCGATAAAATTCCAACCGGCCTGAACACCTGCCCAGCCTGAACTAAAACCAGCTACGCGGCGCTCTTATTACAGTTTTTTTCGCAAACGCTCGTGATTATTCCAGCGATCAAACCCACTGCGGTAGCCCACGAACAGGCTAAACCCGATAGACTGTGCGCAATAATTTAACGAGGCAGACTTGTCCGTGATCACTACCGCTAATCTCACAATCCAGTTCGGCGCTAAGCCATTATTTGAAAACGTCTCAGTAAAATTCGGTGAAGGTAATCGTTACGGACTCATAGGTGCAAACGGTAGCGGTAAATCTACCTTCATGAAAATTCTGGGTGGCGATCTGGAACCAACTCACGGTAACGTTGCTTTCGAACCGAACACAAGATACGCCACACTGAAACAAGATCAGTTTGCCTTCGAGGAATTCTCCATTCTCGATACAGTAATTATGGGATACAGCGAACTGTGGACAATAAAACAAGAGCGCGAACGAATTTATTCCTTGCCCGAGATGAGTGAAGAAGAAGGCATGGAGGTAGCCGAGCTGGAAGTTCAATTTGCGGAACTGGACGGTTATTCAGCAGAAGCAAAAGCAGGAGAACTTCTACTGGGCGCTGGCATTGATCTTAATTTGCATGAAGGATTAATGAGCGAGGTGGCTCCGGGGTTGAAGCTTCGGGTACTACTTGCTCAGGCCTTGTTTGCTGATCCTGACATATTGTTGCTGGATGAGCCTACTAACAACCTGGATATAAACACGATACGCTGGCTTGAGGATGTGCTTAATGAGCGCAACAGCACCATGATTATCATCTCGCACGATCGTCACTTTTTAAACAGTGTGTGCACCCATATGGCCGACCTGGACTATGGTGCGATACAATTGTATCCGGGAAATTATGACGACTTCATGCTGGCATCGACTCAGGCACGCGAACGACTCTATGCTGACAATGCGAAAAAGAAAGCGCAGATAAGTGATCTACAAGCTTTTGTACAAAGATTTAAGGCCAACAAATCAAAAGCCCGACAAGCAACTTCGCGGCAAAAGCAAATTGAGAAACTGCAAATCGAGAAGATAAAACCATCGAGCCGGCAAAATCCGTACATCCGCTTTGAAGTCGGTAAAAAACTGTTTAGAAACGCCGTAGAAATTGAAAACCTCAGTGCAGGCTACGGTGACGAGGTAGTTTTGAAAAACCTGAACCTCATGATCGAGTCTGGCGAGAAAGTAGGCATTATTGGACCAAACGGAATTGGTAAATCCACACTGCTGAAACTACTGGTCGATGAGATTCAACCAATGAGCGGCAATGTCAAACTAACCGAAAATGCGATTACAGGCTACTTTGCCCAAGACCATGCCGACGAATTTTCAACTAACGTCACTATAATCGACTGGATGTCTCGCTGGGGAACCGAAGATCATGACGAAGAAACTATACGCGGTATTCTTGGGCGCTTGTTGTTCAGCAAGGACGACATCAAAAAACCGGTAAACGTTGTCTCTGGAGGCGAACAGGGACGTTTGCTTTTTGGAAAACTGATGCTGCAATCGCCCAACGTCATGATTCTGGACGAACCGACCAATCACCTTGACATGGAATCGATCGAATCGCTTAACCTGGCAATGGATTTATACGAAGGTACTGTTATTTTCGTTAGCCACGATCGCGAATTCGTAAGTTCACTGGCTAACCGCATAATCGAACTCGGTGAAAACGGTGTCACCGATTACCAGGGTAACTATGAAGACTACCTGGATAGTCAGGGCATTGTCTAACGACCAGCCCTCTTACCAACACTCTGCCGCGCTACCGGTGCCGGTTACTGTTTTTAGATTCGACTCATTTACGCTAAATGCACCACACTCAGCATCTTTTTCCTGCAGACCACCGGCAACAGGTGTTGCTGTTAACGCGTAAGAAACATCGTCTGGCGATTCCACCGATATAGTGTAATAACCCTTTTCTGATTCGGCAGTGTCACCATTACTCATACCCAGTTCTGACATCTTTGTGGCGTAGCGATTATATTCAGAGAAAAATCGATACTGCTCAGCAGCTGCATCACTGAGAAACGTGACCGCATCTACACGACGGGTTTTCTCCATATAAGCAGCGTAGCTTGGTACAGCTACTGCTGCAAGAATACCGATAATAGCGACAACGATAAGAATTTCGACTAATGAAAAACCTGCAGAGGCTTTTTTTCTATAAATACCAGTCATAATTTATTTACCTGTTTTTGATTCTACAAACCGGGTGCTACACAGTCACCGGTAGAGTTAAGCACGGGCCCATCAATAGCGATTCGCGTTACGTGATCAGCCGCCGCCTTAGAGTTCGTAATATTCGCTAATGCTCGAATGTCGAACTCGTATCCAATGCGCCGACCGGCCTGACTCTCGTCTCCGTTATATTCCCCACCCAACTGAACTTTTTCACCACAGAACTGAATGGTTGCATCTGATGTAACATCCACAGACGTACCGTAGGTACTTATCTGATCCAGCTCATTAGAGTCAGCGGTCGACTCATCTACTTGAGGTACTGGGTCAGGATCAAATCTTGTGGTGATAGAGGCATAAAGTTTCTTATCTATCTCTTCATGTGATGTCAGACTATTAAGCGTGGACTCAGCGGTTTCAAACACAATGGTTTTTTGCTGGGCATTGCTGGACACTCGTTCCGCTAATCGCGTTCCGTTGAGCGTCGCGACACCCAATATTGTCATTGCAACAAGCAAGATCAAACTGATCGCTAACGCCGCTCCGCTTTGAGAATTTCTGGTTTTAATATTCATCCCTTTCAATGTCCCTGGACTGGTTTAACGCCTGTTGCGAAGCAGTACGGTGCTACTAAAAACATGTCGAGCGATTTTGTCGTTTGTGGGGTATTCCTCGTCGAGAAGAACATGAGTCTCCTCTCCCGCACGGGTTCGAATATCATCCCCGGAATTCACTAAAATGGCGACGCGCATTGCCACAACCTGACCTGCATCGATGCCTGCATCGTAAGGAATATATTGTTCGGGCACATCATCATTGTTTGCATCTATACCCCAAAGAATTCGCATTCTCTCCACACCTTCCACGACAGGCATCGCTGTCGGGTTCACATTACCGGTACACGTAATTGTTTCAGTCGCCTGATCGTGACTATATGAATTAACAGCAACACCACCGACTGTCGCTGTCGATTGCCCGTTGCAGTCATAGAGATCGGTTTGGCGCACCACTATGGTTGATGCATTACTGTTAGCAATATCAAAAGGGTCCAGGTCGCCTTCGGGGTTGTAACCAGCCAGACGTATGCCTCTTTGTAAGGTCGTTATGCCATAACGACCATTCTCTTGCATGACCTGCAAACCTTCACTAAAGCGGGACGAACGTGAGGTGCCAAGGTATGTATTGAACACAGCGCTTATAACCACCAAACCAAGCACAAGGCCGATCATTATCTCAACTAACGACAAACCTGCTTGTCGTTGCTGCGTTGGTTTTAAATTTTTCATCATGGACGTAACTTCACTTGAACACGCTTGGTAATGAGTTCGTCGGGATCAACTTTGGAACGACCTTCTGTCCAACTGACGGTCACGTTGTAAGCGGAACCTGGACTGCAGGTGCCAGCACACTCAATGGTCATGGCACCATTTGGTAAACTGCCGATGACGCCTTTTTCTGCACCAGTCGAACCTAAATCACCACAAGACACCGAATACAAATCAAATACTGCCAGCTCGGAGGCCGTACAAGACGGGGTTGTACCGACACTTTTGCGTGCCTGACAATAAGGGACCGGCGGTGCACCACAATTAACCTTGGTAGTCGAATCAAAATCTTTGTACTCGGCTCCACCTGCCTCAACCACCGATGCATTAATACGAATTCGCGTTGCCATGCTTTGCGCATACAAGAGCGCTTTCGATCGATTAAATCCACCACTGCTGTGCTTCATTCCAGTGAGTTGCAAGCTTGCCATCCCCAGCACACCAAAAGACACAACCACTAGCGCAACCAGCACTTCGATAATACCCAGGCCATTTTGTTTGCGACGATGACCCAACGCAATTTGCTTCAACATACTCATAATGTTTCCGTGCTTACACGACCATTTGCTGACACGGTAATGCGGCGGGTTTCTTCTCCGTCGCCATACTCCAGCTTGATTTGTCCAGAAATAGGCACATTGGCCACATTGATACTTGCACCTGAATCGTTAAAATAAATTTGATTCTCAAAGACAGCATCAGGAGTAAAAGTAAACGCATTACCTGGCGCTTCTACCCTTTCCAGGATATCTTCGGCAGCATCTCGTGCACCGTTGCCATTGTCATCTGCATACACAATCCAGCCAGACGCATAGCCTGCACCGGCATCACATCCAGCATCACTAGCAGATGGACTACTGCTGGCACAGACACCAGCTGCGCTTAATCGCTCCATCGACGTTGAACGCGCAAGCTGTATTGAATAAACCATGGCGTTATTGGTTGCTGCCATATTGCTGTTAGAAATAAACCCCTGAAACGAAGGAATACCCACGGCCAGCAACACACCGGCGATAGCAATGGTCACCATTAGCTCAATCAGGGTGAATCCACGATTACTTTTCAGACTAACGAACATAGTTCAATCCCGTGATTGAGTCTCACTAGAGCCAAGAAGGCACAGCGCTATTAAGACAATATCGACCAAAAGAGGATTCGATTAAGTCTTTCCACACGGGATGTATGTTGTTGCGGGGACGATAGCGAGAACTTTTTCGCAACTTTGCAATAAGTTGGCGAACCAGTTAGCAAAGCAGCTACTAAAAAAAGTCCAAAAAAAAGCTGCGGGTGTGACCCCACAGCCTACATGTGAAGAGTGAGCTTACCGTGATGCGAACATCTGGTATGCTCTTATACAATTACGGCTCAGGCGCAAAACACTGAACCTGGACCACAAAAAGTCACTTAAGTTTTGCGACCATTGTCACATCATTAGTCAAAACGACGAATCTATCGCATAGTCACCAATTCTTCAGAGCTTGTCGGGTGAATAGCCACGGTATCGTCAAAATCCTTCTTAGTAGCACCCATCGAAATAGCCACAGCAAAACCTTGCAGCATTTCATCAACAGCCAGTCCTATCATATGGCAACCGACCACCCGCTCGTCCTTGCCGACCACCACTAGCTTCATGGCTGTCCTGACTTTATGATCAGTAAAGGCCATATACATGGGGTTGAAGTCGGTTTCATAGGTGTTTACTTCATCACCAAACTGCTCGCGCGCTTGCGCTTCGGTTAAACCGATAGTGCCAATAGGAGGATGACTGAACACCACGGTGGCGATGTTCTCGTACTTGAGGTGACGATCGGTCTGATTGTTGTAGATGCGATCAGCCATACGACGACCAGCTGCGATAGCCACAGGCGTTAGCTCTGCCTGACCGGTGACATCGCCAAGCGCAAAAATACCCGGAACGTTGGTTTCCTGAAATTTGTCGACTGGTATGTAGCCTCGTTCATTCATCTTGACACCGGCTTCCTCCAGACCAAGACCAGCTGTGGCGGGTGTTCTGCCAATGGCAAAAATAACCTGATCAAAACCTTCAAGAGAGGCACCCGATTCACCATGAGCCGTTAATTTATCATTGTGCTTTTCAATTTTAGCTGCGGTGAATTCTGTGCTCAGTGTGACACCATCTGCTTGCATAGCATCATTAAGATTTTCATAAAGAATGGTTTCAAAGCCGCGCAGAAATTGTTTGGTTCGTACCGCCAGGGTTACGTCAGCGCCCAGTGCCTGCAACATGCCTGCAAGTTCTACTGCAATGTATCCAGCGCCAAGCACCAATACTTTTTCTGGCAATTTTTTTAGTTCGAAAAAACCATCCGATGTTATGGCCAGCTCTTTACCAGGTATGTTCGGCACGGTTGGTGAGCCACCAGGTGCCAAGGCAATACGTTCGGCACTGTACCGCTTGCCGTTAACTTCGACCGTGTTTTTATCCACCAGCCGAGCGTGACCATAGGCTGTGTCGACTCCGTTTTTCTCGAAAGAGCTAACGTAGTATTTATTGATGTTGCCGATATAATTTTCGCGCTTGGCAATAAAAGCTGCCCAATTAAATTCTGCAGCTTTAACATCATAGCCATACGCGGGGGCATCACGCATCGCATGCGCCATGTCCGCGGCATACCACATAGCTTTCTTCGGCACGCAGCCACGATTTACACAAGTCCCGCCCATGACATCATCTTGCTCAATGATCAGACATCGAGCACCGTAACTTGCAGCGCGATTTGACAAAGCAATACCACCACTGCCACCGCCAATTGCTATTAGATCGTAATCGTAAGGCATTCGAATTTTTCCAATGTTTGAGTTTAAAGACACAACAAACCAGCTACTATACCGGTAACCTAACAGCAACATTGAGACAACAGTGATCGCTTACCCGATTCGCGAAAAACTGCCTGCGTATATTTCGCTTACACGCCTAAACAGCCCTATTGGCATTTATTTATTACTGTGGCCAACGTTGTGGGCACTGTGGTTTGCAGCCGGTGGCGTTCCTGATCTGGATGTGCTCATTATATTTGTTTTAGGCACCGTTTTAACCCGCTCCGCTGGTTGTGCTATTAACGATTTTGCTGACCGGAAACTGGATGCGCATGTTGCTCGAACCAGCGCCCGCCCGCTGGCGGTAGGCACATTATCAGCCAAAGAAGCCGTCGCCGCTGCCGCCGTGCTTATGTTGCTGGCATTTGGTTTAGTGTTACTGACCAATCGGCTCACCATATTGATGTCATTTGTGGCTTTGGCGTTAGCTACTGTATATCCATTTACCAAAAGGGTCACCCATTGGCCACAAGCATTTTTAGGCCTGGCTTTCGCCTCTGCTATTCCTATGGCCTTTGCTGCGCAAACCAACACCGTGCCACCACTTGCCTGGGCACTGTTTAGTGCAGCTGTCATTATGGCTATAGCCTACGACACTATCTACGCTATTGCCGATCGCGAATTTGACATAAAAATGGGCATGAAGTCTACCGCCATTTTATTTGGAGATAAAGAACTTGTGGTGGTTTTTTGCCTGCAAATTATGGTGTTGACCATCTTGTTTTTTATCGGTCAGGCCGCCGACAGAGGGATGGTGTTCAATACCAGTTTAGTGCTAAGTATTGGTTTTTGCGTTTACCAGAATCGCATTTGCCAGACACGCGAACCAAAGCAATGCGTTAAGGCTTTCCTGAATAACCACTATTTAGGACTGACCATATTTGCCGGACTCGTGCTTGACTATCTAATCTACCCTGGGCACAGCGTATGAACCAGCACATTGCTGATTTACTGGCTCGCTACACTCGTGCCATTAACGCCAAGGGCAGCGCCCCCGGTGAACTTGTTGAAGGCTACAATACGCTTCGGCTTGCTGATGCTGCATTAGACAAGCAGGCACTGAACAACGACCACCCAAACCACCCATTGCAGGTGGTGATAGTTGGCCCAACACAAGCCGGAAAAAGCACTCTGTGCAATCTTTTGCTCGACACCAATGCCGCTGGTATAAGCGCCCTTGCCGGATACACAATGCATGCACAAGGCTTTGCCGTCAATATCGACAACACGCAACTAAGCATTCTGGAAGATCTCATGCTTCCGCTACAACGTGTGCCACTGACGCAACTGAGTAGCGACTCTTTGAACCAATACGTACTAGAACCCGTGCACACCGGTAGCGATGCCATGGTAGATGACGCAGTCGTGTGGGACTCACCAGATTTCGATTCGATTGAAGCCAGCGGCTATCGCGGCTCGGTGCTCCAGGCTGTGGCCATGGCAGATATATTGGTGTTAATGGTCAGCAAAGACAAGTACGCCGACAAAACTGTTTGGGACATGCTCAAAATCATCAGGCAACTTGGTAAGCCGCTGTTTGTTTGCATAAACAAACTCGATGAAAAAGACCGATACACTGTTATAGACTCATTCAAGCGACGCCATGTCGAGCAATTTAATAGCGATGCACCTGAAATAGTTGCGCTGCCTTTTGTTCGAAAGCCAGGTGAGAGCATTACCAACTCACAAGCAGCCAGTGCCAGCGCGAACAATCAGAGCGCGACAAGCCATCAAACTGCTGATGACACTATCACTATAGACACTGTAACTCGTAACGAATTTATCAGTACGTTCAGGAATACGCAAAGCAAAGTTACGCGCAACGACCAGAGCCAACACATCGACAACTTTATAAAAAATCAATGGCCGCTCTGGATGGCACCCATTGAACGCGAACAAGATGCGCTGCTAAATTGGACTAGGGCCGTGAACCTGGCAATGGACGATGCGAAAGATCGCTACGCCAGCCGATATTTAAATAACCCAAACAAATACGAAACGTTTAACAAAGCCATTGCAGAGCTACTCACGTTACTGGAAATCCCCGGCCTGGCTACAGCTTTATCCAAAACGCGTAATGTTGTCACCTGGCCTGCAAGGAAGCTATTGGGTATCGGCCGGAGCATAACGCAGGGTGAGACTCAGGTCGCCAACCAGGAACTGGATGTGCTCGATCTAATTTTGGATCAAACAATGACATCATTACAAGGTCATATTCTGGTAGCGCAACAGGATGCGGATGCAAACCAACCGTTCTGGCCAGGTTTACAGAAGGCCATGAGTGAACAAAAAAATACTATTCGCAGCGATTACACTGCGCGGGCTGCTCAACTCCAAACAGAATTTGAACCTCGTATTGAAAAAGCTGCACAACAACTCTACGGACAGCTTCAAGATCAACCTGCCTTGTTAAACACATTGCGCGCAGCACGCGTTACTACCGATGCGGCCGCTGTTGTTCTGGCTGTGAAGTCAGGTGGATTAGCCGCGGCTGATCTGGTCATAGCGCCGGCTATGCTGTCAGTCACGACCTTACTCACCGAGAGTGTGCTGGGCCAGTACATGGATATATCCAAACAACAGCTACAACAAGAACAGCAAGCTCTGATCGATGAGCAACTCATAGAACGAGAGCTGGGAGATAAACTGTTAAAACTCAGCCAAGCTCTGGACAGTGAACATTCTCTGTTATCAGGTTATGGCCCACTACCAGAGCTGTCCGTGAATAAATCACTTAACTGAGCCAACATCGCACGACCGAGCTTTTTCACATCATAAATAGTGATCGATTTTTTGTAGTACAGCGACACATCATGGCCAATCCCAATGGCAACAAGCTCGATTTCACTTTGCTTTTGAATACTGCCAATGACTTGGTGCAAGTGATCAACTAAAAAGTTCTCAGCATTGGCTGACATGGTGCTGGTATCAATGGGTGCACCATCGGATATCATCATGATGATTTTTCTTTGTTCTGGCCGGCGCACAATTCGCGATCGTGCCCATAGCAAAGCTTCACCATCAATGTTTTGTTTTAGAATATCGCCACGCAACATTAGCCCCAACGACTTTCTGGCGCTGCGATAAGGTGTGTCTGCCGACTTATAAATAATATGACGCAGGCCGTTAAGCCGCCCCGGATTAGCCGCCCCACCACTCTTCTGCCATTGATCAACCGATTGGCCACCGTGTAATTCGGTTGTCGTAAAACCAAGAATCTCTACGCTGACGCCACAACGCTCCAGTGTTTGTGCCAGTAGATCTGCACAAGCAGCTGCGATAGTAATCGGCTTACCCAACATCGATTTCGAGTTATCCAGCAGCAAGGTGATAGTGGTGTCTTTAAATTTAATTTCGCTCTCGGCCTTGAATGTGAGCGACGACAATGGCTGTGTAACCAAACGTGCTAATCGGGATGTATCCAGATGACCTTCATCAAGATCAAAAATCCAATGCCGTTGCTGTTCTGCCATGAGTATGCGTTGCAGCCGACCCGACAATCGCCCAACCAAAGATGAATGCCGTTCGATCTGCTGATCGAGCTTTTCTCGCAACTCACCCAGCTCGGCTTCAAAGCTCAGCTCGTGGGCGTTAACTACTTCATCAAATTGCGACGAAAAAACGCTGTAGCCACCCCCGCTGAGTATTTCTGCCTGCCCTTCAGTTTGTGCGTCGCTGCTAACCGGAGCATCCTTGTTTGGTTGCGTTGAACCGACATCGTCAGCATCGTCTGCTGCACTTTGAATAACATCCTGCTGATCTTCGAGCTCTTCGCGCATAGCATCTGCCGCCGCTTGCTCCATGCGTGCTTCATCTTCTTGATCTGGTACATCATCTGAGTGCATAGCTTGTTCTTCGGACTCGTCCTCGCTGGCATCGACCGGTTTTGGGCTTTGTTCGTTGTCAGGTTCACTGCTGGAAACCAACGAACGTACATCCAGTTTGGCAATTAGCGATAAGGCTAATTGTCCGTAGCGATATTGATCTGACTGAACGCAGCTTAGCTGCTTGAATGAATCAAGAGCGCGCGCTTCGATGTTTGATTGCCAGTGATTAACCAGGCGACTCAGGCCCGCCTGCGGTGGTTCACCACACATAGACTGATAGGCCATACAACCAACTACCAATGCAAGTTGCTCTATGCCGGTGTAGGTTTTGATCTGTTGACTGGAATGCGATTGTCGTTGCAGGGAAGCCAGATTTTTTGCAACACCACGATAATGGTTCGCACCAATGGCCTCGCAGCGGCTAAGTTCCAATGCGTTATACAGTTGCAGCTCATGCTGATTTGAAGGCATGTATCGTTCATGTAGTTTTTCATCGTGATATGCGCCAAGTAAAGCGATCGCATCCCCGATTCCACGCTGTGTGGCTATTTGTGCAGCCTTCTTCGCGGACACCTGCGCTATCAACTGTGAAGACATCTGCGAAAGCATCTGCTCGGGCATTTGTGGCTCACCTGTCCATGCCTCAAACACCGGTGCTTTTACACCCAGTTGCAAGGCGGACCTTGAATCGCTTAAATTGACCAGCAAATTGGCATCACGTGCGATGGACCGCATGCAGGCAGCATTCGAGCGACGAAAAATATCTTCCTCGCTTTCTGGTTGTTTATCAGTGTTTGCATTCCTGTCGCGCATATTTCCATTATCGGTGTATCCTCATTAAAATGTTGGGAAATTATCGCCACTAACGCACTGCCCATCACACTACCCATTGCAATACCTACTAATTAACCTATGCCAGATTTACTTCGCCAAATTCAACTCGATTTGAAAAGCTGGGCCATAGCTGCCAAAGAAAAAGGCTGGCTGAACGAGCGTGACATTCAGGCGATCGACGCCACAACCACAGCAACACCCGGTGCCTTGTTTGATCAAGCCAACCGGCCATTGGTGATTGGTTTTTTTGGTGGTACTGGCGTGGGCAAAAGCACGCTAATGAATCGCTTTGCCGGCGAAGATGTAGCACATGCCAGTGCAGAGCGACCAACATCACGCGAAATAACGCTTTACGTGCACGAATCAGTATCGGTTACCAAGTTACCCGATGAATTTCCTGTACAGCGAATGCGCACTCAAAGACATCAAAATAACCAGTACCGCTCGGTGCTGTGGATAGACATGCCTGATTTTGACAGCGTAGAGCAATCCAACCGTGAGCTGGTGGAGCTTTGGATGCCTCACATTGATGTCATCATTTATGTTGTCAGTCCTGATCGCTATCGAGATGACCACGGCTGGCGATTGCTGCTCGAACACGGCACTGAACACGCGTGGGTGTTTGTGATTAACCATTGGGATCGCGGCGACGAACGCCAGCGCGATGATTTTCGCACCATGCTCAACAGCGCAGGCTTGGATAACCCGCATCTGTTTGTCACCGACAGTAGCGAATCAAACAACAGTCAATCAGGCCATAACCCAACAAACTTAGATCAGGGCAACTTAAATCAAGGTAACTTAAATCAAATAAGTAAAACAACAGACGAATTTAGCGCCTTGCGTGAAACCATCAATCAACTTGCTGATCAGCAGTTAATTGAACAGCTCGAATCACGAGGTGTCGTACAACGTATCAATCGTATTCGTGAAGTCACCGATTCACTTCGTGCAAAAATGAGTACGCCAGAGCAACTGCAACAACTTAATCCGTTGTGGCAATCCAGCTGGCAAACAAGCACGATCGAACTAACTGAAACAGTTGACTGGAAAGTGCCCGGCATCGCTAAGTTGTACGCCGAACAGGAGCAAGGCTTGCTGGGTAGCCTTTATGCAAAGATCAGAGGACGGGAGACACCGATTGATTCTGCATCGGCAACAATACAAAGTGCTCTGGAAAATCTGCTAGACGATACTTTTTATGATCGAGTTAATGAATCAGTTGACACTTTCAGCCAACAGGCCACCGGCACAGGCATCGCCTTTGCAGCTATCAATCACCCGATTAAGCACGCCAGACCCGAGTGGCGAAATCGTGCCCGCACACACATGCAAGCAGCCATCGAGCAATCCATAGCCACGCCCGGAACACCGTTGCAAAGACTAATGCACCGAGTACTGGGATGGTTATGTTGGCTGTTACCGCTGGCAGCTATGGGCTGGATTGGCTTCAGGGTAATCAATGTGTTTCGTCTTGGGGCAAATGACCCGGCTGCATATTTGAGTAGTAGTTTTGCTGTGCACTCTTTACTGTTATTGGGATTAGCCTGGCTTGTTCCAACTAGCCTATACGTAAAGCTGAAACCGTCACGAGAAAAAGCTGCCGCACGAGGAATACGACAAGGCGTAATTAAAATAACGCAATACATTGATGAACAAATTCAAACCATATTGCAACAACTTGGAGTTGATCAACAACAGCGTGTCAACGAGTTGGACAGCATCATGACCACGGGCGTGCAAATTGACGAGCACGCTTTGCCCGAAGCTCTGCAACGCATGCTTATTCAGGAACCGCCAGCTGTACCAGTGATTGGCGTGCGGGCGACGACCCAAAGCTGAACGTCGGCAACCCCGGTGTCCAGTAACTCCCTGGCAAGCTCGCCAGCGGTGCTGCCTGTGGTCATGACGTCGTCTACTATTGCCACACGGGCACCCTTCAGACACTCACTGGCCTCAAACACCCCAACAATATTTAATTCTCGCTCTGCCCGTGACAAACCAACCAGAGACGTGGTCTCAAATCGACGTCCAGCGGCTGTAGGGAGCGAATCGATACCCAGGCTACTCGCGCACCAGCGTGCAATTTCAGCCGCCTGATTGAAGCCACGCTGCCGATAGCGAGTCCGGTTTAGCGGCACGGGCACAATCCAGTCAGGATAGTCAGTTACTTCCAGTCGCCTTTGCACCTCCACTGCCAGTAAAGAGCCCAACAATCGTCCAGTTGGCAGGTGTTGCTGATATTTTAATCGCTGAATTTGTTTGTCGATGGGGAAATCGTAACGATAGGGACAAATAATTAACTCAATCTGAGCCAGTGTATTGACGCAAAACGCACATTCTTGGCGGGAGTACGAGTCTGGCCAGCAAAAACCACAGCCCAAACACAGTGTTGAAGGCGGTTTATTCGCAGAATTGATGGTGATTGGCGGTAAGTAAGACTGACAATAGTGGCAAAGATCACGACTAGATTCAGTTTTACGGTGACAAAAACAACAAAACTGGGGCCAACGGGCCAAAAATCGATGCCACAGCTCGACGACACGGGGCGCTCCATGCCCATTTTTCATAGCTTTTCCTTGATAAGCCCTTCCCTTGACTGGAACTTAGCCTACACTTGTTTCACGCAAAGCGCTTGTAATCCATAGTGGACTTGTTGTATTTTTCACACACGTCAGGACCAATATGTGTTTACAATTCGTCTAATTGCCGCTATACAAGACAAAAAAACAACAAGTTTCGGTGGTGCCGCTTCCCAGGATATGTACCCGGGGGCGAAAATACTGAAGTGTGTGTCGAGTTTCGGCAGCGGTGGGCGAGATCACATCCTCAAGATGTGGCGTTAAGTTTGTGAGCAACTTGAGGTAGGCAGCTAACAATGCTTACCTGATACAGGTCAATGAAATACCAAGAAATCTGTCAACTAGTGGGAGCTAGAGATGAATAAGAAAGTCATAGTGGTCAGTTCAGTCGCAGCCTTGCTTTTGGGCAGCGGCTTCGTGTTTGCACACGAGAAAGCGGTCGATGGTGATATTGCCATTGAAGGCGCAGCAGCCGACGGTTTTGTAAACGCCAGTGGTAATGCCGTCATTACGGGTCTGGGTGAATGTCTCCAAGTCGGTGGCTACTCAGAAGACAATACAAACCTTGGCTGTGAAGGCAAAGATGCTGAGCCAGAGGAAGAGCCTGTAGCAGAGGCAGAGCCTGCACCAGAGCCTGAGCCAGCTCCACCTAAAGAGATCGTGTCAATTGCGACATTGGGCGGTAAAGCATTATTCGATACAGACTCGGATACGTTGAACGGTGAAGGCGAGCAAGCACTGGCTGATCTGCTTGTGCAGCTCGAGAGATTCCAGGAAATCACTGTTATGTACGTGACTGGCCACACAGATAGTCGTGGTTCAGAAAGCTACAACCAGGATCTTTCAGAGCGTCGTGCAGCTACTGTTTCAGCGTACCTGGAAGCTGCATACCCAGACGTTGAAATCACATCGCAAGGCCTTGGTGAAACAGTGCCTCGTGAGACAAACTCTACTCCGGAAGGCCGTCAAGCCAACCGTCGTGTAGAGGTTCAGGTAACCGCGAAAAGCGTTACACAAAACTAAGTAGTAAAACACCGGGGAGCATCAAGCTCCCCGGCTGTTTCGCAGTAACACCCCGCCCCGTAGTACCTCAATCCCCAAAAGTCACACACCCCTGATCCATCGCACCTGAGCAACTAATGGGCAATTAATGGGGACGGAGGGATTTAATATTGTCCACAACTTACGTGTGGACAATATTAAATCCCTCCGTCCCCATTAATCCGAACTTATTCCTTGAGAGCGATGTCTATAAGCTGCTGAAGACAAAAATCAGGGGGAAGCATGATTCGTTCGGTAGGCTTATTGGCGGCGCTTTTATTTGCGGCAAACGTTCTGGCACAAACTGCAGGCTTTTTTCCCAAGGGAGAATTTCCAAAAACAGATTTTGAAAATCGATCGGTAAATCTGGCCAGTATTCTCTCTGGTGGCCCGCCTAAAGATGGCATTCCATCCATCGATGCACCTGACTTCACTGATACTCTTCAAGCGCAGGAGTGGCTATCGGGCGACGAACCTGTGGTGGCTTTCTACAGCGGCGACGATGCGCGTGCATACCCATTACAAATTCTTATCTATCACGAAATCGTTAATGACGTCGTCGACGGCAAGCCGGTAACAATAACTTTTTGTCCGCTGTGTAACGCCTCCATCGTGTTTGATCGAAACATCAAGGGTGAAGTATTGGACTTTGGTACTACCGGCCGCTTACGCTACAGCGACCTGATCATGTACGACAGACAAAGCGAAACCTGGTGGCAGCAATTTACCGGTCGCGGCATTATCGGAAAATACAACGAAGTTAAACTAAAGCAGCTGCCGTCCCAGATAGTGTCGTTCGATACTTTCCGATCCACATTTCCCAATGGTAAAATTTTAACCCGCGAAACCGGACATAACAGGCCTTATGGAAACAACCCATACACAGGGTATGACAATATAAACAGCAGCCCGTTTTTATACGATGGACCAGTAGACAAGCGTTTGCCACCGATGGAACGCGTACTCACTCTAGCCTCTGAAGATAACTCCTCAATGCTGATTCCTGTTTCCAGGTTGGAAGATAACCCGATCCTTAATATCAGCTATCAGGAAAAACCTGTTGTGGTCATTGCCAGCTCATTCGCCACCTCCGCACTGGATAAAGGCAATATCGCCACATCCAGGAAAATCCCCGCAGCGGCTGCGTTTTCATCAGAACTCAATGGCGAGACGCTACAGTTCCAACTGAACAATGGTGAGCTGACCGACAAAAAATCGGGCAGTGTTTGGAATGTGTTTGGTCACGCCATTAGAGGCACCATGAAAGGCCAACAACTACGCCAAGTTGATAGCGGTGTGCACTTTGCTTTTGCATGGCTCGCGTTTGAACCAGGCTCAAACATACATGAAATAAAAGACGAAGGCTAAGCTAACTACAATAACGTAACCGAAAAGCTGCGCAACCGCTAGCGATCAGCCTTTAAACTGCATATTAACTTGTGTGTCGCACTAACACGTGCATGATTCAACTGGTACGTGGCGCAATAGCGCCGCGCACTCCCACAACCTGCGATGCGCATTCGTGTCCAGCCAACATACATTTGGTTTGATCAGCCCCAGACAAATACGCCGCTAAGAAACCACCATTAAAACTATCACCAGCTGCGGTTGTGTCTACCACTTCTTTGGCCGGCTCAAACTGCGGGTAGTCTGCGGATGGTAAATCAGGGGTAACTGGCCCGCGACTGCCTCGCTTGATTGTTGTCAACATTCTATTTGCTGCTGCAAAGCGCTCCACAACTGCCTGTTCGCTACTATCGCCAAACAAATTCATTTCGTCATCTATTGAGGGAAGCGCAATGTCTGCCACATCCCACATCTTTGATATAACCGCTTGAGCGACTTCCCGGCTTTCCCACAATTGCGGCCGATAGTTAGAATCAAACGCAACCAATGATTGCTTGGATTCGCTTAACGTTTTCAAGTGATCAATTAATCGATGCCGGGCTGCAGGCTGCATTATCGCCAATGAAATACCGGATAAATAAACAACGCGTGCAGCAGGTAGCTCGATTGCTTTTGTATCATCAGCAAACAATTGACGCGCCGCTGAGCTGTTTCGCCAATAATGAAAGCTGCGCTCACCCGTATTATCGGTTGTCACCGAATAAATTCCTAAGTTGTGGTTATCGTGCCGTGCAATGTGATCGGTGTTGATATTTTCATTTTTTGCCAAATCAACAAATGCTGACGATAACGGATCGTGTCCGACACCAGTGACGTAACACACAGTCTGCGCCGCCTGCGAATTTTTACCGCTGGCATCACCAGGTTCAAGATCATCAAGTGCTCGAGCACAATAAACAGCAGTGTTAAACGTGTCGCCAGCAAAACCGACGTTAAAACCGTCGCTCTCAGATCGGCGCAGCTCGGCCATGGCTTCGCCAATGGCGAGTAGACTAAAAGACATTTAAATAAGATTCCACAATTACGGAAATTAAATATTACCGGTATTTCAAAATCAACGATACTTGAATACCAACCAAACATTAGTATCAGCGAATCATGAATATCAACGATCTCATTATTATCTACAAAGCTTGAACACCAATGGTGGCTGGATTTCACCGAGCTAGCCTCTTTACTTTAAGGCCGCTTTACTTAAAGGTCGCATTTTAATTTGTAAAGTTTGTAGCCTTTTTTTATACTTATCTTTTATCATGGAGTACTGTTTCTTGTGCTTAACGGAGCACAAACGTAACAGCCAAGTGTTTTTACCTGTCTTGCGCTTCGGTATTCATTGATATGCTTTCCAAACTGAGCGAACTGTCATTACAAGCTTTTGGGATGGGCCTGTTAGCCGCTTTCGTAGGTTATGCCGCTTCGGCCACCATTGTATTAGCGGGGCTTAACGCCACCGGTGCAAATCCAGCACAAGCTGCCACCGGTTTATTTTTTGCCAGTATCGCAATGGGTGTGTGCGGCGTACTACTTGCCTGGACAACTCGCACGCCTGCCGCTGTCGCCTGGTCTACACCGGGTGCAGCACTGCTTGCTTCAGCACCAGCACTTTCCCATGGCTTTGCCGAGGCTACGGGGGCTTTTATAGGGTGCGCTGTTTTACTTCTGCTGACCGGCTTGTTACCTGCAGTGAACCGCGCTGTTGCCAGCATACCCAAACCAATAGCCAATGCCCTGCTTGCTGGTGTTTTGTTAAAACTATGCCTTGCACCTGCACTCACACTTGGCACTAGCCCATTGCTGGTTTTTCCCATCATTGCTGCCTGGCTTATCGGTATGCTCTGGCACAAACTCGCTGCCATGCCTTTCGCAGTGATCAGTTTCCTAATGGTTATCGGCGTGTATTTAAATCAAAATGACACAGCGACGAACATCAACACCAGTTGGTTACCAGAACTCGAATTCATAACACCGGTATTTAGCGTCCAGGCATTTATATCAATTGCCATCCCTTTGTATCTTGTGACTATGGCCGGGCAAAATATACCCGGCTTCGCCGTACTTGAATTAAACGGCTATAAAGCCAATCGACCAATATTGTTAAAAACCACAGGCACGGCCAGTTTACTCGCTTCCCCGTTTGGGTCGATACCCGTTAACATGTCTGCCATCACCGCCGCGATGATGAGCGGGGACGACGCAGGCAAACTAAAAGAACAGCGCTACTGGGCAGCCATTATTTGTGGCCTGGCTTATATCATTTTAGCTTTCGCAGCAGAACCCATTACGCAACTGGCCATTATTGCGCCGAAAGGCTTGATAGCGACTGTGGCAGGACTGGCTCTGATTCCAGCTTTGGTCGCTTCACTATATGCCGCATTCACCAATCACAATCAACCAGAAGCACCAGCATTTACCTTTTTATTAACGGCCAGTGGCATGACACTGTATGGCGTTAGTGGTGCATTTTGGGGAGTCGTGATGGGCTTACTGATTTGGCGATTAACCAGAAAGCGACAAATCTGAGTGCGTTGGATAGATAACGCCACCCACTATTCTTTGTGTTGTGCCTTGCCGAGAGTCATTTACAAAACATGAACCTTCGGTTTATGCTAATCGGCCCAGCGTTAAGGCTTTTCAGTGTTAATCACTGAATTGAAGCGTGATACGACAAGTTTAACTTGTTCGTCCATTTCTTTAATGAACTGCGCTACACGCTTCTGAACAGTACCCGTTTCACGTTCACACGGAGAAACTGACAAACCAAACATACGATCAAAAATAGACTGTGAAATTGCACCAGACTCGAGTTGCTGGCGAAATTATTTTCTCGTTCGTCCAATGTTTTACACGCATATTCGACCATTTTGAACTCATGGTCTTGCATTGTGTACAGGAAAAGGTCAATGTTTAAATTCAACCGATTTGTGATGACTCCGGTGTTAAGAATTACTGTAGCAAGGCCTTGTGTTGGCGATTCAGCCTGCACTATGATCTCCAACCTCTTTATCACCAACTAACTGCAACTCAACTTAGTTCAGCCCTGAATTTATCCATAAACTTCAGCGCGCGCGACAAATCGTGGCTGATGCCATCATAGATAACGCCTGGTTTCACAACAAACCGGTCGTGAATTGGCCCAAAATCACCGCAGAAATCAAAAATAATATAGCATGCAACAATCCCGTTTCTATTACGCGAGCACCTTGTATGAGCCAACCAGGCCTGTTGTTAAATGGCAATTATCCAGAGTGGCTGGAAGCCGAATTAGCTGAGCATTTTGTCGTACACCGCCTATACCTTGAAGCTGATCAAGACGCTTATATAAAGACTCATGCGCAAAACATAAAAGCGATTGGCACGCGTGGCGACTTGACCGCTGACGAAAAATTAATTGCAGCATTGCCGGCACTGGAAATAATTTCGGTATTTGGTGTTGGATACGATGGCGTGGATGTCAACGCTGCTAAAGCACGCAATATCAGCATTAGCAATACACCAGATGTTCTGAACGACGATGTTGCTGATCTTGGTATTGCCATGATGCTGGCGCACTCACGCTCAGTGGTACAAGCCGACGCGTGGGTTCGTGAAGGTCACTGGCAAACAAAAGGGACACTACCGTTGCAAAATCGCGTGCACGGAAAACGTGCTGGCATATTGGGTCTGGGGCGAATCGGTCAAGCCGTTGTTAAACGCCTGCAAGCCTTTGACATGGACATCAGTTATTGCAACAACAATCCACGAAAAGACGCGGACGCCGACTGGACATTCTACAAACACCCAGTGGATCTGGCCAAAAACAGTGATTTTCTATTTGTCACCCTCACCGCAACTCCAGTCACCGAAAAAATAGTGAATGCTGATGTTTGCAAAGCGCTGGGTAAAGACGGCATGCTTATCAATCTTTCGCGCGGCAGCACGGTGGATGAGACAGCTTTGTTACGCACTCTTAGTGACGGCTCGCTCGGTTTTGCAGCACTGGATGTTTACAACAACGAACCAAATATCGACCCGCAGTTTCTTAAACTGGATAATGTGTTGCTGCAGCCTCATCAGGGTTCCGCCACATTTGAAACCCGCCGTGCTATGGGCAAACTGGTTAAAGACAATCTGCTTGCACATTTAACTGGCAAACCGTTACTCACACCGGTCAATTAAGCCCATTGAGTAACAATCCAACAGACACTGCAACCGCAACGACAACAGCAGAACTACCTAATAACCAGTTAGCGTTGGGCATTTCACTCAACCTGTTAGCATTTTTTTGTTTTGCGGTCATGGACACCAGCGCAAAATGGCTGGCCATGATGGGTGTCGTTGCCGTTCAAGTAACGTTTCTGCGTTATTTCTTTCACCTTTTGTGGGTAGTGATTTTGTACGTACCGCGAGAAGGGCTATCCATATTCCGTTCCGGTAAACCACAATGGCAGGCACTGCGAGCTTTATTTTTATTAGGCGCTACATTTTTTAATTTCGCAGCGCTAAACTATCTACCACTAACAATCACCATCGCTATCTTTTTCTCCTCACCGCTCATTGTCTGCTTGCTTAGCATACCGGTGCTCGGAGAAAAAGTAGGTCTGCATCGACTAACTGCAGTAGCTGCTGGCTTTATTGGTGTTTTGGTTATTGTGGCTCCATGGAACGAGCATTTCGATGTGCATGTATTCTTGTCTTTAGCGGCTGCACTATGCGCTTCAACTTATTTTGTTCTGTCACGAAAAATTGCTGGCGTTGATCGTAACGCCGTTTCACAAGCCTACGTAGCAGGTATATCGACCGTTGCAATGGCACCATTGGCATTTGCACTCAGCGACTGGAATATGAGTTTGAACACTTGGGGCGTGGCCATATTGCTCGGTAGCTTAGGGATGCTCGGACACAGCGTGTTAACCCGCGCACATTGTTATGTAGAGGCATCCGTTCTGGCACCCACTGTGTATTCGCAGATTTTGTATATCACTTTTTTTAGCTGGATTTTTTTCGATTCTCCACCAAACCAGCGAACCATTATCGGCACGGCCATTATTGCTTTAAGCGGTTTGTATCTATGGCGCCGAGAAAGACGATTGAGCAAAGTCTATGAAGAAAAGCTTGTGAAAAAAGCCGGTTGAGTAATTCCGGTTAAGCTAAGACGGCTGATGCTCTTGTGGCCCACTGAACACACTGCTATTCTGGTACAAATTTAATTCGCTACCGGAATATTCAATAGCATGGCTCAATCTACAACAAAACCAGAACGCGTAGGCTTCATCGGACTTGGCGCTATGGGAGTCGGAATGGCATCTAACGTTCTCAAAAACGGGTACTCACTGACCGTAATGGCTAACTCTAGACGCGAACCAGTAGAGCGGCTGCTTGCCGAAGGCGCGGTAGAAGTTAACACTCCAAAAGAAATGGCACAGCAATGTGACACTGTTATTTTATGTGTGACCACATCAGACGTCGTCGAACAACTGATTCAGGGTGCAGATGGATTATTGGCCGGTGCTAACGAAGGCTTATTGGTTATCGATTGCGGCACGTCAAAACCGACTTCTACCATTGCACTCGGCGAGGCCTTAAACAAAGCCAACTGCGCTTTAATGGACGTCCCGTTAGGCCGGTCTTCTGCAGCCGCAGAATCAGGCACACTTAATATGATGGCCGGTGGCAGTGATGCAGATTTTCAACGCGCCAAGCCCTTGCTGGAAACCATGTCAGAGAATCTATTTCACTTAGGCCCATTGGGAACTGGTCATAAAATTAAACTGCTGAACAACGCCTGCTCTGTGTCTATGGCAATTTTGCTGGCCGAAGTCGTGCAAACAGCACAAGCTGCAGACGTCGACATGAAACTATTGGCCGATGTCATGACCTCAGGCCCATTGGGCAGTGACTTCATGGCCTGGATGTTTGAAGGCCCTCTCAACAACGATGAATCTAAACTACAGTTCTCTATAAAAAACGCTGCAAAAGACATTGGCTACTTTGTTGACTTGACCAGCGCTTTGTCACAAAACGCATCAGTACCCAATGCCGCTAAAAACACCATTGGTAGAATGGTAGACAAAGGTGTGGGCGATGACTTCCTACCCGCCTTGTGCCGACACCTGTAGCGCCCACCATGGAAAAAGACCACGAACAGCCTATTGTTTGGCACGGCCAGAATGAAGCATCAAACGATTGCTTAATTCTTAATGCAGCTGACACCGTTGCAGTGGCTCTACAAAACTTAAAAAAAGGCCAGCTAGTTAACGGTGTAACTCTAAACGCGGCCATCCCTAAAGGACACAAGTTTGCGCAAGTCAACATTGACGAAGGCGATGACGTCATCAAGTATGCTCAGCCTATAGGCGTTGCAAATACCAGCATACTGGCTGGCGATCATGTGCACACGCACAACCTGGAGTTTCGTAAAACTGTTTGCCAATACGAATTTACCAGCCGTTCTAATAATCAGGATGACGAACAAAGCACTGAAAGCACAGATGAATTTGACGGCTATGTTCGACCAAACGGCGCTGTTGGTACACGAAACTTCGTTGCTGTTATCAGCTCGGTTAATTGCTCTGCGACCGCGGCCTATCAAATCGCTGCCGGATTTGACGACAAGGCTTTAGCTGAATTTCCTTTTGTTGATGGTGTCAATGTATTTGCCCATGGAACCGGTTGCGGCTTGGCTGATAATGGCGAGGGCTTTGATCAGTTACAACGTGTATTTGCTGGCTACGCTACGCACCCAAACGTTGCTGCCGTTTTGCTCGTAGGCCTGGGCTGCGAGGTGAGCCAGCTTAAAACCTTACTTGATACGTACCGCTTTAAAGAAGGGCCATTGTTACGCACACTTAATATACAAACCTCTGGTGGTCATCAGAGAACAGTTGAGCAAGGGCAAGCACTTGTATTCGACATGCTAAAAGCGGCCAATGAACACCGTAGAACACCATGCGCAGCAAGCCATCTAAACCTGGCACTGCAGTGCGGTGGATCAGATGCATGGTCTGGCGTCACTGCTAATCCTGCACTCGGGTACGCGGCCGATTTAATTGTCAGGCAAGGCGGGCGCGTGGTGCTGGCTGAAACGCCCGAGATCTATGGTGCAGAACATTTATTGACGCGTCGTGCCACGTCTGAAACAGTAGGAAGAGACTTACTGGCAAGAATTAACTGGTGGCAGGATTACGTTGCACGAAACAACGGATCGCTGGACAACAACCCATCACCTGGTAACAAGCTGGGTGGTTTGACCACCATACTCGAAAAATCACTGGGTGCTGTGGCGAAAAGCGGTACCACCAGCATGACCGGTGTTTATAAATACGCTGAGCCTATCGATAAACCAGGCTTTGCATTTATGGACTCACCAGGTTACGACCCGGTATCGGTGACAGGACAAATTGCATCGGGTTGCAACGTCGTGGCATTTACCACAGGCAGAGGCTCTACGTTTGGCAGCAAACCAGCACCTTGTTTTAAGATTGCTACCAACACCGACATGTATCAACGTATGTCTGATGATATGGATGTAGACGCCGGACGCATTTTAAGCGACGGTAAAAGTATTCAGGACATTGGGACAGAAATCTACCAGCTGGTATTAAGCATTGCATCTGGCCAACAATCGCTGAGCGAACTGCAAAACATGGGCAATAACGAATTTGTGCCGTGGCAAATTGGCGCAACGATGTAAGCCCCTTTTCTAAGGGCAACTGAATACTATGTAGTACCAATACTGACCTGGGAGCTCCCTGGCTTTCATTGATTAGAGGCATTCGCCATGAGTAATAAGAAGAGTAAGAAAAAATACCGCTCTCAAGAATGGTACGACAACCCTGACAACCCGGGTATGACCGCGCTGTACATTGAACGATACCTCAATCAGGAATACACCCGCGGCGAACTGCAAGGTGAAAGACCGGTCATCGGCGTTGCACAAACTGGTTCCGACTTAGCACCGTGCAATAAAATCCATGAGTATTTAATGAACCGCATCAAAGCAGGCATCCGTGATGGCGGCGGTGTACCTATGGCTTTTCCGGTCCACCCCATTCAGGAAACGGGTAAAAGACCAACCGCAGCGCTGGACCGAAACCTTGCTTATTTATCGTTAGTTGAAGTACTGCATGGTTACCCCATAGATGGTGTTGTACTCACAACAGGCTGCGATAAAACCACCCCTGCCATGTTAATGGGAGCAGCCACAGTCGACTTACCCGCTATCGCTTTATCCGGTGGACCCATGCTAAACGGATGGTGGAATGGCGAGCGAGTTGGTTCAGGCACTGTGGTTTGGGAGAGTCGACGCTTGTTATCTGAAGGCAAAATCGATCAAGAAGAGTTCATGCAAAGAGTGTGTTCATCGGCCCCCTCTCTGGGTCACTGCAACTCGATGGGCACAGCCAGCACAATGAATGCTATGGCTGAGGCACTGGGCATGAGTTTACCTGGTTGTTCTGCTATTCCTGCACCCTACCGCGAACGCATGGCTATGGCTTATGAAACCGGTAAGCGCATAGTATCGATGGTAGAAGAAGACTTGAAGCCATCAGACATCCTTACACAAGACGCTTTTAAAAATGCCATCATTGTCAACACTGCCATTGGCGGCTCGACAAACGCACCACCTCATTTACAAGCCGTGGCAAGGCATGCAGGCGTTTCTCTGAATGTTCAACAATGGCAAACCAGCGGGTTTGACATTCCGTTGCTGGTAAATATGCAGCCTGCTGGGGAGTATCTGGGCGAAGAATTTTATCGTGCAGGTGGTGTTCCAGCGGTGATGGGCGAGCTGGCTAACGCCAATTTGCTGGAGACAAACTGTCTTACGGTAACCGGCAAAACACTAAAAGAAGGACTCCTTGATCATCGCAGCACCGATACTGCAGTCATCACCACGACCGACAGCCCGTTAAAAGAAAAAGCTGGTTTTGTGGTGTTATCTGGAAACCTGTTTGATTCTGCTTTAATGAAAACCAGTGTTATCTCCGAAGACTTCCAGCAGCGTTTTTTATCCGGCAATCCTGATGAAAATATTGCCGCCGGTGTGCACGAAGCGCGAGCCATTGTGTTTGAAGGCCCTGAGGATTATCACGCTCGAATAAATGACCCGTCATTAAACATAGACGAGCGCTGTATTCTGTTTATTCGTGGCGTCGGCTGCGTAGGTTACCCAGGCTCTGCAGAGGTTGTAAATATGCAACCACCCGATCACCTTATAAAAACTGGAATAAACCATTTGCCCACGGTCGGCGATGGACGGCAGTCCGGCACGTCAGAAAGCCCGTCCATATTAAACGCATCACCCGAATCAGTTGTCGGCGGTGGATTGGCTTATTTACAAACCGGTGACACTGTTCGTCTGGATTTAACCGCAAACACACTTAATGCCGTTGTGGACGACAGTGAGTGGAAAACACGTCAGGCAAACTGGAACGCGCCCAATATTGTAAACCAAACACCGTGGCAGGAAATTTACAGAATGAACGTGGGGCAGCTTAGTGACGGTGGTTGTTTGGAATTAGCAACGGCGTATCAAAAGGTTGGAAAAACCATACCCAGAGATAACCACTAGGGCTTTAGAATCATACCGAGCAGTGAGCGCAAGTCATGGAAATATCTTATCGAACTCGGTAAATATTGCATTAAAATCAGGATTAAAAGTGGTTCTGGCCACAGGCAATGCATCGGGTGACAGGGTATGTTGCGCACCAAACCAATGCGGTTCTTTGGAATATAAACAGGCACTGAACGTTGGCCAGTCATTGCCATTGCAGACTAATACAGATCCGTTTTTTCCATACAAGGGGTTGTCGGCAGACATCAGCACACCCTGATGTGACTGGTTAAGAATTCTGTGTTCCGGGAAAGCGCTGATGCGATAGTCAACGTATTCAGTGTCTACCGAATCAGCATCGTTACTGTATACAATCAGCTTTTTGTTATCTGATGCAAAACGTTTATTGAATCTATCAACAGTATAATCCACATCCACTACCGAATCGTCTTGCGACGCCACAGCCAACACCGGAATGTCTAATCGCCGCTGAGCTTTGGAACGCCTGGCCCATTCGTGCCTTAAAACTTTAGTCAAATTATAATACTGAGCCGCACCGTTTATCGGTATCGAATTATATTTTGCCGGGTTGTCTTCAATGATCATACCGCCAAAAACCCACGGCTTGAATCTGGAATAAATACCAGACCATCTCAATAAATGTTCCATTGTGCTCTTATAAGCTGGCGAAAAAAGCAACAGGCCTTTAATAGACTCGTTTTCCAAAGCGAGTATTGTGGCTAATACACCACCCATGGAAAACCCGCCCACATACATTGGCGTCGTGCCATCGTCCCATAATGCAAATTGCTGGCGGGCCGCTATAAGCCACCTTTTATAAGACATATTTAGTTGGGCTTCTGGTGTATTACCATGCCCGGGAAGCAAAATGGCTCTTACGCCGTAACCACGATTGGTTAACATCGCTGCAACGTCAGTGAACACATATGGCGAATCGTTTAAACCATGAATCAGTAAAAACTTTCCCTTATACTTTTGCGCCACATCGGCGGCGCGCTCAAAAGGCAGATTAACATCGACATCCTTTAAGGAACGTTGAGGCATTTTTGTTCTAACAAGATACTGGCGCACTTTATCAATATGCTGTTGAAAATTTGCCAGTGGTTCAGGAAAACCCGCAAATCGGTCTTGCGCACAAACAGGCTTTATCACTAAAAGCAGTAAACCGATGCACAAGCATGGCACATTGAACTTTTTCGTATTGCGATCAAGCGACGTGAAGCTCATTTTAATAGATTCACTTGGCTCGTGGTGACAGGCGAAAAAAGCCGGATATAACGATGATACTTAAACCCATTGCAGCGACCAACCCTAACGTTTCTCCAAACACAGACAAGCCGATGATTGTTGCAGCAACCACTTGAAAATACACCACAGGAGCAAGCGTACTGGCTGGCGCTCGAGCGAGAGCTAAAATAGAGAAATAGTTAGCTAGTGCCCATCCAGAAACGACGTTTTTTGATTGAGGTTATATCGTTTGCTGATGTTGACGTTCTTTAGATTGTATTGCATCGGTGCTGCCACCGCAATTTCGTCGTTTTTGACCTGGTTTACTGATTTTTAAGCGTTAGCTACCATCAGGAGACATCTATTCTCTCCT
>Ga0209187_1000099_pt1 | contig 194397 bp, 171 predicted proteins | sample BantaG_FD_187430 | JGI IMG/M metagenome (GOLD analysis project Ga0209187, IMG submission 187430) | Marine algal microbial communities from Bantry Bay, Ireland - BantryBay_4 metaG (SPAdes) (version 2) | ecosystem: Host-associated > Algae > Red algae > Unclassified | place: Bantry Bay, Ireland...
TGAAAATAGAAGAATGTGATGAACAGATTGTAAAGTTCCTCAATCAAGTAATTCAATCAAAGGAGTTTGTAGTGGACGATCTGCCCGAAAAGAAGCCAGATAAAAGACTAAATAAAAACTCGCTTAGGGGAATCAATTTAAATATCATTTCCTACCAATATTTTGATGGTGTAGATCTACTCACAATACCAGGAGTAAGTTATTCTACTGTGCTCACATTCATGAGTGAGATAGGTCCAGAAGGAATAAGGAATTTTTCAACTGCGAAGAAATTTGCATCATGGCTAAGGCTTGCTCCCAATAATAAGATCAGTGGAGGTAAAACATTATCCAATCGAATTCCTAAAGGGAGCAATAGACTCAAGATCGCATTACGAAACGCAGCAAATGCAGTAGGTAATCTAAAAGATTCCGACCTTGGAAAATTCTTTAAGAAGATAGCCTTCAGAAAAGGAAGGCAAGCTGCCAGTAAGGCTACTGCAAGAAAGATCGCAGTGATACTATGGAACATGGTGACAAAGAAAGAACCTTACAAACCACTAAACTCGTACCAGTTCCTTGATCAAAAGAGAAGAGCCATTGCTCAGCTCAGGAAGAAAATCAGTAAATTCGGAATAAACCCAAATGACTTAGGAATATTTACTAAACCTGAATATCAAATAGCATATGAAAAAAGAAAGCTTGATAATCAGGGGTTTAGTTAACGTTAGTCAGAATTAACCAAATGAAAAAAATATTATAATTTAAAAACAAAAAAATCATGAGTCTTTTATCAGAAAATGTAATTCCTGGCAATCACGGAAAAGTATTTGGAACAAATGCAAAAGAGCATCATAGCTTGGAGAAAATTAAAACGGCAATAGAGAAAATTGACGGTATCAAGGATGTTATTGTGAATGAAGATATTTTTCCAAGAGAGTTAACAGTTCATACTACTCAAATAGTTTCTGTTAAGGAAATTGAAGATGCAGTTATTAAAGTTGGATATCACGCTATTCCTAAACATCATTTTCCTTTATAAATGGGCATTAATAAAAAAATTAGTTTAAAAGAAGCTGTTTCCATTGGTATTGGAGGTATGGTTGGCGGAGGAATATTCGCAGTTTTAGGACTAGCAACTGATTTAGCAAAAGGTGGTACTCCTATATCATTTTTGATTGCTGGAACGATAGCTCTAATAACTGCGTACTCCTATTCTAAATTATCAATTAGGTTTCCCGACAGAGGGGGAACCGTGAAATTCATCAATACTGGATGTGGGATTAATGTCTTCAGTGGTGGAATAAATAATTTGCTTTGGGTAAGTTATATTGTGATGCTATCTCTTTACGCATCTGCATTTGGCTCATATGCACCCAATCTTTATAAAATAACAGATAATGTAAATATCGATGGTCATATTTACAGCACTTGCATTATTCTCGTAGCAGCTATCATTAATTACTATAGTATTAAAGTTGTAGGAAAAATAGAGTCAATCGCCGTAATAATTAAACTTATAATTCTATTAGCATTTGTTGTAATTGGTGTTTACGGTCTTTTTAGCAGCGAGCATTTAGAGCAGTTAGCATACCCGAATTGGGAGTCGCCTTTAAATTTAATAGTTGCAGGTATGATGATATTTGTAGCATATGAAGGATTTGAGTTAATTGCTAATGCTGCACCAGATATAGAGAATCCCAAAGTAAATATTCCCAAAGCCTATTTTCAATCTGTCATCTTTGTAATTATTCTTTACATAGTTATAGCAATTATTACAGTTGGTTCATTGGACTTTGGTGAAATTTCAACTGCCAAAGATTATGTATTGGCCGAAGCGGCTAAACCTATGTTGGGTAAAGTGGGATTCACCATTATTACGATTGCAGCTTTAATATCAACGTTTTCTGCCATCAACGCTTCATTGTATGGTGGGAGTCGGGTTAGCTTTAAACTAGCTGAAGATGACGAATTACCACATCAATTAACATGTAAATTATGGAATCAACCAATTGGCTTACTGATAACTATTGTCGCAACTATAGTCTTCGTTAATCTCTTGAAATTGGAAAGTATTTCAACAGCAGGAAGTGTCGGTTTCCTTCTAATATTTTCTGTTGTCAACTATGTTAGCTTTAAATTACATGAAGAAATAAAAAGCAATAGACTCATAGCCCTAGCCGGTTCAATATTATGCCTTCTTGCATTAATTACACTTATTGTAAAGCAGTTCGAGAATGACAAACTGAGTGTTATTATTGCAATTGGTATAGTAATTTTCTGTTTCACTATAGAGTTTATCTATAAAATGAATGAAGTGAAAACTGTCACTAAACATTAAAGGCTCATGATTCTAGTGAATACTGAATCATAGCCTGTATTGAACAACACGGAGTCAAACTGGAACTCTTATGGGTTTTGAATATTGAACCACAAATCTAAACCGCCAATAGCCCCATTGATGATTCGATTAATGGCTACAGAATTTTCTGTAGACGACAGTAAAGCCAGACGAGTGCTAGACTATAAAAACGCGATAACATTTGAAGAAGGCATTGCTGAATTAAAAAATGATAATTCCTTTTAAATCAATAACGCTAGGACGAAATGGGGTTAAGTTGTAAGAAGCATGCAATCATAACTGGCGCAAGTTCAGGGTTAGGCTTAGAAACAGCTAAATTCCTTGCTAATGAAGGCTGGAAATTAAGTTTAGTCTGCCGTGATGAAAGAAAAACTCAAAAGCAGATTTCAACTATCCAAAAGGGAAACAATAGCACAATAAGCCATTAAATTAAAGTGGTTGTCTATCACAGACTTTATGGCTCATCATGTTAGGAATACTCTAACCCGTTTGTGTGATCCAATATTATGCCTTGTGTATTTATGTGCGTAGATTACTATTGGTATATTCACAAACTGCCGTTATCTGCAAGCGATATTTTCCTAGATAAATAAAACCTTTAACTGTTCATTTTGTTTGCTCAAAACAAATAACTTTCAAAAAAACTATAATGAAAAAGATATTCTTCTCATTAACATTAATCACTTTTATAATGACACAAACTCAAGCACAGACCACAGACCTGCAATCCATCGAAAAAACAATTAATTCCTATTTCGATGGCATGATTTCTCATAATGTTGAATCTATAGAAAAGGCATTTCATTCAACTACTATTATGAAATGGAACGAAAAAGGAGAATACATGGAAGTGAACGCCGTTCAGGCCTTATCAGATTACTTGAATTCGAATGATCCAGTAAAAACAAAGACCAAAATTGTAGCTGTTAATCTTGTCGGAGATGCTGCCAATGCACAATTAGAATTAGAGTACGAAACCTTTTACTTTATTGACTTCATGCACCTGATGAATATTAATGGAGAATGGAAAATTGTAAGTAAGACCTACACAACAGTTCCTAAAATTTTCTAGATACAAAAGAATTAAAAAACAATAGGATATAGTTAATATATGGTAGAAAATTTCTATTCTTAACTCTATCTATAGGTACTAATTTGGTCTAAATTAAAAACGAGAAATGAGCAAACAATTATTTAGTGAAATGGCTCTTAAAGCTTGGCATTCAACTGTTAAAAGAACAAATAAAATCTTTGATGAATTGTCGGATGAAGAAATCAAAAAAGAAATTGCCCCTAATAAGAATAGAGCAATTTATATTCTAGGACATCTAGTAGCTGTGAATGACATGATGTTGCCTTTATTAGATCTAGGGGAATCACAATTTCCTCAACTATTAGACATTTATTTAAAGAATCCTGACAACCCAACAAACGATGAATTCACAATCAAAGAATTGAGAGAATTTTGGAATACCTCCAACGCCACATTGTCAAATGCTTTTACAAAATTAACTGAAAATCAATGGTTTGAAAAACATACCAAGGTTTCTGATGAAGACTTTGCAACTGAACCTCATAGAAACAAACTTAATGTGCTCATGAGTCGAACTAGCCATCTCAATTATCATCAAGGACAACTCATATTGATGAAGAAAAAATAGTAGTTAAAATAAATCATGATAACTATAAAAAAGTATGAAAGCCAGCACATAACAAAGCGATGACGATGTCAGATTGGCTATCGCCAAATCCGCCACGTATCACCGATATGATATGGCGCATAAAAATGAAAGAAAATACAGTAACATATAAATCACCAAACAAAGAATTCAGATTTGAATTTGTCTATGAAGGAGAAATTAGATTTGGCCCTCCATTCTTCAAACTAATTTTGAATGGGAAATTAGTTAAAGGTAGAATTTTTGGAGAAGCCTTTAAATGGCATAATGAATCAAATTTCCTGGCATTACAAGAGTGGTTAACAACCGACTACAAAAAAGGTCCAATAACCTCTTTAGCCTTGATAAAATTAACAACGAATGAATCAGCCAGGATTGCAACTGCGAATAATGGATTCATAGAGCCAGTAAAATTCGAAGAAAATTTAATTGTATATAATAAAAACTATTATCAGACGGTATTGAAAGAGGAGTTTGAAATTAATATAGAAGAAATTAAGAACTGGGAAGCTATAGATTCTTTCCCTTCTGATGTTATTTTCTACTAAAAATATCTAATAGTCAAATCAATTAATTTTTGTTTAAACCCAGCATAAGGTGGCATCGATAATTCTAAAGCATTAGGAATATGTTGCTTCAATACACCTCTCGCATTTGAAAATGCTTCGAATCCAAACTGACCATGTCCTTTTCCAATACCACTATTATTAGACCCACCAAATGGTAAGTTGTTATTTAAAAAATGAACTACATTATGATTGATATAAGTACCACCAGCTCGGGTATTTTCTAAAATATAATTGATATTTTTTTTGCGACTACTGTAGATATAAAGTGCCAACGGTTTTTCTCTATTGTTAATCTCTGAGATAACTTTATCGATATCTGAAAACTCAAATACGGGTAGGACTGGCCCAAATATTTCATGCTCCATTAAACTTGAATCATTGGATACATTGGTCAAAACAAATGAATACCTTACAGCATAAAGATGTTAGCGGATTTAGCATCACATCTTGATGAAGAAGTAGATGTTTTAATGGGAAAGCCCATGCCAATAAAAACAGCTACTTATTTTTATACCAACTATAAACAAGACGCATCCCGATTTGATAGCTACAAGCAGGTACAATGGTTAGTTGATTCTGAAAAACGAATACAGGAATATATAGAACTAGCAAAAAGCCTAAGACAAAAATTACGCTTGAATCTAGAAATAGATGTGGGTTTGCATCGAGGCGGTTTTGGAAATATTGATCAATTAAAGAGAGGATTAGAATTAATTTCTCAAAATAAAAACTTAGTGACTTTTAGTGGTTTGATGGGTTATGATGCTCATGTCACCAAGTTGCCTGCTGTCGTTCGCTCCAAGAAATAGGCCTTGCGATTAGCGAATGATTACTATACTGCTTGTAAAGAAACGATACGCACGGAGTTTCCAGAATTATGGCGTGATGATTTGACTTTCAATGGCGGTGGAAGCCCAACTATTAATTTACATAAGGAGAATTCTCCGCTCAATGATATTTCTTCAGGCTCTTGTTTGGTCAAGCCTACTAGCTTTGACATTCCTACTTTAGAGGCATACCAGCCTACGTGTTATATCGCAACTCCAGTTTTAAAGTCTTTTGCTGGTACGACTCTCCCTGCAATGGAAAGCATGAAAGCTGCCCTAAATTTGATAAACTCTAAAAACCGAAATTCATACTTTATCTATGGTGGTTTCTGGAAAGCTGATTATTGCTATCCTCATGGAATTCAACAAAACAAGATCTATGGTGCTTCTACTAATCAAACCATGTTGAATGCGCCGCAAAATGCAAAACTTGAAATTGATGACTTTGTTTTTTTGCGCCCTCAACAGAGTGAGTTTGTCTTCTTGCAATTTGGGAAATTGCTAGTCATAAAGGATAAAACAATTATTAAGGAATGGGAAACCTTAAAAAACTATTGACTCAATTCCAACTACATATTTGCAAGGACTAATCAAAACTCAGCTAAGTTAAAATTAAACGAAAAAGCTAAATAGCCTCTCATTTTTGATTTTAAAGAAAATTAATATCCAACCACCGTCAAAACCAAAAGCTAAATTGATTGGCAACGAGACATATTTCTAATTGAGATTCCAAAATCATCAATATTGCTCTCATAATACCGTCCCATACTTTACTATCTTAGATACCAATAAATAAGGAGCCCCAATTGATAACCAGCTATATGCTACAAGTAATATAAAAGATAACCGACAAGTGAATCAAACCAAGAACTCAATTTTCAAAAATCCACAAAACATAATTGCTATAGGTGTTACTATAATTAGTTTATGTGCTTTGCTAGTATCAGTCATGCAAACTCGGATCATGAAAGAAGAGCGAGAATTGATGCGAGAATATTCGAGAGCATCCGTATGGCCACATATAGAATGGGGATCTTTTAAAGCTCATGATCCAGAAGATAAGTCTATAAAAGAGTATGTGATCAACCTCACGAATAGTGGCATCGGACCAGCCATTATCACAGACGTTAAAATTACTTACAATGGGAAAGTGGCTAACGATTGGTGGGATTTATTCGAACTACAAGAGATTCCTGATTCGATAGAAACTATCATTACAAATGCGAATTTTAATGGCTCTATTATCAAAATAGGCGAGACGCTCGAAATACTGAATCTTAACCATAACCCCACCTTAGCTTCAGCGTTCTATAACCGCATCAAAGGTATGGCCATAGAAATTTATTATGAATCCATCTACAAAGAGAAATGGAAATACGATGGGAAACAAACGATCAGATTAGAGAGCTTTGATGGGCTGACCAATGCGGAGCAGTTTAATTAAGGAGATAGATGTTGAGGGATTGATAGGATGTTCTACTTTTTAATTTGTCATGATTTTGGTCAAAAATCTCGCCAAATAGCCTTTTCGTTTTTCTTTTTTACACCAGTATTTCATACTGGGCTATAATACTTTGACTCCTCTGGAGTCAGCTTCCCTACCCCATAATTAGCTAACCTATCAAGATTACACAAATAGTGTTTCTAATCTACTTCACAGTCAGCTCTCGCTGCTACTCTTGAAGTGCCTTTATTAGAATAATCATTGGACTTAGATGCTAGCTCTCCTCTATCTCTAACACCATATCATCCTGAGAAACCAACGTCTTGTTCTTTAGATAAATCTTCTTTATCGTCCCTGCCATCGGAGCAGTGATTGTACTCTCCATCTTCATCGCTTCTATGACGAATAGTGGATCATTTGATTTCACTTTATCACCTTCTTTGACAAGTACTTTAGAGAGACTTCCTTGCAGTGGCGAGCCTACTTCATTAGGTCTGGTTGCTTTGAGCGCTAAGACGATTGTAGAGAGCAATGCATTATCTTTGACAGCTACTGATCTTACATCACCATTGATACGGAAAGTTACATATCTATTCCCCTCTTCATTAGCTTCGCTGGTACTGAGATATTCTATGTAGATATTTTTTCCTACTCCAATTGTTACGACGATCTCCTCCCCTCTCTCTAGACCAAAGAAAAATGCTTTACTCGGTATCTTGCTTACATCACCATAGCTTAACCAGTGATGATAAAACTCCTCAAATACTTTAGGATAAAGCATAGAAGACAAGAAGTCTGTATACTCATCGAACCCTTCATGATCTTTCTTAAACTTTTCGTACTCCTTTTTGAGATTGAGTTTAGGGAGTTTAGCATTAGGTTTAGTGGTGTATGGCTTTTCGTCTTTAAGTACGATCTCTTGTAGACTATGCGGCCATGCATCTGACCATTGACCTAGATCACCACGCATGAGCGACTTAAAGCTATTTGGAAAATCAATATTCTTACCACGCTTTAGAATATCATTGACGGTGTATCCATTGGAGGTAAGGAACATCGCCATATCGCCGACCACCTTAGAGGATGGCGTTACTTTGACTATACCACCAAGCATATCATTGACCGCCTTATAGTTTTTCTTGATGGTCTCAAACTGATCTTCTAGCCCGAGGCCTCTTGCCTGTGGTCGAAGATTAGAATATTGCCCTCCCGGTATCTCATGATCATACACCTCTGCCGTCCCTGCTCTCAATTCTGTTTCAAACGGATAGTAATAAGACCTGACATCTTCCCAGTAGTCAGAGAATTCATTGAGTGATTTTAGGTTGATTTTGTTTTCTCTCTGGTGTCCTTCCATCATTGCTACGACACTATTAAAATTAGGCTGCGAAGTAAGTCCTGACATTGAGCTGATCGCTACATCGACTACATCTACGCCTGCTTCTATCGCTTTGAGATAGGTAGTAGATTGTATAGACGAGGTATCATGAGTATGTAAGTGAATCGGTAGATCTATCGCTTCCTTTAATCCTTCTACTAGTACTTCTGCGGCATTGGGTTTTAGTAGTCCCGCCATATCTTTGATGGCAATCATATGGGCACCGGCGTCTTCGAGCTGCTTAGCTAGGTCTGTATAATATTGGAGGCCAAATCGGTTGTCGCTAGCATCTAGAATATTTCCCGTATAACACACACAGGCTTCTGCAATAGAGTTAGTCTCCTTAACCACCGTTTCTATAGAGGTACGCATCCCTTCTATCCAGTTAAGCGAATCGAATATCCTGAATACATCGATACCTGTCTCCGCAGATTGTACGATAAAAGATTTGATGAGATTATCAGGATAGGCTTTATAGCCAACAGCATTGGATCCTCTGAGTAGCATCTGCAATAGCACGTTAGGTATTTTCTCTCTGATCTTTTCTAATCGTTTCCATGGAGATTCCTTGAGAAATCTCATACACACATCAAAGGTCGCTCCGCCCCACACTTCCATAGAGAATACATCTTCTCCATGACGCTTAGCAAATCCCTCTGCTGCATTTAGCAGATCGAAGGTTCGCATACGAGTCGCTAGCAAGGATTGGTGTGCATCTCTAAATGTGGTATCGGTGTATAGGATCTTGTCTTGATCCTTAATCCAGTCCAACAGACCACCTCTACCCTTTTCGATAAGGATATCTTTAGTCCCTTTTTGAAAATTAAGCTTTTTAGTATTTGGGATTTGCGGATTTCTGAGAACTACATGTTCATCTATACGCTTAACATCTGGGTTACCATTTACATTCACATTTCCTAGGAATTCTAAAATCCTGGTACCTCTGTTTTTCCAGCCTGCAGCTTGGAGTAATTCTGGATGATCTCCGATGTAGTTGACCGTAATATTTCCCCCTCTAAAATTATCATCTTTGAGTAAGTTGAGTAAGAAGGAGATATTACTATTGACTCCTCTGATTCTAAATTCTCGTAAGGCTCTGTGCAACCTATCTGCAGCATCCTCTACTCGATGTCCCCATGCGGTTACCTTTACTAACATGCTATCAAAGAAAGGCGAGATATTAGCTCCCGCATAGGCATTTCCTGCATCCAACCTAATCCCAAACCCACTCGCACTACGATACGCCACCAGTCGACCATAGTCTGGCTTAAATCCATTTGCTGGGTCTTCTGTTGTAATTCTACACTGAATGGCGTAACCTCTGAAGTCGATATCTTTTTGTTCTCCTATGCTTAGTTTTTTATCTCTAATATTTTCTCCCGCAGCGATTAGTATCTGTGCCCTTACGAGATCTATTCCTGTGATCACTTCAGTGATCGTATGCTCTACTTGGATTCTAGTATTGACTTCTATAAAGAAAATATCTTCTTTATCATCTACTAAAAACTCTACAGTACCTGCATTTACGTATTTAGCCGCCTTGCAGATGTTGACTGCATATTTATAGAGTTTATTTTTAGTAGACTGCTTTAGATTAATACTTGGTGCTACTTCTACTACTTTCTGGAATCTACGCTGCACCGAACAGTCTCGCTCAAATAGATGCACCAGGTTACCATGCTTATCCCCCAAAATCTGTACCTCGATATGCTTAGGATCATTAATATACTTCTCTACGAATACTCGATCATCTCCGAATGCCGTCTTTGCCTCGCGCGTCGCTTCTATGTAAAGTTTCTTAAGATCTTTCTTGTCTCTGACTACACGCATTCCTCTACCTCCTCCGCCTGTCGCTGCTTTGATCATGACTGGCAATCCTATCTTCTTGGCAAAGGCTGTCACCGCTTTAAGATCTGCAAGTGGCGTTTTAGACGCTTGCACAAAAGGCACCTTAGCTTTCTCTGCGAATTTCTTGGCGCTTAACTTATCACCAAGCATCTCCATCGACTCTGGTGTAGGTCCTATCCAAATGATACCCGCATCTATGCAGGCTCTAGCAAAGTCAGGATTCTCTGATAGGAATCCGTAGCCCGGGTGGATCGCATCTACGCCATGCTCGCTCGCTATAGCTATGATTTCCTTTATGTCTAGATACGGTTTAAGCGGTTCGTCATTAGGCCCAATTTGGAATGCTTGGTCTGCCTTATATCTGTGAAGTGAGAATCTATCCTCGTAAGTATAGATCGCCACAGTCTTAATATTTAGTTCTGATGCTGCTCTAAATACCCTAATAGCTATCTCTCCTCTATTTGCTACAAGTATTTTCTTAATTGGAGTCTTTTTAATCGCTTTCTTCGCCATATTCCAAAGTTACAAATAACCAACAAGACAAAATAATTATTTGTTTTTCTTTGAAAAGGAGATGTCTAATTTTAGTATGAGAACTTATTTGTTGATTTACGGTATTTTATTTTTGTGGTTGGGGAAGTGAAGGTTTTTGTTTTTCTCTTGTATGTCCTTCTGTTGTTTTCTCCCTGTGCTCGCTTTTTACCCTTTGTCTTACCTATTGAAATAGAAAAGCTTGGCTCCTTAGTCGAGGTTGGGTTACTTCTTTATTCTGAATTCTGATTTATTGGATTTGTGAGTTATTAAATTTTCATTATTCCTTCTCTAATAATCTCTCTAATACTTTCTGCTTGCTGCCTACTGTTAAAAAATACCACTCAGTTGTTCCCATTTAGTTAAATTTAATTGTAGAAATAATTTTCATTATACCTCATTATCAATGGCTTTTAAAAAACTAAAACTATGGTTCAATTTAGACCTTGCTGAGGATCTGAGTAAGAAGATTATTAGTGTGGAATCAAAATTTAATCACAAGCAATTTATAGAAACAGTCAAAGATCAAATTGACCCGCTGGAACTGAAACCAAGAATTAAGGTTTTTGGAGAAGCTATCTATCAAAATCTACCCGGGGAATACGGCACTAAAATAAGTACTCTTCTCAAGATGTTGCCCTCAGAAAACCCAAATGAAACAGGAATGTTTTCTGATTACTACTGGCTATTGCCTATTGCACAGATCGTAGAAGATCATGGCCTAAATGACTATAACTCTTCTTTGAAAGCTATCATAGAAATCACTAAGCGTAGTACTGGCGAATATGCTATCAGACCATACTTAGAAAAGTATCCAAAGAAAACCCAGAAGAAAATGTTATCGTAGGCTAAAAACAAAAATTCTCATGTGAAGAGATTAGCTTCAGAAGGCATCAGAATTAATTTGCCGTGGGCCAAAAAGATGACTCAGTTTATCGATGACCCTAAACCAATAATAGAAATCATCACCTTGCTTAAAAACGATCCATCTAAGTATGTACAAAAATCTGTTGCTAATAATTTAAATGATCTACTTAAAGTAAATTATCCTGTTGCTATGAAGCTATTGACATCCTGGAGCAAGAAGCCCACTCCAGAGTGTGCATGGATTATTAAACATGCACTCCGTAATCTTAAGAAGAAAGAGGATGCTTCTGCACTTGCTATCTTATCTAAATTATCCTGACGAGCTACAATGAGGGAATTATTGGATTTACAATTTATCACCCTTTGTCTTTTCCACTTAATATGGAATCACTCTGCTACATACTGAATAAACTCTTCTCAATTGCCTAGTCTATACTCAGTAAATAGATTGTAGTATAAATTATCATAATCTATGAGCCACCTTGGTAAATCTATTGCACACGAAGATTGAAATCAATTACAGTTTATTAGATGGAGTAAAATTGGCGTTTCGCCACCGCTCAAAAAAAAAGAGTCTTGCACCCCTACAAGACTCCTTAAATTAATTAGGTTAACACCCTTAACTCAATTCTAGTATAAATATTAAACATTTATTTAATATGTCCTGAAGGATACACCCTACACTTGCTCTACAAGAGTTATTTAATTATCGGTTTGACGAGGATATCAAAATTTAAAGAATTAGCGATAAAGCACATTTCATGGGCCTTTATATGCAGTTCCTTGGCTATTTGATGTTTGGTTTCTGCGTTTTCGATCGTGATAATCGGCTCTAATATTACTTGTGTGAAATGGCCACTTCCATTGGATTGTTCTTCCATAGTTCCGGATGCATGGTCTACATAGGAGATTACAGTGATACCTGCGGTGGTACACAAATGGAGGTACCATAGCATATGACACGACGAGATTGTAGAAACCAATAACTCTTCTGGATTATAGCGCGTATTATCTCCTCTAAATGTAGGATCGGAAGAGCCTGGAATCTGTATTTGCTTAGCTGGAGCACTAATCAGATGATCTCTACTATAGGCCTTATAATTGCTTGTGCCCTCACCTAGGTTACCTGTCCATTCCATTTTAACCTTATAAGTGTGTTGTTTCATTATTATTATAAATTAATAAAAGTGAATGTATGTTGTTTCTGACTCAGCAAGGAATTTTATTATCTTCATTTCATGCTCCTCTTACTATTATTTCTTTCTGTTGTATTTATCATAGTCAGCTCTACTAGATGGAAATGGCATCCATTTTTGTCGCTTATCATTGCAGCGATCTTGTTTGGTTTATTTTCTGGGATGCCTCTGAAGTTGATCACACAATCAATTAATGATGGATTTGGGAATACTCTTGGAGGGATAGGCTTAGTAATTATTATGGGAGTGATAATCGGAGCATTTTTAGAACACTCAGGAGGGGCATTAAGATTGGCAGAGTCTGTCCTCAGACTTACCGGTGAGAAGAGAGTGCCTCTTGGAATGTCACTGATAGGATACATCGTCTCGATACCAGTATTCGCTGATAGTGGTTTTATGTTATTATCTCCACTCAACAAAGCAGTAACTAAGAAAGCAAAGCTATCCTTATCTGTAACTGCTATTGCTTTAGCTGCAGGACTGATGGCAAGTCACGCGATGGTGCCGCCCACACCAGGGCCAATAGCTGCAGCAGGCATTCTAGGTGCCGACCTTGGTCTTGTGATTACATTTGGATTAGTAGTTAGTCTAAGCTCACTGTTAATCGTCTTAGTAATCATAAAAAAATTTTCTGCCAAAATCTACATCGATCCTAACCCTGAGTATACAGAAGAGATTTTAAAACAAAAAACTAAAGAAGCTCCTTCAGCAATGAAGTCCTTTTTACCAATCCTTATCCCGATTTTATTTATTGTTATAAAGTCATTTAATGAGTATGGAAAATATATTGGTTCTGGTTTATTATTTGATATTATTAATTTCTTAGGTACACCAGTTATTGCACTTTTGATGGGTGTAGGATTATCATTTTTATTACCCAAAGAATTTGACAGAAACATGCTCTCGACCGATGGGTGGGTAGGCAAAGCACTAAAAGATGCTGCTATCATTATCATGATTACTGGAGCAGGAGGGATATTTGGCAAAGTATTGCAGAACTCAGGTATCGCTACAGTGATTAGCGACCTATTAGGTGATTACAATTTAGGTATTTGGCTTCCATTTATTATCTCTGCAGCAATTAAGACGGCTCAGGGTTCTTCTACCGTCGCTATGATTACAACAGCATCTTTGATTGCTCCACTTATGGCAGGGCTTGGGTTTAATACCCCTATGATTACAGCTCTCGCAGTAGTGGCGATCGGTGCTGGATCTTTAGTAGTATCTCATGCAAACGATAGTTTCTTTTGGGTACTGACTCAGATGACTGGTATGAATATTTCTCAAGGCTATAGATTACACAGCTTGGCCTCAGGGCTCCTTGGCACGATTGCCGTTGTGATTATCTTTTTTCTATCTATAGTGTTAAGCTCATAATTTAGCACTTTGTTAAGAGTAAGATATACTTAAGTGATCTATCTTACAATCTTACAATCAAACTAGCTTTATGGTTTACCTAAGAATCATCATCCTTCTACTCATCATACCTACACTCAACTTTAGTCAAGAATTTGGTGACGTTGCCCATTTAAAAAAAGAAGACTATTCTAAGATTAAAGGCAATCCTTACCTTTTTAAAGATTGGGTCAAAGCAGATATTATTCATTTAGAAAAAGAAAATATCGAAGGAGCAATGATCAAGTTTGATCTTTATGATGGCTCTATAGAAGTTAAAGATCATGATGTACTACTCGACAATAGTAACCTAGTTGAAATTAACGGAGAAAGACTCATGATTCTTAATGATCAATACTATAATAAAATCATCATAACAAGAAAGAATAACCCTGAGGCTTTTAAAAATTTTGATGTAGATACAATTCAACTTACGAAGGGCATCCATCGAGATTATCTACGCACCTATGGCGTCGTGTTTTACAATGGTGATAAGGTAAAACTTGTAAATACCTACAATGTCGATGTAAGAGAATCAAAAATAAATTCTCCTGGAAAAATAATCACCAAACAAAAATTTACTCGCAATAAAGGATACGCTTTAATAATTGACAAAGAAAAAATTAAGGTCAAATTAAAAGATAAAGATTTCTACAAAGCGCTAGGGAAAAAAGATGCACTAAAGAAGTTCAAAAAAGAAAACAAGCTTAAGCTTAAAAAAGTAAATGAATTTGTAGAATTGCTTAAATACTATGAGAGCCTAAATTAGTTTGACGGATTATCTCAATCATTAATTTAGTGCTTTTCCTTTTTAGCACCTGCGAAATTTTTCTCCCCTGCTAAGATTGCAATATCTAGTGTATTCTCAACGGGAGGAATAGGACAATTAAATCCGTCTGAGTAGGCACACCAAGGATTATAGCATTTATTAAAATCTAGCTCTACCATCTCGTCCTTAATATCAAGTGTAGATAGGTTAATATATCTTCCACCACCATAAGTACTATCACTACTCGTTTCATCCTTAAATGGTAAGAATAAATAATTTTTGTATTGTGGCATTCTGATCACCTCTAAGTTCCTATAGACACTCAATTCTTGATCTTTACCATCAAGATAAAATGATAAGGTGGCATATTTTATAAATGTCTTAGTGATACCACTATAAGTCGGTAACTCAAATGGCTCTTCACCCTCCGCCAACTTTACCTTAGCTTGTAACTTGTACAGCTCGCTGATGTTAAAATATCGTAAATCCTTAAGGTCTTCTTTGGCAAGAGGTGCTTTCTCTCCTATTGTTAATCCTTGCTCGGTCTTAGCTCTATGTGCTATAACCGTGGTGATATGTTCTTTATCAGTGAGTACCTTACTAGAACTACAAGACAAGGCTAGCGATATGATTAGCATATATGAAACCAAAAATAGATTCCCGTAATGAAACGGTAGTTGAAAAGGGAAGACACTATTAACGCTCATTAACCATAGCCATTTTATTACTCGTAAGTGCTATTCTAGAAACATTACTCATCCCATATTCCTTAAAGTCAACAACCTTCCTCCATGTCTTATCTTTATCTGGCGAATAAGCAAAAAGAAAGGCTCCTGAAGACATGATGAATGTACCATCATCTGTAATCGCAAAATCCTCTTTTTCTCGTAGTGACTGGGTAACTACCTCTACCGTATTATAAACAAAATTATAAGCCTTGATATACCAAAACTTACGAGATACTTTCTCTAAGTAGTACAAAACATTTCCTCGACGATGTAAGGATCGTCCTATATCTCTCGCTATAATTTCTTGCTTTCCATCAGCGATATTATATTCGACCATCTGATGTGGGTCTCCTACTAAAAACATGATCACTTTATACGGACCGATCCAACAATGATAACCTACGTTTGTCAAGTCATCTATGATAGCCTTACCCTCACCTGATTGATCGATAGGATATTGCCATAAGTGCTGATCCATAGGATCTGTATTTTTTTGCCTTATAACCGAGAAGTGCTTACCATCTGGCATTAGTGTAGGCGAGTATTCACTTTGGGTAGTCTTGGTAACCCTAGTCAACTTACTTCTATTAAGATCAAGCGAAAAAATCTCGGTGTTTGCATCACCTTTATAGTTAGAACTTATATATAGCAAATCATCATCAAAGAATGAAGGCTGATTATTATATCCATCGCTATTAAAATGCGTGAGCAATTGTGGATTACTGAGCGCTACTTCGCCATCATCTGTAGCATAATCAAACAGCATGATATCCGTATTAGGGACCTGTGTGATGGCATTATATTGAATACACAGAATCAAAGAAAGTAACACAAGAAATTTCACGCCTTTAGGATTTATTGATTACTAATGTAAGGGAATAAAAGTAGAAGTCCCTAATCTACGTTAGCAGACTTAAATATCCTATTCCAGTTGATACCGTTAGATATACTACCATTTTTAGTAGAGAACCAAATAAACAATGGCTTACCTACAATATGGTCGTGAGGTACATATCCCCATGCTCGAGAGTCTTCTGAGTTATGTCTATTATCTCCCATCGCCCAAAAGTAATCTTGCTTAAAAGTATACTCATCGGCCTCTTGACCATTTATATATATCCTATCACCTTTGACCTCTAAATCATTGCCCTCATAGACTTTAATTATTCTCTTATACATCGATAGATTACTAAGACTCAGAGGTGTAGTAACTCCTTTCTTGGGAAGATAGATCGGACCATAATTATCTAAGGACCATTGACCATAATTTGCTTGATCAAACGGAAAAAGATTTGGATCTGTAGACTGAGGTGCAAGTGCAACCTGCATCTGAGGATCAAGAGTCCTAAGTATATCTGCTTGAGACTCTGTCATAAAGTATCCATAGATTCCTCCTTGCCCTTGCCAATAGTCACTGTCATCTATTCCTAGCTCAGGTAGTTTTCTCTTGTTAAAGGAGGTACTCGGAAATCTTACTTGATACTTGTACTGCACATTGATCGGATCTTTCTGCTGTTCTCCATTTATGAATATTTTCCTATCGATAACTTGCAAGGAATCTCCTGGCACACCAACACACCTTTTAATGTAATGATCCTTCTTATCTAGCGGCCTAGTGACGTAATCTTTAGTTCTTACCTTCTCTGCTAATTGACGATCATAGACCTGCCAGTTAGGCTGTTGCTTAATTTGATTTAATGTATACGATCTACTATTAGTGATATAGACACTATCGCCTACTGGCCAGTTAAATACGAATGGCGTATTACGATCAATATTTCTTAGTGCTGGTAATCTAAAATATGGTAAACTAGGACTTTTTAAATAGGACTCTCCACCTACTACTGGTAATCGATTATGGAGGAGTGGCACCATCGCCACGGTCATGGGAGTCCTGATCCCATAAGATGTCTTACTAACAAATAAAAAATCACCTACCATCAGTGATCCCTCCATCGACGGAGTAGGAATAACATAGGCTTCAACTAAAAACATCCTAATGAATGCTGCCGCAAATACGGCAAAAAATATCGACTCGATCCATTCCCTACCAGCTGTCTTACGGTAAGGATTGTTTTTTACTAGCTTATTTAACTTACGCTCTTGCTGTGCCTCTTTTGCCTCTCTCATCTCTGTAAAGTAAGATTGCTCTTGTTTAAGCACAGGACCATGGTACTTTTCATCTGCTTTCATACCCAGTGACCCTAATATCGCTGGCGGATAAAACACAGCTAAGGCGCTACTTCCTAACCCAAACTTACCAAATGACCTCACAAGATCAACACACATACCCGCAAAAATAAAAAGGTTAACTATCGGAATAAGCAGCAAAGCAGCCCACCACTTAGGCCTACCAATAATCTCACACCACTCCATGAAATTAAGTCCTGGGACAAGCCCTTTCCAAGCCTCGATATTTGCTTTTGGAAAAACAAAATATAATGCAATGCTCAGTAGAATGTAGGAAATTAGAAGGAAAATCAGTATCGTCACTGTGGTTCTTATTTATGATGAGCACAAATATAATAAAGAGTAGTCGTTAAGGATTTCTTAATTCTGAAGTACTGCTTAATATAACCGACGGACAGTAGGTTTTAGTCTACGTTCGCTATCTTAACCAACATGCATAATTGCCCCAGCACACCACTTTATAAGAAACATGGTATCGTAGAATATTTTTTGACTTATTTCAGAATTTCTCCTAGGCCCTACCTAGGTGTAATCGGTCAATCACCTAAAAAATACATCCTTAGAGCTCTCCTGAGTAAAGGCTTAGATTTGACTCGTCTAATAATAATTACAATAATGAGATTACAGAAACATCCCTTATCAGTATATATTGTGCTGAAGGATATTGAAATTCCATGCAATAGTTGGCTCAATAGAATTGAAATTATTTACACAATTCATAATCGAGATGATATTAGGAAATAGGAAATAGCCTTGGAGATATAAAATACTGCTCTATTTATCAAGACTGGAGTACTCTTAAATTTGTCAACTGCTAAAGGATAGAATATTTAAATGAAAGAACAGCTTTATGTATTAAAGAACAAATTTCTTGCTTTTAAAAGATGGGAACAAGCAGGCATCTTAGCTTTGGTTGGAATTATCACACTTTGTACTTCTTTACTATTACTGAGAGCGACCGTTGCCTATGAGCTAATCGATGAGTTACCCTCAGAAGAAGATATTGCTACTATCGATAATCCCCTTGCTTCTGAGTTATACACGGCGGAGCAAAAGCTTATTGGAAAATATTATAGTGAAAATAGGTCTTCTCTAAATGCAGCACAGCTAAATGATAACTTTGTCAATGCTCTTATCGCAACAGAAGATGTTAGATTTTATAAGCATGATGGTGTAGATACTCGTAGTTTATTCAGAGTATTATTAAAGACAATCTTACTAAGAAAAGATGCAAGTGGTGGTGGCAGTACCCTAACCCAACAACTAGTTAAAAATATATACCCAAGAAAAAGATATAGATTCCTCAGCACTCTCATTAATAAGTTCAGAGAGATGTCGATAGCTAAGCGCGTCGAAGCGGTCTATACCAAAGAAGAGATTCTGCTACTTTACGCTAATACAGTTTCCTTTGGTGAGCGAGTTTTTGGATTAGGAACTGCAGCACAACGATTTTTCAATAAAAATCCAAAAGCATTGAGTTTAGACGAAGCCGCTACATTGGTTGGTATGCTTAAAGCCACCTCTCATTATAGTCCTCGTAATCATCCTGAGCGTGCTACTGTCAGGCGTAATACGGTCTTAGATCAAATGGCAAAGTATGAATTTATCACAAGAGCCATCGCAGATACTACGAAAAGCATACCTCTCTCTTTAGACTATCAAGCGCCTTCTGAGATAGATGAACTTGCACGATATTTTAAACAGCGAGTAAAGTCCTTATTTGCCAAATGGAGCACTAACAATCCTAAGGAAGATGGATCTACGTACAACATCTATACGGATGGATTAAAAATCTACACCAGTCTAGATTATAATATGCAGATAGCCGCGGAGAAGTCAATGCAATCACATATGACTACCCTCCAAAAGTCATTTCTCAATAGCTGGAAAGGAGGGCGAATGTTTGGCAAAGGAACTAAAATAATAGATGACCAAATACTCAGTGATCCACACTATAAGTCGCTACGAAAGCAAGGATTAAGCAATAAAGAAGCATTAGCTGTTTTTAGCGCTCCATCACAAAAAATGCTATGGAACTGGGATGGTTATAAGTTGGATCAAAAAACTAAAATCGATTCTATCAAACACTACCTGAGCATGCTACACACAGGACTATTAGCAGCTGATCCTCAGAGCGGTGCAATCAAAGTATGGATAGGTGGCAATGATTATGGACATTTCCAGTATGATAATATCTTGAGTCCCAGACAGGTGGGTTCTACTTTTAAACCTATTGTTTATTTAGCTGCTCTAGAAAGTGGTAAGGAACCATGCGATTTTTTTGAAAATGAACTAAGACAGTATTCTTCCTTTCAAGACTGGACACCTAAAAATGCTGATGGAAAATATGGAGGCTACGCAACTATGCAGGGCGCACTTACCCACTCTATTAACACAGTCTCTGTGCAATTATTATTTGAGACAGGTATCAACAAAGTGGTAGCGTTAGCAAAACGTTTGGGAATCGGTAGCAAGCTAAATGAAGTCCCCTCGATAGTCTTGGGAACGTCAGATATTTCTCTCCATGAAATGGTATCTACCTATGCAGTATTTGCTAATAAGGGAGTGCGTAAGCCACTATACATCATTGACAAAATAGAAGATCAAGATGGCCATACGCTTTTCCAACGTCAAGAAGTTTTGGATACATCAGTTGTAGATAAGGATCAAATCGAAAAGCTAGATCAGATGCTAACTAGTGTCACCAAAAACGGAACTGGAAGAAGGTTATATGCCAATTATAAAATACCTTTTGATGTAAAAGGAAAGACTGGTACTACTCAAAATCAATCAGACGGTTGGTTTATAGGTTACACTGACGACTTGGTAGTAGGTGCCTGGGTAGGTACTAACGACCGGCGAATGCACTTTAGAAGTCTTAGAACTGGCTCTGGCGGCAGGACTGCATTACCGCTCGTAGGCGCACTCTTTGAGTATGCAGGAAGCAATTATGAAAGACAAAGCAATAAGCCAAATCTAATCGCAGAAGATGAGTTGACCTTTAGCTGCCCGGACACCCTCTCTACCCAAGCTTATGAATATTATCAGCGACGACAAGAATATGAATCTCGAAGAGCAGAAGAACCTAAAAATTTCTTCGAACGTCTTTTCGGAAAAAGAAAAAGAACAGTAAACCCCAAATACAATAGCCGAGAAAGAAAGAGACTGCAGGAACTTGAACGGGAAAGAAAAGAACGCATCAAAAAATATAACGATGCTCAGAAAGCTTGGGAAAAACGACTCAAGAAATTAAGGAAGAAGTATGAGGATAATTAATGCAATACTTAAAAGAAGCAATTCTAAAGATTCTTCAAATAATATGTTTACTAAAAACTACCTTCTTGCAGAAACCCATTGCCCACTTTCAGATACCCAATAGGGATACCATACTAAAATCAAATCCTCTGTCTTTACATCTGTCCTGCGGGGCTTTATTTCTTTCTTTGAGATTCCGAGTGTATAGTTCTCCCACTTCCGTTTTACTTCTTCGACCTTAGCTTCGAATTCTTTGTCTAAGTCGTGCAAGTCATCATTTAGTTCTTCTAAGTCTTCTTTAGATTCTTCTACTTTAAGTTTTGCTTTGCGGCTCATCCTTCTTTTACTGGCAGAACCACTTAGTGATCTACGTCGACCCTTCAGTAACACAGAGAAGACTGTCTCTGCTACCCCAATCATCTCAGATGTCCTACGATGTCTCACATCAGATTTTGCTTCCTCTAGATCTTGCTCTTCTTTTCGGATTCGCTCCTCTACTCTTTTAAATTTTGGTTCGTACTTTTCCTGCAGTTCATCTACCTCATCGTCTCTTTCTTCTCTGGCATCTTGTTGTACTCTTGCAAGAAAAGCCTCATCAGATTCCCCAGACTTTTGATACAGTTCTAAGTCCTCATGCTCATAGGTTATAAGCTTCTTTGATTCGTATAGCCAGTTAGAAAACTCCTTTTCTAAAGCATTTAATTCTTTTACAGAGTTCATAGAATCTGAGACATCCTTATAGTTCACTATTACGGTATCCGGATGATCTGGCTTTGCGAATAAAGTAGTTTTCCAATCTTCTAACACCTTTGCTTCCTTCCAATTTATGCTACCAAAATCATCAGGAGCACTTACACAGTATGCTAAGGTTTTTACCTCATCTATATCCCTTTTGTCATTATAAAATCGCACCCTTGCTCTTGCTAGCAACATTGGCTCATAAGCAATCTTTAGTGTGTCATCGACTAACATCTCCTTCTTAGCTTCAGAAGAAGATTTCCATACCGCAAAAAATCTTTGATCGATCCCAGGATCAAGTGATGGAGGATTCTCTTGTTCTAATGTTTTTACTTTAGTACTTAAATCAGGAGTCGCATCGATTGGATATTCTCGTGCCATCGATCCAGACTTACGCTCTTTCATAAGTGTTTTTACTTGTGGCCTTGTCATCGGTCCTCGCAAGTAAGACATTGCCCAGCGAGTATTAAATATTATCGGGGCACGATCATGGACATTATGCATCAAGAAAACCCGTGACGAAAGAGAAGAAATCAATGTACTGAAATCTACTTCACCACTCCCACCCGCTTCTGCGATTGCCCCTTTTAGTCCCTCGAGCACCCTTGCTTTATCTCTCTCTGTCTGTAACTTTCCTATAAACCATGTTCCTGCATTTGACAATCCTTTGTAATCTATATCTACCGGATTCTGAGTCACTAGCACCGAGCCTACCCCATATGCTCGTGCCTGCTTAAGCAAGGTTAATAGCGGTTTCTTAGAGGGAGGATTAGCTGTAGGCGGGAAATAACCAAAAATCTCATCAAAATAAAGCAGACTTCTGAGGCTTGTTGTTCCTGATTGTCTACGCATCCAAGTGATCATGCTATTAAGCAATAAAGTCACAAAGAACATGCGCTCACTATCAGACAAATGAGCTATGTAGAAAACAGAATGTCTAGGCTTTCCTTCAGCAGTATAATATATTTTTTCGATATCAAGGTCATCACCCTTTAGCCAGTACTGAAACTGTGGGGATGCAACTAGTGTATTAAAATCCATCGCTAGCTCAAACCTATCTTTCTCAGGAAAAAATGTATCAACATCAAAAACACCTAGCTTTTTAAATGGTGGGCTTTGTACACCCATAATGATAGTTCCTAAATCAAGGTCCTCATTTTTGCGCCAATGATGCTCAAACAAGGTCGCCAATAATATACCTTCTCTGCTCCGCGCTGGGTCTGCATCTTTATCAATCATTCCTAATAGTGCAGCGACTGTTCCTTGTATCCGTTCTCTTAGCATCTCGGCATCACTATCAAAATCGATTCCCGGTGCCTTAAATGACCCTAAAATATTAATTGGCACTCCAGAGTCTGATCCTGGAGTATAAATGGTATAGTCTACCGAAGACTTTAGCATCTTAATCCTACCAGTATCTTGCCCCCAACTGGCCAGGCCATCTTTCCACTTATTAGCAGTAGCCTGTGCATACTCATCTACAGACATTCCCTTACGAGAAGCATCATCAGTATTGATCCACTTCTTGAAATCTTCTGGTGATAAATCTTCAAACTGTAACAAGAGATTAGTCATATCTCCTTTAGGATCAATGATTATAGCTGGTACTTTGTCTATCGCTGCTTCTTCTAATAATCCTATGCATAACCCAGTCTTACCACTGCCTGTCATACCTACGCACACTGCATGAGTGGTAAGATCTCTAGCGTCATAATTTACAGATTCTGTGGTATGAGCTTTTTTTGCATTGTCATACACTGCACCTAGATAAAATGAACCTAATTTTTCTGGAGGTAACTGTACCATTCAAAGATTTTTTAAAAAGCTTAAAAATAGGAAGTAGTCTCTAATAAATCACAGAAGCTCTAGTTTATTAACTAGACTCATTAAGAAATGGAACTCCTTTATATAGTCTTGAGTAAATTATTAATAGCAAGCAAATAATTCCAAGGCCTTCCCATGGTTGAACAATATGAAATCTAAAATTATATGCAGGCCGCTCTTGCCAAAATCCAACTACTGAAGTTTTGACCAACCAAAACTTAGCGTACAGGTCTTGCGCATCATAATTCTTAACCAATATGCCTGAAGCAAATAGCCCTATAATCACAGCAAAAAAAACTGCTAAAATTTTGAAATGCTTTGATCTTAAAAATTCTTTTGGTGTAAACCTAAAGGTTCCTAAACTCAAACTCCTTAATAGGATTAATCCAAATACGCCTCCTATGAGATTGATAATTACATCATTAAAGTCATAGTACTCTGTACGCTCTGGGGCTAAAACATAAAATTGATAAGCTTCATCTATAGCTCCGGCGATAGTAGTATATACTAATGTTAGGTTGTAATTGTTGACCAGTGGAAAGCAAAGGATTGCAAAAATTGCATATTGAACGAAATGAATGGCTTCAACATTCATAACAAAAAGGACCTTAAAGCACACTACAGCCAGTAACAAATTAAGCACTAAATAACTTATCACTAATGTAGAAGCTGGCTTATTATGATTCTTGTAGACCATGTACATATAAATGAACAAGCCACCCAGCGAACACAACATCAATACAAAATTATAAGTATCTCTTGAGTAAGGTCTAAACAGCTGAGATATCATCAAGCCTACCTCCTCATGAGGCATAACTACCATCACAAAATAAGCCATAAGGATTAGCAGATTAACCCCCTGACTACCTGACAACCAATTTAGAAATTTCCTTAACATCGCAAATTAGTTGTCTAGCTTTGTGGATATCTCCGAGAGCGCATCGACGAACCTATCAAGATCTGATTCTAGATGATAGACATTGGTGCTTATCCTTAGTCCGCTTTTAGGTTTTGTCCCTACTGTTTTAGTATGTATCTGATAATCATTTTGTAGCGTACTTCTAACTTGTCCCGCACCTACCCCATCAATGGAAAATGTAAATACACCACAATATTTTTCTGGATCATAAGAACTAATCGCATTGAAACCCGGAATCCTTTTAGCTTTCTCTATCCAATAAGTCGTCAAGTATCTTAGCCGTGCTTCTTTCTTGAGTAGTGTCATCGCTTCTAGCTCTTGCAAAGCAAATAAGATTCCTACCTCCTGATGAAATGTACGAGTGCCAATATATTCAAACTTAACCATACTGTCTATCACCTTAGGATCAGATGCCATGAGTGGTTTTAGGGACTTAATATTTTCTTTCTTAACAAAAAGCAAACCTGTACTATGCGGTGCATTAAGCCACTTGTGCAAACTTGACACATAGTAGTCTACAGCAAGATCTCTTATGCTATGATCTATTTGTCCGACTGAGTGAGCAGCATCTAAAACTACACTAATATCTCTTTTATTTGCTTCAGCGACGATCCGTTTTATAGGCATAATATACCCTTGTCGGTGTGTGATGTGCGTGAGTAGAAGGACCCGAGTCTTCGAAGTAAAGGCACCAACATAAGTATCTACTATGTGATCGTCACCTTGAGATAAATCCACACTAACATTATTATCAATCAATCCATCCCTATCGCACCTCTGCTTAATGGCAAACAAGCTATGTGGGTAGTCATGCTTTGCACTAAGTATCTCCTGTCCACTATCGATAGGTATTCCGCTGATAATAAGGTTAAGACCTTCTGTTGTATTTCTTATAATAGATATTTCATCATTGTTACAGTCTACCAAGGTAGAAAGCTTTTCTTTGAGCAAGCCCCTCTGGCTAGTCCAACTATTCAATGCTTCGTATGGAGGCATTCTATTCATCTCAACAACTAAGTCCTGCAGACCATCTAGTGTCGAAGTAGACATTGTACCTGCACTCCCGCTATTAAGATTAAGATAGTTATCTAATCTGTTTGCGATTGGAAAATCCCGTTTCACATCTTTCCAATAATCTTTTGAAAATTCTGGATCATGGAAACTATTAATTTTATTTTGATGTTGGATTAAAAGTGTAGTGTAAAGACTAGCTGCACTTAATTTTTCAACAAAATCACGTCTTTTCATAGAGTGTGTGACCGATATTTTAATTTATTTAAAATTGTAATATCTTTATTTAAATTGCTTTATAATTAGTTATAAAGCTATTTTTTTTGAAATCCGAGTTATTTAATTGATTTGCATCTGTTTTACTTAAGTATAGCTCCAAGTGCTTCCATTTAATTTCTCATTTATTTAATTATCTAAATTTTTTTTAATGAACATTTTTGTAGCGAATCTAAATTTCAACACAGATGAGCATGGATTAAGAGATGCTTTCGAGAAGTTTGGCTCAGTTGACTCAGTGAAAATTATCACAGACAAATTTACTAGCAAATCAAAAGGCTATGGTTTTGTAGAAATGGCGAATGAAGAAGAGGGATTTAAGGCAATAGAAGTCATGAACAAAGCAGAACTCGAAGGCAATACCATTGTTGTAAAAAAAGCAAATCCCCGAAATGAAAATCGCGGCGGCGGCGGTGGAGGAAACTTTAACCGAGACAGAGATAATTATAATAGATATTAATATCTATTAATATTAAAACTATAGGCCAGCTTTTGCTGGCTTTTTTTTTGCATAATTTTAAATAATGAGAAAGGCCGTGATATTTGACATGGATGGTACGTTGGTAGATACGGAACCCATCTATCATCGATGTAATGTAGCACTATATAAGCATCTAGGTGTAGAGATAAATCGAGAGCTGTATGAGTCCTTTGTCGGTATCGATTCTAAGAAAAAGTGGGCTACCATTAAGGAAAGAGGGCAATTGTCACAGTCTGTAGAGGAACTAATGATGCTGTCTAAGCAATACAAATTGGAAGCATTAGAAGTAGCTACAATTAAAGTATTTGCTGGTGTAATAGAACTTATCGATGAGTTGCTTAACAATGATATAAAATTGGCCTTAGCCTCTTCTTCTAATTGGAAAACTATTGACCAGAATTTATCTAAAACTGGATTAGATAAGTACTTTGGTTTAAAAGTATCTGGAGAGGATATTGATAATGGGAAACCAGCTCCAGATATCTTTCTAGCTGCCGCTCAATTACTCAATTGTGTACCTGAGCAATGTATGGTTTTAGAAGATAGCAAAAATGGTGTACTAGGTTCGTTAGCAGCAAATATGATTACTGTCGGGCACAAAGATTCAAATAGTCGGCAAGATCTAAGCATGGCACATTTAGTGATAGACTCGTATTCAAATGATAATAGAGATCTAATATTAGACTTAATTGGATTAAGCAAATAGCAACTAATTATATAATCTAACGTTATGTAATTTAAATGCATCTATTTTGATTTATAGGCAGATATTACTATTCCTTTTTATCCTTCCTCAGTTTGCTTTTAACAGCACACTAAAGTCTATTCCTGATTTTTCAAATAAGTATATAATACAACTAGACTCTGAGAAGTCAAAGGGCTTTGAAAGCAACCTGGCAACTAGCCTTGGTATTTCACAAGAGGAGATTAATATCGAAGCTATTTTCCCTACATTATCAATTTATAGCATCACGTTTTCGACATCAATTACCACTTTAAAAGTAAGAGAAGCTATTAGTAAAAATGATAATATTAAATCTATCCAAAAAGACGTACAAACTACTTTAAGAAGTACCATTCCCAATGATATAGATTTTTCGGAGCAATGGAATCTTAATCTGATAGGAGCACCAGATGCATGGGATAAGACTAAAGGTGGCAAAACTAAAAACGGACATGAAATAGTAGTCGCAATTATCGATAATGGCTATGACACAGAGCATGAGGATCTTATAGATAATATATGGACCAATGATGCGGAGATTCCCAGTAATGGTATAGACGATGATGATAATGGGTATATTGATGACTATCGTGGTGTGAATACCAAAGAAGAAAATGGAACAATCCCGACAAGGACACATGGCACCGGAGTGGCAGGTATAATAGGAGCAAGAGGGAATAACAAATTAGGGATCAGCGGTATCAACTGGGATATCAAGTTGATGTTGATAACGGGTCAAGCTTTTGTATCTGATATTATTGAAAGTTATAATTATGCACTTACTCAGCGCAAGCTGTTTAATGACACAGAAGGGCGAGAAGGAGCATTGGTGGTAGCTACTAACTTCTCCTCTGGGATAGACGAAGCCTTTGCTGAAGACTATCCAGTATGGTGTAGCATCTACGATGCCTTAGGAGAAGAAGGCATATTAAACGTAGCGGCAGCACCAAATAAAAATGTGGATATAGACCTCGTAGGCGATATGCCAGCAACCTGCCCTAGCGAATTTTTAGTCATTGTAAATAATATTGATCGAAATGAAAACCTGGCATCAGACTCTGGTTTTGGAGAAATACACATAGATATTGCAGCTCCTGGTGATGAAGCATTTTCACTGTCTATCCGCAATACTTACAACGAGTTTAGTGGTACTTCTTCATCTACCCCCCATGTCGCAGGAGCTATCGCGCTCATGTATTCTGTTGAGAAGTCAAACCTAGGCAGACAACTCTTATCCGACCCAAAAGGTACTGCTACATCCATTAAAAACACATTATACTCAAGTGCAGCTAGAAGTATAGCGCTGTCTGGCACAAACTCTTCTGGAGGCAGACTAGATCTAAGTAAAGCTATAGAAGGCACCGAAACTCTGTACGAAGAAGATAACGTACATCAATTCAAAATCATACCAAATCTAGTTGAGACCAACTCTGTCTTGGCGATACAGTATTTAGCTAATGAGTTAGAGGACCATGCAATCGATGTCTTTGATATGATGGGACGATGGATAGACCATCGTGAATTCACGCCGTCTAACTTGGACCTTATAGAAATTAAAATACCAATTAACCAAGCCTATCAATCTGGTCAATATATCATACAGATATCTAATACAAAAGGAAAGTCTTCAGAGAAGTTTACGGTTTACTAATACTCTTTAAGAATCTATATTTTACGCCAAATCGCAGCCTGTCCATACTAAGTGGGTTTGCAGATTCTTTGTAAAGCTCACCGAATACCTTCTGGTAACCTATATCTATTGCTAATTTCCTATTGAGCTTTAGTTGCACACTCAAGCCAGCATAAGGAAACCACTTTTGGTCAAGTTCATAAGCGAATTTGGTTACCCCACCTTTTTCATTTTCAACCATAATTTCTTGTTCTTCCATATCTGGCCCTACTGGAATCTCTTGAGGATCTTGAGTATCTAAATCAGAAGTTGAACCTGATCCATCACTATCAAAAATTGATGAAAACAAATAGCTAGAACCAGCATCTGCTCTTAACTTAAAAAATTGTGAGATATTCCATCCGACATGAACTCCTAAATCAAGATGACTCACATTAGACAAGCTACTATTAAGAACATTAGCGGCTTCTGCACCAGAAAACATTTCTCTTCCACTTGTAGAGATTGCCGTCTGCTGGCTAATACTGTCACCATATCTAAAACTACCCACACAAAATGACGCTCCTAGATCTAATTCATTTTTAAAACTATATCCTAAGTCTATTTGTGCATCCATTCCGTATAATCTTCCTGTAGGACCCCAGTTGAAATGTCCGCCCACTATACCATACCAATAACCAGGTTTTTCAATTTTAGATGCTACAACAGTTATTCCTCTTTCAAAACCTACTAATTTAAAATCAGAATTAGGTACCAGCTTCGGCAAATCAAGTAATAACCTTTCTAGCAAGGGACCTTCTATAGTCTGTTTTATGGCAGTATCTACTAGGTTAGTTTGAGGAATTTCTGTATCCTTTTCAACTCCACCATTCTCAATATTAATTGATGATGTTGATCTTCTGCTAACTCCTTTATATTCTTTAATACTAGATTGTTCCTGCTTGCTAACGACTCCACCTATTGATTTTTCAGCATTTAACTTATCATCACTTTTGGATTTAATCGAGGGGTATTTTTCATTGCTTATTGCTACTTCATTTCTAGATATAGATTGATTTTCATTTTCCTGATTTGTAGTTATTTGTGTATCAGATGCCCTAGAATCAGTAAACTCATCACCCACTACTGTATTAACTGAGCTCTTATTATTTGATACACTATTATTAATTTCCTTTTTCTCCTCAATATAGATCTCGGTATTGTGAGTGATTAGTTGCGAGTCTACATTCTTAGTTATTTCCGAATCTTTGTTTTTTATTGATATTGACTGCTGACTACTAACCGTATCATATGCAGTTAATTGCGGCTGTTTAGACTTAGTGCTATGTTGTATTACTAAATAAGCCGCCAAGAGCAGCATTCCACCAAAAAACCACCAGATTAAAAATCTACGTTTCTTTTTCTGGGGCATCTCCTTATCCAGAATAAGCTCCATAGCCTCCCAGCCTTTATCTGTCATTATGTTATTGCTCTTATCCTGCATCAGTATAGTTTTTACCGTAATTATTGGCAATAGATTTTTGTAATACTTTTCTAGCTTCGCTCAGGTACCATTTGCTTGTACCTTCACTTATATTCATTTGCTCACTGATCTCTCTGTGTAGATAACCTTCGATAGCGTACAGTTGGAATACTTTCATATGCTTCTCAGGAAGTTTATTAACTAACTTTATCAAGTCCTCATAGTATAGATTATTATTTGCAGATACTGGACGCTCTCTATTCACATCATCAAACACTAAAAACTTTAAGTCCTTAGTATTGCTTCTAAAATAATCGCTAAGGCTATGATATATTAATCTTCTTATCCATCCTTCAAAAGAACCTTTATGTTCATACAAGTGGACTTTTTTAAAAACTCTTAAAAATCCATTATTCATAATACTCATGACCTGATCCCCATCTTGAGTATACCTTCTTATCATGCGTTCCATCACTGGAAAAAAATGTCTATACAGTTTTTCCTGTGACTTCCTATTATTAGCTATACAACCCTGTATGACTTTACGCCATTCATCATCCTGTTTGTTATTATGTTGTTGTATCTCTATTTGCATATATGAGATATGATATACTTCTCACATTTTTACTTAAATAAACTCAAGCTATATTAAGACACCAAATCTCAGAGTTACTCTTTTATACAGTAATCTTTGCTCATTGCGAGCTCTACCATCCCAGACATCTCTATAGGTAAACACTGCCTTCTGAAATCTATACCCTAAATCAATAGTATACTTAACGTCCTTTTTACCAAATCTGATCCCAATATTAGGATGCACCATCAAACCACCTTTAGCTTGTATGATATTAAAATCTTCATTATTGAATGCTAAACTATAGCCAGCTGCTAAGCCATATGATAAGGTAGTATGCTTTGGTGATAAGTAGCCTGATACTTCAGTAAAAAAAGGTACTACTCGTTCTCCCGAATCGAATGCATATGAATCATAACCTACTCCAATCCCTACTCCAAAATATCTGTTATATCTCGTTCCTAGAAGAGCTGAAAAACCACCGCCGTGGCTTTCATTAGCTCGCGATCCAAAATTTCCTTTAATAAAGTGCCCCTTGACAGAATAGTAAATTCCTGACTCTTTAAAATTATAGGGTGTCCCATACTTTAATCCTAAGTTCTTTTCGTACAACTCTCTTTGCAGTACCTTATCTATAGTATCACCTTTGAAAGTAAACTCATTTCCGGCATCTGTAATTATGGTAATCAGGTCGCCTATCTTCCACTCCTTGACTACTCCAGAGAACATAGTACCCGATTTGAGATAGACTACAACTTCTTCTTTGTTAGTGGATAGATCGCTCCATGATTGTGTGCCCTTCTTTTGTGCATTCACCTGATTAAAAGTGAATAGCACAAAAGTGATCGATAATATTTTTATTACTGTATTCATTTGTTATAGGGTTGAGGTATTATCGAGGCACTGAGATCAAGCTCAGCTCTTTAAGATTTTCTTTATCTGATGTATCAAACTGATATAATCCTTGATCACCTATGACTATGATATGATCAGTGCTTAGAGCTATTACATCGTAGGCTACTATTCCTTTGACATGATCTAACAAGTTATCATCTACTCGATTAGGGTTAGATGCGTCAAAGACTTTGAGTCCGTCTTCACCCTCGCAGATGTAAAGATGATCACCTACTATGGATAACCCGTGCGGATTAGCCATTGGGTACGACTCCACTAGTTTTGGAGATTTAAGATCTTGTATATCTATGACATCTAGCTGGTTAGTAAACGACTCGCAAACGGTACCACCTCTTAGGGTAACATAAGCGTGGTCGTCATCAGCGACCACAGGATCACAAGCTCTCGCATGAGAAAATCCAGATAGATAATATGGCCTTTCAGGGTTTTCATTATTGAAAATCTGCATACCGTCATTACCTCCTATGAATAGTAGATCTTTATAAGGCCAAATCGTCTCTATCCCCCATCCAAGTCCCACATTAGATTGCTGTACGGGCTTCTGTGGATTCTCTAAGTCAAAAATATACATGCTTGCTTCATCTACTGCGTAAAGGTGATTTTTTGTAATCGTAAACCTTGCAGTCGAACCACCAGTTCCGACTATCCCTCCTTTATTAGCTATTCCTCCTCGACCACTATTAGCCGTCGCATCTAAACTGGTAAATGCGATATCTTCTATAAAAAACCTATCTCGTCCCCAATTAGGATCTTGACAGTCTATTTCTATGGTATTCTCTGTCTCTTCATAATAAACTAGATACCCTCGGTCATCCCAAAACTGATACTGATTATATACTGACTCCAGTCTACATAATAGGTTAGGATTAGTGAGGTCTGATATATCTATAGCCAAGAGATCTATATAGCTGTCAGCATAAAGCACTCCATCCCTAATAGCCATATCAAGATTTCCTGGGATATTAATAAAACCAATGTTTTGAGGAGAGGTAGGTTCTGAATTATCAATTATATGTAAACCTTCTCGACTTTCATTCAAAAAAATATACTTTCCGTAACTATAAATCTTCCCAGGATTTTCTATCTCTCGTGCTGCACTCGAAGTGATATCTACTCTAATCTCAGCTTCATCTACATAGACGGGTCTAGATTCTATAAATGTCCTAGTAGCATTACAATCATCCTCCAAACATGATTGAAACAAAAAGCATGAAGATGCTAGCATCAAAATGCTCCATTTAGTTAGTAGTTTAAGTGTCATTATTATAAAATTTTATTTTAATTAATCTATTTATACCTATAGACCCTTAACTTAGAAGCTATGGTTGGTAAAATTTTAATTTTTTTTGAATGGAAATAATAGACCTCACTAAACCTATAAAATATAACGAGGGTGATCCTTGGTTTATGAAGGTCAAAATCAAACACAAGGCTCATAAAAGCGCTAAGTTACTTATACGGTATCTTGGATTACCTGCTAAACTATTTCCCAAAGGATTTATAGGATGGGCTGATGACGTTATTCAAAAACTTGGTGTCCACTCTACCACCCATTTAGACGCTCCTTGGCACTATGGCCCCACGTGCGAAGGTAAACCCGCTAAGACGATAGACCAGATTCCTCTAGAGTGGTGCTTTGGCGATGGTATTGTGATTGATATGAGCCACAAAGAAGACTTTGACCCTATAACTAAAGAAGATATAATTGATTTCTTAACTAGAGAGCGCATAATACTCAAGACAGGACTGATCGTACTGATAAAAACTGGTCGAGATAAATTGATGGGCACCAAAGAGTTTTTTACAAACGGGACAGGTATGAGCCGAAAAGCTACCGAGTACTTAATCGATCAAGGGATCAAAGTAATGGGTATAGATGCATGGGGATGGGACTTACCTCTCCCTTATCTTATCAAAAAAGCCAAAGCAACCAATGATAAGGAATTATTTTGGGAGGCTCATCTAATCGGTACTGAGAAGGAGTATTTACACATGGAACAACTCACTAATCTTGATGCTTTGCCTCTTACCGGATTTAAAGTGTCGTGTTTCCCTATGAAAATAGTAGGTGGATCCGCAGCACCCGCAAGAGTTGTAGCTATCATCGATCCTTAAAAGTACTTGTCTACTATCTCATTAATTATAGGTACTGACAAAGGCTTGATTCTATATTCTTTTATGAGCTTATATTCTTTACTTTTTTCCATATCTCTAGGATTCTCAGATGTACTTAGCATGATCACTTTAGAGTTATTAGATACTTCTCCCACTATCTCTGAGTACTCATCTATAAACTCCCATCCGTTTTTAGCTGGCAGGTTGATATCTAAGAATATTATATCAGGTATTTGACTATCAGCTAAGCCTTCTTTTAGAAGCTCCAGTGCTTCATCCGCGCTCTTGGCCACAATGACATTCTCTACTCTACCAGATTCTTCCAAAAACAACTGATGTAAGTAGTTAGTTGCATAATCATCATCTACTAACATTACATTTTTTAATACTTCCATTATTCTTTGATTGTGAATTTAAAATTACATCCATTACCTAGTTCTGATTCTACCCAGATAGTGCCATTATGAAGGGTAACTATTTTCTTGCAATGTGCTAATCCGATACCAGTACCTTCGTACTCATCTTTATTATGTAGCCTTTGAAATATTTCAAAGATTCTTTCTTTATGCTTTTCTCCTATTCCGATTCCATTATCTTTTATACTAAACTCAAATCCATCTTCTATCTCTTTAGCAGTTATTAAAACTTCTGGTAACACACCTTCTTTCTGAAACTTCATAGCATTAGATAATAGATTTTGAAATAACGATCTCAATTCTACTTTATAACCCAAAAGATAAGGAAGGTTTTCACACTTAATCTGAGCTTTGTTTGACTTTATTCTTTCCGTCATATCAAGAGTTATATCCTCAATCAATGCATTCATATCGATCATAGATCTCTGCACTTCCTTGCCTATTCTGGAGAAAACTAACAAATCCTGTACTAATGACTTCATTCTTGTAGATGAGCTACTTATAATATCTAACATTTTAAGTGCATCTAGATCTGTATCTTTTTCAAATTTTGTTTTTAGGATCTCGCTGAATCCTTTTATAGTATTTATGGGTTCTTGTAAATCATGGGAGGCTATGTATGCAAATTGCTCAAGCTCTTTGTTAGATGATACTAACCTAGAGTTAGACAATTCCAAGAGTCTCATTTTTTCCTCTACTTCACCTGATTTTTTTTGGATTAACGAAGCAAGTATATTTTGTTTTTGAGAGTAATATGAAAAATATAATGGTATTAAAAATAAGAGCCCTATCGCTGTTAGAATTAAAATCTTAAAAATCCATGAGTGAATAAATCTTGGATTTATCTTAATTTCTATTGACTTCATTTTCAAATTATCAATCGCCTCTATACTAGGTTTACAATAAAACCTATATGTCCCTGGCATAAGATTGCTATAATATACCTCCGTTGAGGTAGTATGAACCCAATTATCATCGGCGCCTTCTAGCTTATAGGCATAGACAAAATTCTTTACTGAGTTCTCAGTTGAGACAAAGTTTATCTTGATATTATTTTGATATCCCTTTAGACTGTACTTTTCTAATAAAGGTTGCGTAACACTATTAACTTCAAAATTTGTAATAATTACATTTTTTGCTAGACTAGTAGCCTTCATAGAAAGCCTATTATTAGAAGAAAGCTCTCCTAGTTGACCATAGATTGGCATAGATATGAGCAAAGCCCACATACTAAGTATGTTGATTATGTTTTGAAAGTTGAACACCCCTGTTTTAATTTCAATCATTCATAATTCAATAAAATAGCAATCAAACAAATAATTTCTAGGAAATATTAGCTAATTTATTAATATGACTATTATAGAGACACAGTTAATGCTTGCTTCCCATTATAAATAGCAATTTATTTTACATTTTATTTCTTGATGATATATAGTTTAAAGCCTTAATTATGTACGATTAATGCTTTTATTATCTAAAGATATACATTACCTTTGCACGCTAATTAGAGGATTATCCATGATAGTTGGTTGATTCTATAATTAATTATGGATATAAAAGTCTTGGCTCCGTAGCATAACTGGATACCTGCCTGCCGGCAGGCAGGGTGTACCTAAAAGTAGGAAAACCTTAATTTTGTAGATGGTTTACGTTTATGTTCTTTACAATCTCGAACACAATCGACGATATATTGGACAAACAACAAATCTGAAACAAAGATTAAAACAACATAACGCAGGGAAAACGAAGAGTACAAAGCCTTATAGACCATGGATAATGGTATACTCTGAGGATTTTGAAACTTTATCGGAAGCTCTAGCACGAGAAAAATATTTAAAGTCTGGCTCTGGTAGAGAATACTTAAATAAAGTCTTGGCTCCGTAGCATAACTGGATAGTGTACCTGACTACGGATCAGGAGGTTGCAGGTTCGAATCCTGCCGGAGTCACATAAAAAAATAAACGATGTCAAAAGTTTGTCAACTTACTGGTAAAAGAACAATTTCAGGAAACAATGTTTCTCACTCAAATGCGAGAACAAGAAGAAAATTCGAACCAAATCTTCAAAAAAAGAGGTTTTTTATTCCTGAATTAGATAAGTGGGTAACACTTAAGGTAGCAGCCAGTACGCTTAAATCAATAAACAAAGTAGGAATCTATGAGTATCTCAAGAAATGTGAGAGAAAAGGGTTTAAAACTGGAATCAAACTTTAATATCTCAAAGCAAATAAGAAATGGCAAAGAAATCAAAAGGTAATAGACAGCAGATTATACTAGAGTGCACAGAGCATAAAGCAAGTGGACAACCTGGTACATCTAGATACATTACACAGAAAAATAGAAAAAACACTCCAGATAGAGTAGAATTAAAAAAATACAACCCTATCTTGAAGAAATATACTGTTCATAAAGAAATCAAATAACAATGGCTAAAGTATCTAAAAACTCCAGAGTAGGACAAAGAGCTGCTAATGCAGGATCAGGAAGGGATTTCGTCAAAGTAGTAAAGAGCGTAAAAAACCCTGAAACAGGTAAATACACTTACAAAGAGATAATGATTCACAAAGATAAAGTGAAGGAATTTTTCGCTAGTAAGTAAAAGATATAACTACAGAGATTTTTAAACTTAGAGGCTTTTCTTTTACGAGAAAAGCCTTTTTGTTTGGAGGTGATTTAAACGCAATTGGAAATGATATGTAATTGCATAGAAATAATCTCGATATAGGATTTCATTTGCGTAACCTTAAGCTATGGTTATTACATATAAATAGGAGCTGTTCTCATAATACATTGTATAAGAATTAACACCGTATTCTAGCTATTTATCCGATTAACCAGATTTAATCATAAAACATTCCGATGAGTTTCTTCAAAAAGTTTTTCACCAAAGACAAAGAGAAAGACCTAGACAAAGGACTTGAAAAAACAAAGAGTAGCTTCTTTGGTCAAATAACTAAAGCTGTTGCTGGCAAGAGTAAGGTCGACGAATCATTTCTTGATGAACTCGAGCAAATCCTCATACAATCTGATGTTGGGCTAGATACTACCATCAAAATCATAGAACGATTAGAAGTAAAAGTAGCCAAGGATAAGTACCTCAATACCAAAGAGTTAAACTCTATCCTTAAGAATATAATCATCGAGATTCTCGGCGAAAATAATACCGAAGATGTAGAAGACTTCACCGTCCCTAATGATACTAAACCTTATGTAATATTAGTCGTAGGCGTCAATGGTGTAGGTAAGACTACAACTATAGGTAAGATCGCTCACCAATATGAGCAAAGAGGAAAGCAAGTAGTACTAGGAGCTGGTGATACTTTTAGAGCTGCCGCAGTAGATCAACTAGGTATATGGGCAAAAAGGTCTAATGCAAATATTTTTGATAAGGGTATGAATACTGATCCGGCAGCAGTAGCATATGAGACAGTAAGCTATGCTTTAAAGGAAAATATGGATATAGCAATCATAGATACTGCAGGACGATTACACACAAAGACTCACCTTATGAAGGAGTTGTCAAAAATTAAAAACTCTATAGAAAAAAATATATCTGGTGCTCCACATGAAGTCCTTTTAGTATTAGATGCTACTACTGGCCAGAATGCGATCGAGCAGGCCAAAGCGTTTACGGCGGCTACAAATGTGACCGCTCTTGCACTTACGAAGTTAGACGGAACTGCAAAAGGCGGAGTTGCAATTGGTATTTCTGATCAGTTTAAAATTCCTATTAAGTATATCGGAGTCGGTGAAGGCATGGATCACCTTCAAGTATTTAATAAGAAAGCATTTGTTGAATCATTGTTTAAATAGCCGTAACATCTAGCTCTTAAAGTCGTCTTAAAATAAGATCCTATACTTGATTAAAATCTATTAGGTTTATATCTCTGTAACTGAATGAAAAATTTACTTCTCACAATTGCTTGCTTAATCTTTTCATCATTATCGCTTATTGCGCAAAATAATAGTGTCACCCTACTCCAGTTTGAAGCTAGGGCCTTAGATCTAGGTGATGTTAATCATGGAGACGTAATCAAGTCTAGTTTTCACTTTACCAATGTAAGTCAAGATACTGTTATGATAGATCTTGTAAGTTCTTGCGAGTGCACAGACACAGACTGGCCGCGTAAGCCCATCCTCCCTGGCGAAAAAGGAGAAATCAAGATCATCTTTAACTCTGCGATGAAAGAAGAGTCTGAAATTGTGGATGTAGACATTTATCTACTTAATGAAGACCCCGCAACTGGCAATACAATGGCTGAATACCTTACTTACAAATATACTCTGATCAAGTAAAAGAGCTAATTTATCGAGCTTCCGCCAATTAGAAAATAACTCTCACCCTACTCTTTTTGGCTAAAGAAACGTAATAAGTAGCCCTCCATTAACATCTAGGGCTTTCTTAAATTTTAACCACCTGATAGGTCTATCTCCCTTAAGTCACATACTTAATCCCCTATTTTCTTCCCCACGACCGATATATGTTAAAATATTATATATGAATTGATATTTTATACTTTCACCATGTAAATAAACGAAGCAAATTCAATCACCCTTAATTTTAGCACTAATGAGTAAATCTTTACGCACATACTCTCTTGTTTTCAGCATGCTTATCCTGCTTTTAGGAACAGTAAAAGGTCTTCAGCTTTAATTTCTGGATTGATTTCTACTATAGATAATACCCCATTGTCTGATGTACTCTTGACTCTAAAGAGTAATGATTTCCAACAAGATTTTACGACTTCGGCAAACGGCACTTTCGACTTTGGTGAAGTACCAATGTCAACGAGCTATAGCTTAAGTGCAACAAAGAAGTCAGACTATCTTGAGGGAGTAAGTACATTAGATTTAGTTAGTATACAAAAGCATATTCTAGGTACAGAACCTCTTGAAGATGCATTCAGATATATTGCTGCTGATATCAATAAAGATGAAAGAATCAGTGCTGTAGATTTAATACAGTTAAGGAAACTCATATTAGGATACACTGATGAGTTTCCGAGTAATAATAGCTACAGATTCTATGATCAAAATGAAGTACTAGAAATGGAAAATCCTTGGACCGTTCAAGAGGAATTGCAAATATCGGATATTGATGATTTTGGATCAGCTTATAATTTTGCTGGTATTAAAATTGGTGATGTTAATGTCACTCAGGTTGAGAAGAGATCAAGAGATAACTCAGTAATAAACTATAAGATTAGAGACTCAGAAAATAAAGAAGAAAATATCATAGACTTTTACTTTGCAGAGGATGAAGAATTCAAGGCAATACAGTTGAACTTGTTTATCAGAAACTTAAGTCTCGAAGGATTTAGATCTGGACAGTTAGAACTAAGTAGCGACAATTACAACATCATTGACGGTCAAGAGCTTAGGATCAGTGAAAATTTTGAGCAAGTAGAATCTTTTAAGTCTGATAAGCCTTTATTTTCACTTGTGACAGATGATAATAATAAGCTTGACCAACTTACACTGATACAAGACATAGCTATCAAAAGTGAACTATACGTCTCAACAAGGGATGTTATATCAATAGATTTAAAGGCGATAGATGTACTTCCCATATCTCCAAATTCATTGGCTCTTTATCCAAACCCATTTAGTGATGAGCTAATTGTAAGTTTTGATTTGCTAGATGAACAAGAAGTTACTATAGAAATATTTGATGTAAACGGTAGAAAGTTATACAGCTACGCTAACAAACTTACTGCTGGTAAAAATACCGTAGAGCTAAATGATATCCCATTTACTAACTCATCTTCTTTATTGATTTCACGAGTTACAATTGGAAGTAAAGTTTACACCAATAAGATTATGCAAAGTCAACATTAAATACTTCTAAACGTGATTGGATTAACACTTTTATAGTGTTAATAGTCTTACAAAGAAATTTGAATTTAAAAAGAGGTTATCTCACATCGAGATAGCCTCTTTTTTATAGAAAGTGTGTCACTCAGTAAAATTTTCCTTTGGGGACGGTCAAAAAAATGGTTAGCAGCTAATTCTTAGGTGGCTTAAGAGATTAGAGTTTTTGCTTGCAAGTAGAATTTATTAAGCAAAGAGGTATCCACAAATTGTGAATCGTATGGGAAAAATTATTAAGAATCAGTGCAGTCTGCTACTAATGAAACACTCTACTATTCGACTTAAAACCGTTGTAGTTTCTCAGGATAGTAAGTTAAGTGACGTATGTATACAGGTAGATTTTGAGATTTCAGCTCATAATAAGAATGCCTATGAATTGAGAATCATGGATAAGTAAATCAATTATAGCAATACTCTAAATCAATACTATTAGATCAATCACTCAACTTAAGCACCTCTAGGAATGCTTTCTGAGGGACCTGCACTGAGCCGATCTGTCTCATCTTCTTCTTACCCTTCTTTTGCTTCTCTAATAACTTCCTTTTACGAGTGATATCACCACCATAACATTTAGCCGTAACATCTTTACGGAGAGCTGAGATAGTCTCTCTAGCTACTATCTTAGCACCTATAGCCGCTTGTATAGCAATCACAAACTGTTGTCTTGGTAGTAACTCTTTGAGCTTCTTACAGATTTTCCTTCCGAAGACGTCAGCTTTAGCTCTGTGAACTAGAGAAGATAATGCATCTACAGAATCACCATTAAGCTTGATATCTAGTTTGACAAGATCCGACTGCCTATAGTCGATCGGCGTATAATCAAATGATGCATAACCTTTTGAGATAGACTTAAGCCTATCATAGAAATCAAAAACAATCTCCGCTAGTGGTAACTCGAAGGTTAACTCGACTCGCTCAGTTGTCAGATAAGTTTGATTTTTTAGTATTCCTCTTTTATCTAAACATAATGTCATTATAGACCCTGTAAAATCAGGCTTAGTTATAATCTGTGCTTTGATATATGGTTCTTTGACATGATTGAGCATATTATGATCAGGCAAGTCTGACGGAGTATTGATTACCATTTCGACGCCTTTATTCGTAGTAGCCTCATAAGAAACGTTAGGCACCGTAGTGATAACCTCTTGGTCAAACTCTCTAGACAGTCTCTCCTGAATAATCTCCAAGTGCAACATACCCAAGAACCCACATCTGAATCCAAAACCCAAAGCCATAGATGTCTCAGGCTCGTAGACCAAAGATGCATCATTGAGTTGTAGTTTTTCTAGACTATCTCTTAGGTCTTCAAAGTGTTCGTTTTCTATAGGGTAGATTCCAGCAAATACCATAGGTTTAACTAACTCAAAACCATCTATTGCCGTAGCGCAAGGATTCTCAGTCTGTGTAATGGTATCCCCTACTTTTATCTCTTTAGATTCTTTTATACCTGTAATGACATAGCCTACATTTCCAGCTTTCATTACTGTCTTGGGAACTTGTTTAATTTGTAGTATCCCTATCTCATCTGCACTATAAACTGCTCCAGTATTCACAAACGTGATAGAGTCACCTTTGTTTAGTACTCCATTAAGAATTCTAAAGTAGGCAATAACCCCTCGATAAGAATTAAAAACAGAATCAAAAATTAGTGCTTGTAACGGAGCACCTTCGTCACCCTCGGGTGCTGGTATTCGCTCTACTGCTGCTTCTAAGATATCTTCTATGCCTATACCTGTCTTACCACTAGCAAGGATAATATCTTCTTTGGCGCATCCGATGAGGTCTATGATCTGGTCAGATACTTCATCTATCATGGCACTCTCCATATCCACCTTATTAAGTACAGGTATGATTTCTAGATCATGCTCTATCGCTAGATATAGATTAGATATGGTCTGTGCCTGTATCCCTTGAGAAGCATCGACAAGAAGTAATGCACCTTCGCATGCTGCTATAGATCGAGACACCTCATATGAAAAGTCTACATGCCCTGGAGTATCTATAAGATTAAAAGTGTATTTCTCACCATCTTTTGCATTGTAATACAATTGGATAGCATGACTCTTTATCGTAATACCTCGCTCTCGCTCTAGATCCATATCGTCGAGCGCCTGATTCTGCATATCTCTTGTAGATATAGTCTTAGTATGCTCTAATAGTCTATCAGATAGTGTACTTTTTCCATGATCAATATGGGCTATCACACAGAAATTCCTGATGTTTTTCATATAAGACAAATATACGGTCATTTGAACTTAGGGTACGCAATAGTATTAGTCATAATTATATTATTTTAACCATTCAATCTAAGCGATTTATGATCAATTTGATAAGCGATACAGTTACCGTTCCTTCTCAAGCGATGAGAGAAGCTATGATGTCTGCACCTGTAGGCGATGATGTTTTTAGAGAAGATCCTACTATCAACAAACTAGAAGAAAAAGCAGCTGCCATGTTTGGCAAAGAAGCAGCGATCTACTGCCCATCAGGTACCATGACTAACCAAATCGCCATCAAGATGCATACTAATCCTTTAGATGAGCTAATCTGTGACAAAAGCTCACATGTTTATCAATATGAGTCAGGTGGATACAGCTTTAACTCGGGCGTAGCGATTAATCTGATAGAGGGTGAAAATGGGAAGATCACAGCCAACCAAATTGAAGCCGCTATAAAACCAGAATATGACTGGCTTCCTAAATCCAAATTAGTCGTTATAGAAAACTCCTGCAATAAGGGCGGCGGCAGTTTTTACACCTTAGATGAGATTAAACCAATAAAGAAATTGACTCAAGAAAAGGGTTTAAAGCTTCATCTAGATGGTGCAAGACTATTTAATGTACTAGTAGAAACCAATGAAACCACACTGGCGGTAGGAGTACACTTTGATAGTATCTCTATTTGTATTTCTAAAGGTCTCGGAGCACCAGTAGGATCCTTACTAATCGGAGATGAGGCCGATCTAAAGCAAGCGAGAAGATTTAGAAAAGTAATGGGCGGAGGTATGCGTCAGGCTGGTATTTTAGCTCAAGCTTGTCTCTATGCCCTTGATAATAATATCGAAAGACTTAAGCTAGATAATGATAGAGCTAAAGCGATTGGAACAATCTTAGAGGAGCTAGATTATGTAAAAGCCATCAGGCCTATCAAAACCAATATTCTGATCTTTGATCTTACTGAGGATACAACTGGAGAAAACTATTTAGATTACTTAAAATCGAAAGGAGTGAATGCTGCATTATTTGGACCTAATACCGTAAGGTTTGTAACGCACTTAGATTTTACAGAGGAGATGATGACGCGTCTAGTAGAAATTATAAAATCCTATGAAATCTCTTAACTTTCTTTCTTACGCTTATTAATCTCGTCCCTTATCTTCGCTGCTTTCTCATAGTCTTCGTCAGCAAGAACATCCTGTAGCAGCTTATTTAATGCAGATATTGACATACTAGAGTAACCATCTTTGCCTGGAGAAGCTTTTCTAGTTTTTACTTTTTCTTTACCACCGTCTTCATCTTCGAGGATTACACCAGCATCTTTCAGTATAAAGTCAAAAGTAAATATAGGGCACCCAAACCTAACTGCCATGGCAATCGCATCAGATGTCCTAGAATCTATTTCGAATATCTCACCATCTTTGCTACATACTAGCTTAGCATAAAAAATCCCATCAATCAGATTATTAATGACGATCTCCTTGAGCTTGATATCAAAAGAGTCTAGAGTGTTTTTAAACAAGTCGTGTGTCAGTGGTCTATTTGGCTTCATCTTCTCCATCGCGACAGCAATAGCCTGCGCTTCAAATCCACCAATAACAATAGGTAATCGTCGGTTTCCTTCCAGCTCGCCAAGTACAATAGCATAATTATGTGATTGGGTCACACTGTGCGATAAGGCAACAATATCTAGCTCGATCTTATTCATTCTCTATTAGAAATATAATTTAAAGACATCTTTAAATTACAAATATTTTAATGTGAATTATAAAGATACTAATTGCTTTGTTTATATCGCTTTAAAGCTTCTGTAAGTGCTGGAACTACGTCAAAAAGGTCTGCACAAATGCCATAATCCGCTGCTTTGAAAAATGGTGCTTCTGGATCCTTGTTGATCACCACTATAGTCTTAGAGTTATTGACTCCCGCTAAATGCTGGATAGCCCCAGAAATCCCTGCTGCTATATATAGATTTGGCTTTATAGCTACTCCTGTTTGACCTACATGCTCATGATGTGGTCTCCATCCGGTATCAGCCACTGGTCTTGAGCAAGCAGTAGTCGCCCCTAATTCATTAGCCAATGCTTCGATTATACCCCAGTTTTCAGGGCCTTTCATTCCTCTACCTGCAGATACTACTAGTTCTGCTTCCGGTAGTGGTACTATCCCATCTACTGTCTTAGTCTCTATACTCGTTACCGTAGATGCTGGTATCTCTACCGTTGCTGATTCTACAGCCACTGGTGCTCCTACTTCTTGAGGAGGAATACTATTCCCAGACAAGGTAAGCACTCTATTAGTTGAGGCGATCTCATTTTCTACAATTGCTTTTCCTGCAAAAACACCTTTGGTTACTTTAAAACTACCATCATTAGTCGGAACTGCATTCACAGAAGAGACACTACCTGCATCCATCTTGACCGCTAGACCGCCTACCAGTGTCTTACCTGTGGAGCTATGCCCTAGTATTACCGTATCTGCCCCTATCTGAGAAGCAACTTGCGCAATGACACTATTATAGGTTTGTGAATTTACTTGATTGAGCTTAGCATCATTTATATGGATTACTTTGCTAGCACCATATGTACCCAATACTCCTGCATCGCCAGCTTCTCCCAAAACCAAGGCTATACACTCTGTCCCTAGTACTGTTGCAGTTAGGTGTCCATAATGAACCAACTCAAATGAAGACTTTTTAAACTCTCCTTTTTTACTTTCAGCTAAGACTAATACTGACATATATTTTCTTTTATTGAATTATCTAAATTGTTTAGTAAAGTGGTTCGTTTATATAACCTTTGCTTCTTCATGAAGCAATCTTACTAGCTCATCCATCTGATCAGCTTCTAGCATTTTTACACCACTCTTTTCTGCTGGTAGTGTAAATTTAGTAGCCTTGACTGCATCTGCAGATTCAGTTGCTGCCACTACATTGAGTGGCTTTCGTTTCGCCATCATGATACCTCTCATATTTGGTATTCTTTGCTCTGCCATTCCTTTTGATGCTGATGCTACAAATTGGCCTGTTACTTCTACTACTTCTACTCCTCCTTCTATATCACGAGCTATTTTTGCTTTCGTCCCATCATGATCTAATTGACTCGCAAAAGAGATAAAAGGCATTCCTAATAATTCTGCCACCATTCCTCCAACTTCCGCTCCACTATAATCGATAGTTTCTTTACCTGTCAAAATCATATCAAATGCTTGATCTTTAGCGTATGCTGCTATTTCTTTAGCTACGCTTAGTGCAGTATTTCCAGCCGAATCTACTCTCACTGCATCATCTGCACCTATGGCTAAAGCTTTTCTGATGATTACATCATTTTCTGCAGGCCCTACATTAATTACGGTTACAGTTCCTCCATTTGCTTCTTTTAGCTCTAAAGCCCTCACCAGTGCATACCACTCATCATAAGGATTCATAATAAATTGAACACCATCAGTGTTAAAGGCAGTATCTCCATCTTTGAATGATATCTTTGCGGTAGTATCTGGAGTTTTGCTTATACAAACAAGTAATTTCATGTTACTTTATTTTTAAAATTTGCTGCAAATATATATTAATTACAAGTGTATATGTTTAACAATTTAACTTTGAGTATAGTTTTCGTTCATTGTTGATTTAGAGCAATTACTGTGTATTATGACGGATAGGTTAAATCAATTGTTGGGTTATTTAGAAAATCAGAAGGATGATTCATTTATTCTCTTTGCTATAGCCAAGGAGTATGAGAGTATGAATGCTTTTGAAAAAGCAGAGGAAAGATATCTATATCTAAAGTCTGTGGATCCAAAATATGTAGGACTATATTACCATCTAGGCCAATTGCAAGAAGAATTAGAAAAGACAGATGATGCTCTATCAACTTACGTGGAAGGTATTGCTGTTGCAAAAGAACTTAAAGATCACCATGCACTAAGTGAGTTGCAAGGGGTGAAGGTAAATTTAGAAATGGGATTATAAGTCGTAATTACCTTCAAATACTTTTTGAGCAGGGCCGCATAACCAGATGTTGTCAAATGTCCGCTCTCCAGATCGATTTAGCTTCACATAAAGATCTCCACCAACTGCCTTTACAGAAATTTTCTGCTCTCCTAATTTACCACTTTTGAGGACAGACGATATCGCAGCCGCTGTTACCCCAGTGCCACATGACAAAGTCTCATCTTCTACTCCGCGCTCATAGGTTTTTATAGATATGCAATCCTCGTTTTCAGTAACAAGGTTCACGTTTATACCCTCTTTCCTATACTTCTCACTATACCTAATACTTCTACCAAACTCTACAATATCAATCTCTTTAATCGCTGAAAATTTTACATAATGTGGTGAGCCCGTATCTAGTACATAAACTGCATCATTGATTTCTATAGCATCAACATCTATCATTTCTAATTCGACTATTCCACTTTCTAAAATCTTTGCTTGATGATCACCATCTATGGCTTCAAATTTTATATTTGACCCAACGTGCCCTTGCTGATTTGCAAATTTTGCAATGCATCTTCCTCCATTACCACACATCGTACTTTGATTACCATCGCTATTGTAGTACACCATCTTAAAATCAGAGTGATCAGAAGGTGCAAGAATCATTAACCCATCTGCACCTATCCCAAATTTTCTATCACACAGCAAGGCTACTTGCTCATTACTAAGTTTGATCTCATTTGTCATACCATCTAGTATGACGAAGTCATTTCCAGTCCCTTGATATTTAAAAAAATGTAATTGCATTAAACTATCGACTTGATCTTATTGATAACAATATTACAAAGCTTATTGAAGTCAGGTGAGATATTGAGTATATAAATTACTGGGAAATATATTAGCCCGATTACTGCGGCATTTTTAACAATTTCTATCAGAGAAAAATTTATCACAGGTAGTATGTACATCAAACCTGCTATTAATACTCCGACAATCACAACTTTAAATAACTCGGGCGTAAAAGGATTCATCTTATAGCTTACTTGAATAAATAAAAGCTTGATCGAATTATAAATCAAATAGGCAATGCAACTTGCAATGGCCGCACCTGTAATTCCATATTTTTTGATAAGGTAGTAGTTTAGAACCACATTGATGACTCCAAGAATAAGTATGAAAATTAGATTGTACTTATACTTAGGCGAATAAACTATAATCTGATCATTTACTGAGGTGAATAAGTCAAACAACTTACCGATACCAAGAAATAAGAAAACATACTTACCTGCCATTAGCTTACTTGGATCAGATGAAATACTTGCAATACTATCAAAACTAAACCAGATCAATAACAAGATTGCTATACCTGGAATGACAAGGTTGAGAGCAGACTTTTTGTAAATCGTACTTATTTCTTCTTTATCTCCACCATTCCATGATTCCGAAATTATTGGTGCGGCAATTGATCTCACCGCTCTTGCTGGTATATCAATCACATTTGACAGAAACAACATCATCGCATATATCCCACCACTGGAAAAACTAAGTAACATAGGAATCATAACTGCATCTATTCTAAATGCTAGACCTACACCCAATTGATTAAATGAGGAGAATATTCCATAATCAAAAATCTCTTTTCTGTCATGATTTTGCAAAAAAGCCCAATTCGGTTTTCCAAGTTTGAAGACGCCTAAATATCTTAGATAAACAACTAATAGTAATCCAACCACAATAAAGAATGCAATCAAACTATAAGCGAAGTCCATTTTTGCCCAACCATAAAAACCAAAAGTCAAAACTGCAATAGGCATAAAAATTTTTATACCTAACTGAGAAATGATCTGGGGAACTACTATCCTCTTATTACTTGTAGAATATGCAATTAAGATGTCTCTAAAAATGATAGCCGCAGTAATAATTAAAATTACTAATAGATAAGTAGGTAACATCGATTTACTATCAACTCCGATATCTCTGAGCACTCCCAATAATGGCCCTCGAAATCCTAAAAAGACAATAAGGAATATTCCAAACAAAAAAATAAATCCCAACAAAAGCATACTGAGCATTCCTTGATTAGAATGGTCTGACGTTTGAAATTTTGGGAAGAACTTTATAATGGTACTCACTAACCCGATACTTGCGAAGGGTACAAAAAGAGCTGCGGTACCTACAAGAAACTGGGCAAATCCATATATATCAGGAAAGAGCGGATAAATGAACAAAGTACTTATGGCAGCGATCCCAACTCCTATAAAATTGACCAATGTAGTCTTTACACTTTGTCTAATAATAATACCCATGTGCTATTATGCCAATATATGTCTAGTAATAAAGCATTGTAACATAATATTATTATAGGAATGTGCATTTCAATAGAGATTGTTGGATATGAACAGATCATATATTAAGAAAAATCATAATATAAATAACAATTGGTATCTTTAACAGAAGAAATACAAAGTAGAATATTGAGTGATAAAATCCATATGGTTGACCTTCACAGTCAATATCTCAAAATAAAAAATGAGATCGATCAGGCTATTGCTCGGACTATTTCATCTTCTAGATTTATTGGTGGTACGAGTATAGATACTTTTTCGACCCATCTTGCTCAATTCCTAAAAACAGACCACGTAGTCACTTGTGGGAATGGGACAGACGCTTTACAAATTGCGTTGATGGCTCTCGATCTTAAGAAAGGTGATGAAGTTATTGTCCCTGCTTTTACCTATGTCGCATCGGCTGAGGTTATCGCCTTGCTAGGTTTGATACCTATAATGGTGGATGTTGAATTAGATACTTTTAATTTAAAATTGGCCGGCGTTGATAAATTAATCAGTAATAAAACAAAAGCCATAATTCCAGTGCATTTATATGGTCAATCGAGTGACATGAATGCAGTAATGAGCTTTGCCAAAAAGCACAATCTGTTTGTAATAGAAGATAATGCTCAATCGATTGGTGCATCTTATAACTTAAGCGACAACACTTATAAAACGGGTACTATAGGTGATATCGGTACTTACTCTTTTTTTCCTTCAAAAAATCTGGGAGCGTACGGAGATGGTGGAGCACTAAGTACCAACAACAAAGCATTGGCTAATCGCATAAAGATGATCGCATCTCATGGTCAATCTAAAAAGTATCATCATGAGATCGTGGGTGTTAACTCTAGACTTGACAGTATGCAAGCTGCTATACTTGATGTCAAACTAAAATACCTTGATAATTATATAGCCCAAAGAAAAAAGGTAGCAACGTATTATGATAGGGAGCTAAAACAGATAAGTGAAATTACAATTCCTACAAGAGCAGAGAATTGCGATCATGTATTTCATCAGTACACCATACAAGTCAGCAATGGTAAGCGAGATGCCTTAAAGCAATACTTATCAGAACATGGTATTCCCTCCATGATCTATTATCCTTTACCATTATACTCGCAAGTAGCTTACCAAAAATATGTCGCTAGTGATTTCAAATTAGCAAACTCAGAACAACTATGTCAATCAGTGTTATCACTACCAATGCATACAGAATTAAATCAGGATACACTTTCCTATATAATTGATAAGATTAAAACCTTCTTTAGTTAATGGAGAAATTAAATTATTACAAGCATGAGAGTGCTGTTGTGGATCAAGGTGCAACCATAGGTGCAGGGACCAAGGTGTGGCATTTTTGCCATGTAATGTCGGGAGCTCAGATTGGTAACAATTGTATACTAGGTCAAAACTGTTTTGTAGCTGATGGAGTAAGCTTAGGTAAGGGTGTCAAAGTACAAAACAACGTATCTATATATCAAGGGGTAATCTGTGAAGATGATGTTTTCCTAGGGCCTTCAATGGTTTTTACAAATGTGATTAATCCTCGCAGTGCTATTGAGAAGAAAGAAGAATTTAAAACTACAATAGTCAAAAAAGGAGCAACTATTGGAGCTAATGCTACTATCATATGTGGAGTAACTATCGGAGCATATGCCATGATAGGTGCCGGAGCTGTGATTACTAAAGATGTCCCAGATCATGCCCTCGTAGTGGGCAACCCTGCTAGACAAATCGGTTGGGTAGATGAACAAGGAAATACAAAAGAAGCAAATTGAAAGTACCATTCAACATACCACACATCACAGGACAAGAGTCGAAATATATTACAGATGTAATAGCTTCAAAAAAACTATCAGGAAACGGAAAGTACACTCAGCTCTGTCACAAATGGTTTAAAGAAAGGTTTGGATTGGAACATTGCCTATTAACTACTTCATGCACTGATGCCTTAGAGATGACTAGCTTATTAGCAGATATCCAGCCAGGCGATGAGGTAATTATTCCTACCTATACCTTTGTCTCAGCAGCAAATGCATTTGTCCTAAGAGGCGCAAAGATTGTGTTTGCAGATAGTCTTCCTGATCACCCTAACATTGATCATACCCTGATTGAGTCATTGATTACTACTCGCACTAAAGCGATTGTGGTAGTGCATTATGCAGGAGTAGCATGTGATATGGATGCCATCATGGAGACTGCTACTAAGCATGATTTAATTGTAATAGAAGATGCAGCACAATCTATAGGCGTAAAATATAAGGATAGGTTTCTGGGAACTATAGGCCATTTCGGTACATTTTCATTTCATGCTACAAAAAATATACAATGTGGTGAAGGTGGGTTACTGATCGTAAATGATGATGAATACATAAAGCGGTCCGAGATCATTTGGGAGAAAGGAACGAATAGAGCTGCCTTTATTCGCGGAGAAGTAGATAAGTATACTTGGGTCGATGTTGGGTCTTCCTTTTTACCATCAGAACTCAATGCTGCTTTTCTTTGGGCACAATTAGAAAATTTTGATCAGATACAGCACAGCAGATTGGCTGCCTGGCACTATTATCAAAAAGAATTAGCCGAAATAAAAAATATTAGCTTACCTAACATTCCAGATTACTCTACTAATAATGCTCATATATTCTATATCGTCTGTAAAGACCTAGATCATAGAATAAAACTAAGCGACCATTTAAAAGCAAAATCAATTCATGCCTATTTTCACTTTATATGTTTAGACAAGAGTGCTATGAATCCTAATAAAAAAGAATCTAAACACTTTCAAAATGCTACAATATTCGAAGACTGCTTGCTCCGCCTACCCATATACACCGACATTAGACAAGCAGAGCTAGATTATGTTGTAGAAAGTGTTTCTAGCTTTTAGCTATCAAGAGTAAACCTACCGAATACTTCCTCGCGCACGCCGAGCACGCATGTCGGCACCTATATCCCATGCTGCTGTTAATCCGATCCGCTGCTGCTGCCATCTCCGTGCATAGGTATTTGTAAATGTAGGTAGGGTAGCACCACCACGATAAACGGATAACTCAAAAAGATTTCTAACATTAAGCGATACCTGTAATCGATCACTAAGAAACTTACGACTAATACCCGCATTGATACCATAAAAAGGATCACGATAGGACTGCAGATATCGTTGACCTCCGTAATAATAAAAGTTAGTTTGCAATCTGATATTCTTGGGCAACTTACCTCTCAATCCTAGCTCGGCACTAAATGTATTGAAGGAATTACCAAAATCAACACCTTCATAAAATCCTCTCTGTTTAAATTCTGCAGCCCTTGCTTCACCTGTAAACTGCCAACCTCTAATTGGCTCATAAGTAAGTATTAAGCCAGCTTCTAATATGCGCTCTTGATCCAGATTAATCGGGAAATATGTTACTAAACCACTACTGTCTTGTAAGACTTGTGTATCGTAAAAACCATCTATGTAGTGAGCGGTAAGGTATGGTGATAAGGTAAGTTTGCTATCACTATAAAGCACCTTCACCTCGAATAAATCCCTATAACTCGGATCGAGGTCTGGATTCCCAAATCTAATTTCATTAGGATTTGCAATTCCGCCAAATGGATTTAATTGCCAAAAGCCTGGCCGCTGTATCCTTTTACTATATCCTATGCTCGCATTGACTTTATCAGAAAACTTATAGCTTATGGTAGCTGACGGAAAAACCCAATTATAAGATTTTTCAATATCTTGAATTTCGGCTTTTGTTTCTTCAACTCTCACATTGGTGTATTCACTTCGTAGTCCTAGTTGAACGCCCCATTTTTCTTTTTCGTAAGCATATTGGGCATATACCGCTGCTATACTTTCGTAATAGTCTACTTGATTCTGAAGACCTCTATATACCTCAAAAATATCTGCTAGCTTTTGTTCTGCAATATAATTGCTAGAAATAATACGCATCTCTCCTCGTAGACCTACTTCTAACTTCCCATGTTCTCCCACCTTTTGTTCATAGTCTCCTTGAAGTAGATAATCATTGCTAGACTCTACCGTCTGAGTCCTAAGTTGTAGCGCTTCTGTCATCGCAGGAAATCGTTCGTTTATGACGGTTAACTCCTGCTCATCATTGTTCCAAAAATCATTTTGAAATAAAACTAGCAACTTACTACCCTCCTTAGAAAAATCCTGTGCCCATGAAGCTTCGATCTGATGATAAGTTTCTGGTTCTAAATAATCATAGCTCTGGACCCAGTCGCGCTGTAAATTTCCTACACCATCACTATAAGTATAATCCACAGAAGAAAGATCGTCGTTAGTCTGATGATAGAGGGAGTACGATGCACTAAGAGTTGTTTTTTCCTTTGGCCGAAAATCTAAGCCAAAAAATAAATTCCCCGCTTTATCATTTCGGTCTTGCTCTAAATCCTCTAACAATATCTGTATTCCGCTGGGCAGTTGGCTAATGCGCTCTGCCTCACCTGTACTATAGTAATCAGAATATCGTATACCCCCATTCCCGAAATAAGTCAACTTATTCTGAGTTCTTGTAAAACTTCCGTTAAGTCTATAATCCTTTGGGGTACCAATAGTAGCACTTACTTGTCCGCCCCAGTTTTGAGTAATTTTACTTTTGAGAATTATATTGATTATCCCTGATGACCCAGAAGCTTCATATCGAGCTGAAGGATTCGTCATAATTTCTACTTTAGCAATATTAGATGCAGGGATTCCTTGAAGCGCATTATTATCTGCCAGAGCTGATGGTTTACCATTGATCAGTACTTTTACAGATGCGTTAGCTCGCAAACTTACGATACCCTCAGGAGATACGTTGACCATCGGTACATTGTCTAGCACTTCATTAGCAGTGCCACCTTGAGAAACGATATCTGCCCCTACATCAAAAATCTGCTTGTCTAGTTTTATGGTCATTCGGCTTCGCTCTGCAGTAACCGTTGCGCCTTCGAGCATAACCGCCGTGCTAGTCATTCCTATATTTCCAATATCAAAATTTGATTTTATCTCTAGTATGGTATCAATTCCGATGTATCCTATAAATTCGAATTGGAACTTGTAAATACCATTTGTCAAATTAATAATAAAATTACCAGTACTATCTGTACTAGCACCAGTTACCAGTTCTTGATTTTCATTATAAGCTGCAATAGTAGCATACTCTAAGGGCTGGTCTAAATCCGCATCAATGATACGACCAGAAAAACTCGATTGAGCAGACATAGATGTGGCTGCAAGGCAACCGGTAAATACCAGTACCCAAATGACATTAATAAATTTCATTTTCTGTTAGGTTATTTTTTTAGTTTGATAGTTTATCCAGTATCGTTAAGTCATTGGATAGTAAAGCCTGCTTGTAAGGTGTCCACGAATCATCACTCTTGTTGAATTGAGCTTCTCGTAAAAAATCATTGTTGATACCCATGACTTCGCTCCCTGATAAATATGACGCTTTGTTCTTATTTAGGATATACTCATTTCTTATTAATTTATAGTTTGGATTTGCTCCAGCATCAATAAGTACAGATAGTACTTCGATATTAGAAGACTCAACGGCTATAAGCAATGGAGTGGCACCTATGTATTCCCAAACTAATGGCCTCTCAGTAAAATTACCATCGGTGCTCGAATACTCCATAGGCAAATCCACCTTTGCATTATTCTTTAATAGTAACCGAGCCATATCATCAAGGTTTTCGAGTGCGGTATAATGTAAAGCTGTTAAACCAGAAGCTGTCTTTTGATTAACATCAGCTCCTCTTTTAATAAGTAATCTCGCAATGTTAATTCGGTTCTTCCTTGCAGCGATCATTAAAGGTGTTTGACCCATGGCATCAGCTGTGTTCGCAGAGATACCATCATCTAACAATTGACCCACTTGATTAATAGCTCCCTTTTCTACAGCAGCAAACAGTGGCGATTCACTATCCTCTAGACCAAACTGCCTCAGATGATATCCTGTATCTGTACGATGGAAAGTCTCACTTTGTTCATTACCTATATCCTTATCCGATTGGATATTTTGATGCGAATTAATATGTGTATTGATATGAACATCTGTATGGGTATCGATATGCATTTCATCATAAGAATTTTCTTCAAACATATTTTTAACATCTTCTAGGGACCTACGCTGCATTCTTTCTATCCTTTGTCTTTCTTGACTCTGATCTTGTCTCGCCCTGTTTTGTTGCTGTTTCGCTAATCTTTGATCTGAATGCTGATTACTTTTTTGAAGATGCTTCTCATAATTTTGTAGTCTTTTTTCTTCTTCTTTTTCTCGGTTTCTACTGTTTCCGTACTTATCATTCCACTGCTTATTTTTAGTGATCAAACCTAAAAATTTAGCTAAGCCTTCATTACCACCTGATCGGCTCCAATCGTAAGCGGTCATACCATCAGTATCTTCTATATTGACATCTGCAAGCCTAGAAACTAGCAATACTGCCGTATTTTCTTTACCAGCGGCGGCAGCTTGCATCAAAGCAGTACGACCTTGCTTGTCCTGGATGTCAATGTCCGCACCTAAATCTATCAACACTTGCACATCTATATTATGTCCTAAAGCCGAAGCAATGTGTAATGCTGTACGACCAGCATCATCTCTGATGTTTACATCTATTCCTTGATCTACCATTCGCTGTACTTTTTCGATATATCCGTCTGAAGTTGCTTGATGGATAGAAAGACTTTGATCACCTTTACCGAAGCGGACTTCAGTCCCGCTCTTAGATATTGCATCTAAATATCTAACAGTGCTGTAATGATCATCTTCTAAGGCATAATTTCTTGCAGAAGCGCCATACCTATCCAGTATTAATATATCTGCATTAGCATTTACTAATTTTTCTACTACATCCCTATTTCCTTCAGACGCGGCATACATTAATGCCGTACGGCCAGCCACATCTTTTTTGTTGATGTCTACGTTTTGGGCTATTAGGTAATTGACAATATCAGTCCTACCCTCTTCTGCTGCTGCATGCAATGGTGGTGCGCTTTTACCAATCCCATTGATGTCAGCTCCATTTTCTAGTAATAATATTAGACAATCGAGCTTACCTTCTGAGCCTGCTATGCTTATTGCCGTATGACTATCAGGTGTCTTATAATAATTAATCTTAGCACCAGCTTTGATAAGATGCTTCATGCTTTCTATGGAGCCTTCGTCTGCCGCCTCAATTAGTGCTGTCCACCCGTTATGGGTTTTATTAACATCAGCTCCTTGGTCAAGCAAGTACGTTACTATCTCATTTTCTTCGTTATTCGCTGCCATCATCAATGGGGTAAACCCTTCTGATCCTATACCATCGATATCTATCCCTGAACTTATCAATATTTTGACAAAGTCAATATCTCCTTCTCCACACGCCATAACTAATGCATCTATTCTAGTATCAATAGACACTGATCTTTGAGTAGATAACTCAGTTATTTCTATTGAGCTGTCTGTTGTTATGTTAGGATATTCTTCGGTTATAGGTTCTGCAGATGATAATGCATCATTGTCTGAACTATAGTCGAACTGATCACTATTTACTAGACTACTATTACTGCCGATAAGATCGATCGGTGTAGTCTTAGTAATATCTACATCCTGAGCAGTGCGTCCTGTCGATACTACACCAATAAGTAAAGCTATCACCAAAATACATGCTGTTGTAAACCCTTCTCTAAAAGTACCTACTCCATTACCAGTAATAAATAATCTACGAATACGAGCAGAAAAACCACCTCGCTCTTTGATATGCTTACCTGATAACGCAACAGCTAATTCAGGATTTCTTTGCAAGGTAAGTTGAAGTTCAGAAACATTGATAAGTGTTTTTGCATAAGAGCTTGCTTGTCCTGTTGCAAGTACTGCAAGATCATCACAACTGTGTTCTCTCTCCTCGTCTATACGATGACTCATCCACCATACACCAGGATGATAAAAGAATATGTTACAAAGAAATGTTTGCATCAAATTGACAATAAAGTCTTCTCGTCTAATATGAGCAAGCTCGTGCGCTAGCACTGCATAAATTTCTGTCTCTGAAAGGCTATTTAGTAATTGAGTAGGCATTAATACCACAGGCTTAAGCCATCCAATAACCATCGGGGATTGAATACGAATACTTGTTAGATAATCCACCTTTTTCTGAATGCGTAACTTCCCTTCTAACTCTTCTATCCTATCTCTCCATACTTCTGGGAACAGTTGAGTACCGTAATATTTTAGGCGTTGCACATAGGCTAGTTGTCCTAAAAATCGTAATTGTAAAAAAAATATCCCCATTAGCCATATGCTCACTAGTAATGGCATATGCTGATTAAAGTAATCTTTAAATAAATCCTGCCAGTTTGACGATTCTATAGCAATCACCTCACTATTTCCACCTAAATTATTTTTGATGTCACCTGATTGCCTTTTTGATTTAGTTGATTGATCATTTAGGATGAGATTATCAACAGTTTTTGAACTTACCTGCTGAGTTACTAATACTGATCTCGCGTTAGCTCCTTCCCACTGTTGCCAAAATGTTGCCGACACCGTTAGAAAAAAAGCAAAAAGAATTCCTACCGAGACAACATACCTTGATTGAGCGGAATACTTTCTTAATGCTATGAGGATCACTACCAATAAAATAGCAAATACGGCACCTTGCCAAATGCTATGAAGCAAAGTCCAACCTAGCGCCTCGATCGTTTGTGGTAGTAATATATATTCAATCATTTCTTAAGGTTTTTCTCATTTTCTAATGTACTTATATAAGCTTTAAGCTCTTCTAATTCACCTGCATCTGGCGTATGTTGCCCGAGTGCTCTCATAACAAGCTTTGTCGCCGATCCACCAAAAGTCTTATCCAGAAAGGTATCAAGTAACTTGTCTTGCGTAGCAGTCTGTGCGATAACTGCTCTGTAAATATGCTTGCGCCCTTCAGACGAACGGTCTAGCATCCCACGCTCCATCATGACTTGCATAGTCTTGAGCACAGTTGTATAGACTACAGGCTTACTATGGCTTAAAGCCTCATGTATATCCTTCACAGGCAGCGGACCTTTAGACCACAGTAATTGTAATATGGCTAACTCTGATGCCGTGGGGGCATTCTTAGATTCTTTGTTTTTCATAGTTACTACGATTTCTCTCGTACAATACTACGATTAAAATCGTAGTAAATCAATATTGCCTAATCTTTTGTCAGAATATGATCAATATTGTCCTGTTTTACTATCTCCATTTTATCCATATATGATGTAATAAAAGGACTAATTCCTAAAAGAGAAGTTGCAGTAATAGGTATGTGTTAATCGTTATTGAAGTAGTTATCTCATGATCTCTTTACTCTTATAATAAGAGTTCATTTTTAGATTTGAATTAGGCTTATAAAGGCCTTGTCAAGTATGTCTAACCGCCCTTCTTTAATTCAACTAAACATTATAATCTAATTAGTATAAAATTATCGCCAATAAACACATTTTTAATTGATTATATATTTAGATTTGTCATATATAAAGAATATTTACAATGGTGGATTTGAATGGCAGTTCGGTATTAATAACAGGAGGAACAGGCTCTCTAGGTAAAGCGCTAACTAAAAGGATTTTTGCTGCTTATCCAGATGTAAAACGACTAGTCATTTTTTCGAGAGATGAGCAGAAGCAATTTCAGATGGCTCAGGAATTTCCACATAGTGAATATCCAGCCATTAGGTTTTTTATAGGTGATGTCAGAGACAGAGAGCGATTGATTAGAGCGATGGCTGGGATTGATTTTGTAATCCATGCGGCAGCTATGAAGCATGTGCACTTAGCTGAGTATAATCCCTCAGAATGTATCAAAACAAACATAGGTGGTGCCGAGAATGTAATTTATGCTTCTTTAGAAACTGGAGTTAAAAGAGTAGTTGCTTTATCAACCGACAAAGCATGTGCACCCATAAATCTTTATGGAGCCACTAAACTTACTTCAGACAAACTGTTTATTGCAGCTAATAATATAAGAGGTAAGAACCCGATTCGGTTTTCTGTTGTTAGATATGGGAATGTAATGGGGTCTAATGGGTCTGTAATTCCATTCTTCATGAAAAAAAGAAAAGATGGTTTCTTACCTATCACTGATCCTAATATGACGAGATTTAATATCTCTCTAGATGGCGGAGTTGATATGGTCATCCATGCTTTATTTAATGCTTGGGGAGGTGAGATATTTGTACCTAAGATTCCATCCTATAAAATTACAGAGGTTGCTAAAGCGATTGCTCCTAATATTGAACAAAGAGTAATAGGCATTAGACCAGGAGAAAAAATACATGAAGAAATGATTACTTCTTCCGATTCGTATAATACATATGATTTAGGTAAGTACTATACAATTCTGCCTACTGTACCGAGTTGGAATTTGGAAGAATTTCTAAAGGCTTTCAACGCAGTGCAAGTCCCTCAAGGATTTAGTTATAATTCTGGAGAAAATACAGAATGGATAGGAGCAGAAGAATTGAGACAATTTATAATAGAGCACGTTGATTCTAATTTTACTACAGATAATTTCTAATGAGTAATTTTTCAATTCCATACGGTAGACAAAGTATAGACCAAAGCGACATAGACGCCGTGGTATCTACATTAACCGAAGATTTCCTTACGCAAGGCCCAAAGGTTTCAGAATTTGAAAATAAATTTGCGGAATATATTGGATCAAAATATGCGGTGGCATGTGCAAATGGAACAGCAGCTTTACATCTATGCACACTTGCCTTAGAGGTACAACCAGGCCAGCGAGTTATCACAACACCAATAACATTCGCTGCATCCTCTAATTGTGTTTCGTATGTTGGTGGAGAGGTTGAGTTTGCCGATATAGATCCAGAAACAGCTTTACTTGACATCGAAGCGGTAAGAGAAAAACTAGAATCAAAACCAAAAGGATATTACGCTGGAGTAATTCCTGTTGACTTTACTGGACAAGCAGTTGATTTAGAAGCATTCCGATCACTCTGTGATGAACATGATCTATGGATGATAGAAGATGCGTGTCATTCTCCAGGAGGCTCTTTTACAGATAGCAAAGGTATTGCTCAGAATTGCGGTAATGGTAATTTTGCAGATCTCGCTATATTTTCATTTCATCCAGTAAAGCATATCGCTTGCGGAGAGGGAGGGATGGTTACAACAAATAGCAAAGAGCTATACGATAAACTATGTGTACTTAGAACACATGGCATAACTAGAAATCCTGATCTGCTTTCAGAAAATCATGGAGGTTGGTATTATGACATGGTAAGCCTAGGGTACAATTATCGTATTCCAGATATCCTATGTGCATTAGGCATATCGCAGTTATCAAAAGCTGCAAGTGGTCTAAGCAGAAGAAGAGAAATAGCAAGTATCTATGATAAAGCTTTTGAGGGAACGGTTGTCAAACCTTTAAAAATAAATACTGGCGTTGAGCATGCCTATCACTTATATACCGTAAAATTAAATAATCGTAAAGAGGTATATGACTTTCTGAGAAGTAATGGAATCTATGCACAAGTGCATTATATCCCTACACACTTACTTAAATACTACAGAAATAAAGGATACAAAAAAGGAGACTTCCCATTAGCTGAAGCATACTATGATTGTTGCCTTAGTCTACCGATGTACCCTACACTGACGGAGAAGGAACAAGCATACGTTATAGAACAAGTATTAAAAATAAGTGCTTGAAAAGAATCGCGATCATACCAGCTAGAGGAGGGAGTAAACGTATTCCAAGAAAAAATATAAAGTTGTTTTTGGGTAAACCGATTATAGCTTACAGTATAAAAGCTGCCTTAGATAGTAAGCTATATGATACGGTTATGGTCTCAACAGATGACGAAGAGATTAAAAATATTGCGATGAAGTGTGGAGCTGCGGTTCCATTTATGCGCAGCATAAAGAATGCTGATGACCACGCCACTACCGTAGATGTATTGTTAGAGGTAATCAAAGCATACGAAAAGCAAGGAGAAAGATATGATCAAGGTACTTGCTTATACCCTACTGCACCTTTAGTAAGTATGAACTCACTTACATTAAGTTTTGACCTATTAAAAGAAACTAATGCTGATACGGTGATCACTATGACTAACTTCAGTTATCCCATTGAGCGTGCCTTAGTTCTGGAAGATAACAAAGTAGCTTTTGCAAATAAAGAGAACATTCTAAAACGCTCTCAAGACTTACAAGAATACTATCATGATACTGGGCAGTTCTACACTTTTGATATAGCTAAACTCAAAGATAAAAAGTCTTTGTTCACAGATAACTCCTACGCTATTAAGCTTTCAAATCTTAAAGTGCAAGATATAGACACAATCGAAGACTGGAAATTAGCAGAATTAAAATACCAAGCAATCTACGGTGCACAAGTCTAAAGTATATTTTAGAGCAGATGGTAATTCTACGATAGGGCTTGGCCATATATATCGTATCGTTGCGCTAATGATGATGCTAGATGAGTTTTTTGAATGTGTATTCATTATCAAAAAACCAGATGAAAGTATCAAGCAATTAATTGCAACCCAAAATGCTAATTTAATTTCCTTAGAAGAAGGGATGGATTTACGCAGCGAAGCAGAATATCTCAATGAGCATCATCTCAAAGAAGAAGAACTCTTTGTATTAGACGGATATGATTTCGATGAAGTTTATAAAAATACAATTGCACAATCAAGAGTAAAACTGATATGTATCGATGATCTATATCAAAATACTGATTGTATAGATTTGATCATAAATCATGGTGGTGCAGCAACCAGAAACAATTACAAGGAAAATAAAAAAACTCAATTTGCACTAGGTCCTAAGTTCGCGTTGCTAAGACCACCGTTTTGGCAGTATGCAAGGAATAAGGTTCCCCACTCCGTTATCGATCAAAATCTTTTTATTTGTTTCGGTGGTTCAGATCCAGAGAATCAGACCTTAAAAACACTACAAAATATAAGCTCATCAAGCATTGACAAATGTTTCATTGTGCTCGGTTCGGCATATCAGTACAGAGAAGCACTAGAGGCATATATTAATTCCTCTGGTCATAATGTAGAACTCCTAACTAATCTCTCAGCAGAAGAGCTTGTAGAAGTAATGAGCAAATGTCAATCTGCCATTACATCTCCGAGTACTATATCATATGAGTACTTAAGCATAGGAGGACTATTATATCTCAAGCAAACTGCTGACAATCAGCTTCACTTATACAATTATCTTCTTGATCAAAAACTTGCATTTAAGCTAGAAGCTTTCCCCGTGGATGATTATCATATTAAGTCAGCATCCTTAATCCGCCAACAAAATATTTTTGATGGACTGCAGGCAAAGCGATTCAATTATTTATTCAAGTCCTTGGTACTAGAAATTAAAGATGCAAGTATTGCAGATAAGCAACTGTTTTTTGATTGGACTAATGAAGAAATGACAAGAAAGCAGTCTTTCTCACAAGACGCGGTACCTTGGGAAGATCACGTTAATTGGTTTGACACCAAGTTAACGTCTAGAAGTTCACTGATGTATGTACTTGAGCTTAATTGTATGCCTATTGGGCAAGTTAGATTTGATTTAACTTCAGAAAATATTATAATTAGTTTCTCTCTGGATAGAGATTATAGGGGCAAAGGATTAGGGACCGCCATTCTGCATAAAGCATTGATAACTTTACTATCAGAAAAAAATCCGCAGAAAACAATTATAGGATATGTGAGAAAAGGAAATGTACCTTCTCAAAAAGCGTTTAAACTATTAGAGTTCACAGAAGAAGAGACACAAGCTTACGAGGACTCTTATCAATACACTTACAATTATGGAATTTAAGATAGGGAAACATACACTTGGTAAAAAATATAAGCCATTTATAATCGCAGAGCTTTCTGGGAATCATAACCAATCCCTCGATAGAGCTAAAGATATAGTCAAGGCAGCTGCAGAAGCTGGGGCCCATGCTTTAAAGTTGCAGACCTATACTGCAGATACTATTACTATTAATCATAGAGGAGGCTTATTTGATATTACTGATGAGAACTCGCTGTGGCATGGCAAAAATCTTTACGAATTATATGAGGAAGCTCACACTCCTTGGGAATGGCACAAAGAAATATTTGACTATGCAAAAGAATTAGGCATGGAAGCATTCTCCTCTCCATTTGATGAGACAGCTGTAGATTTTTTAGAGGACCTCAATGTGCCTGCTTACAAGATTGCATCATTTGAAAGCAATCATCACCCGTTACTTAAGAAAGTTGCAAGCACTGGCAAACCAGTAATTATTTCCTCTGGAGCGTCTAAGATTAATGATCTGCTTGAGTCTGTAGCAGTGCTTAGATCAAGTGGCTGCAAAAATATAACAGTATTAAAATGTACCAGCACATATCCTGCAAATCCAGAAAACTCTAACATCGTAACGATCCCTGAATTTCAAAAACACTTCCCTGATGATCTAATTGGGTTATCTGATCATACGATGGGCATAGGCGTCTCTGTTGCTTCTGTTGCACTAGGCGCTAGAGTAATTGAAAAACATTTCACACTACGCAGAGCAGATGGTGGAGTTGATAGTGCATTTTCATTAGAACCCGAAGAGATGAAAAATTTAGTTGTGGAATCAGAAAGAGCTTTCTTGGCACTAGGCCATGTGCAATTAGATACTCAGAAATCAGAATTGGCAAGTCTAAGATATAAACGATCTATCTACATAACACAAGATATAAAGGAAGGGGAAGAATTCTCTCCAGCTAATACAAGGATCATCAGACCAGGAGATGGATTAGCACCTAAGCATATGACAGAAGTAATAGGTCAGGTAGCAAAAAAAAATCTTAGTAAAGGAACACCGTTAAGAAGAGAATACTTTTAGTATCAAGTATGAATATAGCCGTATTAGATGCCTACCACGAATTTCACTTTGAAGTCATACAACGACTTCAAAATAAGCCAATTAATAAACTATCGTATCTATTAACTGGCTCTCCCAAAAATTTTCATGGTGATTTAGATAAAATAAAAAACATTAGGGAGTCGATTATAAAGGGAAGTACGAGCACTAATGAGATTATAGATTTTCTTTATCCCTCTAATATTTTAAAATTAAAAACTACCCAGTGGAATGTTGATGTTGAACTACTAGAAAAAACAAAGGCGATAGAGAGTCTATTCCTGAGACTTACTGATCGGTCGGCAGCTCTCCCTATTTCAGTACATCAGAGGAGATTCTATTTTCTTAATATCCTCAATTATTTCTACGGAATCCTAAAAGACAAATCGATTGATTGTTTAATCTGCTTTGATACACCACACTCATTTCCAAGTAATTGTTTATATGAGTTAGCTAAGCTCCTAGAGTTGAAAATCATTAGACTAGAGTATCATTACCTCCCAGACTACTCTATTATAATCGATGAGTATGAGATGCCAGCTATCGAAGATGGCTACCTCGATGATTTATCAAAAGACGAAATTTTAGATCGTCTTCCAGAAAATGTAAAAGCCAATCTAACACCTACCAACTCCTTTGTACAATCTTACATAAAAGCTGGAAACAAAGAGATAGGATCAGACGGATTACTATCCCAATTAAAATTGTACTCAAAATATATTTCTAAGTACTCAACAAATATCATTCAAGGAATTTTGCCATTTTTATTCAAAGATGAAATCTTACATTTCACCTCACTAAATGAAATACACAACAGACTTAAATATAGGTGGTCAATTAGAAAACCACTGAAAGAATTGTACAAATTAAATCTATACTATAATAAGATAGCTATTACTCCGAATCTAGCAACTCCTTTTGTTTATTTAGGCTTGCACATGCAACCAGAGAAGACAAGCATGCCATTAGGAGGCGAGTTTGGTAACCAATTCTTAATCATAAAAATGATCGCAGACGGATTGCCGGAAGGTTGGAAATTATATGTAAAAGATCACCCTAACCAATTTAACTTAAGGAAAATACCTAACGCACATTTTCGTAGTAAGTATTTTTATGATGCCATTGCACAAATAGAAAATGTAGAACTAGTAAGCCTAACCACACCATCAAATGAGCTCATAAAACAATCTAAATTAATAGCAACGATTACAGGCACTACAGGCATGGAAGCGCTGACCACGGGTAAGGCCGTACTTTGTTTTGGTGAGGCATATTATAAAGCCTGTAAAGCAGTATGTAATGTAAAAACTGTAGAAGATATAAGATTAGGAATCGATAGACTGTCTAAATTAAAGGCAGAAGAAATCGAAGAGGAGTTAGCAAGATACGTTAGTTATTATCTTGAAAGAAGGTATTTAGTAGAGGCAGCTAACTGGGAATCAAAACTAAATCAAAGTAAGCTTGATAGAGATACCCAAATCAACAATCTTACGGAGGCATTAAATAAATTCATAAAGTAGACATTGGTTCAGACGCTCATATATAGTCATACTGGCCTCACGGCTAAACAGATTGGACTGACCACGGAGATCATAGAAGGTCTGGTAACTGAGGATAGGGAGATGAAGGTACTGTTGTGCAACAATGTTCTTCACAATTGTTACTTTAATAGGACACATAATATCCTAGGATGTGCCTCTTGTCAATCTAGACAAAGGACCCTACTCAAACAAGCAGGACTTATAGACAAAAATCTGATTTCGCTAGAAGATGTAGCAGTTGATATAGATTATGATGAGGTACATTTTGCTACAACGGAAGAGCTAATGAATCATACTTACGAAGGAATAGATATTGGCAGGGGTGTAGCTTCCTCTATCATCTCCTACTATCGTGATCTAGATATCACATCAGAGAAATATCAAGAACTGATTACAGTTGAAATTGACAAAGCAATCACGGTAGTTGAAAATTTAAAGTCACTTTATAAAAAATGGAAGTTTGAAGAAATCTATCTCTTCAATGGTCGATTCGCTGAAGCATGGCCTGTGATTAGGTTTGCTGAGCTTAACTCCATACCCTATCACACTATGGAAGCAGGTGCCCATGACAGGTATGAGTTATTTGATAATGCCCTGCCCCACAGCATGAAGGCTAGACAACTAAAAATAGAAAAATACTGGTGCGAAGCTGATAAGTCTACCCGTAGCTCAATCGGAAATGAATGGTTTACCAATAGAAAAGGAAGAGTAGAAACAACTGAGAAGTCATTTACGAAAACGCAAATCCTAAATCAACTTCCTACCGGATTTGATTTAGCAAAACGCAACATTTGCATATTTAATTCCTCTGAAGACGAGATGGCTTCCATATCAGAATATCAAAATGATATTTATATAACCCAGAATGATGCGATCAAGCAGATTCTAACGGCTTACAAAGGTGAGACCGATTTTCAGTTTTATCTTAGGTTACATCCTAACCTTGCGGCAGTAGATAATAGTCAGACTAAAGAGATCTATAATTTTAAATTTCCTAACCTGCATATTATTAAACCTAATGAAAAGATTGATACTTATGCATTGATGGATGCATGCGAAAAAACTATAAGTTTTGGCTCTTCTACAGGTATCGAAGCTACCTATTGGGGTAAGCCATCTATCCTATATGGTAATGCATTTTATATGTATCTAGATTGTGTCTATCAACCAAAATCTATAGAGGAATTAAAAAACTTAGTCGACCAAAAAGATCTTACTCCTAAGCCTAAAGAAAGTACTTTATCATTTGGTCATTTCATGATGACCTTTGGGCAAAAGCCAATTAATTTCAAATTTGATGGTCTCAATAATTCATCATATAAAAACAAAAAGATCAAAAAATTCTATCCTTCTACCTTACTGTACTTTTTTAAATATTTAAAAAAGTATGGTCACTGGAAATCCCTCCATAGAATATATTATGGGTCCAAGTTTACTTTTAAGAGTATCTTCGATTACAAGTAGTTTAGTCCTTCTTTTTAGGCTTTTTCTTCTTTTTTGAATTAGACTTCTTATTCGTTTTCTTACTTGCTGTTTTGTCTATTTTAGATTTCACTTTAGCAGTTGCCTTTTCGACATGTTGTGAAGTAGTTGTTACATCTTCACCTATTTCATTATTCTTGAGTTTAGTAAAAAACAAGAATAAACCATAAGCCAAAGCTGCTAATATCAATAAAGAAAATATGGTAGAAATAATGGCTCCTGGAGCTTTTGGTTTATAGGTGAATACTATTGTGTTTTGACCCGCAGGGATGTGCATACCTCTTAAAATATAATTAGCTCTAAAGATATCTGCTGGTTCTCCATTGATCGTCGCTTCCCAGCCATCATAATACACTTCAGAAAAGATAGCAGTCTGTGGAGATGTGGAATTAGAGGTATATACCATCTCATTCAATTCATACTTAGTCAGCGCTATACTCCCTTGCCCATCCCCTACTGCTGCTGGTTTAAAATTTGGGAATTCCGACTGTAATACCACTGCTTCATTTCTAGTATCTAAACTAGTAAGTGATTCTATTTCTTCATTTGGTGTATTTACATTTCTAACTTTCTTCACAAACCATGCTTCTCCATTTACCTGATCATTAACCTGCAACTGCTGATTTTGACCTATGATATACTTTGTGTTTAGCATGTTTATTACAGACTGCGTTCCTCTTAGGATATGGAAGTTTATTAAGTCCTCAAACCGCTGCAGTTTGATCGCAGAATAACCTCCGAGTGTATTGTGGTGATACGATGTAATTGGCGATTTAAAAGATACAAGATCCAGTACTCTATAATAACCTCGCCCTCTAGTTTCTAGTCCAAAAATTTGCTTATCGGCTGGCCCTAAGTCAAAATTTGTACTGTACTTATCCATCGGTTCAAAATTATCCCCATCAAGATGTCTTTTGCTTACTAAGTAAATATCTCCTATCATGAGAAGACCAATAAGTGCTATAGCTAAAGTCTTGCTTTTCACAATTGACTTTAGGTACAATCCTAACACGCCAAACGAAAGCAATAAAATTAACATTGATCTATACACATCGGAAGTAAATAAATCCTTCCTCCCTTCTTGAAATATTTTGGCAATCTCTGGAGGATACTGACTATCGACTGCTCCTGTAAAACTCCCTCCCATACCTACGGCCCAAATCACTACTATAAGTCCTAAGGTAATTCCTGCAGAATAAAGCAAAGGTCTTGTTAGTTCGCCTAGGCTCTTTCTTTTAAAGAGTTCGTTTAATCCTAACCCACTTAGCATTAGTAGAAAAACCGGAACTACGTTAACTGCAGAATTAGGCGATCTAAAACTGCTATATAATGGTAAGTTCTCAAAAAGGAAACTATTCAAAAATCCATGCTTACCCATAGAGGTAATTGCAATGAAAATTATACTAGCTAACATCCCCCATTTGACAGGAGATTTAAGTAAGAAGAAAGATAAAATACAGAAAAACAACATGGCTATTCCAGAGTAATAAGGACCACTAGTAAAAGGTAAGCTTCCCCAATACATTCCTGCTTTATACGTCCTATCACTTCCCATCGGCGCATTGTTATTCCTCATCAGTCTTCCTACTTTACTATCTGCGGGTACTTCTTCATAAGAAGATCCTCCGACAGCTCTTGGCACAAAGAAGCTATACAAATCTCTTAACTCATTACTCCATTGCATGGCATAATCCCACTTAAGACCATCATCTGAGCTGATATCATTTGGGCCAGCGGTATTCTCTAATACTGGTGCTGCTCTCATGGTATCTTTTGCAAAACTCTTAGAAGAAGCTAGTTGTCCAAAATTAGATCCCGCAGCAATAAGTGCTGCAAGCAAAGCGAAACTAAATGCCTTAACTAAGGCACTCATTTCTTTGTTGATAATCGAAAAAACCACCATCACTATCGCAAGACAGACAAAAGCCAGCAACAAATAATAGACCATCTGAATATGATTGCCCAACATCGCTAACGATGCCCCGACTGCTATCGCAAGCATACCCCGTAAATAATTAGCACGGAGACAAAGTATCAAACCAGAAAGTATGAGTGGGAAGTTTGCGAGTACATTTACTTTTGACTGATGCCCTGCTTCCAGTAAGACTATAAAATTTACATTTAGTGAGAAGGCCAGAGAACAAATTAAACTTAACCAGACATTCACACCCAATAACATCAAAGCAATAAATGCCATCACAAACAACTTGATACCTAAACTAAGTACAGGTTTAGAAACAAATAACCTGCTTGCCTTATCAACAACCCTAACATAGTTATCATAAGTACCAAGAGATAGTAATCCCCACGGCATACCACCAAACATAGAAGGATTCCAGTTAGAGGTTTCTCCAGTTCTTTTGAGGAAGTCTTGATTTTGTTTACTCCAAGCTGTTGACGATACTACGTCACCACCTGCTACTATTTTATCTTGCAACTCTGGATAGAAATAAACAGATGTCACGGCAACACCTATTATCATTGCCACAACTACAGAAACAATATTCTTTGTCAAACTTTTATTCATCCTCTAATAGTTTATAAATCAAGACATTACAAAATAAAATAAATAATATATGCAAAAATAATTTAATATAACGTAATATTGATTTTTAATAGAAAAAGCTTCCTACAATTAATGAAGTATTCTCTGATTGTCCCTGTATATAATCGTCGCGAAGAAATAGATGAATTACTTGAGAGTCTTCTCTCTCAGACATATGATTCGTTTGAGGTTGTAGTGGTAGAAGATGGCTCTTCGGAGAGTTGTGATGACATCATTAAAAAGTATCAAGACAAGATAAATATTCAGTACTTCTACAAGGATAACTCGGGTCCTGGCGCTAGTCGCAACTTTGGCATGGGTAAGGCTAAAGGTGACTGGTTTGTAATTTTTGATTCAGACTGCTTGATTCCTGATCACTATCTGTCTGCCGTAGATGCTTACTTAGTAAGTAATAATGTGGATACCTATGGAGGGCCAGACAAAGCCCACGAGTCATTTACCAATACTCAGAAAGCTATCGATTGGGCAATGACGTCATACGTCACGACTGGAGGCATACGTGGATCGGATAAATCACTAGATGATTACCAGCCAAGGAGTTTTAATATGGGTATCAAAAGAGAGGTATTTGATAAAGTAGGTGGCTATGGCAAAATTTGGCCTGGTGAAGACCCTGACCTTAGTTTCAGAATTAAGAATGCTGGCTACTCAGTAGGTTTTATCAAAGACGCTTATGTCTACCACAAAAGGAGGATAGACTTCAAAAAATTCGCGCAGCAGGTCTATAAGTTTGGAGTTGTAAGAAATATTCTGAGCAAGTGGCATAAGGGCACAGGCAAACTTGTTTACGCCTTCCCTACTCTATTTCTTGTTGGTTCTTCGGTGTGCTTGATCTTAGGGATTGCCGTATCATGGTATCTTGCGATTCCTGTTTTGCTTATCGCAATTATCATGTTTATAGAAGCATTAATTACTAGAAAAAATTTGATTATCGCTTTTCTTGCTGTTCCTGCAGCTTTTATCCAATTAGGAGGATATGGTTACGGTTATCTAAAGTCATTTATAAAAATTAGGCTCCTTGGTCAAGATGAGAAAAAGGCTTTCGCTTCATTCTTTTTTAAGTGATATTAAGATCGAATCTCATTTACGAGTTCTATAGAAGCCTTGGCGTCATCCAACCCAAATCCATCACCAGCCAAAATCGCCTCATAACTTTGTACGTGCAGCTTATCAAAACCAGAGGTGAAGTCTAGCAGTGAATCATTAATCACAATAGATCTGTGAAAAGAACTAGAGCCATTGTCGGCAGGCAAGTCATTAGCATCGATAGATAGATACCAATCTACTAAAGCCTTTTTAAACTTTAGATTACCCTTTGCAGACTTACCACTTTTATATGACTTAGAAATGGTAATTGGCTTTCCGAATAAATAGATCAACATATCAAAAAGGTGTATCCCAATATTAGTTTCTATCCCTCCTGATTTACTCTCGTCTCCTTTCCAACTTATATTGTACCAGTTACCTCTATGAGTAATATATTTTAAATCAATCGTATAATTACCGTCCTGTATTGCTTCAATTTCTTTTTTAAGCGCAACGATTTTTGGATGTAGTCTTAGTTGTAGAATGCAATTTATCTTTTGGGCAGTCTGAGTTTCTACTAGCTTGAGACCATCTATGTTTCTTGCATTGAGAACTACCGGCTTTTCACAGATTATATCTGCACCTAACTTTAACCCGTATCGACAATGGGCATCATGTAGGTAGTTAGGAGAACAAACTACTAGATAATCTATCCCTTTCCCTTCTCGCTTAAGTTTTTCTAAGTGCCTGTCAAATCGCTCCATTTCAATGAAAAAATCAGCATTAGGAAAATATCTATCCATCACCCCTACTGAATCGAACTTATCATAAGCAGCAACTAGTTCATTACCTGTTGCTTTGATGGCCTCCATATGTTTGGGGGCTACATAACCTGCTGCGCCGATGATTGCAAATGTTTTCACTAGAATTAAGAAACGAAAAAAAGGAGATTCACTATATATTTATTGACCTTTCTATCAACACAATTTGCTTAGGCGCTGAGGATGTTGAGTTTTCGCAAGATATCTTCATAGTCTTTTTTTAATTTAATCCGATTCTCTTCCTTTAATACACTGTATTTTCTATTCGCAACTAACTCCTTGAATTGTCCTTGATAAACATAGGAAAACCAACCAAGGAAGGGTAAAACCAACACGCTTAAGCCAATCTTCCAGCTAAATATACCGCCTAACACCAAACCTAAAACCAATAAGTATATCGGATAAGAAATAAGAAATGGGATCAACTTCATTACTGCTTTAAATTCTATTTTTTTAATCTTACTCCTAGAAAAATTCTGGGCAAAAGCAATTGGAAGAATATTAAACAACCTTCCTAGAACAAAAGGAATGAATCCTAAAATTAAAAAGATCAAATTGAAGAAACTTGATTTAGTTCTACCTGTAATTTGTTCATACTTTATTTCAGCTTCTTTAAGATTGCTATTGAGTTGATTGATACCGGATAACAAATTACTCCGAGAGGTATCATCTAATCCACTAAATTCTATCCCCGCCTTTTTTTGGGTATCACGACTATCACACTTGTCTAATTTTTGAATAATCGGGTATATACTCTGATCTCTGACTGTTGATCTTGCTACCTCAAAAATCTTATCAGCGTCTTCCGTTTTTACCGATTGATCTACACTGATACTTAGGGTCTGCATTGCTATATTCACATCATCCAACAACTTCTTAATCGCTTTAGCTTTGTGGGTCTGATACAATTCTCCGTAATCAGAAATATTGATAGGTGCACCATATTCCATAACTACCTCTGATCTATAATCCTGAGGATGCGAAAAATGAATGAACGAGGGAACGATGCATGGCTTAGACTCTGGTGCTTTTTCCAAGGTATCAAAGGCGAGTCTGATGGTACCCTTCTGAATGGGGCGCACATATCTCACTTGCTTAGTACTTCCCTCTGCAAATATTATCAAAGGCTTCTTCTTAGTAAGTATATTCAATGTTTCATTGATCGACTCATTATTCTTTCGCATTGAAGCAAACCCATCTCTGAACCTAAATATCGGGATGCAATGCACACCATTGAGGAAGTATCTAGCAATTTTATTATCAAAAACATCGCCTCTTACTAAGAAGTAGATCTTATGAGGGATATATCCTCCTATCACTAAAGGCTCTACAAAGCCATTAGGATGATTGCAGGTAATAAGTGCTGCTCTGTCTCCAGGTACATTATCTTCATTGATAATATAAACTTTCCTATAAACTGCTAAGAAGCTAAATTTAGCTATTAGCTTTGCTAACAAATATAGCATCTACACTAATCTACTTTCCATGTTCAAATGTAGCATTCCAATTCTAGATTTTTATACTAAGGTTAAGATAAGTCAATATGTCGAATAAAAACTTAATAGTCATTGCTGGGCCTACAGCTGTAGGAAAAACCTCTACTGCCATAGAAATAGCCCAAAATCTTAATACCGAAATCATTTCTAGTGATAGTAGACAACTATTTAAAGAGCTAAATATTGGTGTAGCTAAGCCTACAGAACAAGAGCTAGCTATGGTAAAACACCATTTTATCAATCATACAAGTATTGTAAAAAGGTATAGCGCAGGAAAGTATGAGCGAGAAGCTATAGCCCTAATTGCACAGTTATTTGAGCAATATGACAACATAGTTGTTGCAGGCGGAACTGGTTTATATATCAAAGCTATCACCGAAGGTTTAGATGAGTTTCCTGAAGTTGCTACACGTGACGAGATGTTTTATTCTCAACTATTAGAAACGGCAGGTATAAAAGTCTTGCAAGACGACCTCCTAGCTAAAGACCCTACTTATTTTAAGGAGGTTGACATCGACAATCCTAGAAGACTTGTGCGCGCCTTATCTGTTATTAAGTCTTCAGGCAGGCCATTTTCTTCATTTAGGAATCAAGCCCCAAAGAAAAGAGATTTTAATATGCTTTCTTTTCAGTTGACAATGGATAGAGAACACCTCTATAAAAGAATAAATAATCGAGTAGATCAAATGATGAAGGACGGTCTATTAGAGGAAGTACAATCGCTGGAAGAATACAAACAAATGATAAGTCTACAAACGGTGGGTTATTCAGAACTTTTCAATTATTTGAAAGGTGAAACAACCTTAGACCGAGCAGTAGAGCTTATTAAACGCAACAGCAGAAGATATGCAAAAAGACAAATCACTTGGTTCTCAAACAATGGGAACTTTATAAAAATCCCATCGGGTGAAACTGATCAAATTTTAAAACATATAAAATCAACTCTGCAAATATCTAAGACTTAGCACTGGGCACCAATCTAAAAATAAATCCAGGCTCTTCTACTCCTACATAGATATAACCATCTGGGCCTACTTCTACAACTCTCAGTCGACCGATATTTTCTAAGATTTTTTCCCTATGCACAATTTCATTATTCTTGACCACTGCTCTTTCTAAATATTTAAACCTTAGGGATCCTGAAAGCACATTATTTTTCCAACCGCTGTATCGATCCGAATCTACAAAGGTCATTCCGCAGACGCCTATTGAAGGTAACCAATACATGATGGGTTGCTCCATGTTTTCCTTTTCTGTAAGCTCTGTGAATATGGTACCGTTATAGTTTATTCCATAAGAGATTACTGGCCACCCATAATTTACTCCCTTCTTGACAATATTAATCTCATCGCCCCCACGTGGACCATGCTCATTTTGCCATATAGACCCGTCCACAGGATTCATGGCTACGCCTTGAGGGTTCCTGTTACCATAAGTATATATACTCGGCATAGCATCTGGCGTATTTACAAATGGGTTATCACTTGGTATACTACCGTCATCATTTATTCGATGTATTTTACCACAGTGATTATTAAGGTTTTGAGGGTTTACATCTCTACTTCCTCTATCTCCTACTGACAGGTATAAGTAACCTGCCTGATCAAACTCCATTCGCACGCCATAGTGATACTTCTTACTTGAGTATGGTAATGCTACGAATATCTCTTCTTGATCTACAAATTGATCATCACTTATCCTTCCTCTCACTACGGCCGTGGTAGATTCTGATGTGTTGGTTGGATTTGGCTTAGAATAGGCAATATAAATCCATCCATTATTTATTATATCTGGATGCACTTCTAAGTCCATCAATCCACCTTGTCCTTTAGCTTTAACTTCTGGAATTCCTGTGACCTCGCTCAAGACTCCACCTTTTGATCTTTTGAATAGTTTACCCGACTGCTCCGTGATTAGAAGCTCCTCATTGGGCAAAAAAGTAATTCCCCATGGGTTATCCATGCCTGTCACGAGTGTGTCTAACTTTATAACCAGATCTTCTGTTTCAAAAATACCGTCCTGTTGCTCACCATCGAATTTATAGAGTTCTACATTCGTAATTCCTTTTTGGATATACTGCACCAACTCATTAATTTCTTGATCACTAAATGTCACATCATATGAAGGCATACCATCCTCTTCGTAACCCACTTTAATCGCTTTGGCAAGAGCTTCACTACTACTTCCATATTTCCATCTTCGGTCTACGAAAGCATCCATTTTAGCACCATGACAGGAGGCACAAAACTCTCCGTAGTTAGCTTCAGGAGTTCTTATGGCAGAGATACTCGCTGTAGACCTAGCAATAGCTTCTTTTTGTTCATTTACTCCTGCGACTACCTCTTTGGTGACTGGTTCTACCGTCTTCTGACTACAAGCCAATATTATCATCAGTAAAGTGATAATGATGAAGGTTACTCTAATTTTCATATTAAAATTATTTTATATATGTTTTAGTTCTTCTATTTTTAAATGCGTTCCTTAGGTTTTACATTTAACTCCAACTTTTACTCGTTGATTGTTTCCACTAAAATACATCGATAATTTATCTACCCTTAATGTTTGCTTAGACTATATTTATCTAATGATTCTTAACTCCAAGAAATCTTACGCTGGGATATGTGTTATCGCAATTATTGTTTGCACATTCTTTTCCTGTGATCAACCAACCAATTCTATTGATCTGCCTATACCTACCAAATCTGCCTATGGGGTTGATGCCAGTTCTTTGTCGCCAGAACAGTACTATGATAAGGTATTAGGAGCACTGGTGGGGTCGGCCATCGGAGATGCCATGGGTGCATCTACTGAGATGTGGCATAGATCTCAGATCCAAAAGGAGTATGGATATATAACGGGACTTACCACGGCGAGAAGAGAAAAAAGTCCGGAAGGTACTTGGGGGCACAACTTAGATAGTGGTTCTACAACAGATGATACACGATGGAAATTTTTAATGACTAAATATTTATCTCAGCATCGTGCTGATCTTTCTTCTGATAATTTTTCAAATTTCATAACCACATATTATAACTCGATTGCTGGAGATTTGTCAGATAAGGCGCTCAAAAGTGCTGATGCTCTCGACGAACAGTTAGAAAAACTAAATTGGGTGATAGAGTGGAATGCTGTTGCAAAAGCACATCAAGAAGGACCACAAGAATTTCAAGATGCAAAGAGTAGATTCTATGGTGGAGAGATGTCTTGTGCAGGTATGTTATATTCTCCTATGTTTGGTCTTATTAATGCCTCTCCGGATAGTGCTTACTTAGAGGCGTATGACCATTCTCTATTTGACATCGGCTATGCTCGTGATATCACGGCAATGGTTGCTGCAATGACTAGTGTAGCTATGCATTACAATGATGTAGACTCGATTATCAATGCTATAGAATATGTAGACCCGCTCAAGTATAAAAATAGTCGACTGATCGGCAGACTATCAGAATCTTCACTCAAGGCAGGGTTGAGCTATATTCAAAATGCTAGATCAATGGACACTAGCGACTCCCTAAGTATAAAGCCGCCTCAGGGCTATCCTTATGGTAATGAAGAATGGGTCAGACAAAACTATGTCTATGAACAATTACAATCGAGTGAGATGCCTATTTCTTTTCACTCGGGAGAGATTTGGCAAATTCTTGTCACTGGAATAAAGTTTGGTGAGGGAGATTTTTCACGGTCTATGGAGTTCATAGTTAATTTTGGTAGAGATAACGATACCGTAGCTGCAGTCGCTGGAATGATACTAGGAGCAAAGGATGGTTATACTAAATTACCACAAGCTATCCGGGAAGAAGTCATCCGTGTTAATCGCGATCAACTAGGTATCGATTTAGAAGAATTAGCAAGAGAAATTACCTTAAAAGGATAGATCTTATTATCTTAATATCATCCTAAAGAGCCCATATACAAAGGCTTTTTGAATTATTTTTTAAAAATTTTATTGTTTATGTCCAATTCAGATCAACTCACTCGTCATGGGGTTGAATTTCAATTTTTAAACTTTGAAGTGAATTAAAGCTTCATACAAAAACAACAGAAAATGAAAGAATTTATGATGTTATTCAGACACGTGCCAGATCCTAGCTATGTACCCTCTCAAGAGGATATCCAAACCGAGATCAAAAAATGGCAAGATTGGATCGGTGGTATTGCTGGCCAAGGAAAATTTGATTCTACCAACCAACTTGGGTACGAGGGTAAAGTAGTTAAAGCCGATGGTACGATCACGGATGGCCCATATGCTGAGGTCAAAGAGATTATCGGAGGTTACATAATAGTCAAAGCAGAATCAGAAGACGAAGCTGTAGAAATGGCTAAAGGATGCCCAGTTTTAGACATGGGTGGACATGTAGAGGTAAGAGCTTTTATGGAATTGGACATCTAAAAAGCACTCTTTAATATCGAATGACTTGTAAGAGTCATTCGATATTTCTTTTTCGTGACGAGAATAAAATTTTTAAAACTTAAAATCAAAATATAATGCCTGAATTTAATATACTTGCCATCCTAGTAGCAGGAATCATCCCCAATGCACTTGGTGCATTATACTATGGCCCTCTCTTCGGAAAATCATGGTTAGATTCTTTAGGATTTACCGCAGATGATATGAAAGGAAGAAACGAAGCAGTCATTTACGGGTCCGCTTTTGTACTTTCTCTAATCATCGCTTTCTTTATGAAGTTTAATATCGAGATAATGCACAAGGATGTGAATCAATCTGGAGAATTGATCTTGGCGAGTTTTCATACATTTAAACACGGTGCACTCCACGGAGCGATGTTAGCGATTAGTATGGTGGCTCCTGTGATAACTGCTCTAGGGCTTTTTCAAAAAAGCACTGGTAAGAATATCTTGCTAAATGTAGTATTCTGGATACTTTGTTTTGCAATCATGGGAGGCATACTTGATGTCTGGAATTGATCACAGAATAGTTAGTGATTTAAAATAATTAAACTTGAATGCTATAGAACTTATACCAAACTTATTTAGAACAGAGTACAGCAAATTAGTTGCTGTACTCTGTAAAGTTTATGGACTCTCTAATATTCAGGTTGCGGAAGATATTGTCAGTGAAACGTTTTTAGTTGCGGCAGAGACCTGGAGTAAGAAAGGTGTACCTGACAATCAAGTGGGATGGTTATACACTGTCGCCAAGAATAAAACGAAAGACCACCTACGTCGCAATAAAATCAAAATCGAAAAAGTAGATCCTGCCCTGATCAATCAACTGGACGTCCATGAACATCTTGAAGTAGAATTAAGTAGCCAGAAAATACAGGATAGCCAATTACAAATGATGTTTGCGACTTGCCACCCCTCCATAAGCAATGATGCACAAATCGCTTTAGCACTCAGAATTCTTTGTGGATTTAGTATTGACGAGATCGTCTCTGCACTGCTATCTAATAAAGAAACCATCAATAAAAAACTATACCGAGCTAAAGCAAAGCTCAGAGACAATAACATCCAAATAGAATTACCCGAACCCTCGGAAATCAATAGTCGCCTAGACACTGTACTAAAGACGATCTACCTATTGTTTAATGAAGGTTACTATTCTGCCAATCCTAATAACTCAATCCGAAAAGATCTGTGCTTAGAAGCTATGAGACTTAATATTTTGCTATTAGAATATGAGCGTACTAATATCCCAAAAACTAATGCCTTACTTTCTCTTATGTGTTTTCATGCATCTAGACTCGAAGCAAGGCTTGATGCTAGTGGTGAGTACGTACTTTATGATGATCAGGATACAACAATATGGAATCAAGATCTGATTAAAAAAGGTGAATATTATCTAAATCAATCATCTAAAGGCAGTAAGCTAAGCAAGTACCACTTAGAAGCAGCTATAGCCTATTGGCATACTCAAAAAGAAAATGAACAGCGGTGGGAAAACATTTTACAACTCTATAATTATTTGCTACAGGTCGAGTATTCGGCTATAGCTGCGCTCAACCGTACCTATGCCCTAGGCATGGCCAATAGCAAGGAAGAAGCAATCAAAGAAGCGCTCAAATTAAAGTTAGATGATAATCATCTTTTCCACATGGTCTTAGCAGAGCTATATAAAGATAACGATGAAAAGCAGCTAGTTTTTCATTTGAGAAAAGCACTAGAGCTTACAAAGTCTGATGGCGAAAAGCGACTGATTGAAAGGAAGCTAAGTAAGTACCTTGTATAATTAGTTCCATGATAAATATTGATCAAATCATATCCATGATAAAATATTCTCATTTTATTAATATATTAACATTCAACAACTATTCATTTGATGTCAATGGAAAAAGATATACTTGATTATAAACAGTATGTTTCAAATAAAAAATACGGGACTGCAGTATGTATTTCAGGCATATTTGGCATATTTGGTATTCACCATTTTTACCTTGAAAGGTATGCAATGGGTCTATTAGATTTGGGTCTAAGTATATCTGCCTTCTATCTTATTTTCAATGATAACCCTTACGGATACTTAATCCTCGGTATAGACTTTCTACATACAGTGTATGTTACTTACAAATTGTTAGTGGGTGAATATGCTGATGGTAATGGGTATATAGTTGCTTATCCAGGACAAAAAAATATTAATCATTCAAAAAAACTATAAATGGAAGACCAAAACATTCAAATCAGTGACAAAGGATTTGTCCCAACTGCACTACTATGCTTTTTCTTAGGCGCTTTTGGTGTACATAGATTTTATGTAGGTAAAGTCGGTACAGGTATTTTACAGTTGGTAACTCTAGGAGGTTTAGGGATCTGGGCATTGATTGATCTTGTAATGATCATTGTAGGAAACTTCACAGATAAACATGGAAGAGTTATAAAAAATAACTAATAATAAATCTTTTAAGCGCAACTTACTCTTTTGAAAATAAACTTAAAACTTCGTCTATATCATTATCATGCAGATTCGTTGTAATGAAAATGATATAGAAGAAGTTAAAAGTGATTTGAATTGAAAGCTATAACGAATCGGCTGTTTCGGGAGTCGTGACGAAGAAGCGATTCACTGATCACAGCTTGTCATCCACTTTTTTCATTTTATTCAAATCCCCATCTTGACCATAGTTTGGGGTATTTATTTTTTAAATCATCTCCTTCTTCTTCCCACTCTTCTCCAGTAATTTCGATGTTTTCTTGTATACCTTTTGGCATCTGATTTCCTGTTTTCTGCTCGTAACAAATCATTGGAACGTAACTTAAACCTTCCCAATCAACATTATCCATATCGTGATTCAGGATCGATAATGTTTCGGGATTTGACATCGCATTATAGTATGCTTCTTTTCCTTGACCAATTAGCCACCCTCGGAAATCTGAAAAACAATCATCAGAACAACCACCATTCATAATATATGCAGCTCCCCAAAGTTCCCATTTATATGCGTTGCCTCGAAATGTGCAGAATCTATTATCAAATTTGAGAATATCAATTGCATCCAATTTGTTGAGTTCTTTAGCAAGTTCATTTTGTTGTTTCTCATAATTGCCCTGGCTGTTCACTTTTGAAGTTTCGATTAGTTTCCAAAAACGATCTTCTCCCATTAACTCTTTCGTGTCTTGAGGAGGGTCCGGTGGAGGATTTTGTTTGGTTGTGTTTGGGATTGATTTTTTTCCGAATAGTTTATCAAATATTCCCATTTCAATATGATTTTGGTTTGAGCAACTTATTAGTGCTATTAATATGATTAGTGATGTATTTCATTTTTACTAATTATGAATAACTTTCCGATATAAGCATCGTTTCTATTTTGACTTAACATAGCATCGCAAAAAGAAAATCAAATAGCTCTATTCTTCACCAGTTCTATAAGCACTAAATATTCAACCAATAATTAACCTTCAGTACTAGTGTTCGATTTTTAGGACCCCATTGTTCGATCGCATAGTTATCTGTGTAGACTAAGAACAAATCAGAGAGTGGCTGGAATCTCCATTGGAATCGGCTATTGATATTGAAGTTATCTCGCTGGGTATTGTACTGTACAAAAGTTGTCCAAAACAAGTCTCGATTAAAGTTGATTTCTAGCTGAGGGCCGATCAATAGTAGAGTAGAGTTACCTATATCTCCGTCAAAATTTAGCTCATTAGCCTCGAAGTTTACTCCAAAATTTCCCCACGGTTGCTGACGATAATTTAAGGAGGCAGTTAAGCTTTTACGGTCTCCACTGTAGAAACCGCCGATACCTCCACCTACCGTAAAATTGAGTTCTTTTCTGACATCGGATTCGTATTCTATTTCAAATTCATTCCAACGATATCCTGCAGCTGGCAAAGGATTATCTGTGAAGGTAAATGGATATAATAGTCGCCTGTATACATTGCTATAACCAACCGTTAGGCTACTTGTACTGGCAAGAGCTAAATCATAATCAAAGGCAAGTGTATAATTGAAATTTTGATTTTGAGAACGCTCCCAATCTCCAATATTAGTGATGCTGAATCGATGCGTATTGATCTTTTCATTTTGTGGGAATAAGGTGTAACTAATATTTGAATAGAGGTGATCATATCCAATCTGGATCACTTCATCTGAGACTGCATCATATTGATTTCGCTGTTGTACGAAGCCCATATCATCGCCATAATTTTTACCGATGCCCGCTAAGTTTACATAAAATCTAAAATTCTGATTACCTACCTGAGCAAGGGCATGATAGTAAGCATTTTGATCATTTACACCATCACTATAGGATAGGCTTAGCGCACTACCAAATCTGTTGTATCCATTTTTAGATCGATAATCAAACTCTAGACCCATATTCCTCATGTAATCATCACTTACGAATCCCCCTTCACTATACCCAATCCTATTATGTAAAAATCCTTTGATCACTGATCGTCCAAAAATTCGATGATTAAAAGCCAGAGCGCTATAATTATTTCCGGGTTCTTCTTCGAGTGATTTTGTTTGCAGATTCATCATTCCTATACGAGTATCTTTACTCAGATTACCCGTCAAGCGTACACCATATCTTATAGGTATCGATGATCCATCCTCCCTTAATCCAATCTTCCTCGAAAAGAATGGCCTCATCGGAGGAATTCCAAAATTAGAAAAGATGTCACTATTCTCGACAAAAAATATTCTTTGCTCTGGAAATCTGATATTTACGTTTGTCAAGTTAGTCACTTGTCGATCAACATCTACTTGAGAAAAATCAGGATTAATAGTCACATCTAGATTAAGGCTACTAGTCAGAGCAACCTTAGCATCTAAACCTATATCAATATCTAAATCAGCAGGTTGATTGTCCTCTATATTTTTACTCACAGACGTAAGCGTATATGGTATCAGAGCGATATTACTTTTAGCTTTCTTAGGAGCTTCGTCCCATAGTAGTGATCCATTATAACCAAGATCAGGACCAAAAAACTGCCTAGGTACCGGCGTCCATGCATGAAAACTATTGGTATACGTATTGCCTCTGTTAAACTGTACACCCCAGACTTCGCTCTCACCGTATCTAAGTGTTTTGAATGGTATTGCTATCTCTATGATGTAGTGATCTTCATATATTTTGGTTTCACAAACCCACTTATTATTCCATGCTCTATTAAAGCCACTACTACCCCCACCATTCCTAGTTCCCAAATTACCTGCGAGCTCTGTATCAAACTGGACACCCGCAGCATTAGTCCCAAAACCATATCCATTAGTACGCTCATTACCTGGATCAAAAGAAACCATGAAGGTATCGCCATCCCAAAAACTACTACCATCACGCTTTAACGAAGTAACTAAGTATGGTGACTCTCCTTTACATATTGCTGCCACATAGATATTCTTATCATCATAGGTCATCATTACTTCTGTCTGATCCCCTGCCTCGACTTGTTTGTTATCAATCGGTTTGATATAAAAAAAACTGGTTGCTTTCTGTGCTTGGCTCCAAATCTCTTCACTAAGGACACCATCAATTTTTATAGGTTCTAGAGATCTATTAATACGATATTGATAATCATCTCTAAGATGTAGTCCATCCTGTTGTGCAGTGACCGTATTTATAGTTGCGAACAAATACATAATACCTAACACCAAAAGATATAATTTACTCCATGCGTGGTTCTGAACGTATCTTAGATAAAGTAGTTTACTCACTATTATTTTTTGACAAAAATTAAATCTGTTAGTTTTATTAAAAATTTCGAACAAAAAAAACAATAGATCGAAATAGAAGTCATATTCATTTGGTAAAAATAGTGAATTATAGCTACTACAAACATCAGTTTATAATAACTCCTTGGCGCCTACTTTCTTCAACTTAACCCTTATATTTTACAATAAGGTCTCTGAGCTAAAGGATCACAATAAGTCGAAGACGTTAAAATATTATAAATGGCTCCTTTAGATTTACAATTTTGACCTTTACCAGATGGGCTCGATAATTCTGCAGCATCTTCTTTCATAAGGTTAATTATTGTAATAAAAGAGATTACCACAATTTAGAGAATAGCTGATGAACACATAGCTGCACCCTTAACAGCTATCAGTTGGATCATTCACTAGCTCAGTAAATGTATCTGACTTATCTTCTTCAGGTCTGTCTTTACAAGGGAAATCTTTTTCTATAAGTAGGTGTAGCTTCTCCTTTCCTTTAAGATCAACATAAGATTCTATTCCTACTTCGTTTGTATTTATCCAATCGTTTGCTAATTGAGCTGGGATTATAACCTTTAACATATTACCTAAAAAATCAGCACTCACTTTTGATGAGGTATCACTAAAACTTAGCTCGTATCTGAATGTCTTGTGATTTGGAAAGTTAACCGACTCCTCAATCTTTTGTTTGTCTGAGAGTATCGCTAGTTCAGACTTTCTTAGTCTGATTCTTATGCTATTCTTTATGAGTCGTAATTTCATGTATGTAAATAGATACCGTTCAAAGTTAGTTGAATTTCTAAATGTTATTCTTTTACAAAGAAGATGAATCAATTACTTAATTCAAATCAATTATTAATATCTAAACCCTAAATGCACTATCCGACAAACTCATATCGCTCACCACTTCGCATAACTTTATATCCTTGATTCTCTCTCTTAGCGATCTCAATAAATTCATCTGGATCAACCGTATTAAAAGTGAACATATGATAATGACATGGGATCACAGTACTAATACTTAACTCCTTTCCCATCCTCACTGCTTCTGTTGCATTTAGGTTTCCTGAGACTCTTCTTTCTGGTTTATCTCCATTTATCGGAAGGAAGGCAAGATCGATTTCAAATGGCTGTAAAGCATCTATAATTTCTGGTCTCCAAAGTGTGTCGCCGCTGTGGTAGATGGTGTATTCCCCAAACTCAAAAACATATCCTAAGAAATGACATTCCCCTTTTTCATTTTTCTTTAAATCATTATGAGCAGCGGGGATCGCAGTCACCTTAAATCCTGATGGCAAGTTGATACTCTCTCCAGCATCAATTGTCGTTGCCCAATCATGATCTTGCTTGATTCTATTTGATACAAACTCTTGATTAGCTCTAGGGATGATCATTTGAATGTCTGGATTGACCTGTATAAGAGGAATCAAAGTCGATCCATCTAGATGATCAGTGTGATTATGACTACTAGTTACAACGTCTATAAAATTTAGATCTGTGGTATTAATAACTAATTCCGACATCCTGATATGCTGCTTATCTGTCGATGCATATTTAGTGGTAAGGGAATCAGACAGGTATGGGTCTAAGAGCAAGTGCTTATTTTGCCATTGTATTAAAAAGCCACTCTGCCCTAACCACCATACATTAAAACCAGTTTGATTTTTTGATATTTCATGAATATCTGCAAGTAGCACTTCTCCCTTTTGAGCAGCTTTGATTAATTCCATTCGGTTAAAGAGTTTTTCTGACTTGATTAGCCCCGGCTACCATATTGATAAGCTTTTGTTTTGCTGCCCATCTTGCAGTTTGGCTTAAGCCACAATCTGGTGCTATGCTCAATCTATCAGGTGTAACAAATCTTAGACATTCATTAATTCTATGGACAACATCATCAACTGTCTCGATATAATAGCTCTTCACATCAATAACACCTACTGCAACATCCATTTCTTCTGCTATCATTGATATGCAGTATAATTCAGCAAATTCTCTGTTAGCCATTTCGACATGCATCTCATCGACATTGAAGTCTAGAAAGTCCGGAAACATAGGAGCCATTTTTCGGTATCCAACAGCATGCCCTTTGTAATTACCAAAACAAAGATGTGTAGATAAGCGGCATTTCCCCACAGCAGGTTTAACTGTCTTATTAAATATGTTTACAAAATCTTTAGTATCAGACTTATAAGCATAACAACTCATCGATGGTTCATCAATTGTAATTTCTTTACAACCTGCCTTTATCAAACCCCTGAGTTCTTTTTGTACAATCGGAATCAATGCCTCTGTAATTGCGTACCTATTTTTATACCTATTGTTTGGCAATAGCCTTCCGCTAAGCGTAAATGGACCTGGCACACTAGCTTTTAGTGTAACTCCTTCGGGCGCCAATACTTTTAAGCGATTATATTCTTCTACAACTCCTAATCCTTTTGGCGCTTTAAGTATGCCAATTATCTGGTGTTTACCACGTTGATCATGTGCAGGTGGGCCCCACTTGCGAGGGACAATACTATTCTGCTTTACACCATCTATAAAACCATAGAAGGATAAATTAAAATCTAATCTAGTCTGCTCTCCATCGCTGATCACATCAAGACCTGCTGCCATCTGATCATGGATCGCTACCTTGACGGCATCCTCTTTAATCTCTTCTAGATCAGAAGTACCGAACTGATCTAAGTTCTTCATAGCAAGTTCGAGCCATGACGGGAATGGATAGGATCCTATGACTGTTGTTCTTATTGGCTGCTCTTTCATATATGCTTTTAATTTATGCTAAAGTTGAGATTACTTTTGTCAATTTATGTTCAAATCACTTGAGCTTTAGGGTCTGAATTAAGATTTTTAGGATTAATCGATTATAAGATTTAAAGGCGAACGTAAGCATCAACCATAATTAATGCATGTACAATTGCGATACTAATCTCCCATGTTCATCATACGCACTTTCGAATAATTCAGTCGCCTTCTCTTTACCAACAATTGCAGAAGCCGTAAGCACTTTAGGTGGTTTCCCTGCTTTTGTTAATAGGTTAGCAATTTCCGCTTTTATAGTATTGACAAGGATTACTCCGCCTACGGTCGACCCTGGAGAAACTGGTGTCTCTAACCCCTCAACTTGTATCATAGCATCTCCTACTGGAGCACCGGTATCAAGTACCAAATCAGAGAAGTCGCTCAGTTTTTTACCAGATGGATGATTACTTGTACTTACCTCAGAATGCTGTTTTGAGATCATACCGACGACCTTAATACCATGAGATTGGAATATCTCAGCCATCTCTATCTGCACGATATTGCAGCCACTTGACGAGACTACTAAAGCACAATCATTTTTGTCTAACGCAAAATTTCTAAGGATCCTTGCTGCAAGTCCAGATACATTTTCTAGGAACATAGCCTGTCGTTGCCCATTAGCTCCTACCACTTGATTATGAAAAGTGAGCGATAACTCCACAATGGGATGAAACCCAGGGAAACTACCATATCTTGGCCACATCTCCTCTGTCATAATTCTGCTATGCCCCGATCCAAATAGGTGTACCAATCGACTTTGCAATATACTATCTGTAAACCAATTGGCAACTTGCCTAATCTGCTCTTCTTGCCCAGAAATAGTTTCTATAATGCCTTGGCATTTCTGTAAGTAGGTTTGGGTCAAACTCATGATTTTTTCTTTTTCTCCAATGCGAATAATGCTGCACCTATAGCTCCTGCATGGCTAGACAGCTCTGCAAATTTAATAGGCGTCTCAAAGTTGCCTGGCCTCCACTCATATACATCTAAAAAATCCCGAAGTGGTTTCATTATTTCATCTTGTGCTTTAGCTACCCCTCCACCTACTATAATAACTTCTGGGGAAAGCAAATTGATTAATGAAACAATAGCCCTTGCTAAACTCTGTAACTGATCATACCACAACCAACTAGCAAACCCATTCCCTTGATTGTGCGCTTCGAGCAATTCTTTAGTATTGGTAAATCTACCGTGAGACCGCTCTTCTAAATGACATTCTCCAAATGATAACTCAAGGCTGCCGGGAGTCTTGACTATACTTGACTGGATCTGTTGATTAACAGAGATATGACCTATGTGTCCTGCTCTACCCATCTGGCCCTGTAGTATCTTGCCATCTATCATGATACCACCTCCAATGCCTGTACCTAGGGTAAGCAAGACTATATCTTCATATGCCTTTCCCGCTCCTATCTTACTCTCCGCAAAAAGTGCTGCATGAGCATCATTAAGTACAAAGACTTCTTTGCCCAGATAGTCTTCCCATACCAACCCTTCGATTCCAAGCATCTTTGTTCCGTTAGACAATACTGCTTTATTCCCAGTGTGCACTGTACCAGAGGACGAGATACCGATAGCAGATATCGAGCTATTTGCTTTTTGCTCTAACTGCTCGATTAAACTCTTCAAGGAAGCTTTCCATAAGGTACTTTTATCTTTTCCTTGTTCGTCTTGGGTTGGTGTAGAGAGCTCATGTATCACCTTACCCGCTTGATTAGTCAAGACTGCTTTGATGTTGGTTGCTCCTAGGTCTATACCTATTATTAGTTCTTCTTTCACCAGATCTTATAGTTTGTATTGTCCTTCACTAACTAACCATCCGCCATCTACCGCGAGTACCTGACCAGTAGTAAACGATGCTGCATCAGATAAAAAGTAGCAGGCTGCAGCATCTAAATCTTGAGGGACTGCCATACGCCCTTGATCTAGTGGTTGTTTTGATTTAATAAAATATTGAATATCCTCTCGGTCTGCCGCTCTTGTGGCCATAGGTGTATTAGTCAAAGCAGGCGCTAATACATTCACCCTGATATTGTGCGCTGCATAATATGCTGCTGTCGATTTAGAAAAACCAATTATGCCTGCTTTAGCAGCTGCATAGGCATGTGTATGAAAAAATTTAGGAGAAGGGCTGTATGCAAGTACTGTGCTTGTATTGAGCAAAACACCAGCTTGCTTTCTATCCATAAAGTATTTTACTGCTGCTCTATTTGATAGCATCACAGATTTTAGGTTTAGATTCATGGTCTTGTCCCAACCATCGTTAGTGATTTCATGAAGTGGCCCATCACCCCACTTGCGGCCACTACCGCCTGCTACATGATAGAGCGCATTAAATTCACCGTAGCTATCAACGCATAACTTAATTGCTTCTTCTACTTTACCATCGCTTAACACATCACCAAAAGTAAATTTACAGTTCTCACTATCGCTCAAGTCTTCTTGCTCTAAACCAAATGCGATTACTTGTCCGCCTTGCTCTACAAAATAGTTAGCAGCTGATAAGCCGATACCACTTGTAGCACCTACAATTACAATTTTTTTATTTTCTAATAACTTATTCATAACACGGCCTATACGATCTTTTGTACGATCTCTTCTGTTGCTTTCACCTTCAAGATGACCTTTAATTTTCCGTCAGGCATTTTTTCTTCTTTGATCAACCAGTGATCTTGATCATATTCTTTAGGGCCTATTTTCTTTATTTTCTGATCACCTCCTCGCCATAGGGGTAGATCTATTGGTTCCCATTTTTTACTTTTCGCTGATACATAACAGGCATCCATGATCGCATTCACAATATAGCCATCGTAAAACGTTTCCATAGGTTTTTTCCCTTGGTCTAGTGAATCTAACATATCTGTGAACATATGTTTATAACCAAGTGCATGCACCTCATCTCCAACAGGAAACATCCATCCTGTATCCGACTCCGCTTTCTCTGCTACATACTCACCAGTGCCACCAGCCGTAAACATCTCAAAACCTGTCTTCAGCCAATGATCTATTCTGATAGTACCTTCTGTTCCTGCTACTTCATCCTTCAGCTCCATACCTCCTCTAAATGTCCAGCTCACTTCCACTTGGCTAATAGCTCCAGTCTCATATTTGATCAAGGCTATAGCATTATCTTCTGCTTTGATTGGCTTCACTAAAGTATCTGCCCAACACATTACTTCTACAGGACGGACATCTTTGCCTATGTAATTTCTACCTATCTCGATACAGTGACACCCCATATCTATAAGTGCTCCCCCTCCTGATTGACTAGGATCCCAAAACCAATCACTATGAGGACCAGGATGTGCTTCTCGAGCTCTAGTCCATATCACCTCACCTATCGCTCCCTGCTTTACAGATTCTAATGCTTTTAAAGTTTTGGGTGGATAGCATAGGTCTTCTAAGTATCCATGGAAAACACCAGCTTTTTCTACGATATCTAATAACTCTAGCGCCTCTATCCCATTCATGGCTAAGGGCTTTGTACAGAAGATTGCTTTACCCGCTGCTGCCGCTAATTCTATCGCCTGGCGATGAAGGTGATTGGGTATCCCAATGACTACAATATCGGTTTCAGGATCATTTATAGCCTCTTCTAAGCTATCTGTAGATTTAGTGATCCCCCACTCTTCTGCAAACTCTTTTGCCCGTTCTGCAGTTCTAGAGTAAACGATATGCACACGATCGGCTCCCCTATGATCATGCAAGGTCTTAGTATAAAACATACCAATTAGGCCCGTACCCAACATCGTGATTTTATGTGTTTTTATGTCCATAGTCCAAGCTATATTATTGAAGTTATTTACAAACCAATTATTAATTTACTAGCAAGTCATTGAGCTCTAATATTTCAGCTTTTTTTCGATCTATAGCTGTGGTTATGGATCTCCAAAAGAGCTTTATCTTGAAACTCAAGCACTAGTAACTTATTATAACATACGATTTTAAATTACTTCATTTTTACTAAAGCTTCTTAAAACTAACTTCCCTAAAATAGACAATATCATCATCTCCATGAAGAACAGTAGATACGTATCTTTAATAACTTCATTTTCCTTTTTTAAAAAGGAGTACCGCCTCAATTTGTGCAGCTCGCGCATAATAACTATATGCTATGGTATTACTAGAAATATAATTAGCATAGAATTCTGAAAATACAGAACCGCCATTTGAATTTCTTTATACAAACTCTTTGACACTTGCGTGATCTTGATCAATGAAAATAAGCTCTCTGCCAGTACTTGAACAACTAGACATTAATCCAACTATTAGGAATAAAAGAGGAATATAGGTATTCGAAAATTTCATACTATAAAATTTGATCAAGTTAAAGGAGCTCATGTACATTCTCCGGTGGTCTTCCTAAGATGGCTTTCTTTCCTTTAACTACTATTGGCCTTTCGATCAATTTCGGATTTTTAACCATTGCTTTTATCCACTCTGCATCCGATAAATCTTTTCCTTTAAATTCTTCTTTATATACTTTCTCGCCTTTACGGAGTAGTGCTTCAGGTTTTATACCTAGCATCTTAATTAATTCTTTCAGGTCCTTTTGAGTTGGTACTTTTTCTAAATACAAGATGATTTCTGGTTCTACTCCATTTTCTTGTATTAGGCTTAATGTTTCTCTGCTTTTACGGCATCTAGGATTATGATATATCTTCATTATATATTAATATTTGTAATATGTCTTTTGTTCTTTGTAACTTGACGAGGACAATTTCTAATGTTACCAAAATTAGTGCTTTAGATAAGTATTATTTTGTCAATGATTAAAGTTCTATTTAAAAGAAATGAAAAGATGAGGTATTGTATCAGTTTTGTGGTTTTAATTTTACCATTTATACTTTTAGGTCAAGGAAGTAAAAACCTAGATCTAGTCAGTAAAGTAGAAATAGATACCACTGGGAATGATGTCTGGGGATTTAAACATTCTAATGGTATCGAGTATGCTATTATGGGAGATAATAACTCTACTAGGATTATTTCTCTAGAGGACCCTAGCAATCCTGTAGAGGTCGCAGATATTCCGGGTGCCCGATCTATATGGAGAGACTTTAAAAGTTTTAATGATGTAGTCTATGTAGTAGCTGATAGAGGGCAAGATGGTGTACTCATCATAGACCTCTCTATGATTGCTCAAGACAGTGTGAGTTTTGATTATTTGAACCTAGAAGTGACTGTCGACTCTATAACTGATCAAGTAAGGACTTGTCATAATTTATATATAGCTGAAGACGGGTATTTATATCTGTCTGGTTGTAATGTCAGCAATAAAGGTGTTATCATATTTGATCTCAATGAGAATCCATTGTTACCCTCTTATGCGGGAATAGCAGATTTAGAATACGCTCATGATGTATTCGTAGAAGGTGACCTGATGTATTCCTCTGAGATTTTCCTAGGTCAGTTAGGTATCTATGATATTTCTGACAAGTCCAATCCGACCCTTAAAGGGACCACAAATACACCAAATAATTTTACTCATAATGCTTGGTCTTCGACAGACAACAACTATGTGTTTACGACAGATGAGCGTGGAGAGTCTTTTGTGGCTGCATATGACGTCTCTGATCTTGAGGATATTAAATATTTAGATAAAATAAAGCCTATTGACAATGTGGGTGCGATACCACACAATACTCATTTTCATGAAAACTATTTATACACCTCATGGTATACAGAGGGTGTAAGAATAACTGATGTAACTAGACCTGATAATATGATCGAGGTGGGCTACTATGATACGTGGGAGGGTCAGAGTGGAGGATTTAATGGTTGCTGGGGAGCGTATCCTTTTTTACCCTCAGGGCTTCTACTTGCTAATGATAGACAAAATGGCTTGTTCATCCTACAACCCACCTTAGTAAGAGCCTCATACCTTGAAGGATCGATAGTTGATAGCGAGACCGGCGAACCCGTCAATGGTGTCAAAGTATATATTAACTCAGAAGACACTAACGACGAACAGTCAGATGCAAATGGAGTTTTCAAAACTGGGCAGTGTACACCAGGAGAATTTGTAGTAACTATAAGCCACCCAGAATATCACTCGGTAGATACTACCTTGACTTTGTCATCTGGAGAAGTAATTGAGCTTGATATATCTATTGATAAGAGAGCCATCTATAATTTTAGTGCTAATACTGGATTGATAAACAGCACATCACTTCCAAATACTAATATCTTATTAGAAAGTGGAGACCAGACCTATCTACTAAATAGTGGTCAAGAAGCGCAAGCGACTCAAGATATATTTGAAGGAGAATACAGAATGTATTCTGGTAGATGGGGTTACCTACAAAAAGATCATGGGACAGTAACAGTAGATGATGACACTGCCTTAGATCTGGTTTTAGAAGAAGGCTACGAAGATGACTTTTTGTTTGATTTTGGCTGGCAGACATTCAGTGATGCATCATCAGGTGAGTGGGTCAGGGGTGTACCTATCGCTACGACTTTCCAAGACAAAAAATCTAATGTTGACTTTGACTTACCTGATGATCTAGGTAATCAATGTTATATAACAGGAAATGCAGGTGGTCAAGGAGGTACCGACGATATAGACAATGGTACGACTACACTTACTTCTGATTGGTTTTCTGCAGAAGGGCTAGTGGAGCCAGCAGTATGGTACTATACTTGGTTTTTTAATGCTGGTGGTGATACAGTCGAGCCTAATGACTCTTTGAATGTATTTATTATAACTCCGATCGATACACATCTTATCGAAACCATCAAAAGAGTCGAAATAGACGGTGAATGGATAAAATCCAAAAAGTTATTATCAGAGGATATTGATCTCGATAGCCTTAAGATCATGTTTGTAGCTCAAGATGACGTGATTGATGGTCATCTTGTAGAAGCTGGCGTTGATAATTTTAGAGTGATAGATAACTTACTGATAGCAACTAATGACGTAGAAAAAGTATCGGTCTTTAGTGCATTTCCTAATCCTCTAAATAATCAATTGACTATCAGAAGCGCAAAATATCTTGGAGCGGCTAGGATCAGAATATTTGATACTAGAGGCCAGTTGGTCTATAAAGATGTATTGGGGACGAGATCAAAAAACATCAACCTCCCTAATTTAGGCGCTGGCACTTATTTCCTTAATGTCGAAGGAAAAACATTCCAACAGACTATAAAACTGGTAAAGATTTAGTTTCTAATTCTACTTAGAAGGATCAGCAGAGAAATTTACATCCCCCTTTTTGTAGCCTATAATATTAAGTGCAGATGGATCAAACTGTCCATTCTCGATCTGTATATGGCCGGGCAAAAAGCCCCATGAATTTCCTACATTAAACTTATCCTTCAACCCTAAGATTACATTTTGGACTTCTATGAGGTCGGTAGCTGAGATAACCCTATTGCCATTTACATCTCCTGCCCTAAGTTGTATATCATTGGTTATTCTATTTACGCCAAGGATATGATTGATCATAATCGTAAGATCTAAGATAGATACACCATTACTTACAGAAGTATTCCTATAAGCTCCAATGACAAAGTTGCCATTCACTGGTAGATTATCAAAACTATAATTCCCCTCTCTGTCGGTCATAATAGTTTGCTCAGAGTCACCAGTTAGCTCCATCATCACATTGCTTAGTGGCGTGCCATTATTAGTTGCTACCGCGCCTGCAAGTGTCATCGTCGAGCTATTACTCTGCTCTCCTAGGCCATCTAACTGAGTAGCTCCAGTACCTGCAGGATCTAGCCATTCAGCCAGACGCGAAGCAGAAGTAGCTCCTATATCCCATGATACACTGAGTCTCCCAAAGTATGCTCTCGCTAGTGTACACTCCTCGTTAGTATTACCCCCATGTAGCTGTCCTATGATCCTACCTTGATCATCAAACAAAGGGCCACCAGAGGAGCCAGGCTCATGATTACCATTTTCGAGCTCTACTCTTAGATGTGAGCCAGCAGGAGTTGTAGTGTCATTATTCCAATTAGTCCCGCTTAACCAAACCCTAAGATCATCGGTATCTTCCGCTACTTTCTTAATATCACCTGCGGGGTGGTGAATAAATTTAGTAGGCCTAGGTTCATAATCATCTCTCCTATCCCAGCCATTGTAATAAGCATTATAATCGGAAGGGATATCTTCATTAATCTTGACCAATATAAAATCTGTAGGTTGGGCCCCTGCTAAATAGGTACAGCCCTGCATTGCCTTATAACTGGGAGCTGCAGAGGGGTTATCACAACTACTCGTTTCGAATTCAAAATCAAATCGCCATAAGTCCCATATCGGAGTATAGCCATCCTGACAATGGAAGGCAGACAAGACAAGAGGAGAACGATCTTCATTGGTATTATTCATTAGAGATCCTGTACACCATCCGAGCCCTTCTTCTAAAACCATCATCACCCTTACGACTCCTCTTTTTTCTGTTTGCACATTGTCCCCGAGGGTACAGTTAATATTTTGATGACAAGGGAGCGAAGCCATAAATCCTGTATCCACCTCCATCGATTGGGTCTCTGTAGCGGAGTCGTCGATCACTTTATAGATATGATCAATGTTAAATGGAAGTACCCGCTTACTTCCTATCGGAAGGACGATCTCGATTATTATTTCTTGCCCCTTTATCACATCAGTCATAAATAATCCAGAAGGAATCTCATTAGCTGAAGTAAACGAACCGAGAATCTTATGCCCATCAATATCATAAACAAACATCCTTGCACCTGGGACTAGATTAAATGATGATAATTTGAGAGCGATACCTTTAGCATCTGCTATCGACAGTTTTATCCATCCGACTAGTTCTCCATCTATCTCTTGCCACTGCACATTCTTTAACTTATTTAATTCCGCTTTGAGAGGTATCGCAAATAGTGGTGTCCCTTGTATACTGTTTATATAATCTTTAAGCGCGGCTTTATCTAGACTTATATTAGTATTTGATTTTAAGCTCTTCTTTAGATAATCTTGATTATCCTTAGTTAGCCCTAGCGGAAACCCTCCATAGGATTGCTGTCCTAAGCAGATACTCACACCAATTGTCATTAATAAAAAGCAGGTAAATGAAAAATGTTTTATCATCTCTTAGATTGGGTGTATAAAAAGTAAAAATACTAAAATGCAAGATGGCGTTCAATACTAGAGCTATTTACTCTGGTTGTATTATATCAATTAACACTACTCTGTCTGGTGAGTCCTGCTTTAAGATTACTCTGAAGATACTTTTTACCTTATGTGAATTTTGAAAGACAAGATCAAACACATAGTCTTCGTAATAAGTTATTCCTTCCAATCCTAATGAAAATTTATTTTTTACTTGCAGCATTGGCAACTCCGTGTTTATCGTAAAATCACCTTCGACTTTGATAATATCAATTAGGTCTGAAGCCCATCCTTTGTTCTTAAAATTCAACTGAGAATCCGACACCCTATTAGAATTCAAATAAGAAATTATAGGATCATCATTTCTAAACACTTTTTTAATTCTACACTGCAAGTTATTTGTCTCTATATTTCCAATCGGCACTAATTGCTGTATAGAAGGATGAATTTCTACTCTTCGAAGTATAGCTGGACTCAATTCGCTTAATGCAAAAGTATCCAACAATAAATTATCCTGAATTGAGATAACATTATTAAGGTAGAATTCTACTTCATCAACATACGGATGTTCTACTGCGAATAAAGCTCCTATCACACTATCGTTTGTAACTTGTTTTATTCTGAAAGTATTTATTGGTTCATAGTCTAGATTCTTCAAAATTAAGATGTCATTTTCTTTGAGGTTATTTAACATCAAATCTTGCTCTCTTATGAATTCTTGGTCTAATCTACGGGATAATCTGATTAGAGATCGACGTTCAAATTCTTCCATCCCGATTATTAAAATGGGATATATCAAAAGAGATAAAAGAAAATAAATAATATACTTATCCAACGGAATCTTAGAATAGCGTTGTCTTATTACTTTCGTTTGGGATAAGGAATCATGCAACATCGCTTCTCCAAAAAATATAGAGAAAGCTTCAAACGGAATCATTCTAGCAAAGCTTCTCAATGCAATATCCTTAAACCCTAAATCATTTTTGGTTACCTGCTTAACTTTTGACTCCGTAAACATTTTACCTGCTGATGTCTTAAATAAACACTCGAAAAATAAATAGTAAACCACTATCAACAGAGCAACCCAAAAATGTAAAGTGTATTGTCCAAGAAAACTATAATTAAATGATGTTCTAACAACACTATATAAAATACCAGAGGTGCATGATATTGCAATAATTATATCAATAAGCCAATGTACTAATCGCTCAGATTTAGAAGCTAAAACTTCTTCCTGATGATTGTTTTCGTTTTCTTCTTGATACTTAAGCAAATATTTTAAAAAAGTGTAAGGAATATAGATCCAGATTAAATTCCTAATAATACCTGTCGAGATAAAAAAAGTATTTCTGAGATTAAATTCTACTTGAGAGAATATATAAAATTGAAAAAAAATTGAAATAAAACTCGAGTATAGTATTACCGCTAAGCAAAAATTTAAAAGTCTACGTTCAATACCTCCGGACCTCAAATAAAGAATACTTCCGATCAGCATATAAAAGAAGAACATGGGTATTATGGTACTTACTGATCGGTAGCCTTTATTAGTCCCAACTTCATAAAAAATAAAATCATCTAAAGAGAAAAAAGAAAATCTTACACTTGGAGTCATCAAATTGGGCAATGCATAAAACAAGTCAGGTATTGATTCTACCCAATTGGAAAACATGAAGAGGCTATAAATTAATGATAGGATTGAAACAAACAGCAATACTTTACCTAAGTGCTGAATAAGGTATTTATTAAGTAATTGCATCAATGAGGATTAGTTTGATTCTAAATATCTTAAGATCGATAAAATATTAGCTCGTATCCTTAAGAATTTGCGATTAATATTGGTATTAAGAATACATCTAATATTTAGGAATATTATTCTCCCTTTAATTTAAAAGAATAATATATTTGCACAGCTTTAGAAGAGAGGAAGATAACCAATGAATAATTGGCCCGTTCGTCTAGGGGTTAGGACGCCAGGTTTTCATCCTGGTAGCACGGGTTCGAATCCCGTACGGGCTACAAAGACCGCTATAATCAACTGATTATCAGCGGTCTTTCTTCTTTAGGTGCCTCATAATCACCAATTTAAAGTAATAGATCTAATACTTTCAGATCAGATAGATAGTGTAAATGATACGGTCATTATTTTCAATGACTTAACCATCCACTATGCGACTATTAGAGTATTCCACTATTTTTTTGTGGTTTAACAGATTCCTTAGCATCTCAAAAAGCGTATCAAGTCAAGATTCAATGATCTTAACTGCAGTAAAACAAAGGGTCTACCTAATATATATGTGTCATTTTATAGATATAATTTCCTAATTGATTATTAGCATACTGGAATGCGACTGCAGCATCTAAATTTTATGAAGACCCCTATTATACAGGCACTATTAAGATCGTATCTGCTATTGCCACTAATTCTTATTGGACACTTTTCTATTGCACAAAACTCACTTCCAAATATCCAGTTTAATAATATTACGAGATCAGAAGGTCTTCCTAATAACAACATCAATCAAATAGTTACCGACAATTATGGTTTTGTATGGATAGGAACTAGTGATGGCTTGTGTAAGTACTATTCATCGGGCAGGATCCAGGTCTATAAGGCAAATGATAAAAATATTGAGGATGGACTGCAATCAAGTAAAATTACTTGCTTGCTCGCCGACGATGAAGACAACCTATGGGTTGGGACAAGGTTTGGAGGTCTTTCAAGATTTCATATCCCTACAGAAACGTGGAAAACGTTTATGCATGATTCACTTGATAATACTAGCATATCTAATAATGAAATCCTGTGTATCAAGCAAGGTATAGAAGGAAAAATCTATGTAGGTACAGAAGATGGCTTAAATATATATCAGAAAGAATCTTCCACTTTTAGACAGTATAGACATGATCCAGAAGATAATTCTACGTTAAGTGCAAGAGCAGTATTAGATATACTTATTGATGATAAAGGCTGGCTATGGGTAGGTACTTGGGCTGGAGGTCTTAATCTGTTGATAGAGGAACAATCTGGCGATTCCATAAAAAATTACTTTCGACAATTTAAGCCTGGTGACACCAATAATAGTCTTAATGTGTGGACGCTTTTCCAGGATAACAAAGATAGATACTGGGTCGGAACATTGATGGGAGGTCTATTCATCATGGACATACCGGACAAGGCTAGTAACTACGAAAATTTACAGAGTTGGGAGCCAAAGTTCTTTGAATACAAACAAGATCTTGAAAATCCATTAGCAATGCATAGTAATTCTATTCTGGATATCCATCAAGATAAACAAGAAAGAATATGGTTTGCTACTTCTACTGGATTAGCCCATGTAGAATCATCAGAGATTCCAAGTAAAATAAAATTTAGATATTCGGATACTATACCCAACATAAATTTTTACCAACATTTATCAAAATTTGGAAATCCAACTTCACTTTTAGAAAATTATGTGATTGACATAATGGAAGATGATCTGGGTATTCTTTGGTTTGGAACACACGGAGGAATAAGTCAATTTAGCTGGTATAGCAATCAGTTTGATAATCATATTATTATCGACAATGAAGATATATTCCCTAATACCCAAAACATCTATATCGATCAAAAAGACACGGTGTGGCTAGCAGCTGGTGAACTAGGATTATTTATTTATGATCAAAAAACTGCTACATACTCAAAGTATGATAAATTACCTAATACACATAGTAGTGTTAGCGTCTTATACTCTCCAGATAATATTAGTTTATATATAGGAACCAATGCAGGCATTGCAGTCCTTAATCAATTAACAGGAAATATTCATTACTTCAGCGCCCCAGAGTGGCTCAAAGTAGATTTTGATAAATTCCTGTTTACCAATATTTTACTGGATAGAAAAAATAGACTTTGGGTTGCTTCTGAAACAGGTCTATTTATTTTAGATGAAGCAACTGGAGAATATGATTTCTTTGCTCATGACCCTCTTGATCCGACTTCACTTTCAGATCACTCTATTACAGATATTATAGAGGACTACAAAGGAAACATATGGGTGTCGACTTATAACGGTCTTAATAAACTTAGATATGATGAACATGAAAGCGTAAAATTTGAGAGGTTTTTTCAAAGCACCAAAAAAGGGAAATTAAGCAATGATAGAATTACGCATCTATTAGAAGTAGACAAACGTATATATATTGGAACCACAAGTGGCCTTGATGTTTTAGACATAGAAACTGAAATATTTGAAGAAATTGAAAGTGTCGAAAAGTATAGCATTCAATCGATGCTTGGCAGTGAAGATGGAATAATTTGGGGAAGCACAACGGAAGGAATATTTGAATATGACCCTGAAAAAGGACTATTCAACTTAAATGAAAAAGAAGATGGTTTAAATAGCACCTCGTTTAGACAAAACTCAAAATTTATTGATAATGATGGCAATTTTTACTTTGGAAATAAAGTAGGATTTATAAAACTAGATCCAAATAATATATCTAGTAATACGACTATTCCTGATGTCTTTATCACAGAAATTAAATCTATTACTCCAGACGGTATTAAGCAAGAATCTGGTTTTACTAAAGCTATAGAACTAGCACATGACAGCTACTCTATTTCATTTAACTATGTAGCCTTAAACTATAATCGATCAGAAAAAAACAGATATGCTTATAAGTTAGAAGGCTTTGATGAAAGCTGGACTTATCCTGAATCAAATATGCCTGCCGTCTATACCAACTTAGACCATGGCGAATATGAATTTAGAGTAAAAGCATCTAATAACAATGGATACTGGAACGAGGTCGGGGCCTCGGCACTTATCAAAATAAAACCCGCTATATGGGAGACCTGGTGGTTTAAATTGCTAACATCAATATTTGCAGGTATCCTGATATTCATAGGATTGCACAACTATACTAAACGTATCCAAAAAAGAAATAAAGAACTAAAACAGTACAACGAAAATCTTAATCGAGAAATCAAAAAAAGAAACAAGTTTGAACTGGCCTTACAAAATACTAATGAAGAACTTAAAAGATCAAATAGTGAATTAGAGCAATTTGCCTATATAGCTTCTCATGATCTTCAGGAGCCTCTCAGAATCACTGGCAGTTTTATAGATCTCCTGGCTGCTAAATACGGAGATGTATTGGATGAAAATGCATTTAAGTATATAGATTTTGCAAAGGGAGGTGTCGGGAGAATGGGCCTACTCATCAAAAACCTACTTACTTTCTCAAAGGTAGGAGGCACGGTGCTTGAGTTTCAGGATACTTCTATCAAGCATATAGTAGAAGAAAAACTTCTCGACCTAGCCAGACTTATAGAGGAGAAAAATGTTACTATAGACTTAGGAGTACTGCCAACAATTTGTTGCGAAAAAAACCAAATGGCTATGTTGTTTTATAACTTAATCAACAACGCCATCAAGTTTAATGAAAACCCTAACCCCGTTGTTACAATCTCTGAGCAAAATAGTTTTGACAAAGACTTCTACTCGTTCTACGTATCAGATAATGGTATCGGGATAGACCCTATACATCAAGATAAAATCTTTGAGATATTTAAACGATTACACGATAAGGATGCCTATGAAGGTACAGGTATAGGTCTAGCTCTTTGTAAAAAAATAATTACAAGACATGGTGGAAAGATATGGATAGAATCCAAGCTCGACAAAGGCACCACCTTCTATTTTACTATTGCGAAACATTTAGGGAAACAAGAACTTGTAAAAAATAATGTGGAGCATAAAGAACTCGTCAATGCTATTTGATTGATTTCTAAAAACCGATAGAATAACTGTTAAAGAAAACAAACAACTATGCATCAGGAAGATATATATTTAACTTAGTTTTAAACTATAAATAAGAAGTAAAAGGTTAGAAAAATTACGGGGTGTGATTTTAAAGAGAATAATTTCCATATTGGCAATTTCCTGGTATCTGTTTTCCACTTGCACTGGACAATCTACACAGATCAATACACTAGTATTTAACAATGTTACAAAAGAAGATGGATTATCTCATGATCATGTTAACGATGTAGTACAAGATGATCTAGGGTTTATTTGGTTTGGTACTAATGATGGTCTCTGCCGATACGATGCACATGATAAGATCAGAGTCTTTCGCCCGAGTAATAGCATAGATGGAGGTTTAAAATCAAGTCATATTATGGATCTGCACGTAGGATCTAATAATCTGCTACTGATTGGCACTAGACAAGGTGGACTTTCAGTATATGATATCGAAAATGATGCTTGGGAAACTTATGTGAATGACCCAGATGATCCTAAAAGTTTATCTAACGATGAGGTAGTCTCTATCCTCGAAGACTCTAAAGGTCGTATCTGGATAGGTACAGAAGACGGTTTGAATCTTTTTGATAGAAATACTCAGTCGTTTACTAGGTATATGGCAGAACCAGGCATCAAAGGGAAACTACAAGCAAAAGCTATACTATCAATATATGAAGATGATAAAGGCTGGATATGGGCTGGAACTTGGGATGGTGGATTCTATCTTTTGAATATTGATGGACAAAATAATGACATCTTTTTCAGAAGATTTACCGCTAAAACTGCAGAATTTGAATCATTAAATTTTTGGCAAATTTTTCAAGATAAAAATAGTAATTACTGGCTTGCTACTCACCATGGCGGTCTTTATTTGATGACCATTCCTGAAGGTGTATCTCCAGAATCAAGTCTATGGCAACCGACATTTCATAAATACGGTATAGAAAACAAAGACTATAAAGTACCAGCAAACTTTATATCAGATATACTCCAAGATAATAAGGGAAATCTATGGATTGCATCTACTAATGGCATATCTATTATTCCGTATAAGGATATTAATACTAAGTTCTCTACTAACTTAGATACTAGTCCTGTACTGAGTTTTAATAATCACTCCTATGATTCTGGCAAGTCCACTTCCATTATAGATAACGTAACCCATAGTCTATTCAAAGATAAAAGTGGTGTCGTCTGGATAACTAGCAGATCAGGGGTTTCGAGATACAATGCGCTCTCTAATCAATTCAGCAACTATCAAGTGATTAATAAAGATGAAACATTACCCAATAGCCAAAACTACTTTGTAAAAAACGATAGTGCAGTTTGGATAGCCGCTGGTGCTTCTGGACTAATCTCATATAATCTTAAAACAAAAAAATCTAAACCAACACTTCAAACAATATTAAAAGATGAGGGTAAAATAAATTCGATTTATTCTAAAGAAGGAATTTTACTTTATATAGCCACCAGCAATGGCATTATCGAATACAATATTGATAATCAATCACATACCAAATATGAATTTGAAAGTCATGGTTTTCAAGGTCCAATGAAAGCCGCTATAACTTATATCTTAAAAGATAATAGTTCAAATCTTTGGCTGTGCTCTGAGCATGGTTTGATTAGATTGAATTTAGAAAACGGCTTATTCTCATCTTATTTACATGACCCATCAGATCCTTACTCCATAGTAGATAATGGGGTAACACAAATTATCCAATCAGATAACCAGGATTTATGGTTAACTACATATAATGGTTTTAGTAAAATCCTTGAAGAGAAGGGGCAAATCAAGTTTAAAAATTACAAAGCATCAAACTCAAAAGGAGGGCTACGATCAAATAGATTAACTGCATTAGCACATATAGATACTATAATCTACATAGGAAGCAGAAGTGGCTTATTAGGCTACGACATAAATAAAGATGAGTTTTTAGACTTTAGAGATGGCAATGAAAAATTAGTAATCAATAATCTAACTATTGTTGGTAATAATATATGGGGATCATCAACGAACAATCTATTTAAGTTTGATCCAGCTTCTAACAAAATGGTTACACTAGATGAGAAAGACGGCATTTCCAATTCGAATTATTTAGATCAATCTGTTACAAAAGATTCTAATAGCAACCTATATTTTGGTCACTTTTCAGGATTCACAAAGATAGATCCTCTATCATACAAATCGAATACAGCGACTCCTACCGTCTCTATAACAGAAATAAAAATATTAAGTAAGAACAAAAACGAGCAATTAAATATCCTACATAGAAATAGCTTGGAGGTTGATCCCGATCACTACACCCTAGAAATAAACTTTGCAGCCTTAGACTATACAAGACCTGAAAAGATAAAGTTTGCATATATCCTAGAAGGCTTTGATCAAGAATGGAAATATCTAGATAAGAACGAATCTGCTATATATACAAATCTTGATCATGGAGATTACACCTTCAGAGTAAAAGCAGCAAATGCGGTAGGCATATGGAATGAAGAAGGAACTAGCTTAGCGATCAAAGTAAATCCTTCCTTCTTTGAAAAAAGCTATATCCAGGCTCTCCTTTTTATACTATCATTTCTACTAATATATTTCTGTATAAAGAGCTATACAAAGAGAATCAAAAAAAGAAATAAAGAGCTAAAAGATTATAACAATTCTCTCAATAAAGAAATCGAAGAAAGAAGTAAAGTAGAAAGAACTCTACAGTCCACCAATGAAGAATTAAAAAGGTCAAATAGTGAGCTAGAACAATTTGCATATATAGCCTCTCATGATTTGCAAGAACCTTTGAGAATTACTGGAAGCTTTATTGATTTATTAGCTAATAAATATGAAGATGTTCTAGATGAAGATGCTCATAAGTATATTGATTTTGCAAAAGGTGGAGTTGGAAGAATGGGGTTACTTATTAAAAATCTATTGACCTTTTCTAAGGTTGGAGGTACGGTTTTAGATTTTCAAAAAGCACCATTAAAAAAATTAGTAGAAGAAAAACTGCTCGACTTAGCGAGATTGATACAAGAAAAAAATGTAACCATACATTTAGACGAGCTACCAGAAATATATTGCGAAAAAAATCAGATGTCAATGTTATTTTATAACCTGATCAATAATGCAATAAAATTTAACGAAAATAAAAATCCAGTAGTTAATATCTCCTCTCAACTTAGCGATGATAAAGATTTTTATACATTTTGTGTGTCAGATAATGGTATTGGAATAGAACCGCAAAATCAAAATAAGATATTCGAAATTTTCAAAAGACTCCATGATAGAGACGCCTATGAGGGTACAGGAATAGGATTAGCATTGTGTAAAAAAATAGTCACCAGACATGGAGGTGAAATTTTTGTCAATTCAAAAATAGGTCAGGGAACAAAGTTTATCTTCACCATATCCAAACACCTAGGTAAAACAAAACCTTCACAGACAAAGGAACTAGCAGTCTCTACTGTAGAAATAAGATAAAACAAGCACTTTGTCTAAAGATTAATAATTATACTCAGAGTTTAATTTCTACCCTATTCTAATAAGTCTTACATTTATTATTATTGAGCTATAAACGCAATAATCTTTAATAACATTAGGATGGATTTAAATATTAATGGAAAAATCATTTCGCTACAAGTAGAAGATAATATGCCACTTCTCTGGGTACTTAGAGACGAGCTAAATATGACTGGTACTAAGTATGGTTGTGGGGTTTCTGCTTGTGGAGCCTGTACCGTTTTATTAGATGGAGTGGCTACTCGTACTTGTACATTACCAGTAAGTGCTGTTGTAGGTAAGTCTATTAAAACTATAGAAGGTATAGCTCCTGAAGGTAATTTATCAGCCGTCCAAAAAGCATGGATAGAACATCAAGTACCTCAGTGCGGATATTGCCAGTCTGGACAGATAGTTGCGGCAGAATCACTTCTTGACGCTACACCAGAGCCGACAGATGATGATATAGATAAAGCCATGACTAATATATGTCGATGTGGTACCTACCAGAGAGTAAGGGCTGCAATACACACCGCCGCAAAATATCGCAAAGAATCTGCTACCCTACTGGGATAATATCTTAATAAGAAATATCATGAATAAAAATAAAAAAGAAAGAACAACAGGGCAAAAGTGGACTAGAAGGGCATTTATCGGAACCGGAGGTTTATTAGCTACAGGCTTAATAATAGGGGTTGCAGGAAATGCTTATGTCAACAAAGCAATAAAGAAATATTCAGGGGTCGGTATGGGCGAAGGAGAATCTCTCAATGCGTGGTTAAGAATAGGACCCGATGGCACTATCACAGTAGCCGTGCCTAGAGCAGAGATGGGACAGGGCGTATACACCTCGATCCCACAATTAATTGCAGAAGAGCTAGAAGTAGATATGACTCGTATCAAGGTTATACAACCTCAACCCGAGTCTCCTTATGCCAACACCTATCTTCTCACAAATGAGGCACCAAACATATTCAAAGGATATAAGATGGCAGAGAAGATTCCTGCTATGCTACCATTAATCGTAACAGGGGGAAGTACCTCGATACCTGATGCATGGAATAATATGCGCTATGCAGGCGCCACAGCTAGAGAAATGCTCATACAAGCTGCAGCGAGTAAATGGTCTGTAAATCCAACTGATTGCTATGCTCAAAATGGAACAGTAATCAATAAAGAAAATAACGAGCGACTCGCTTATGCAGACTTAGCTACAGCTGCCAAGGACATCGATTTAGAGCAACTACCTGAATTAAAGAAAAAGGCAGATTATAAGATAATAGGTAAACCAGTACAACGATTAGACATACCTGAGAAAGTAACTGGCAATGCGGAGTTTGGATTAGATGTAAGGTTAGAAGGCATGTTATATGCAGCTATGAGACATCCTGAAACCATAGGAGGTAAAGTAACTGCAATCAATAATGAAGATGAAGTATCTGAAATGCCTGGTGTAAAAAAAGTGGTCTTAACCGAATACGGTGCAGCAGTCATTGCTGATAATACATGGAGAGCTTCTAATGCCGCTAAGATGCTTGACCTGACGGAGGATGATGGAGGCAATAGTGACATCTCGACTAATAGTATCACTAAAAGAATGAGAGAAATACTAGATGAAAAGCCACTGGCGGTTTCAGAAAATGAAGGAGATGTAGATGCGGTACTTAGTGAAGAAGGAAAGATCATAGAGGGGCTTTATGAAGTGCCTTATCTAGCCCATGCAGCTATGGAGCCTCTAAACTGCACAGTCAAAATCGAAGATGATAATACTTATGCTGAAGTATGGGTAGGACATCAGGGATCCTCTGTAGTAAGTAGTACCGTAGCCGCAGAATCTGGAGTAGATAGAAACAATATAAAAGTCAATACCACTTATCTAGGTGGTGGATTTGGTAGAAGAGGTGAGCCGGACTTTCTAAAAAAAGCAACCGCTGTAGCAAAAGCAATGAAAGGCATACCTGTACAAACAGTTTTTACTAGAGAAGAAGACATGCGGAATGACATGTATCGCCCAGCAGCTTTAAGTAGATTTAAGGCTAAAGTTAGTGATGGTGGTGAAATAGAGGCATGGGATAATATGATGGCATTACAATCAGTAAGCAATAGCTCCATCGGTCGTATGATGCCTATAGCAGCCCCAGCACCCGCAAAGGACATGATGACCTCAGAAGGGGCTATACACCTTCCTTACAAAGTCAAAAATAGAAGAGTCGCTTTTGGAGATATTGATCTACCTATAAAAGTAGGATTCTGGAGAAGTGTCGGTAGCTCTCAGAATGCATTCTTCACAGAATCATTTATGGACGAGTGTGCCCATGCAGCATCGCAAGATCCTTACCTATTTAGAAAGTCAAAGCTCAAAGATCATCCTCGATTCGAGGCGGTGCTTGATAAGGTAGCGGAGATAAGCGACTGGTCTAAACCCGCTGGAGAGAATCGATTTAGAGGAATAGCACTTCATAAGTCTTTTGGATCGATCGTTGGACAAGTAGCTGAGATCATAAAAGTAAGCGATAAGGAATTTAAAATTGATAAGTTTTTCTGTGTCATCGACTGCGGTAATATTGTTAATCCTGATACTATAGAAGCACAAATGGAGGGCGGGATCAACTTTGGTCTTTCTGCAGCATTATTCGGAGAGATCACTTGGACTGATGGTGCTGTAGATCAATACAACTTCCCACAGTATGATATGGTAAGGCTTAACCACTCGCCACAGATCAAAGTCCACATCATGGATGTAGATGAATATCCAGGTGGCGTAGGAGAACCAGGAACACCCCCTGCCGCACCAGCACTGACTAATGCATTATTTGCAGCAACAGGAATGCGAATCAGGAAACTACCTATCGCTAAGCAAGGATATAACTTCGTATAATATTAATGGATACGGCATTACAGAAGAGCAAGAATAATGTGCACAGTTACTTATCTACCTAACGAAAAAAACGAATATCTCTTTACATCTAATAGGGATGAGTTTAAAGGTAGGTCGGCGTCGAAACTTGTTTTAGAAAAAAAATTTGGTAAAAAATTAGTCTATCCGCAAGATGCACTTGCAAAAGGTACGTGGATAGCGATCGCTGATAGTAATCAATTGGTATGCATTCTCAACGGCGCATTTATAAAACATGCACATGTCCCACCTTACCGATTAAGTAGAGGGCTTATGGCCATTGAGTTTTTTAAGTATAATGATGCGCCCGATTTCTTTCAGCATTTTGACTTTACAGGGATAGAGCCTTTCACCATGGTAATCAATGATCGCGGGAGACTCTATGACTTCCGCTGGGATGAATCTAAAAAACACATTCAACAAAAAGATGCAGCTCGACCTCATATATGGGCATCATGTACCCTTTACTCACCCGAATGGCAAAACAAGAGAGTGGACTGGTTTGATAAATGGAAGCAGAAGAATCCCTCTCCTACTCGAGAGGCAATTTTAGATTTTCATACCAATGCTGGTGAGGGCGATCTAGAGTATGATATAGTGATGAATATTGGTGATCGAGTACAAACTACAAGTATAACTTCTGTACTAAAATCAAATACCGAAATGGATCTTAGGTTTGAAAACCTTGTTGACTCTAAAATTAAAAAATCAACGCTACGAATAGATCCATATTAATACTAAAATACCGATCACGAATTTCGATCTGGCTTTCCCCTATTTGATTTTTTCTCTGATGCTCTCTTCTTTTCGATGAGTCGTTTTTCTATGGCTGCCTTAGATGGCTTAGTCGCTTTGCGCTTTTCTTCAATAGTAAGCGCCGCCTTTATCAGCCTAAAGAAACGTTTAGCGACCAGTAAACGATTTTGCAGCTGACTCCGTTTATTATCCGCGCTCAACTGCAGGACGCCTTTTTTGTTTATATGATTGGATAATTTTTTAAAGACAAGCGCTTTCTCTTTTTCACTTAATCCTCTAGCATCTCTTACATCAAAAGATAATTGCACTTTACTAGATACTTTATTAACATGCTGCCCTCCAGGTCCTCCGCTACGCACCGCTTTATAAACTAGTTCTTGTTCTATAAGTTCCCTATCCATAATTTTGGATCTGCTCTATGTATTCAATAAGGGTAAAGGTAATGAAGTTAGACAACGCGATATCTAACTTTTATAATCTGCATACTTAAATATTGTAATTATCAAGAAAGCAAAGTAAATATTGATACCGTAAACAACATAACGCTGTGCCAAACCATAGAAATCCATAGGATAAAGTTTTGGATCAAACATCGGATTTAAATTTAGAATAGCACCAAACACAATGACTACAATAAATATCACGATTAATATATTCCGAAACAGATGACCTAGTCGAGTTTTCCAAGTGAGTGCAAAGACCAAAGGAACACAATATCAGAGGAGATGAGAAATAACAAAAATATTATGATACGGATGAGGGGATGCAAATACAGATGATCCGATATTTATGTTACAAGAGTCCTATCAGTGCTGAAATCCGCAACAAGCTGAACCCATTGCTCTATTAAGGCTTTCGTAGAGAGCCGAGTTAGGGGTACGAGATACTCGTTTTCTATAGTTGCCAACTTCTTCCATTGTTGCACATTCATAGACTCGACCATTAGTTACCGTATGAGTTACTTTCGATAATTGACCTATACGCTCTAGCGGATTGCCATCTACAATTATCATATCGGCTAGTTTGCCTTTCTTGATACTTCCTATCTGATCATCTAGCCCAATCAACTCTGCATTTCTAAAAGTATATTGCTGCAATAGTTTCAAGTTATCTTCACCAGAATTACTTTTATCGATAATATGGTTAATAATATTATCTGCTTTTACTAGGGTTGTATCACTTTGAACATTTGCTAATCGTAACATATTTTTCAATTCAATACTTTGATCACTTTGTACAGCCGTTACTCCAAAGGATTGAGCGATGTGGAAATTTGATTTTCTATAATGCTCGTAGGACTCATCTGTAAACAAATCGTTATCCATTGCTCCGATTGTTACTCCTCCATTTAGCAGCCTAGGACCAATAAGTTTACCTGCTACTAATAGTTCTCGATTAGCCATACCATTAGCGATCTTAAAACCTCCATCTAGTTTGGTTGTAACACCCGATCTCAATAACTCTATATATTCCCACTCTTGTATTGGGCTTAGGTTATAATCATAATTATTACTTGTAGGATCTAGATCGACAAGGCCAGGCATAATCGTCTTACCACTGCAGTTGATAGCATGTGCTTCTTTAGGCACTTGTATATCAAATCCTATATCAACAATTCTATTATCCTTTACTATGATCGTCCCATGTTCTATAACTTTATCTCCACGCATGGTTATGATCCTAGCATTTGTAAAAGCTAATACACCTTCTGGTTTATCAGATCGATGATTTAATTTGATTTTTTTACCTTTTTGATTTGTAGACCTTTCTATATCTGCTGTATAAAAATTATTAGCAATAGTCCATGTAAGCTTACTCCCGTTTTCAGTCCATCCTAAATTATTCCCAGGCAGGTCTGATACTTCTTTGATCTCGAGATCTTGGTTATCCGCAGAAACTCCTACTGGATGATCTGGAAGTGGAGACACATAGATCTTACCTAACTCTTGCCATGCAATCCACTTATGATTTGGACTGATAGAGTATTCATGTCCATATTTCCCATAAAACAAAGTCTGCTTGTCGCTGCCATCTAACTTTATTGATTCAAAGGTCTTGACAAAAGAACCAAATCTATAGGTGCCAGACTGGAATAGTATTCTCTTACCACCTTTTATGAAAATTGGATTATCACCATAACTGTTAATCTTTACTGGGTCACCATTTTCAAGATCAAAGAAATAGAGGCCCTCAGTTTTTTGATTTACAGTATCTACTTTTGCAACTTCTATCTCCTTCTTATAAGTTATAAATTTACCGTCCTCAGAAAATTGGGGATCACGATAAATCCCTGAAGTAATAAGAGTGGTTTTTTTCCACTTTGTTTCCCTGTCGTAGATATGAATCTTGCCATAACCGCTAGCATTCCAGCTTGCATATATAATAAACTTGCCATCAGCAGAAAAAGAAGGTTCAAATTCATATTCTTGTTTTCCTTTGGTAAGTTGCTTTGGTAATTTATCATTGAGATCCATAGTATAGATCTTACCTACAGCAACAAACAAGCCTTCAGCACCATCTGGAGAAACAGTCAGATCATCGATCATTTTCACCTCAAAATCTTCTGCTACTCCACCGTAAAAACCAGATTGGCTTAACATTATACTATGAAAAGTAATTACAATAAAGAAAGAAATGAAAATCCTGTACATTTTGTTACTTAATGATTTTAGGTTACTTTTTGTTCAACCAATTCTGATAATGATTCGATCCCTAATTGGGTCATATTATTTTTTAAATCTTCTATTAGAATATCTGCCGCATGATGGCCTCCGTATTTCCCTAACGCTCCTACACCATAAATAAATGCTCGCCCAGCCAAAGTAAAATCTGCACCTAGAGCCATCGCTCTTAGGACATCAAGGCCGTTCCTAATCCCGCTATCAAAGATTATCTTAATCTTACCTTTAACGGCACTTACGACTTTTGGTAATGCTTCTATAGAGGCTGGTGCTCCATCAAATTGTCTAGCACCATGATTAGAAACTACTATCCCATCCATCCCGATACTTACTGCTTCTAGAGCATCAGCCGGATGTAAGAGCCCTTTGATAATTATAGGTCCATCCCACTCGTCTCTTACTTCTTTACAATAGTCCCATGATAGATTAAACTTTTGTTGTTCTTTAACAAATTTACCAACTGAGATCATCTTCATAAACTCTGGATACTCTTCCACCGTCCGCAGTCTCGGCAGGCCATTACGTAGACTTTCGATAGTCCATCTAGGATGTGTAATACCTTCCCAGATAAACCTTGGTGTGATCTTAGATGTGATTGTCATCCCTGCTCGCTTAGTCCGTTCTCTGCGGCTGGGTGTCGGTATATCTGCTGTAATAATTAATGCTTTAAACCCAGCATCCTTAGCTCTCCTTAATATTTTCCTCCGTAACTCTGGCTCCCTAGGAGGATATAGCTGAAACCAACCATTGTTACCGATGTAGGGAGAAAGTGTTTCTGGCGTCTCCGCAGCGACCGTAGACAAGCAGTAAGGTATGTTAAATGCTTTGCTGGTTTCGGCAAGCATCATCTCTGCCCTTGGCCACATCAGCCCCGATAGTCCTATAGGAGCTATACCGATCGGAGCCGCATATGTTTTCCCAAACAGCTCCGTCTCAATTATAGGATTGAGCTCCCCTTTTAAAAACTTAGGGGTCAAAATAATCTCTTTGAATTTATCCATATTTCTAGCTAGTAGATCTTCATTTGTCGTACCTGTTTCCAGATACGCCCAAGCTACTGGAGGCATTCTTCTTTTTGCTTTGGTTGCAAGATCGCTGATAGCAGGATACTTATCAAGCAACTTAGATCTCTGAGATTGATAATCCATTAATTATTAAAAATAGACTTATTCCTAGAAATAATTTATCTTGTATTACGCAACAAATAATGATGAAGAATATACTTCCTTTAATAATACTTTTATTTAGCCTCAATGCTTATGCTCAAGTAAGTGGCGAAGGTCTAGTTATTAATGAATTTATGGCCTCTAATGATTCTACTGCAATGGATCCTGCAGGTGACTATGATGATTGGATAGAACTCTTTAATACAACTGAGGATAGCATTTATTTATCAGGTTTTTTCATTTCGGATAAAGAAGATAATCCTAGCAAATTTGAGATTCCTGATAGCCTTAATGTAACCATCGCACCGCTTGGGTATTTAATAATTTGGGCTGATGAAGATGGTGATAAAATGCAAGATGGCATACATGCCAATTTTAAATTATCAGGTGGTGGAGAAGCTGTAGTTCTTTCAAATCGAGATACTATTGTATTAGATCAGGTTGTATATGGCGAACAAACGACAGACCTTTCTTTTGCGAGATCTCCTAATGGTACAGGTGATTTTGTGATTGGGGAACCAACCTTTAATGCGCCTAACGATATGACCAGTCCTAGTGATGAGATAATCATTGACAATTCCAAATTAATTGTATTTCCTAATCCAAACCAAGGCCAGTTTGAAGTAAGATTAAATGATACTCATACAAAGTCTAATTATATTAGGATATATAATGTGCTCGGTAAGCTCATAAGTAAACAAGACAATTTATCTAATCAATTTAGGGTAAACCTAACCAGTGAGAGGAAAGGCATATATGTCTTAGTAATAAATGATAGATATACTCGTAAGGTAGTAGTCAACGATTAATTCCACCAAACTGCATATCCCTTCTTGCGTAGTGCAATGGCTAGATCGCCTTCTCCTTTTGTTGCATTATTCTTAGTCATCGGATTAAATTTGCTATATAGGCTCGGTCGGAGAAACTTACCATACTTCTCGACAAAGAAGGAAGAAATTTTTACACCCTTCTTAGTACGGTATCCTATTTTATGCTTCTTAAATCGCTCGGCGGGAGTGTTACTAGTCATCCCCACATAAAGGCATTCGAGCACTCCATTATATTGAGGGTTAGCATCTCTAAATTTTCTATTCTCACGCCAAACATTTTTACTTAATTCAACCACATAAAGATTGTGAGTCAACTTGATTCTGCGTGATTTAATATTAGCCATAATCAATATACATCAGTAATCGTACCGAATTAATGGTAGAGGTTACCAAGGAATTTAATAATGAATGTTAAAATGAGTAGTGGGTGTCTAGATAAATCAGGAAATACTCAACAGGAAAACTTCCAATCCATAGGGTATATATAATGAATTACTTATAAATAGATTAACAATTTGTTTTTCATCAACTCAAATTTTAGCTAGAGATAATTACCATGTATTACCAAAAAATATAGGTGATAATTACACCATTCAAAAGATGTCACTCGCCAAATGAAAATCTATTTTTATCATACTCAAACCAACTCGACCTATGTTAAGCTTAAGAGGATTTAATTTAGCTAACCCAGATATACAAGCATCAGAGACGCACTTAAGAGGTGAGCATGTATATACGCACATCTTAGAAGAAGGGGGCATCATACTTTATACTTACAATAGATTCTTAGTAGAGGCGCATTATAATGCTAATTTTCAAGCTGTAGAAAGATATACCGCTATCTCGATAATAGATGCTGCTGATAAGTATGTAACTTCAGAGGAATTAATGGAAGAGCTTGTAGAAGTCTAAAACCAGTATACCCTATCTCATAATTACGACTTTAATTTTTCATCATTTTACGCATTTAGTAAATCTATATTTAATATATTTAGTAGAATCAGTCTTCTAAACTATTGAAATCCTTTGTTAGATATTATTTCCCTTATGGTTTTATCATAATCATACTCTCAATGCTTAGTTGTGGTCAAGATGAGACCGCTATCCCTGAAGGTTTTAAGATAGAGGATGGATTTGCCATAACTCTTGTTGCTTCTGAACCGATAATCAAGGATCCCGTAGATATCGAATTTGATGAATATGGCGATGCTTATGTGTTAGAGATGCCAGGATATCCATTTGAAGACAAGCAAAGCAGAATAATCAAACTTAAGGATACGGATAGTGATGGTCATTATGAAACAGGCATCACCTACGCAGAAGACCTGCAACTTGCCTCCTCTATTCTACCATATAAAGAAGGAATGTTAGTAGCCGCCCCCCCCTACTTGCTATATATCAAAGACTCGAATAATGACGGTATCGCAGAAGAGCGTGACACACTCCTAAGTGGATTTAGCACTGGTAATCTGCAACACAATTACAATGGACTTAGTTATGGCTTGGACAATTGGATCTATGCGGCAAATGGTGGCAATTCAGGTAGGCCATACTGGTTTGGAGATTCGACTTCAGTTATAGACCTTAAAGGAGATGACTTAAGAATAAATCTAGAGGAACATAAAATTGAGCGACTAGGTCATTCTTCTGGAGGGTTTGAACTTGCCATCAATGAGTGGGGACATATTTTTGAAACCCATAATCTAGAGCACCTATCACAGTTAGTTTTTCCAAGCAGATATATCGAGGATACTAAACTAAGCCCTAACCACACCTTGACCAATATCTCAGACCACGAAGAAAACGGACTTGCAAGAATTTATCCCATAGGTGAACAAGAGTCCAGAGTCAATCACCCAGAACAATCTGGATACTTCTCAGGTGCATGTGGTGTAACTTATTATGGAGGAGGTGTTTTAGGAGATCCTTATGATCAAACAGTATGGGTAGCAGATGTTGTCCTTAATCTGTTGCACATAGATAAAGTAGTAGATCATGGTGCACGGTCTGCAGGAGAAAGGGTACTTGCAAATCGAGATTTTCTAGCTAGTACAGACAGATCATTTAGACCTGTGAATATGACAGTCGGCCCTGATGGCAGCATGTATCTAGTGGACATGTATCGTGAGGTGATAGAACACCCTGAGTGGATTCCAGACGAGATGGAAGCAAAGCTAGACTTAGAGGCAGGGAAAGACAAAGGACGCATTTACAAAATCACTAATGCTGCGATCTCTACTCATAAATTAGCTAATCTAAATCTACGATCAACAAATGGAGCCCTCCTAAATCTTGGTCATAGGAATCAATGGATTAGAAATACTGCTCAGCGGTTATTGATGGATAAAAAACTAGATCAAAAATCAATTAGCAAATTGGTAAAAATAGCATCTGATAAAAACATTTACGCGAGACTACATAGTATGTGGATTTTGAATAACCATGGATTACTATCAATGTCGATCTTAAAGAATAATCTCGCTCATGACGAAGCAGGTCTAAGAGAAAATGCACTAAGAATAGCTGAGAATTATTTGACAGATGAATCAGTAGTAAACGAAGTAATCGCAAGGATCAATGATGATCATCAACGCGTAAGTCTTCAAGCCTGTCTGACTTTAAGCAGATTGAGCCCAAACCTATTTATGCAGAATCGAGAAGCAATTCTCGCCGCCCTCTACAAGGCAACTAGCGCTGAGCTAGACCAATGGAATATTATGTCAATTGTCTTAGCCGCTAAGCAGATTAAAATTGACTTGTATAAGCAAGTAGTTACCTCTACACTTAATGAGCAGAAGATTAAATTAGTAGAAGCGTTAGCCCTTGCTTCAGCATCAAATCAAGAGGATGCTATGACGATGTTAGCTACTCTCAGCAATAATAACCTTACTGATGATATCAAAGAAAAAGTAATTAGCGCTATCACTTTAAGCATATCAAAAGATGATAATAGCGAATCTCTACAATCCGCTATCAGCCAAATAGAATCTACTACTACAAACTTATCTTTGATTACGCAGCTCACAATGCTAAGGTCAAAACTCGGTCTTGCTCCGTCTTACAAATTTGTAAATCAAAGCCAATCTTCTTTAGACTTGGTACAGGATATGAATCTTGATACCGAACAACGACTAGACCATCTTAAGGTGTTAGATCTTCTTCCGTATGATCAAAAACAAGGGATCTTATTTTCACTTTTATCTAATAGACAACCTATAACAATTCAAGAATCTGCGCTCCAACAAATATGGGCATCCGATGATAAGTCTTCAGGTTATAAGTTAGTAGACTTATGGCCAGATTTGGGACCCCAATCTCGTAGAACGGTTAGCGACATCTTGTTGTACAAGGAGGTGCATCACGATGCATTGCTATCAGGCTTAGAAAGTGGCAAAATCAACATCGGTGAAATGAATTTTGACTTGGAGAGGAGGAGGACATTGCTGTGGTGGACAGATAATGAGGTTACTAAAAAAAGAGCCGAGGCATTATTTAGCGACTCAGGAGTGGTTAATCGAAAGGAAGTCATACACAAACTTTCACCAGCGCTAGCCCTTAGTGGCAACAAAGTACAAGGCCAGGAATTATTTGATAATCTATGTGGTCAGTGCCATTTGTACGCAGATCGAGGTCACGATGTAGGACCCGTACTCACAGAAATAAATAGAAAAAGTAAAGCATCATTACTGCATGATATTCTAGACCCAAATGCTGCAGTAGACACAAAATATATTAATCATAAACTAGAGACCATCGATGGTGCAATACACATAGGGATAGTAGACACTGAATCAGATTTCGAAATATCTATGAAAAAGATAGGCGGGACAGTAGTTACTATCTCAAAATCGGATATAAAAAAATTAAGCTCATTAGGTGCTTCTATGATGCCTGAAGGTATGGAAGGCAATCTAGATGAACAGCAGATGGCAGATCTACTCGCTTACTTACAGGAGTCTGCAACCTAAAAAAGTTTAAAGAAATATTTAGACCTCACAATACTTGTATAGCAATGAGGCCAAAATCCTTTGTCACCTATGTACTCCTAGCTAAAAGCATTAAACCCTGTAACATCCATCCCAGTAATCAGCAGATGTATATCATGAGTACCCTCATAGGTAAGAACGGTCTCTAGATTCATCATGTGCCTCATCAGTGGATACTCATTAGTGATACCCATACCTCCATGTATCTGTCTAGCCTCTCTCGCAATCTGCAAGGCCATCCATACATTATTTCTCTTAGCCATAGATATTTGCTGAGGTGTGGCTTTTCCATCATTGGCCAGCGAGCCCAGTCTCCAAGATAGTAACTGCGCCTTCGTGATCTCTGTGATCATCTCTGCTAATTTTTTTTGAGTGAGTTGAAACTGGCCTATGGGCTTACCAAACTGAAATCGCTCTTGAGAATACCTTAATGCAGCATCGTAACAGTCCATAGCGGCACCAATGGCACCCCATGAGATTCCATACCTTGCTTTCGAAAGACATGATAATGGTCCTTTTAATCCTTTCACTCCTGGTAGCAAATTTTCTGCTGGTACTCTTACATCTTCGAATACTAACTCTCCTGTTATCGATGCCCTCAATGACCATTTACCTTTAATCTCTGGAGCAGTAAATCCTTCCATCCCTTTTTCTACGATGACTCCTCTTACTACACCTTCTTCATCTTTTGCCCATACTACGGCTATATCTGCTATCGGTGAGTTTGTAATCCACATCTTTGCACCATTAAGTATATAGCCATCGCCATCTTTCTTGATATTAGTAATCATATCACTTGGGTTAGAACCATGATCGGGTTCTGTTAAGCCAAAACAGCCGATCATAGTACCACATGCAAGAGCAGGTAAGTATTTCATTTTTTGATCCTCACTACCAAACCTTGATATAGGGTACATGACTAAAGACCCTTGTACTGATGCCATTGATCTTATCCCACTATCTCCTCTCTCTAGCTCCTGCATGATGATACCATAGCTGATCTCATCCATCCCTCCTCCTCCATATTTTGCAGGTAGACTTGGTCCTAATGCACCTAGTGCCCCCATCTGTTTGTATAGGTGAAGTGGACATTTAGCCTCTTCTGTATATTGTTCGATTATGGGAGATACTTCTTGCTTAACCCATGTACGCACAGCATCTCGCACCATCTTATGCTCATCAGTAAGTAAGTCGTCTAATTGATAATAATCTGGTGCTTGATACTTATCTGTCTTAGCACTTTTTTCCATTGTCTTATCCATTATAAAAATTATGAATATAAAAATATGAATTAATGAAGGCTAATGCTTTACTTTTAGACGATAAACAGATAGTAATGAGTGAAACTACCCTTTCTATTAGAGGACAAAAAGCTACTGAAACTGCTTTGCGCACAGACATGGAACTTTTCTTTGAAGCAAACAATGACTTGTGGAGAAAAAAGAAAAACCAGAATGGCAAATTCCCTTTAAACTTGGCTGAAAACAACCAAAATTGGGAGTTTTTGAAAAACAAGATGGAAGATATACTGAAAAACAACTCTATTCCTAAATGGGTATCGAACTATACAGGTATCCTCGGTCACCATAGTTTTTTAGAGAGCGTAGCTAAGTTTATGTCAAAGTATGTAACAGGATGCGAGATTAGTACTGATCACTTAGGTGCTTCCGCCGGATCAACAGCAGTCGTAGAACTGTGCGCATGGGTACTCTGTAATCATGGAGATATTGCTTTATTACCTGCGCCATCTTATCCTGTCTATACTCAAGACATCAAGATGAAAGCTGGCGTACAACGATATAATCTTATCACTCACCACGAGCTATCTGATCTAAAATCAGGACCTATCTTAAACACAGGTCACCTAGAGACTGCGGTAAGATCACTTAATCAACAAGGCAAGGTCGTCAAGATGTTAATACTTACTAATCCCGACAACCCGACAGGAGTCATCTATTCTGATAAGCAGATATTACAAATTGCAAACTGGTGTGTTAAAAATAAGATTCATCTGATTGTCAATGAGCTATATGCTCTCTCAACCATTAACACAGATCACAAAGATTTAAAAGGGAAATACAAAGAGGAAAGCAATAGTAGATCGTTTGCCAAGATCATCAATGAAATGGAAAGTGATTATCTACATATGATATATGGATTCTCTAAAGACTTCGGTATCTCAGGTATGCGTGTTGGATTAGTTTATTCTAAGAATGAAGCTTTTCTAAAATCATACACTAACCTTGCTGCTCCTCACATGGTCTCTAATCTTACGCAGTGGGTAGTCCAAGAAGTATTATCAGATGGAAAGTTTCTAAAGCAGTATATTAAATTGAATAAGAGTAACTTAACTAAATCATATATAACAGTAACTAAGACCTTAGACAAACTAAATATTCCGTATGTCCCTGCACGAGGATCTCTATTTGTTTGGTTAGATATGTCCGAGTTCTTAAGAGCTAATACTGAGAAAGCGGAACAAAAATTATGGAGCACAATCTATGACCAACAAGGTGTCTTATTAACTCCAGGTACTGGATTTGGTCATTCTAAGCGAGGACAATTCAGATTGGTACATTCGTTCCTTCAGCCCAATGCACTTAAAGAAGCGATGAAAAGAATAAAAACATTTGTCTCAGAGAGTAGAGCTAAAAAGATAAAATTCTAAATTTTGAGAATCTTATTGAGTTAAAAAGAACTTAGCTTTTTAAGATCATCAACAATTATATCAACTTTGAGAGTAGCTTCCATTAAGCCATCTAGCTTCTGCTCTTTTATCTGAATAGAGTTTATATCTATTTTACCCCAATCGACATTTACTGTAATATTTTTTGATTCTTTGAGTTCTGACAATTTCAGCTCTATCTCTTCCTTGCTTTGCTGCAAATAATCAGTAATATCAAAGTATAATATCTTGTTAAGCTCATTGCGGATAAAACCCTTAGCTAAAAACGATCCTGTCTTATATAAGAGATTCTTTGTCTTTATATCCAGACTAATATTTTTTGCTTGAAGAATATTATCCTTAAAATCTGGTGTCCCTCCAATGACGATATTTCCTTTGAAAGATCCTGATGTTTTGCAAGCTACCTTTAATAAATTATTATCTCCGTATATGACTAAGTCTTCTATCTTAACCTCTCGGCTACCATTTTTAAAAGTGCGATTTAGAAAATTTTGCTTAGCTAATTCTGTAAGATAGTCATATCGCAAATCTACTCTCACTCTAAATTTGGAGCTATCAGGAATAGCTTCTTTCCAGGAAAAAATTGGTGGTGCTATATTTTCATTATTGATATCAAATGGATAAGTTGTCTGCACCTTCATATACATTGGAGCATAGAATTTGCTACAGCTATAGTTTGGTACATCTTGAGCAGGAGCTAAAAAAGTACTATCAGCCATCATGTAGATCCATCCTCCGAAAGTACTATCTAGCTTATAAGGAGTCAGCAATACATCAGTTATCTCATCGACATATTCTCTAAGCGAAAAATTTTCTTTGAGACTTTCGTCTATACCTCTTGTCAAGAAAGTCTTTGTTCTATTAATTACAGCATTTGTCAGCCGTGTTATGGGTATAGAAAATATCCCTGTTCGGAATCTCGGTTTCTTAATCCAGTCATGACTCTCTAGTTTAGTATATGATATAAGATTCCAGTTACGATCAATATCTAAATCACTTTTAAACTTCATTAGGATTTGCCCAGCAGCAGTAAATGTCCCAAACATGTTTGATTTATACAAAACAATATTCAGCGGAACACCTATTTCTAGAGTCTGCCCTATCATCTTAACGCGCGAGCTATCTACTCTACTCATGGCAACAGTGACGCCAGAATCTTCTAATTTCAGAGAGCCTATTAGTAGACTATCTAAAATCAAATCGAGAGAATCACTCATACTTGATTTAGAAATCTTAAAAGAAAATATTAGATCAGACTTAGGATTAGTATAATAAGGTGATACTGTCTCCTCAACGTATGCAGACTTAGTTATCTCAGACAGTGCTTTAGGTGATGAGCAAGATATATGTAATGTAATTACACAGATGACAAGTAAAATAAAGGTCAGCTTCTTCTTCATATCTAATAACTAACTGTAAGGCCAACCTTTAGACGCAGGAATAAAGATGAGGAGCACAATTTTATATCAATAAAATATAGTATTTAAAAGTGTTTTAAACTTTAATGATAAGATAGGTTATAACCTATGGGTTCACAATACAGGCGTCTTCTATAAACTCAATAAAGGTTGACAATAATCTGATGGAATGTAAATAAATGATTTACAAACGATTAACCTCCCATTTGGTGAGAACATTAACGTTTATTATACAATTACCTCTTAGCCTTATCTTGATTTATGATAGTTTCTATCTGGAATACTTTAAGATTTTTACCTATAATCTTACGCTCCTTATTTAGTACATATAATTCTGGAGTTACATTGACATAGTACTTAGCATAGATCGATCGATTGGTCGAATCATAGATATACGTGAAGGGCATACCAGTCTTCTTTACATAATCGCCCAGTTCTTGCTCGTCAGTATCGATGGCGATAGCATATACGTCTCCGCCCTTATTTTTCCACTCATTATACCAGTCTATCAACTTAGGTGTCTGCTCCATACAATGTTCACAGCTAGGTGTAAACAGATAGACTACAAGGTAGTCGGCAGTTTTATCCAATAGCGTATGCGTATTTCCATCTAGATCTTGTGCGGTTACATTAGGACCATCTTGACCTATAAGGCTTTGTCCCATTTCATAAGCTCTATTTTGCAGTGAGTACACATACATACTATCTGCCCAGGGCGCTTTTTCTTTAGTGATATACCGCTGAGTTAATCTAACGTGGATAGCCTCAGCATCCATCAAGGTTACCTTACCGGGTTCATACTTGTTAAGTAGCCAATTGACAAAAAAGTTATTATACTCTGGATAAGTAACTGTGCGATCTACTAAACTATATATACTCGAGATAATAGAATCTGGATTCTGTGCAGTCAACTCGTCAAAATACCTCTTGAGCTTATTATTCACAACAGGCGTTCTCAATAATCTTTTATCTGAAAAATCTACATTATCCCAAAACTCTTTGCGGTAATAAAAGACTTTCTTCTCATCTGGTACATCTTCTCTAACCGTGGGATTCTGTCCTGCTTTCTTAAATGGTGTAAACAAGCTTTTAGGATATTTGTTAAATAGTCCATTTAGGTGAGCTTCTCTTCCTGCCAACAGTTGTTTTTGTTTCTCTTTGAGTGCTGCTTCTGCAGGCGTGCCTTCCGCATCTTTCAATTGTTTTCCCAGAGGACCATATTCAGCATTATAAGTTTGCTCAAACTTTTGATTTGCGTAGTATGCTTCTATGTCAGGAGAGCCACTCGCTTGTATGGTTCCAGGAATGTTGTTTATGTCCGCTTCTATTTTAAAAGTCTGGTCCTCTCCTAAGATAATTTGAACATACTGATTTTCAGCATATGAGACATAATAAAATCCTTGAGGATAACCTTCCTCCTTTTTAAATCTGATTGTACCGTCAGGCTGTATCCGAGTTGTGTCTGCTCTAAAATGCTCCTCTGCATAAAATCCAATTAAGTTTGATAAACCTGGTTGAGCTCCTTTAACCTTTACTGTAAAGTCTGCTGCCCCTCCCATCAGTGGCACATTCATATCTGCAATTGCAGTAGCAGAAGGTAGCTCACCACTAGCAGCTGGTGCTGATTGTTTTAGCGGACTTGTAGATTGCGGTGATGATACTTGTGTGGCTACAGCGTTTGCTGGTTCAGTTTTATTACCTGCATCACCAGTGCACGCACTTAGCGCAACAATTAAAGCTAAAATCAAAAGTCTCATTATAATCTAGTTTTACAAATAACAAACATATAGAAATAATCATGATATATGATATCAAATTTATGAAAAATGAGACATATCCATATTAATATAGTGTTAATGAGAAATAGAGCCTTAAACTCCAGATCTAATAATTTGAAGCTTCTCTTAATGCTAATATTTACATGATTAATCGACTGCTCCAATATCTTCTCTTATTCTGATCTTTACCACTATGCGTATACTCTCAACAATATGAAACTAAATAGAAAATGAACTCTAAGTAAGATTTCAATTATTAGTACATTTACTAAGAGTCATCAGAAAACATACTAAAATGGATGCGATCATAAGTTTTTTTGAACAAATGTCATCAGGGCAAAAATTCCTCTGGGTGTTAATATGCTTATCATTGAGCTGGTTAGGCGAAGGCACTTTCCCGTTGGTAAAGATGGAATATAAAAAATGGAAGCATGCAGGAGTGAATCTAATATTCTTGTCTACAAGTATGATGGTCAATATACTATTTGGATTAGCTACAGTCAGTATATTCATTTGGTTAAACAATACTCAGTTTGGTTTGCTAAATATGATTGCATTACCTACTTGGGCAGAGCTCCTAATAGCTATCATGCTTTTAGATTTTATCGCTCAATATGTTGCCCATTACCTTTTACATAGAGTAAAGTGGATGTGGAAATTTCATATGGTGCATCATAGTGACACTAAAGTAGATGCGACGACTGGTACTAGACATCATCCTGGTGATTATGTTTGTAGAGAAGTCTTTGCTTTATTTGCCATTATTATTGGTGGTATCCCAGTTGCCTACTATGTCATCTACAGAATCTGTTCGATATTCTTCACTTATCTTACACATGCCAATATTCATCTACCATCATTTATAGATAAAGGAATGAGTATCATATTTGTCACCCCAGACATGCATAAGTTTCATCATCACTTTGAGCGACCTTGGACAGACACAAATTTTGGGAATATTTTCTCCCTATGGGATAGAGCTTTCGGTACGATGGTTTATGGAGATACCACTAAAATAAAATATGGTCTTGATGTCTTAGATGGAAAATTAGACGAAAATGTTTTGTATCAATTTACTGTACCCTTTGACGATTCTATCAAAACTGACTAAAAAAAAGCAATTGTGTTTAGAAGAGAATTTATAAAATCTTCTAGTCTTATAAGTTTAGGCATAGGAGTTTCGGGATGCGCTAGTAAGACTAAGTTAGAATCAACTCAACTCACTACTCACTATCTATCACTTAGTTTTGATGATGGCTTTAAAAAGTCGTTTACTAGAGTCGCAGAAATACATGATGAGTATGGTACAAAAGCATGTCTAAATATAATTGCCTCAGCCCATCTACCAAGTTTTAAAACAGTTGGCAAATATATTCACCCTAAGTTAATGGGTTCATTTAATGATTGGAATAAACTGGTAAGTAAGGGTCACGAGGTTATGCCCCATACTTGGGAGCATCTGAGGTTAACAGAAGTCCCAGTAGCCTTGGCAAAAAAAAATATAGACAAGTGCTTAGACTATTTCGAGAAAAATCTAGACGGTTACGACTCAGCTAATGGTGTGTATAACTTTGCCTACAGTGCTTCTACTCCTGAGTTAGAAGAGTTTGCCATGCAACGAGTCAGAGCCGCACGTACAGGAGGATGGCTTGTCCTAAATGATACAACTCTCAATAAGATCCCTACCTCATCAGACCCAATCAAGATAGGTTGCTGGGCAAGTGGACCTGAAAACTGCGATATTTATTTAGAATCCGAAATCAACAATTTTTTAGCCGGCCCATCTGGTTGGCTAATTATAAATCTACATGGCTTAGATGAGGAGGGATGGGGACCAGTCAGTACTAAGTATTATGACTCATTACTCAAAAGGCTTGTAGGTATTAAAAATTTGGAAGTACTACCGGTAGGTGAAGTATTGCAGAAAAGCATGGCGTAAAAGCTGTTAACCTATATTTCATACGTTCCATAATTCATTTTCGATTTCCATCTTTTGTTAACAAAAAATAACGGATACACTATTTGAAATTTTATTAGTCAATATTGACTAATAAATTTAATATTACTAACTTATTGCCTAATTAGTAATACCAACCAGTGAATACAAAGGATAAAATCATTCAGGAATCGACCAAAGCTTTCAATAAAAATGGTTTCGGAGCTGTCTCCTTACATGAGATAGCCAACATACTCGGTATAATGCCATTGCACCAGGGACGATACAATCATCTCGTATTGATACCTATCCAGAACCTATGAAGAAACGATTCACTGAAATCATCGAGACTAATTTATTGAAGCGATTAGTTACCGTAGAAGATGTTGCAAATGCTACGATGTTCTATACTTCTGAGTTATCTTCATACATAAGTGGCACCACCCTATATGTAGATGGGATTGTTAGATACACTTAGGACTTTTATGAAATAGTGGACTAGAGGACAGAGAAGAAATGAGAATATTAAATTAATAGTAAAACTCAACTATGAATAAGGATTACAAAGACTTCGAAACTATGATAGAGCACTTCTATCACTGGGAATTAACTACTCCTAACAACCTCTTTCTTAGGCAACCCTTTGGTGAAAGTTGGAAGACATTGACTTTCGCAGAAGCTGGGCAAGAAGCACGCAAAATGTCTACTGCTCTTGATAGTCTTGGATTACAAAAAGGAGATCATGTCGCTATCTTTTCTAAGAATTGCTATCACTGGATATTAGCTGATCTTGCGATCATGATGAGTGGTTTGGTATCCGTGCCACTTTATGCCAGCTTACCTAAAGAAAAACTAGCAGAAGTACTAGAGATGAGTGATTCTAAAGCTGTCTTCCTTGGAAAGCTCGACGATTGGGGAAATAGAGCTGAGGCTCTTGCACCAGATTGCATAGCTATTAAATTTCCTGACTATACTGGAAATGCTAAAGTTACGGTGGGCGAAGAGTGGGATGATCTTGTAAAAAATAACGTTGCAAAAACCGACAACTTTGTGCCAGATAAAGATGCATTATGGACTATTCTATTTACATCAGGCACTACAGGTACACCTAAAGGGGTGATGCATCCACATAAGACGCCAGCGATGATCATGAGTGATGAGCGTAAAGCAAACTGGATCGGTTCTTACCAACAAAAAGCGCATCGATATTTTTCTTTTTTACCCCTCAATCATGTAGCGGAACGATTGGGTATGGAGACACCGGCATTGGCAACTGGAGGAATGATTTCCTTTGCAGAAAACCTCGATACATTTGCAAACAACTTAAGAGATACACAGCCTACCAGCTTATTCGCAGTACCTAGGATCTGGGTTAAATTTTATCAAGGAGTTATTGCCCAAATGCCACAGAAAAAATTAAAAACCTTACTCAAAATTCCTATTGTATCAGGAATGGTGAAAAAGAAATTACTAACCGCATTAGGACTAAAAGACTGTACGATTGTTGCTACTGGTGCAGCCATCACACCGGCCTATCTCAAGGACTGGTATAAGAGTCTCGGCATTCACCTAATAGAAGCTTATGGAATGACCGAAGTCTGTGGATCAATGACAAATGGTCCAATGAGAGATTGCCCTCAAGACTGTGTCGGCAAAGCGATCCCTAGAGGTGAAGTAAAGATAGATGCAGCGACAGGAGAAATATTAATGAAGACTCCCTATATGATGACTGGCTACTATAAAGATCCAGAGCTTACAGCTGAGGTACTCGTAGATGGATGGATGCATAGCGGAGATAGAGGGACGATAGATAGTCAAGGTTATGTGAGAGTAATTGGAAGAGTAAAGGATGCATTCAAAACATCAAAGGGTAGTTTCATCACACCGAATCCAATGGAAGAGATACTATCTGGAAATGAATATGTAGAGCAGGTCTGTGTTGTAGGTCTCGGTATTCCTCAACCGATGGCTATGGTTAATCTATCTGAGACAGGTACGGGAGCAGATAAAACAGCAGTAGAAAAATCTATCCTAGAAACAGTTGCAACGCTCAATGCCAAACAAGAAAATTATTCTAAAGTAACTACAGTTATTATTGACAAAGAGCAGTGGTCTCAAGACAATGAGATGCTCACCCCTACTCTCAAAATCAGAAGAGCTAAAATAGATGATACTTACGGCAAAGACTATCTAGCATGGAATGATGATGATGCGAAAATAATCTGGAAATAAATCAATGGCTGCAACTAGACACATATTATCTCCTATGCCCGCGCTTGTAAACAAAGTGCTGGTACAAGTAGGTGATCACATCTCCAAAGGTCAGGAAGTGATCATCCTCGAAGCCATGAAAATGGAGAATGCAATAGTTGCAGAAGAAAGTGGGAAGGTAACATCCATTCAAATCAAAGAAGGAGAGACAGTTAATAAAATGGACAAGCTGTTAAGTTTTCAACTAGGAGAAGGGATGAGTAAAAAAGAGGTAGTCGAAACTAAATCCGCTTCTAAATCAAATCGTATAGAAGAACTCAGAGAACGTAAAACCTATCTCAGCGATGCAGTACGACCGGAAGCAACTGCTAAGAGAAGATCAAAAAATCAAAACACAGCCAGAGAGAACATCGCTCAGCTAATAGATGCAGGAAGTTTTAAAGAGTATGGAGCACTGATCGTCGCAGCGCAACTTAGCAGACGAACGATGGATGACCTCATCAAAAACACCCCAGCCGATGGATTGATCACAGGTACAGCATCTATCAACGGAGATTTGTTTACAGGTATGAATACACAATGCATGGTGATGGCCTATGACTTTACGGTACTCGCTGGCACACAAGGCACGATGAATCATGTAAAGATGGATAGGATGATCGGCTTAGCAAGAAAAAACAAACTGCCCACTATCCTATTTGCAGAAGGTGGTGGTGGCAGACCTGGTGATGTAGATGTATCTACGATTGCAGGATTGTATATCAACACTTTTGTAGAGTATGCAGGACTCAGCATACATGTCCCTACGATTGCGATTGTATCTGGGTATTGTTTTGCTGGTAATGCGGCATTAGCAGGCAGTTCGGATATTATCATTGGTACGGAAAATATATCTATTGGCATGGGCGGGCCAGCGATGGTAGAGGGAGGAGGACTTGGCAAATTTCATCCTAGAGAGATCGGACCCGCAACGGCACAAACAGCAAACGGTGTGATCGATATACTCGTCAAAGATGAGACAGAAGCTATTAAAGTGGCTAAAAAATATCTGGCCTACGCCCAAGGAGATATAGCTATTTTCTCCGCAAGTAACCAAGAGCAATTACAGAAATTTATACCAGATAATCGCAAAAGAACTTACGCGATAAAAACAGTCATAGATTTATTAGCGGATGAGGGTTCTGTATTAGAACTCAAACCGAATTATGGCAAAGGAATGATCACCGCACTCATCAGAGTCGAGGGCAAAGCGATGGGACTGATTGCTAATAATTCTAGCTATGAAGCAGGAGCGATCACCTCTGAGAATGCGATCAAGGCAAATGACTTTTTGGAATTATGTGATAAGTCAGGATTACCAATCCTTTCTCTCATAGACACGCCAGGCATCATGGTAGGGCCCGAGGCAGAGAAGAGTGGCACCGTAAAACATGCAAGTAAGATGTTTAGAACTGGAGCTAGATTGAAAGCACCAATATTCTCTGTGGTAGTAAGACGCGCTTACGGCCTAGGAGCAATGGCGATGATGGGAGGTAGTACACACACCTCGGACTTTATAGTGGGGTGGCCCACAGCAGAGTTTGGAGCGATGGGGCTAGAAGGAGCTGTTAAACTAGGCTATAGAAAAGAACTAGAGGCAGTCAAAGATCCTGCAGCTCGAGAAGAGCTTTATAATAAAATGGTCGAAGAAGCATATGAACGCGGCAAGGCGATTAGCATGGCTACGATGTTTGAGATAGATGATGTCATCGAACCTAAGGAGACTAGAAGCTGGATAAGTCAGGGAATTAACAACTATAGAACTAGAAAATGAAATCTATTCAAGTTCTATTCTGTTTAAATACTAGGAAGTTTTAAAATGCTTCTCGCAATTAAATCAAATAAAAAATAGTCAGTTATAAAATTTTAAATCATGCTAAAGAATTATCAATTACCTAGAAAAGTATATGCTACAGAAGAACATGTTATGTTCAAAAAAACCATAGAAGAATATTTTAAAAATCATGTCACGCCACATCGTGAGAAATGGGAAGAGCAGGGTTACTGTGATAAAGAAGCATGGCTAAAAGCTGGTGAGCTGGGCTTACTGGGCATCACCTGCGATCCTAAGTACGGAGGCATGGGGTTAGATTTTAGTTTCTCTGCGATGCTTATCGAAGAGCAGGCAAGAGCTGGTGCTGCGGCTCCTGGGATATCGATGCACTCAGATATTGTGATCCCATACTTAGAGAAACATGGTAGTGACTTCATCAAAGAAAAGTATCTTCCAGGATGTTGCTCAGGAGAACTGATCGGGTCTCTAGGGATGACTGAGCCAAGTACAGGCAGTGATCTTCAAGCCATCAAAACTTTTGCAGAGGATAAAGGCGATCACTGGATAGTAAATGGAAGTAAGACGTTTATCACTATCGGTTATACCTCAGACTTTACAATCGTAGCTTGTAAGACTGATAAAGGTGCAGGATCAAGAGGAATTAGTTTGATTATACTCGATTCAGATATGCCAGGATTCTCTAAAGGTAAGCCATTCAAAAAGCTAGGGCTTAAGACGAGTGATACTTGCGAACTATTTTTCGAAGATGTGAAGGTGCCTAAAGAAAATTTGGTAGGAGAACTTGGTATGGGTTTCATTCATATGATGACAGAGTTACCTAGAGAAAGATTAACTATTGCTTTGACAGCAATCGGGGCAGTAAGAGGTGCGCTAGAGCATACGATACAGTATACACAAGAACGTAAAGCATTTAAGCAACCAATCTGTGCATTCCAAAATACACAATTCGAAATAGCAGAAGTAGCTACTCAATTAGAATATCACTGTGCCTTTGTAGATAGATGTACAGAGCTATTGGGAGAAGAAAAATTAACAGCGGAGCTTGCCTCTATGGCTAAGTATCACTCTAGTGACATGCAATGCAAGATGATAGATGCTTGCCTGCAGTTGTTCGGAGGATATGGATTTATATGGGAGTACCCTATTGCTAGATACTATGGTGATTCAAGAGTGCAGAGAATATACGGCGGAACAAATGAGATCATGAAGCTTATGATATCGAGAAGCATCTTCGCAGATTTTTTCCAAGAGATGAAAGCTGCAAAGAAGCATGCGCAGAAGCAGATGGCAGGAGTCGCAGCAGCGGCTAATTAAGAATTGAGCATTATTAACTGTCAATTATCAATTGAATTTTTACTTATAAAAAAAACATGAGTACATATTTTACAGAAGAACACGAGTTATTCAGACAAAGCCTTAGGGCCTTTCTTAAGAAAGAAGCTATTCCTCATATCGACCAGTGGGAAGAAGATAGGAAGACACCTAGAGAGATCTGGAAAAAGATGGGAGACATGGGATTCTTAGGCCTCTCCTACCCTGAGGAGTACGGAGGCTTGGGATTAGATTTTTTCTATGATGTAGTATTTAATGAAGAAATGGGAAGGACTAACTCTGGAGGATTTGCGATTACACAGCAAGTAACTCAGTACATGTCTTGCCCTAATATCCTCAAGTATGGATCAGCAGAACTCAAGCAAAAATACTTGCCAGGAATCATCTCTGGAGATCTGATATCATCAATCGGTATCACAGAACCAGGTGCAGGATCAGATGCTCAAAACATCAAGACTACTGCCATCAAAGATGGTGACCACTATATCGTTAACGGGGCTAAGACTTTCATTACCAATGGTATCTATGGAGATTTTATAGTGACGGTGGTAAAGACAGATCCAGAGGCTGGTGCGGCAGGTGTAAGCTTGCTGATCCTAGAACAAAAGATGGAGGGGGTAACTAGCCGAAAATTAAAGAAATTAGGTTGGCACTCCTCAGATACAGCAGAGCTAAATTTTGATAACGTAAGAGTACCCGTAAGCAATCTGATAGGGGAAGAAGGTAGAGGATTTTATTACCTTATGAATGGCTTACAACTTGAGCGCTTATGTGCTGTCCCTGCAGCAGTAACAGCTTGTGAGAATGCTATAGAGATGTCGCTACAGTATATGTCTGAGCGAGAAGCTTTTGGCAAAAAGATAAATAGATTCCAAGTCCTCAGACATCGTATCGCACAGTTAGCATCCGAGGTCGAAGCTCTCAAGGCTTTTACCTATCACTGCTGTGAGATGTATGCTAATAATATCTATGATGTAAAACTTTGCTCGATGGCAAAACTCCTCGGTACAGAACTAGCAGAGAAAGTAGCTACGGAGTGTCTACAGTTTTTTGGAGGATATGGATTTATGGAAGAGTACCCGATGGCTAGGATGTACAGAGATGTAAGAGTAGGTACCATCGGTGGAGGATCTTCAGAGATTATGAGAGAGATCATCGCTAAAATAGTGATCGATGGCCAAGGCTATGTCAACCCAAAATCAAGTGGCAACGGTATAGTGGAAAGAAAGTCAAACACACCAGGTGGCAGTGGCAAATCTGATAGTGGTAATGGTAGTGCTGCAACCGCTATTGAAACCACCACAGCTCCAGAAGCAACCATAGAAGATATTGTAAAAGGTATCCAATCAAAAGCCTCAGCAGTAGACGCGCTGGGCAAAACTTTAAAATTTGACTTCGGAGGTGAGCAGGTCACTATCGATGGTACTGGCGCAGACAATCAAGTAAGCGCGAGCAACACCGATGCCGACTGTACCATCAAGATATCAAAATCAGATTTTCATAAGTTAGTAAGTGGTGATCTTAATCCTATGACCGCAGTTATGTCGGGCCAGGTAAAGATCGATGGCGATATGGGTCTGGCTATGAAACTGCAGAGCTTATTTTCTTAAGCTCTGCCCCTTCCTCTCTCTTTCAAAAGCGGGGTGAAAAATTCATATAGAATTTTTCGGGGTGAGTGCACGCACCTCCTGCTCCTCCCTTTTAAGGGAGGGGAGAAAAACGTTCACGTTTTTCGGGGAGGGTAACAAAATAAATATGAAATATTTTACAGAAGAACACGATTCATTCAGAAAATCATTTAGAGCATTTCTCGAAAAGGAAGTAAAGCCTAATGTCGATAAGTGGGAAAAAGATGGTCATCTACCCAGGGATATTTATCGCAAATTTGGAGAGATGGGTTACTTTGGGCTCAACAGACCTGAGGAGTACGGAGGTTTAGACTTAGACCTGTGGTATGGCGTCATCTTCGATGAGGAGATCGCTCGCATGAATAGTGGAGGATTCGGCGCATCAATCGGTGCGCATCCCTTACTTGCCTTGACGCATATCACCCATGAAGGAACAGAAGAACAAAAGCAAAAATATCTAGTACCAGGTATCCTAGGCGAAAAAATAGGTTGTCTAGCAATTACAGAACCAGACGGCGGATCAGATGTACAAGCGATCAGAACTTCAGCGATCAAAGATGGTGATGAGTATGTCATCAATGGCGCTAAGACTTTTATAACTAATGGTGTGCTAAGTGATTTTTTAATCGTAGTAGCCAAGACTAATCCTGAGCTCAAAGCTAAAGGCATCAGCTTATTCCTCATCGATAGAGACACGCCTGGCGTCAGTGCTACCTACCTCGATAAGTTAGGATGGAGAGCCTCAGATACTGGAGAGATAGCATTAGACAATGTGAGAATACCCGCGAGTAACATGCTCGGTGCCGAAGGTCAGGGATTTATCTATATCATGCAGCATTTTGTATCAGAGCGGCTGTCGATGGCTATCGGTGGTTATGCAGCATCAGAGTACGCCATAGAAGTCACCCTCAAATACATGAACGAGCGAGAAGCCTTTGGTCGTAAAATAAATCGGTTCCAAGTGCTCCGTCATCGCATCGCTCAGCTATCTGCAGAGATCGAGATGGTTAAGCAATTTTGCTATTCCCTATGCGCTCGATACGCTCAAGGGGAGTATGTAGTCAAAGAGGCATCAATGGCTAAGCTCCTCGGCACCCAACTAGCGGACAAGACTATGACGCAGTGCCTACAGATGTTTGGCGGTTATGGTTATATGGAAGAGTACCCGATGGCTAGGATGTTTAGAGATACTCGTCTCGGACAGATCGGTGGTGGTACTTCTGAAATCCTTTGTGAGATCATTGCTAAGGCTATGATTGATGGGAGGAGTTATAAGTAAATAACGGTTTAGTTTTAGGATTAAACATTAGCATTTTCAAGTCCACGATGTAATCGAGATTCAAAATTGCGAGATGTACATCTATAATGCTCATTATCTCAAAATCTGGAACCCACCTTGATTCTATTATAAAAATCTACATAGCACAACTAACATTACAAATAATAATTGCAACACAACATCAAGCTTCATAAAATTTTCTTGATTCTTAATGTTTAACTTTAAAGCACCTAAGAATTAATGCAAAAAAACTATAAGATAACAGATCAGCAAGGTTGTTAGATTATGACGTTTACAGTTGTAGGCTGAAATCATGTAAAAACCAAACCCTCTAATTCAAGGGTTCGTAAGCACCTTCTGTAATGATTAAGTGTACTTGCTCTTCAAAGGCCTTAACCGTTTCTAAGTGCGCAATATAATCATCATTCAAAGTTTCTAGATGTGCATCCCCTATGCTTTGTACTTCAGCATCCGCATCTGTTCTCAAAAAATCAGGTAGGCTTCTAACAGCTAACTGCATCTTGTTAAAGAAGTCCTGTACCCTATTCTTTTTAACGGTCCTATGTGTCATAGTGAGTGAGTTCACTCTCGACACTGTAATCTGTTTTACTCTTGAGACAATTTTCTCTTCTCCTTCCTTTAATTTTTGGGTGTAATCTTCCACAAACTTGGTGACATCATTTTGATATTTTTTATCTAAAACGGATAGGTCATTTTCCATACCTGATTTTTCTTCCGCGAGAGTTGTCTTATATTTAGTTATCAGTTTTTCGTGTACTTCAGTAAGTTCTAAACTTACCGTTTCGACGGCCATTATATCGCTGATTATGCCTTGTCCAAAAATGAAGTTAATAGCAAAACATAATAATAAAGTGATCGTGGTATTTTTCATCGATAAAGGGTTTTAAATTGAGTAATAATATTCCGTAGAAACTTTATAGAAGTATGAGCTTGGCTATATTTGTAATGGCATAACGCCGAATAATTTGGATAATTACTATTGAATAATTCTTAGCCGCTAGGATTATAAATCTTAACCGAAGTTTATAGGTCTTTAACATTCTATAACTAAAATTATTTGTCTACAACTTTCGTAAGAATATCAGTATAGCTGAATATCCACTATTATCGGTCAAGCACTATAACTAGATGATGAGCCTGTCTCAATGACATTCAAAGAGAATGGAAAATGGAGTATGATTGCATGCACTAATGGACAAATGAGTACGCTTGGCATAGAATTCATTATTGATTCGCTACTTCAACCGAATATCCAGCATAGGGGATTTTCTTGGTATGCTCAGAAGTCATTCTTAACAACAGAATATGCACATAATAAAATTAAACCACTGTAGAAAAAATCCTCGCAAACTAAAAATCGAATCTAATGAGTAATTTTAAATATTTTGCTCATAAATATGACCTCGGAGACTACAGCAGTGATAAATTATACTTTTACTTCAGTTAAAGGGCATTAACTTTAATGCTAAAAGAAACATTATATTTCGAAGCTGTAATTGTTGGTTTTAGACAAGCCTTTCTGGCTTTTGGTGTAGGTCTAAAATAGTAATTACTTGTAAAAAAACTTATCCAAATAAATATAAAGTAATTAATATGTCAAAGACCAAATTTGGAAATTTTGATGACCTCTTAGGTATTACTACTGAACACCTTCGCCCAATAGTTTCAGCATTAAAAAAAATAATACTTGCTATAGATCCTAATGCTTGCGAGGTAGTCAGACTAGGAGATAGAGCAGCTACTTACGGTGTAGGTCCCAAGAAAATGAAAGAAGGCTACGTCTATATACTACCCCACAATAATTGGGTTAACTTAGGATTTTTTAGAGGTGCGATTTTGAATGATCCAGATGGCCTATTAGAAGGCACAGGCAAGAATATGAGACACATTAAAATCCATAACTTAGAACAAGCTAACAATAAGAACATTAATGACTTAATAAAACTTGCTTTGGCTGAGAGGCGAGCCGATGTTAAGAAATAAATTTAGCTTATGCTGTCTTAATTATTTACGATGGGTAGAGTTAGTAATACCACTCGTATATAGATGTGAAGTTTGAGTAAATTTATTATCTAATATTACTTATGAGTAAAAAAATAATAGAAGAAGGAGAAAATCAAGATGAGTATTCTCCCGAATCTACAGAGAATAATGGATCATCTTTCAAATGGGATTTTTCCATACTGATTGCTTTATTTGCAATTTTGATCAGCACGCTATCTGCTTTCATAAGTCTAAAGGAGTCTAATATAATGAAGCGCCAGCAAGAGATCTTAGCTGAACAACAGGAAGCATCTGTTTGGCCATATATACATTGTACAAACATTCATGATTATGAAAACGAATCAAGTGTAGAATACAGTTTTATCGTCAGAAATAAAGGCATCGGCCCAGCTATCATTGACTCTGTTAAATACGTATTAAATGGGAAAAGCATACAAGGCTGGCACTTGGCATCTGAATTATCTGAAATCTATCCAGATGTAAAAATTGATGCATTAAGTAATCAAACTTTGGACTTCAATGTATTGGCGCCAGGGGATATTCATCATGTTATAAAAATAAGAATTACCAGTCTAAAAGAAAGCACAGTAACAGTTCAGCAAATAACAGATGAGATGGATTTTCATTTAGAATTTTGCTACTGTTCCGTTTATGGGAAATGTTGGAAGGTAATAGGTATGGATAACACGATACGGTCCGCTGATTGTTTGTTTAGAGAAAATATTCGATAGATTTTTGGTTATCATCAAACTAGTTTAAAGCTATTTATTTTTGTAATTCGAAGTGAAGTAATCGAGGCGATTCAATCAACATAATTACTGCATATACCGCTTCATATTGCACCTTAGTTAATTTTTTAAAATGAACAAGTACATCCTACTCTTTGCTCCCCTGCTACTTCTCACTTTTTTACATTCTTGCAAAGGTCAAAAGAAAACAGAGCAACCAACAGAAACAACAGTCAAAAGCAAACCACTAAACTCTCTCCTACCTCCCGCTGATCCATACTTCACTGGCGCCCCCGTTATCACAAGTGCTTACGGCCCTAGTAGCATCACGCGCAATATACTCCAAGATAAGAAAGGCAATCATTGGTTTGCGACATGGGAAGGCATTGTACAATATGATGGTACTACTTTTACTAATTACACTAACAAGGAAGGTCTAAGACGTCATCGGGTGTTTACGATATTAGAAGCTAATGACGGAGATATCTGGTTCGGTACTATAGGAGCAGGTCTATATCGCTATGATGGTAAATCATTTATCAATTACACTACCGAGGACGGACTGGTGTTTGATGAAATAGGTTGCATCACACAAGATAGCCATGGAGATATCTGGATAGGCACCATGGGTGGCATAAGCAAGTATGATGGTAAATCATTTACTAATTATACTAAACGAGATGGACTATGTGATGGTGATGTCAACTCTATCATAGAAGACAAAACTGGAAAACTTTGGATAGGCACGAGAGGTAAGGCTTGCTATTACGATGGTAAAACATTTACTACAGTAAGTAACACAGATGGCTCACCCTTTATGAATGTCCGTACGGTTATAGAAGACACTGATGGTAATATTTGGCTAGGAGGTAACGATGGACTTTGGCGATATGATGGAAGTACATTCACCAATTATACTGAGAATTTCGTTGGTTATATATTCCAAGATAAGCAAAAAAATATCTGGACTAGTTCTGCAGATAATGCCAATGGTAACAGCCAAAGTTGGTTACTATCAAAGTATGACAGCAACGCTCAAAAAAATAAAGAGGTGTCACCTGAAGAAATCAAAGCTATCGAGGGAATGATTTTTGGGATTACAGAAGATCGTGAAGGCAGTATTTGGTTTGGGACCTTAGATGGTGCATATCGATATGACTTGACTTCATTTGATAATTTTAAAGAGTGATAAATATTGTTTTATACCTCATTTATGCTCTAGCAAAGCAACTGCTCAAATACAATAGATCTATCTAAACAAATAGGTAGTCTATCGAAAATCGAAAATGGTCTGATTATACTTATTCATCTTCATCATTCAATTCAACATGTGTAAGAATGGAAATAATAAAGATCGCATCATTATTCTATCTACTATTTTATTACGTTGTTATCATCGGTATTAGAAGTTTTCTTTTGTATAAAAACACTGGTATCAACGCCATCACGAGTAAAGAAAAACAAGGAATGGAGGGGTTTATTGAAAGAGTTTTTATTGTTTGTTTATTCCTTATCTCTGTCATTGTTTTAAATTTTGTTTTTCTCGAAAATAATTATCAATGGCTAATCCCTATTACATATTTAGAAAATCTTACAGTTGGTTATTTAGGAATCGGGATTAGTTTCGTAGGGATAGCAATTGGCACAATCGCACAATTACAAATGGGCAACTCTTGGCGGCTGGGATTAAAAAAGAATGAAAAAACTAATCTAGTGTTAATAGGTTTTTTCAAATATTCCCGAAACCCAATTTATGTAGGCGCTTTAATCTCTTACATAGGTTTTTTCTTGATGATGCCTAATGCTTTAAGCTTTGCGTTTCTAGCTGTCAGCTATGTTGCGCTAGAAATCAAAATCAGGTTAGAAGAGCAGTATCTTGAAAGAGTACATACCACTGAATATTCTAAATATACATCATCCGTCCGCAGATGGATTTAAGGCAGACTCCCTTCTTCAGTACATTAGCTTATAAATTAGTAAATAATTTATATCAACTTTTAAAAGTATTCTTCTCTGTTTTAATATCCTATATGTAGATTTTTTTGGTAACTTAACTAGACTAGTTATAATTTTTATTGGGAATAAAACTAAGTCTATGAAAAAGAGACTCATCTTAATACCTATAATTCTTATCATAGTTTTAGAATTATTGAACTTCGAATACAGCACCTTAAGTAATATGAGTTTAGGCAGAACGGAATGGGTCAGCATTTCTATAATTGCATGTTGGGCATTAGCAATAATTCTCCAATTTAAATACAATAAATTAAGTGGAGGTGAGACCAATCTAGATAGCAGTACATGAGTAAGTATCTTTTACTTATGCTACTTATCTCAGCATTATCCTGCCCAGAACCCAAAAAGCCACCCTACCAAATACCTCAAAATGCTAAATTCCTAATTACTGGAGACTCCTTAAAAACTTGGAAGCTAGCTCGTCGGTTTAACAATCAATATAGGATGAATATGGGTGATTGCTTCTTGTCACATCAGCAAACTTACAAATCAGATATGACGATGTATGATAACTCTGGAGATCATAAAGATTGCGGAGATACGATGCATGCACAATGGGAAATTACGACCGATAAAGAAGGTCACTCTTACCTCAAGTGGATTAGTGATCAACTTCCCGATCTGATGAATATAAAAGTTGATTACAAGTATTTTAAAATATTACACATATCTGATGAAGAACTAAGTATACAATTTAAACACAAGCAGTACTCTAATAAAACGACAACAATCACGGACTTCTTTATACCAGAACATATCTCAGTTGAGGATAGGGATTTTCATTGGTAAAGTATATGATTGTTTATAGTATTGTAAACAAGCATATAGGCCATCAAAAATTAATTTTCGCTTGAGAACAACTATATTAAGACTAGAATCTGTGTTCCTTTTAATATTTAAATTATTTTGTAAAAATAAGATCAAAAATTCCGACATGCTCCATTCCAACATACTCTGCTATTCTTAAATTCTGGCAAAATATTAGCCAGATAGGAATTCATCCATCTCTTGAGAAAAGAGAGAACAGGGTAACTAGAACCACTAATAAGGTTGTATGTATAATCATTAGTTTGGTACTATTATCATTTGTTTTTCAAGTCATAAAACATCTAATAATTAGCGGTGTAATTTTACCTCACTCTTTTTACATGTTAGCTACTTTTTTACCACTAGCGATAGTTTTTTATCTTAATCATAAGCAAAAATATCTGTTAGCCAGATTGTTGTTTATACTCATCCCTATGATTATCACAGTATTTTGGATGTTCGCAAGGTCAAGCCAAGTCTCGATGTTGCATTACACTTATATTATCTTCCCAATCCCCATTGTGATTTTATTTAGATCTTTAAAAGTACAAGTATCACTTGTTACCTTATCATTTATTTGTTTTCTGTCTTCGCACCTTATTATCCAATATTTCCCTGCACCCATTGATGGCTATGCTAGCCCTTTTTTTGCAATATTCCTTGTGGCTCTATATCACTGTCTGAGTTTTATTATGCTCCTATTTTTTGTCTCTGAGGTAGACCAAGCAGAATCACGTTTACAAAGGACTAATAACGATCTAGAAGAATTCTCTAAGATCGCCTCACATGACATGAAAGAACCACTACGAACTATAAGCAGCTATGCTTCATTGATAAGGAACAAGCATGAAGAAGAATTGTCTCCGACTGTTTCTACATATCTTGGCTACATAGAAACTAGAGTAAGAAGGTTAGATAATTTGCTCAGCGATCTATCTAATTACTCTGCTATAGATTTTATCGATGAAGATCTACAGGAAGTTGATTTAAATGCAGTGTTAAAGAATGTAAAAGACGATTTAAGATTTAAAATAAAAGATAGCAACACCAAGATTACAAATAATCTTCTCCCTACTCTGAGAGCAAGAGAAAGTCATATTTATCAGCTATTTCAAAATCTAATCCAGAATAGTATAAAATTTCAGTCATCTAAAAACGGAAAGACTCCGGAGATAAATATTGAAAGTAAGCAAGAAAGTAATTTTTATCATATCAAGTTTCAAGATAATGGAATCGGGATCAAAGAGGAACACTTAGATAAGGTATTTGTAAAATTTAAAAGGCTTCATAGCAAAGATATGTATGATGGTTCAGGTTTAGGATTAGCTACATGCAAACGGATTGTCGAAAAATATGGTGGTGAGATTACTATAAAATCTAAATTCGGAGAAGGTACGACTATCACGCTAAAGCTATTATCTATTTGAATTTTGAAGTATAAATAAATTTTAGCACCGTTTTATAATTGATTGGATTGTAAAAAGGGAGAATATAAAAATTAAATAATGCTAGTAAAAGAAGTGCTCACCAAAGCACTATTGTTAGTGCCAGTAGTTTTATGCTCCCATCAGGGAACTTCACAAACTACACTCGACGCAAATGGTCCTGGTGATACTTACGAGTTAATAACCTCAGTCCTAGCTCCAGACCAAGACCCTATCGAAACCCCAGATTGCAGTCATGCAGAATTTGGTAACCACATAGATGAGATATTTGATGAAGAATTAAACATCGATGTCTTTAGGTTTCACATACATACCACCCCAGATAATGATCGTTGTAAAAATTTTGACAGACAGCGCAATGAGATAAAATCCTATGATAAGTCTCCAGATAATCTTCTTGCTGTAGAGAATGAAACAGTAATTTACAAATGGAAATTTAAACTAAGTGAAGGGTTTCAATCCTCGCCTAACTTTACTCACTTGCATCAACTAAAATCAGTCGGAGGAGATTTAGCCAGTATGCCGATGTACACGCTGACTACCCGCAAAGGCACTCCCGACCAGCTCGAGCTGCGATATGCAGAGACAGATAAGCAAGTCACTCTGCTTAAAACCGACTTAAATCCTTTCATAGGCATATGGTTAGAGGTTACTGAAACTATTAAGTATGGAGAAAGTGGAACCTACGAAATAGAAATAAGAAAAGTAAATAATGGGTCAATCCTGTTTACTTATAGCAATGACTCAATAATAAATTGGCGTATGGCGGCAGAATTTGTTAGACCTAAATGGGGAATTTATAGGAGCTTAATCAATGCTCAAGACCTCAGAGATGAAACTGTGTTGTTTGCTAACTTTAGTATAAAAGAACTAGAGACTACCTCATCAAAATATACTCAAGCAAACATCGAGTTACCTACAATTATTACTAACCCAGTAATTAACACCGTCTATCTCAACAACATCTCAAAAGCTATAAATTTGATACAAGTACTAAGCGTAGATGGTCAGATACTCCTGAACTATCAGAATAATAATGCATCTAAACTAAACATCAATGTATCATCACTATCTGCTGGCCCATACATTATTAGCTTTAAGGGTAATGAGATTAATCAATCCAAAATGATTGTTGTTTTGAATTAAGTATTATGATATGCTATAAACTTGAATCAATGAGTAAGTTAATCAATCTAATTTTGCTAAAAATCTCTCCTATATCACATCAGGACAATTATTTATAACTTTGGGTTTTAAATAAGTTATTAAAATCCAATATTATGGCTAAAAGTAGAGACGCTAAGAAAAATGTAAAAAAGGAAGCAACTAAAAGTGCAAAAGAAAAAAGAGCAGAAAAAAAACAAAAGAAAGCCAATAAAAGGTAATTGTACTTGCGGTACAACATAGAGTTTAAGATATCCAGCATATGCTACACTCTGGATTAGCCTTACAATATAGATATGACTAATAATGATATTCTAAGACGTATACGATATACTTTCGACTTTGATGATCGCAAGATGATTGAGGTATTTAAGTTGGCAGATCACGATACTAATCGAGAAGAAATTTGTGACTGGCTTAAGAAAGAAGACGATCCAGATTGGGAAGAAATCTTGGATAAGGAATTAGCGATTTTTCTTAATGGGTTAATCATAGATAAGCGAGGAAAAAGAGACGGCCCACAACCGAAGCCTGAAGATTATCTGACCAATAATATGATTCTGCGCAAACTAAAAATTGCACTAAATCTTAAAGCTGAACAAATGCTTTATATATTTTCTCTTGCAGATAGAAGATTAAGTAAGCATGAGCTAAGTGCATTCTTTAGAAAACCAGGCAATAAATCCTATGAACCATGTATGGATCAGTACCTGAGAAACTTTCTTTTCGGAATGCAGAAGAAGTATAAAAAACAAGATGATATAAAGGCATCTCCTGTACATGATAAGGCTACAGATGAATAACCCTAATCTTCCCGATAAAAAGCAACCTAACAACCCGCTACATGGTATCAAATTAGCAACTATACTTGAGGTACTAGTAGAAAAGTATGGCTGGGAAGTATTAGCCTCCAAAATTAATATCAACTGTTTCAAAAATGATCCGTCTATAAAGTCTAGTCTAAAATTCCTACGAAGAACACAATGGGCTAGAGACAAGGTAGAACAACTTTATCTTGAGTCGCAGAGGTAAAAACTTTATTGAAAATAAATGAGCAGAGTACATATAGTCTCGGGGCGTCAAGGGGCAGGCAAATCTACCTACGCTAAACAATTGTGTCAACGAGTAAAGGGAATCCATATGTCAATTGACGATTGGATGTGGAGGCTATATGGAGACGACTTACCTAAAACTATGAATCTAAAATGGATAATGGAAAGAGTAGAAAGATGCGAAGAACAAATATGGATAATTTCAAAAAACATTTTAGATCGTAATTGTGCTGTAGTTCTTGATCTCGGATTCACCACCTCAGCAAAAAGAAAATTATTTAATAAGCTAGCAAGAGATGAAAATATCGAAGCTCAATTACATTACATCAATGCCTCGCATGCACTTAGACGAAAACGTGTACTAGAGAGAAATCTAGAAAAGGGTGAGACTTTTTCATTTGAGGTAACACCAGGAATGTTTGATTATATGGAAACACAATATGAGCAACCATCACCTAAAGAGCTTGAAGGTGCAATCATCATCGATACTAATCTTGACTAAAAGCAAGTTCAATCCTTAGACAATCAATCTTTGCTGAGACTAATCGAACTAAAAGGAGTACCTTGGCGAATGCCAATTGAATAAGAAAATAATCAATTGCAATAATTAAAAACAAATGGCAAGCAAACAAAACATAGCGGTACTAATAGATGGAGATAATGCTCAACCAAAATTGATCAAAGAGATAATCGAAGAAGTATCTAAATATGGCAAAGCGACGATAAGGCGGATCTACGGCGACTGGACTTCACAACAGATGAATAGCTGGAAAGCGGTCATCAATCAACACTCGATAAGTCCAATACAAAAATTCTCCTATACGACTGGTAAGAACTCTACTGATGGAGCACTTATTATAGATGCCATGGATATCCTACATGGCAAGCATACGGAAGGATTCTGTATTGTGTCTAGCGACAGTGATTATACAGGCTTAGCCAAAAGAATAAGAGAAGAAGGATTATACGTTATGGGGATCGGGGAGAAAAAAACTCCGGAGGCATTTGTTATGTCTTGTGAGGTATTTACCTTCACCGAAAATATTAATCCAAAAATTAAAGAAACTCCTGCTCCTAAGTCACGAAGAAAAACAACAAATAAGAAAACCAAACCCACTAAGAAGAGAATCAAAATATCAAGAGATGACCTCGCCACTATAGATAAGGCATTTAATATCTCTACTAACGAAGAAGATCAAGCGCACATTTCTACCCTTGGTTTGAATATCAGAAAGATAGATCCCAGTTTTGATCCTCGGAGTTATGGATTTAGAAATCTCACTACCCTATTTAACTATCTAGAAAAATTTGAAGTAATTAAGAACAAAGTCGGTGGTGTCAACCATCCTCTGATTGTCATCAAATAGTTTCATAGTTTGTTTGTGGTACACCACATTATGTGATTGATGAAGGACTACCTCTACTTACAGCACCTTATGACTAATCGAAAGCTCAGGGAGACTGGTTTACATCCCATCTTGGGGTATATCTTGGGTCTTTTAATCCTAGTTGTTGTATCTGAGATTTGCTATTATTAAGTTAGAGCAAGAGATCAATTCGATCACCATAGGAGACCGAATTGATAAACTTAGATTAAAGTAAATGGAGATCTATAGATACATAGTAATTATAATTTTGGTTAGCCTCTGCTCTCTATCATGCTCTCAGTCTACAATACTTCAAAAAGTAAGTGATAAATACTGGTTTGAAGAGGATCATTTTGCTGGGGCATCTCTCACAATTTATCAAACTAGTAATGGACTCACAAAAGCTATCAGACAGATACATGGGTCAGGTGTTGCAGTTATAAAATCAGAAATTTATGATGTAGAAAATTCATATAATTCGCTTCTGCTAAAAAATGGAATAGACCTTCAAACATCCGAGAGCATCTCTGATAAGAGTTATTACTATGACCTAGAGCGCAAATTGTTAAACAGATTCAATGGTGCTCACAATGTATCAATTATAAGCAAAGACCGTATCAAGATATATACCTGGACTAGAGACTACTACTCTACCGCAAGAATCAACTTCGAATTATTAAAAAAAATAGAAATAGGAGAAAACGAAATTTATAGCCCAGAAGAAATTGAGAAAATAATTATAGAATCTAATTAGAAAGATCAGACTATACCAAATCAAGAATCTTACTCCTAAATAGATCTAACATTGCAGATTAATAGACTCTCTTACACCGACAAGTCTGCGCTCCCACATAATTAATCACATAGCCAAATTAGCTCTCAAGTCTTAGCTATTCTTAACTTTAAGTATCTTACCGACTTAAATAAAAACCATGAAACTAAACCTACTGTCATGCGATGCTATCAGACCTGATAAAAGAGCGATAGCAAAATGTATAGAAGAGATATCAGGTGTAGATGCCTCATTAGCAAGAGAGTTAACAGATATCCTCTTAGAAGGAGATCCTGTGGAAGTAGAGGTAGATGATAAAAATTCTAGCTCTGCTTATAGAGCTTTGCGCAAGCTTAATATAGATTACGAGATAGTGGAATGACTATGAGCAGTTAAGTGTAGATAGTAATTACCTCAACTATTCATGAATTAGGTAGCTATACCTTTTAGAATTAAGAATTTCTCTTTTAGTAGACTATTATTTTCGATATCTTAATACAAATATTCTGCTATAATGAAAAAACTACTGCTAGCGCTATTCTTACTTTTTATTCTATTTGTTGCGTATTTATTTTACAATGCTATTAATTTTAAATCTGTACAGTTAGAAGTAGATCCTGTTGAGGCTAGCCCTATTCCAGTAGGTGCTGTAGATAGATTCGTAGAGGCAATTTCTATAAGGACTATATCATTTGAGGATGAAGCAGATTTTGACTCCACTCAATTTAAAAAGTTTAATGAGTTTCTTGAGGGATATTATCCATTGATACATAGTGAACTGCAGCACAATATATTTAGTGAGTTCAGTCATTTATATCGGTGGCAAGGTAAGGATCAGAACCTCAAGCCTATAGTTTTAATGGCTCACATTGATGCTGTCCCCATAGCAACTCCTGCTGCATGGTCTGTGCATCCTTTTACCGCTGGCTTAGTTAATGATACGATCTATGGGCGTGGCGCTATGGATTGTAAGTTTGGTGTTTTAGGTATCATGGAATCTGTTGAGCAATTACTAAGAGAAGGATTTGCTCCTAATCGAGATGTTTATATATCACTAGGCCATGATGAGGAAATAGGTGGAAAACGAGGCGCTGTTAATATTGCTCAATATCTAAGTGACAAAGGTATAGAAGCGCAGTTTGTATTAGATGAAGGAATGGCTATTACACAGGGTATGATACCTGGTATAGAAGGGCTAACTGCGATTATAGGCATAGCAGAAAAAGGGTACCTCTCTCTAGAATTGAGTGTTGCGACAGAAGGTGGCCACTCGTCTACCCCTTCCAAAGAGACCTCTATAGACGTACTATCACGAGCTGTAAGTAAAGTTAAAGAAAATCAGTGCCCAAGATTATTTAATCCTGTACTGAATTCATTTATGGATAAGATGGGGCCTGAGATGGGAACCAAAGCAAAATTTGTATTTGCTAATCGTGGAATATTTAAGAATTTAATACTCGATGAAATGGAAAAATCTAACACTGGTAATGCCTCCATCCGTACTACAACTTCACCTACAATCTTTGAAGCTGGAATCAAAGACAATGTCATTCCTACCTATGCGCGTGCGGTAATAAATTTTAGGATAATCCCCGGGGAAACAATTGACGATGTTATAGCTCATGTCAATGAAGTTGTCAATGATGAACGTGTCAAAGTAGAGATACTAAACGAAGCATTTAATCCTTCTGCAGTATCCCCTATTGATAATTCTCCGTATGAAAATATAGAACGATCAATCAAACAAATTTTTCCAAATATCAAGAGTACCCCTAACCTAGTAGTAGGTGCAACTGATTCTAGACACTTTAAGTCCGTCACAAAAAATATCTACAGATTCAGTCCGTATATAGTCAGCCCCAAAAATCTTACATGCTTTCATGGGATAGATGAACGATTACCAAGAACCGTATTTGAAAATGGGATTCGGTTTTATCGACAGATCATTTTGAATGGAACCGATTGATACCAATTAATAAATAAAGGTTACTCTTTTCATCTGGGATATGAAAACTCGGGAATTAGAATGGACCTTTCAAAAGTAAAAGTCGATTTTCCTGAAAGCTTTGAAGGTGCATTTTATGGGACAACCGCCTTTGATTTAGTGACAAAAATTAATGGTGTAAAAATAGATTACTTAGGCCATGTATAGATACCATCTAGGAGAAATCGATGAAGCAAAAATTATTTTTGATGATATGGATCGCAGCTTTTCCAACTATGAGAATAGATTAGCCTACTGTAATTTCTTAGAACAAGCTATCAGTATTCAATCTGCCAAAGAAAAGGTAGAAGAGCTCACTAGTGAAATAAATGCAATGGATACCTACGAGAAACGTCTAAACAAAAGAGTTATAAAGCAAATCAAAGAATTTAGTAAAGAGCTTTTAAGGCAAAGTTGATATGCCTCTTTATTCATATTGCCCTCAACAAATATATAACTGTAAAATTTTTTCAGATTTCAACTAAGCTAACAGTTCTCCATTTATAAACAAAGTCAGCGGATAAGAAGTATCTCTAGGTAATTTTTTACCTGTAGAAACTCCATCCTCATGTCTCTCCAACCTACATTAGATCAACCGATCACAACAAAGTTACGTTTCCATAAATTGGTTTTAGATTCCCAATACTATCAAGATATTCGATATAGTATACATATACACCTATATCTGCCTTTTCCCCATTAACCATACCATCCCAAAAATTTTCTGGCCCATCATTGATACTAAAATTTTGACTATTAAAAACTAGATTACCCCATCTGTCATACACCCTAAACTCCTCAATAATAAAATTCTCTGAGCTCTTAACAATGAAGCGATCATTACCAGATATCGAAGAAGTCGCAAATATATTGGGAACATAAATTCCTCCTAAATAATTGAGACTTAAGATTGCAACGCTGTCACAGCCTGTAAGTGAAGTAAGATCGACCTCATATACTCCTGCAGCGTTGAATGTCGTGCCATTAAATATATGTTCTTCACCTTCCTCAATAGTTACAAAAGTTGTATCGCCCACTAACACTTCTACTACCGTAAGGTCCAGATTAAGCATTGTGTCACAACCCAGAACACTAGCTATTGGAATCACATACTGACCAGTCATATCGAAAGTGTCTAGTCCCATGACATAAGCTTCTCCAGCACAAATATTTACAGCAACAAATTGCTCGGGCAACACCTGCTCTGATAATACTAAAGTGATAATACTATCACAACCTAAACTATTACTTAGTGTATCAAAATAAGTACCCGACTTGGTTAATGCCTGGCCAGCAAAATCATAAAGTTCTCCAGAGCAAATCGAATCTTGTAACATGTTAGCAGTAGTATTATTTAAAGACAACTGCAAGGTTATAATACTATCGCAAGTATTCACACCACTAATCGTATCAATATAACTGCCAGGCTGCGTATAAGTATTATCATAAAAAGCATAAGAACCCCCAGGGCAAATCGATGCTCCTCGAGCAGAAATAATATAATCTGAAACTTGCAAATCTAATTCTACGATACTATCACAACCTGCTGCGCTAATCAGTGTATTAGTGTAAATACCATCTGCTGACAATGGGAGTCCAAAAAAGTCATAAGTATCTCCAAAACATATAGAACCTGAGATAAAACTCATGGCTACATCTTGCACGTCAAGTACTAGAGTGACGATACTATCACATCCATTAATCGAGTTTAATGTATCTATATATGTTCCCGCAACATCAAGCATTTGGTTTTTAAATGGATAGGTATCACCTTGACAAATGGTTGCCGCTATATCTGACCTTAACTTATCTAAAACCATAAGCTCCACTATCACGATACTATCACAGCCGTCACTACTTTGTAATGACTCTTGATACCTACCTGCTGAAGTCAAGATCTGTGAATGAAAACTATAAGTCTGTCCTTCGCAAATTACTGCAGAGGTCTCAGTATTTAATATGTCATTGAAAGCCAGATCTAACACTATGATCGAATCACAACCAATTTGATTAGTCAAGGTATCATAATATATTCCTGCGTCAGTCAGCATATCTCCTCCAAAACCATATGAAGCCCCTCGGCAAATGGAAGCTGATTCTGAGCTAGAAGATTCTACTATGATATTTAGATCCACTGTTAGGATTGTATCACACGCCACTAATGAGATCACCGTATCTATATAGGTGCCAGCTTCCGTAAGCATCCGTCCGTAAAAATCATAAGATTCACCTTCACAAACGGCTACCAATTGTGACACTTGGGTATAAGCTTCTACTTTTATATTTAGCGTTACTATACTATCACAACCTTCATCATTTTGTAAGGCAATATCATACTTGCCTTCCTCGGTATAGGTCATATTCTCAAAGTTATATATCGTACCCTCGCAGATAGAGATATCTAGTACAGTGTTAGGAACAGTCTCCTGATCGTAAGATACTGGACCTAATAATTTACAACCGTTCTCACTACTTACATATAAATGAAAATCATCCATAACATCATATAGCAGAGGATCTATGTTAAGTGTAGAGCTGGTTTCTCCAACCATCGGAATGCTGTCATGATACCACTGATAACTTAACGTATCTGCATCTGGAACAGAAAGTATGATAGGATTAGAGCAACCACCAGACACCAGTATTGATTCTGTATAATCCCAGTTTACAGTTTCTAATTTTGAAATCTGTACCTCTGCGATTTGTATAAATGATGTTCCTCGATTATTGTCATCACATCTAATTGCTATAATAATATAATCGATGTCTTGAGTAGGCGTAAACTGATTAGTAAACCTCCTAAACTCTAGATTAAGCATATCGGCAGTTGATACTGTGATGAGCTGCTCTGCTATATCTGGTATAGTGGTTTCACAAATATTATTAGTATTTGCCATAGACGTTAAAGTAGAAAAATCAGGGCAGGCCCCAGAAACGCCATATACCGTAAAGTCAATTGAACCATCCAAAATAACTAGAGATGAGACTGGGAGACTAGCTAATAAATCTACTGTATATGTTTCTCCAGCTTCTAATGGCCTAATAAGACAAGCACCTATAGTCTCAGAATAGTTACTCGCAGTGCCAAAGGAAACAAAAGAATTATCAAAGGTGCTAGAAAAGATACTTTCAATATCGGACACTTGATTAGGAGGCGTACATGCTGTGCCATAGTAATCTGCGGTCCCTCCTACTGCCTCCCAACCTTCTATACAACTATCTGCAATGTTAAACGCGCCACAGCAATCATCCTGAACTTCAAAACTAGAATTATTAACAAATGTTTGTTCTGTCTGTCCACCCTCCTCACAGCTGCATGCTGGATCGAAGGCATCTATTAATCCATCACCATCGTCATCGATTCCATTATCACAAATCTCAGTACCAGGAGGAAGATTACAATTATCAAAGTTGAATACAAATAGGTTATCCGAATAATCATCCTCTACAAAACTAGTAGTCGGAAAATCAATATCCAAATTGAAGGGTGTAGTGACATTGTCTCGGTCATTGATCATTCCATAGATGGTACTTTCTATAGAATTGACATCTAAAGCATTCATTTCTACATTGACGCATGCCCCTACATTTATAACCCCAAAATTATTATCTCTCAAAAAGGCATGCTTGACAGCAGTATTGTCAAATGGATTGTCAGAATACAAGCTTACAAATAAATCACTTTCAGTATATGGGGTACTTCCTGTATTGCAAATACTGACGCTAATTATAGAACAATCGCTATTTAGGCTATAGCTATCGAATGTTAAGTTAGGACCACTACAACCACGCACATCAAAACTGAATATATTATTGGTATAAAGACACTCCAAAATATTAGTATTAGGGAATTCCTCTTCTAAGTTGATCGGTGGAATGATAGAACCTGCATCATTGATAATAGCACCTACCATGCCGTCTGGGAAATCATCGGCACTCACATCGAAACTTATAGTCTGACAAGCTTGCGGAACAATAGTAAGTAATGGCGCATAAACGAACGTCGAAACCAAAACGGCTACTGAATTTGTAGGATCGCCATTGTACAACGAAATAGAGAGATCATCTTGAAAAGTCTCTTGTCCTATATTGCATAAACTGACCTGCACCATACTACAATCATAATTGACACTTGTTAGATCTACTTCGAGATCTAGTGTAATCTCCTTACTTATTTTAAATTGATTAAGAAAACTATTGAGCTGGGGATCACCGGCTACAAGATGATGCTTTTGCTGTTCTATTGGAATGCTGAGGTCCTCATTAACATTGACATTATAATAATTTATTTGATTCCAGACAGAGCGACTGTCTGCCCATGGGGATCCATTAGTGGACGAAAACTTAGTGATCTTTCCACGGAATAAATCGCTATCGCCACATATTGTAATAATGTCCGCTTGATCATTATTATCTGTATCCAAAACTATTGGGTACTCGCTAAGCGTAGAAGAAGTACATTGTTCTACTCTTAATGTCTCCCCGGTTCTTCCATTTATGATTTTAAATGTTTGCTCATCTCTATAGCATACTTCACTTACACCATCATCATTAAAATCAAAAACTGTACAGCCCGTATACCCTGAGTCATCGACTGAAGTAATTTGCCATTTTACAGATAGATCATTATCATAAGCCACAAGGAAGTTTTTCCCAGCGTAAACTAGTTCTGGTTCTGGATCATCATCGATATTGCTAATATTCGGTAACCCCCATGCCCCCGTAGTAGGAACACTATTTTGCACAGTACCATCCTTTTCCCATACGTGGATTCCTCTATCATCTTTACTTACTATCTCTAAATCACCATCCAAATCCCAGTCTATTGCACTACTTAATCCTACGATAGTTACCCCAGTATTTTCAGTAATGACCTCCATAGAGCCGTTAGCTATATCTATCGCATAGATAATTGGACCAGCAACATATTCCAGTCCTTGGCACGCACTACATTCCTCATCATCAAAAATATCTACCGCCATCGCTGTACCGAGTTCAAAAAGTGATCCTAAGTCTTCGCGACCTATATCATCACAGATAACCGCGCCTGTCTGGCCATTTAGTATTAGATGTGTAGCATAAATTTCTGGCCTACCATCTTGATCAAAATCTGCGATACCTACGTAGGCCGGATTATCGATCAAAGGAGAATCTTGCTCCCATAATTGATTACCGGCACTATCATAACATGATATTTTACTGTCTTCAGTAACTACAATAATTTCAGCAGAACTGTTATCCAAAATAACATCCCCAATTGCAAATGAGGTAATAAAATTCCCTATATCGGCTAGAACAACTTGACTCCTGGCATCAACTAATTTTAAACTGCCATCTGCATCATTAACCAATAGATCGACATTCCCATCCTGATTCACATCGCCTGCAACAATCCTAGATGAGGGAAGATAATCGTTTGCTTGATTAATAATGGATCGCTCCATTTCGAAATTAAATGAACCATCAAACTCACAGTCCTTATCAAAACACGGATCTGAATAAAACCCATCACAAGCAGCGTTACCGCAGCAGTCATCATCAAAGCAATCAACTAATCCATCGCCATCATCGTCGATGCCATTATCGCAAATCTCTACACCAGTTGAAGCAATGCATTGATCAAAATTTATTTTGAAAAGATTATCTGTAAATAATACTTCATCATAATTGGTATTAGGAAAGTCTGAACTAAGATCAAATGGTGTTGCCGAGGTGCCATCATCATTGATGACAGCAAATACATCTCCAAATAACATAGAAAAATCCCCTCCTCTAATCTGCATTTCATTACAGTCTCCTTGATCTAATGGATCAACTACACTAAACTGAAGCGTCTGCAAATAATTAGAATTACTCAATACTGGATCACCATCATAAAAGCTAACATCAAGAAGAGCACCATCATAAACAACTCCTCCCTTGTTACATACGGTAAGTGAAAACAAAGAACAATCCGGCACTAAGGTGTGTGAGTTATACTCAAGGTTAGCACTCGTCTGCTCGGAAAACAACAATAAAATTGCTACCAAGCTATCGCATATTCCATCCGTGGCCAAAGTATCATTATAGATGCCTGGCTCTGTTAATAACCTATCACCAAATGGATAGCTTTCTCCTACCGCTATTTCTACCAGCCTAGGATTAGGATCAGATAAGGTCACAGGCGCGAGGAGTTTAAACTTATATAACGTATCACAACCAGTCTCTCCAGCTACACTCACATTATAAACCCCTGGCTCTGAGAATAGGATTTCTTTAAAAGTATAAGTATCTCCATAACAGATTGTTGCTTCCTCATAGCGTAGTAGTTCCTCATAGCTTTCGTCTATTTCGATTGGGATAGACTCAAAGCAAACGGCGTCATCTGCACTCGTAGCTAATAATTGATAGATCCCCGTTTTGGTTGGAGTATATTCATTTGCAGTTGCACCATCAATCGCTACTCCATCATCGTACCACTGAAAATCATAATCTGCAATCAGCGGGGAGGATAGCAATAGATCTCCTTCGCAGATTGTCCCTTCTGTACTAGATAAAGCAAAAGGCTCCTGACTTTTCTGAATAACATAATTATCAAAGTAACCAAGAAACGCTATAGAAGCAAATGTAGGCTCGCTACAACTAATGCTCATAAAAAATGCCTCATAGGGGTAATCAGCCACAAAACTAAATGACTTTTCTGTCCACTCCGAAAAGGGTACATCTGTAAAATTATTATTGATATGCAGTTCCGTCACATTAGGATCTGCGCAAGGCATATTCATATCAGAGTCTATAACTACATCTTGTAGTTCTGCGCAGCTCCTAACACCATACAAGGAAAAATTCACATTAGGATCGTGGTTATAGGAATCATTTAAATAAAAATCGAAGCTGATTATATAGCTAAAATCAACTTCTAGTGGTTCCGTAAAGCAATTGCCTAATACCTCACCACTATTGCCACTGTAAGCTGAACGTATTATAGCATTATCTAAAGAGATCCCAGTTTCGTTTTCAAAATCTAAGATTTCTTGAGACGATAAACAATCAGGACTGTAATAGTCTGGGGATGGGCTAAGGATTTGCCAGTTTTGGAGACAATTAGACGATGGGGCTCCAAGATTAACATTGCAGCAACCATTGGTTAACTCATAGCCTGGGTTTGGGATGATATTTAACTCTTCGAACACATAATTATTACAACTGCAATCTGGGTCATTTAAATCAACCAAGCCATCGTTATCATCATCGATTCCATTATCGCAGATCTCATCCATGATAATAATTGCTGGACCATAATTAAAATCCGATAACCCCAAGAAACTAATAAATCCAAGCAAAAGGGAGACTCTACTTATCATACAATGGTGCTTTATCTATTTGTGGTGAGTAGTTTTAAGTACTAATTACCTATAGTATGCACACTAACTCCCAAGCGTTGCAGTATCTTGATAAATTTTGAAAATAATTCTAAGTAGATAGATAAGATGGGAATGATCTGCTGATCGTGCTTGAAAAGGAGCTAATAAACTAGAAATAGCAGTTGGCTATTAGTTTAAAACAAACTTGACACCAGGCACTTAATCGCGTCCAGTCCATATCTCATGAATTGGATCTCCCTTGCTAGAGAAACCTGAGTGGTTCCATCTGCCATCTGTCAATTCATAATTAAACTTTAGCTTTAGTCCAACTTTTGCATTGTCTCTGGAAAAGAATTCTATATTCTCAGTATATTCCCCATCTATTGTAGAATAGGTACCTCCACCTGTCCCCTTAAACTCTTTGGTCTCCGTATTGTAGGCAATCCATTGAAAGCGAGTACCAGACATGAGCTTCATCGTTTTCCTTGGTTGATTAGTATCTCTTGATTGTATTTCTCCATTTTTCACTCGTCCAGAAAACAACCAAGCTCCAGATAACTTGCCAGGAGTACCATCATCTATTCGAGTCCATATCACAGAATCCCCTACTATTCCCATGGTATTATCTTTGATATAGACTGGAAAACTCACTGTCGTGCCAACTCTTTCTGGAGTCTTTGTATCAAACTCTATTACCTCTGTCACTGTATTACCTTCTAGCTTCCACGATCCACCATTAGTCATAATAAACTCACCATTATCTACCTTATACTTAGTAAGTACTTGATAGCTCTGGGAAAACAAAACCACATTCCTAATTTTCTCTCCATTATCCGACATCGTTATAGCCTCCCAAGCACCTATAAAACTCTGCGCACTAGACCCAACTGATAGATTTAGAAAAAGCAATAGATAGACGAGTTTTTTCATATGATTATATTAATTGATATTAAATTTCATTGTCTACACTCTTTAAGTACAAAAAATTAAGACAATTAATCCATAACTTAATAGACTACTGCCAAAAAGCATAATTATGGTATTAAAAAAAAGGGTTTACTAATCGCCAAAAGGTAATTAATTAACTTTGCACCAATGACAAATGGTGTTTGCGAAGAGAAAATCTATAAGGCTATATTCTTAGAGTATTCTGAGATGCTCCGTAATTTCTTATACTATAAGACAGGTGATATATCTAAGGCAGAAGATATTGTCCTAGATACCTTTTCTAAGCTTTGGGAAAATTGTGCAAAAGTTAGTATAGAAAAATCTAAGTCTTATCTATTTACGATTGGAAATAATCAATTCCTAAATCATAATGCGCATAACAAGGTTGTCTTAAAACTTGAAGGGTTAGGGCAACCAGATAGAGATTTAATATCCCCAGAATTCTTATTGGAGGAAAAAGAAATTAAGCTAAAACTAGAAAATGCTATCTCTTCGCTTCCTGAGGACCAAAGGGTCGTCTTCTTAATGAACCGTATAGACAAGAAAAATTATAGGGAAATAGCGGAGGAACTTAACTTAAGCAAAAAGGTGATCGAAAAACGGATGCACAAAGCTTTAAAAACATTAAAAAATATTCACAATAAATTGTAGGGTTAAACATTTTTAAGCTGCTAATATCGTAAGACAAACATTAAGATGTCAGACAAAGACACACTATATGCAAGATGGCTCGACGGAGAACTAAGTGCTGAGGAGATTAAATCTCTTAAGGCATCTGGTGATTGGGATGAACTTGAAGGTCTCCTTAAGGTTACCAAAAATCTTAAGTTGCCTGCATATAATAAAGAATCATCTTACGCAAAACTGATGTCGGATAAAGGAGCAAATGCCCCTATAGAAAATCCAGAACCTCATCGCATAAAGTTGAGCACTATCTTATCTGCTGCTGTGAGCCTATTGTTACTTTTGGGAGCACTATTTTTCCTTAGGGAAGAAGCACCAGATGCAAAGGCTAATTATGGTGAAACAGTAAATTATGTTTTTGCCGATAAGTCTTCTGTCCTACTCAATGATGGCTCATCGATAATTTATGATGAAGACACATGGGAAACTACTAGAAAAGTAAAATTGATCGGTGAGGCTAAATTTGATGTAGAAAGAGGAGTAAGCTTTGTAGTAGAGACAGACAAGGGTATGGTAGAAGTACTAGGCACATCATTTAACGTAAGAGCTTGGGATAGCAACTTATATGTAGAGTGCTATCATGGTAAGGTTAAGGTATCAGCAAATGGCGAAAGTGCAGAACTTACAAAACTCATGTCGGTAAATGTAGTGGAAGGGATCATGGATACTATTACATCTATCACTAATGAAAGTCCTTTGTGGACTATAGGAGAAGCTGTATTTACACAAGAAAAATTGAATAGTGTATTTGCCGAATTAGAAAGACAATACAATATCAAAGTAGATAGGCCCAACTATCCTCAGAAATATACGGGCGTATTTTCTCATGATGATCTTGACAAGGCATTGCAACAAATTACTAAGCCGATGGGGCTTGTCTATGATACAAATGAAAAAGCCAACCACGTTATTATCTCGAATTAATTATAAGAAAGTAATTGATCATAATTCGTTTACGATTAGTAGCCTTACTTCTATTTGCAAGTTATTATAGCAGTGCACAACAGCTCAGCTATAATGAAGCAAGGCTAAACAAGGGTTTTCAAGACATTGAAAAAAACTCAACCCTGAATTTTAATTATAACCTGGCAGCTAGACAAATTATTAAACCAAAAATCAAAAACCCTTGCTAAGCATCAGCTCAAGCAAGGGTCTATATTAGAAACATGAATATAACACACTAACTATTTTTGGATAATCAATTTTTCCGTTTTTATTGATTTTCCGTCAGATATACTTAAGTAATAAGTTTTGTCTTGATACTTACTGATTTCTATAGATCTAGTATAAGTTCCGGCGTCTAATACTTCATTGGTAATTACATCATACACCCTACCCGACTCATCTCTGATCTCTACTCTTACTTGTCCTCTATGCTTTATATCATAAGTTATATTTGCCATCATTGATGCAGGGTTTGGAGATACAGATATATTCATGATTTCATCTGTAGTGACATCACTACTTTCTTCTTCCATATTAATATCCATCAATAAGAACTTTGCAGACTTTGACATATGACGTTTACCACGCTTAGCAAACCCTTTTCTTTTATTACCTCTATTAGATAATGACTCATCCTGCCCTTCTTGATTAATTTCATCGTCCTTATTACCTTTTCTTTCTTTCCTGTTTTCCTTCCTAAGCTTTTTATCCTCTTTCCATTGCTCCTTTTGCTCCGCCTTTTTTTCTTCAAAAAAAGTTTTATTTTCTTCGAATAAAGACTCGATCTCAACCTCATATTTGTCAACAAAAACCTTTAGTTTTTCCATCTCAAGTTTTACCTCTTCGCGGTCAACTTTTCTCTTTTCCTTGATTGCTTGCTTCTCATCTTCGGACAGGTCTTTGTACTCGTCTCTACTTATTCTAGAGTTTCCTTTCTTAGCTGCAAAAGTCTCTCTAAGTTCATCTAATATTACTTTATCTTCCTCAGAGATTGTCTCCTCCAGCTCGAGTCTCATCGCCGTTAGTCTTTCTAAAGTCTCAGTGTCTTTGGCAAGCCCTTTTTTCATCTTACCTATTTTTTTTCTTCGTTCATGTTTCCTCCCTTTCCCTCTCTGCTCTTTCAATTCTTCATACTTTTCTAACTGCTCCTCTGTCAATACATTCTGGATAGCTTCTTCTAATGCTAAGCGCTTTTCTTCATAATTAACAGAGCTCATATCCAATCTTAGTTCATCTATTAATGTTTTAAGCTCTTGAGACTGGTCGTCTGATAATTCTAATTCTGCTTTAAGATGTTCTAGTTTTCCTTTGTGTCCGCGCTGAGCAATACTACTAGTTTGTATTCCGAAAATCACTAAAATTATTATTGTTAAATACTTCATACTTTTTGATTGTTTGTCTGTCTGACTCTATAAGTACAGAGAGGTTTAACTTGTACCTTATATTTTCTGTTAAAGAAATCCTAATAGATCAATCAAATCTGATTAAACGAATTTGAAGATCTTTTAATCTCTAATTATGCACTAGTTTATGTTAAATTTTACTTAGTCCAAATAATATATATTTGCGTTTTTTTAAATTAAAAATATTGAAGATGAAAGAACTTTTTAAGTTAGTAATGTTATTGTTATTTGCAACCAATATGATATTAATTACCTCTTGTTCGGATGATGACGATCCTATGATGGAAGAGGAAATGATGGAAGAAGAAATGGAGACTGTAGATCCAACAGTAGCAGCATTGGAAGGAAGTTGGGTCCTGGCTCAAACAGTTGCGGCTCTAGCAGTAGGTCCTGCAGAAGGTAGTGCTGATTGGTGGTTTAATTCTGAAGAAGATCTTGCAACAAGATCATGCCAATTTGATGATGTATGGACATTCGGAACCGATGGTAGCTTATCAATAGAATTAGACGATGAGACTTGGATAGAAGCATGGCAAGGAGTTGACCCTGAAGCTTGTGCCGCTCCAGTAGCTCCTCATGTTAGTGGAGACTATACTTACGAGGCAAATGAATCTAGTATTACTATCAATGGAGAAGGTGCGTTTATTGGTTTAGCAAAAGTCATCAATGGAGGAGAGCTAAGTGCGGAAGGGACAGCAGTACCTGCATCAAGAACTTACTCTATTCTAGAAATGTCTACGGACCCTAAAACAATGAAATTAGGAATAGCAATTGCAGGAGAAGGAAATTGGACTTTCAACCTAGTAGAGAAACAATAGTACAGCTACGTTCAAGAAAGTGAAAATATAATTTGTATTTAAGAATCGCGCTATCGTAAATTAGTGCGATTCTTGTTCTTTTAAAATTTAGTATCATGACAAGGTCTAGACTAGTATTTGCTTCATTATTATTGATTGTGCTTGCATGTGGTACTGAGGAGGAAAACCCTACGCCGACTGGTGGCCAAACCCCTACCCCTCAGCCACGTGAGTTGACTATTCCTTCTACTGGATATCTATCAGCGAGCTCTTATGAAGGTCTGGAGTTAGTCTGGAGTGATGAGTTTGACGGCGATATACTAAACGAGTCAGATTGGAATTTTGAAATTGGTACAGGTAGAAATGGTTGGGGAAACTTAGAAGAGCAATACTATACAAAAGAAAATACAAGCCTTGTAGATGGTAATTTAGTAATCGAGGCCAAAAGAGCATCATTTGGTACAAGTGATTATACATCTTCTAGAATAACAACAAAAGGTAAACAAGAATTTAAATATGGAAGGATAGATGTAAGAGCGGTAATGCCTAGTGGTAATGGGATGTGGCCTGCCATATGGATGCTGGGTGCTAATTTTTCGGACATAGGATGGCCAAGATGTGGAGAGATCGATATTATGGAAATGTTTGGAGATAGAGGCGACAGTAAAGTATTTGGGACAGTTCATTGGGACAATGCAGGGTCTAATGCTGATTACGGTGGCAGTACAACTATAGATTCCGGCACATTAAATGATAAATTTCATGTGTTCTCGATAGTCTGGGATGAGTCATTTATCACTTGGTATATTGATGATAGACAGTTTCATGTCATAGATATCACTCCGTCAGAGCTTGAGGAGTTTAGAGAGAAGTTTTTCTTCATATTCAACGTGGCTGTTGGCGGCGATAAAGGAGCCGGTAATCCTGCCAATACTACTTTCCCGCAGTGGATGATTGTAGATTATATCAGAGTATTCCAATAGGATTAAGTCGGCTATCAGAAATTCAGTAGCGTAATTTTATAGATTTTAATATTTTACATTTGGCCAAACAGGTAGCTACTTGCTATCTAACTATATTTGCATTTGGCAAACTACATCATACATTCCTATGATAAAGCAGGTTCCCATAATCCAAGATAACCCAAAACGCTACTTTATAGGCAAAAATATTAGGACCTCTTTATCGGAGAATAAAACTTATGAATTATGGAGCGCCTTCATGCAAAGAAAAAAAGAGATCAAACCTATTGTGAATAGTGATTTGTTTTCTATACAAGAATACCCAAGCGGCTTAGAAATGAGCAACTTCACACCGCAAACGATTTATACTAAATGGGCAGCAGTGGAAGTAAGTGCTATAGGTATTCTGCCTGAAGGTATGCAACCGTTGGTTATACCTGATAGTAAGTACGCAATATTTGTGCACAAAGGACCAGCTAGTACTTTCCACTTAACTGCTAATTTTATTTATTCGCAATGGCTACCTAAATCTGGTTATAAATTAGGAGACCTCCCTCACTTTGAAGTTATGAGTGACAAATATTTAGGTCATGATAATCCTGCATCAGAAGAGGAAGTATGGATACCAATCAAATAGCTCCAGCGGTAGACAACTTTATACGCATCAAATGCATATCACAAGTCATATAGAGATAGTCCTTATCCTTACCTCCAAACGCACAGTTAGAAGTAGCCTCTGTTGTATTTATAATACCTAACAATTGCCCTTTTGCATCCATTACATAAACACCTCCTGGCCCTGTTGCAAAAATATTTCCTTGCTTGTCTATCTTCATACCATCTGGAAGTCCTTTTCCTGGCCTTCCGGTCGCATCATAAAAAACTCTTTCATTACTAATGCTTCCATTTGCCTCTACATCATAGGCATTCCAGACAGCTACTGCTGGATCAGAGTTAGCGATATATAACGTCTTCTCATCTGGTGAAAATGCTAAACCATTTGGCCTAGTCATTGTCTTGGTCAGTAAGGTAACTTCACCATTAGTATCACATTTAAACACACCTTGATAATCTATTTCTTTTGTAGGATCTTCCATCTGATGCTCTAATCCATATGGGGGGTCAGTGAAGTAATAATCACCATTTGATTTTTGAATAATATCATTAGGACTGTTAAATCGTTTTCCTTCAAACTTATCGGCTATTGTTTGATAGTTTGGTTTTGCAGCATCCCACGGAGCATCTAAGGAAGCTATTCTTCTATCTCCGTGCTGACAGAGTACTAGCTTTCTCTCATTGTTGACTATCAAGCCATTAGAACCTACCTCTCCGCCTCTTTTTACATCACTTGTGTATCCAGAAGGTGACAGATAAACTGGTGCCTCAGTCAGGCCTTCCTTCCACATATGAATTCTATTTGGAGGAATATCACAAAACAACAAAGCATCTAACTCGCTTACCCATACTGGGCCTTCTGACCAGACAAATCCTGAAGCCAAAATTTCGATCTTAGCATCTTTCGGAATAAGCTTATCTATAGCCGCATCTATTCGTTCAATATTTCCTATTGTTTTATAGTTGGTCATATCTAAATTATTTTCTTGAGGATTAGCTAGATCACTTGGCGTTTGTTGCTTGCACGATATAACTATCAAAAGTAAAACACCCATAAATAGGTAGAGAATTCTTATCATGTGAATTGATCATATTTTTATCAATATAGTTATTTATTGCTAGTAAGAATATATTTGTATTTCGTCGATGAATCTCCTACAACTTTTTAAAAATACGCTACGAACGATTTACGCTTTCGGTTGGCTAATTCCCTCATCTATTCTGGGGATCCTTGTAGCATTGTTTTCATTATCTCACCGCAGAGGGATCGATGCCTTAGTAAGTTCCTACGGCTTTTTATCTACCACTACTCCAGGAATTAAGTACTCCATCAACGGGAAGGAACATTTAAATAAAAGACCTACGATATTTATTTTCAATCATCAGAGTCATTCTGAATTATTTATACTGGCCAAACTATTTAAGAAAAACATTTCTGCTATTGCAAAAAAGGAACTTAAAACCTCCGCAATCGGACCAATACTTTGGGCTGGAGGCATGTTATTTATTGATAGGAATAAATCTTCAGAAGCTATAGAAATATTTAATTCTGCTAAAGAATATCTTAACAGAGGAATATCATTTGCTATCGCACCAGAAGGCACCCGAAGTAACCAATACCAATTAGGTCAGTTTAAAAAAGGTGCATTCAGGTTAGCCATGGCTACCAAAGTCTCCTTGACTCCCATCGTTTTTGAAAACTCTCATGATGTTCTTCCTAAAGGAAAAATACTACTTAGACCTGCTATCGTCAAACTGCATATCTTACCGCCTATCCATACAGGTCACTGGCAATTAATAAATCTAGAAGAACGAATTGACGAAGTAAGAAATTTATTTGTTGAGAAAATAAGCGCAAAAAAATAGAGAAATTATTTTAAATAATTTCTCTATCAAAGGCCTTTAATAGCATTCTAAAAAGGTGTAAATTTTAGAATCGTTCTAGAAAATGATTCTAATCTTTTAAGATTTTTAATGCGTATAATACATAAGTAAAAACCGCACATGCTATAAAAACGCCAACAGTAAGTAAAAATAGCTTCATAATTGTACGTTTTATTCATTAGGAAAATACAATATTATATGCGGAATATCTAAAAATAACTACCTGAAACGCAAGATTTTTAACATAAAAACATAATTATTCCTTAAAAAGGAGCCTTTTATCCACAAATCCGTGACTTTATTTTATCGATCGGTCATTTGACAAAGCTCGAAGAGGAGCATTTATCGTCAAAAATTCTTCTATATTTTAAACCAGTAGTTGTCTTTGTTTTTAAGTTTTTTATCTCTTCTACATATCCTGTACCCGTTAAGGTTAGATGATTCTTTCCTTTGTCGGAGTTATTGAAATTGTCATCATCATATAATCTATACTTTATTCCTTCAGGTAATAAATATCTGATTGAAGAAATCTTATCATCAAAATAACTCCCATGGACAAATACATGATCGTATTTCTTAAGCCTTGCAAATCTCGTCCCATAAATTATTAGATTTCTCTTCTTAAAGTTCTTGTCTTCATATAGTTCTATTCGAGCATCACTGATGTTTTCGATTTTATTAGTTTTTGATTTACCGGTTGAGTAAAATTCTGTGAATCGTACTGCCCCCTTACTACGCCAATGCGAACCACTATAAAGAGCTAGCTCACCTTTTTTATCTATATACACTCCTGCTGCTGCAGCAAAATTGAAATACGAGCCGCCATTTGCAAATCGTTTTTTTAATATGAATTTTACTCTAGGATTTAGTCGCTTAGATTTAGACTTACGACTATTCATATCAAGCGTTATCTCAAATAGTAATGCCTCATTAGAGCCTCTCAGTCTTGGTGTTAGCTTATTAGCATTCTGAGTAGCAAGCAAAAATAATTTCCCATCACTTTGCTTAATTATCTGTATGGCTTGAAATCGAGACTTACCGTTTGACTTATTGATTACTTGATCATACTTGACCGTCTCTGGATTCGCAAATATTGTTAGATCATTTTTATGATTAGAATAGTAAAACTCAAATCTATTCGGCAAGTCATCATCATCAGACCAACTAACGCATAGGATATGATCATTGCTTAATTTCGTCATGGCCACTGCGCCACACTTACCTGTGTTTCTTACAAGCAGATTATTTAGTCGCTCTATCTTCCTTAATGATTTTAGATTATAGAAACCAATTACCGATGTCTTATCTCTACGATTCTCTAAGGGGACTGCAAGTATATCGCCGATCATGGCTATGCCCCCTGCGTGCCAGAACTTACCCGTCTCAAGACAGATGATATCTTTTAAGACATCTGTTCCTGGTATTTTTTCTTTTAGGATTACGTTAGACCCTACAGGACCAGTCCTTATCGAAATCGGTATTTTTTTTCTAGGGTAACTTTTATCGATACCAAAGTAAGAAAGCTTGCCAATAAATAAATGCGCATGCTGATCATTGATATTCCCACCCGAAAGAACAAAATGCTGCCCGTCGTTTAAACGCTGAATTCCTTGAAAATGATTATTGATTCCAGTATACGCCTTGCTATTTTCTATCAACCCATTCTCACTAACTGCTATAAAAGATCCATATCTAGGCAATGACTTAAAAGCCGATAAAACATCCTCTATACTCCGAACAGCATAAGACGGATTATTAGAAAAATTACCGACTTGCTTTACTTCGCGCCCTGGGTAATGGTGGTTCATTAACTATCGAATAATAATCTCAACCTAAGCCCATACCACACACTCATCGCACTCATGCCAGTCTCTATATTTTTCACTCAGTGCCTTATTGATTACGTTACGTTTAACTTTTAACGTAGGTGTAAGCATACCGTTCTCTGTAGTCCACGGTTGATCCATGACTACGATAGTCGATACTTTTTTATAGCCTTCTAGTTTTGCATTTGCATTTTCTAGTGTTGCATTTAAGCTCCCTTTTAATAGGTCTTTGCTTTTTTGAGCACCTGCATCTGATAATACAACTAATGCTAATGGTTGAGCGATCCCTCTACCTACTACTGCTATCTGCTCTATATCATCATCTCCTGCAAATTTCCATTCTATCGGAGCGGGTACTATAAATTGGCCTTTCTCAGATTTGAAAGTATCTTTGATTCTCCCAGTTATAAATAAATACCCGTCCTCGTCGATGTACCCTTGATCTCCTGTGTGCAGCCACCCATCCGAGATTGTCTCTTTTGTTTTTTCTGGACTCTTATAATATTCTTTCATCACGAATGGTGCTTTCATCAAGATCTCTTCTGTCTCTGCATCTATTTTTAATTGACCGGGTGCTTGGACTCTTCCGACAGACCCTGGCTTATCCTCATCTGGGCCTATAAATGTACAGACAGCACAATTCTCAGTCATACCATATCCCTCTGCTATGGGAAGCCCTATTGTCTTGTACCAGTCTTTACTGTTTTGGGTGATAGGTGCCGCACCACTTAACAGGCATCTCGCTTGATCTAGTCCAAGTGCTTTTTGTATTTTCTTCTTTACCATACCAGATACAAACGGAATCTTGAGCATCTTATTAAGCTTAGCCTGCGGCATTTTACTAAGGACTCCTTGCTGGAACTTAGTCCATATCCTAGGTACTGCAAACAACAACGTAGGTCTAGTCTCTTGTATATTCTGAGCAAAAGTGGCTAAGGACTCTGCAAAGGATAATGATCCTCCGTAACTAATACAATTAGACTCGACAACGACTCGCTCAGCTATGTGATTTAAAGGTAGGAAGGAGAAGTATCTATTATCTCCATCCTTAGATATCTTTAGATTATTATCCCGCTCGATAAGTTCAGAAGTGGAGGACAAAGTACCATAGGTCAGGACTACCCCCTTGGGTGTCCCGGTAGTACCAGAGGTAAATACAATAGTCCAAGTATCATCTAATTTTGGCAATGGAGGGTCAACAATAGGCTCATGTTTTGATAACAGCTCATCCCAGTCATGCCCTACATCTATTTTGGCATTGTCTTCATATTGAGGAAATTTAATAGTAGGCATATCCTTAGGGACACCTGCCTTCATATTTTCCCATACGGGAATATCTAGCTTACCTATGAAAATAGCATCAACATCTCCTAGCTCTAGCACTTCAGTTAGTTGCTCCGCATTGAGCGTTGAGTAGAGTGGTACAGACACATAACCCGCCATAATAATAGCTAAATCAGTGATCACCCATTCTCTGCAGTTCTTAGATACGATAGCTATATGAGCTTTATCTCGTAACCCGAGTGATTTAATCGCTGCCGCCATTTTACGGACGATAACTCCAGCTTCGCTCCAGGTAGTTTCCTCCCAGCGACTACCAAATGGCTGTCTTAAAAATGTATCGTTTGGGGTGAGCTTTTCCCACTCATAAAATCCTTCAATTAAAGTCCTTGTCTCCATGTTTTTTCTTTAAGAAAATAAGGTAACAAAATTTTATAAGGTCTATTTAATTTACGCAACATTAATAATCGCTATGGATAAATTTTTGCTTCATTTTACAAATTATTGCTATCGATAAATAACCTTCCTTTGCATACTTTAAGGTTTAATTGAAAAATCAGTTTTCAAGGTATGGATGAACAAATTGGAAGTGCTTTAACTATAATGATTGTAGGTATGCTGACTGTTGTCGGAATACTAGGCTTAGTCGTGTTTTCTGGTAAAACATTGATAGGGATTCTTAATAAAACTGGCTTTAGACTTAATAGAGCTGACATGGATGAGAATAAGTCTACAAAGGAAGATATTCCTCAAAAAGTAATCGCTGTAGCCATTCAGAAATGGTCTGGTGGAAAAGCAAATCCAGTCTCAATAAAAAGAATAAAATAATGGGAAAAGAGATCAAACTCTCCTTGGTGTATAGAGATATGTGGCAAGCATCAGGTAAGTATATGCCGCGTAAAGATCAACTAGCCAAGGTTGCAGAACCAATCGTGGAGATGGGATGCTTCCATCGAGTGGAAACTAATGGTGGCGGATTCGAACAAATAAATCTGCTCTATGGTGAGAATCCTAACTTGTCTGTAAGAGCTTGGACAAAAGCATTTAGAAAAGCTGGTATCCAAACACACATGCTAGAGCGTGGCCTTAATGGTATAAGAATGAGTCCTGTGCCTAAGGACGTTAGACAACTCATGTTCAAACTAAAAAAAATACAAGGCACCGATATTTCTCGAACTTTCGATGGGCTTAATAATCCTCAAAACCTTGCATTGTCATTTCAATATGCCAAGGAAGGGGGAATGATACCTCAAGGTGCCTTAAGCCTTACTTACTCCCCTCTGCACACGGTAGATTATTATATCAAACTTGCAGATCAATACATTGACATAGGGGCAGAAGAAATCTGCATCAAAGATATGGCTGGTATAGGTCGCCCAGTATCCATAGGTAAAATAATCAAAGGGATAAGAGATAGACATCCTGATATTATCATACAGTATCATGGGCACTCTACTCCTGGCCTATCTGTAGCTTCTTCTCTCGAAGCTGCAAGAAATGGCGTAGACTATATCGATGTGGGCATGGAGCCACTCTCATGGGGTACCGGACACGCAGATCTACTTACGATTAAGGCGATGCTAGATGATGCAGGATTCAGCGTGCCTGATATCAATATGAATGCTTACATGGCGGTCAGATCGATGACTCAGGAGTTTATAGATGACTTTCTGGGTTACTATATCAATCCGAGAAACAGATTTCTTAATTCACTACTTATAAAGCCGGGATTACCTGGAGGAATGATGGGTAGCTTAATGGCTGATCTAGAAAAAAATCTAATTAGTATTAATCGCTGGCTAGCAAAAAATGATAAACCGGCTATTAGCCAAGACGAATTGCTGATCAAACTGTTTGATGAAGTAGAGTACGCTTGGCCTCGATTAGGATACCCCCCTCTGGTAACTCCGTTTAGTCAGTATGTCAAAAATGTATCTCTGATGAATGCCATGCAACTCATCAAGGGAAAAGAGCGCTGGTCTATGATGGACGAAAACACATGGGGAATGATCCTAGGTCAAAGTGGAAAACTGCTGGGCCCTATTGATCCAGAAATCTTAACCTTAGCTAAAGACCAAGACCGAGAATTTTTTGAAGGAAATCCGCAAGACTTATATCCTGATGAGCTTCCTAAGTATAGAAAACTCATGGACGAAAAAGGATGGGACTATGGCGAAGATGATGAAGAATTATTTGAATACGCCATGCACCCCGTACAATACGAAAATTATAAGTCAGGTAAGGCTAAAGATGATTTTCGAAAAGACTTGGAGAAGAGAAAAAATGAAAAATTAGGTGGTGGAGCAGGACAACCTGCTGCCCTCGCTCCTCAAAAAATAAATGTAGAAATAGACGGCAAAACTTATGAAGTAGCCTTATCATGGGGAGACACAAAAGAAGGGAGTAACAAAGAAACTGATGCGGCTTCCAATGCTTATGGCGTCAAAGACTTTAAAGAAATAGTAGCGCCGTTGGAGGGGAAATTTTTCCTCACGAGAGACTCAGCAGATACTGCCATTAAAGTAGGCGACTCTGTAAATGTGGGAGATACTATAGCATACATAGAATCTATGAAGGTGATCAATGCCATCATCTCTGATAAATCTGGTGTCGTAGTCGAAATACTTGCTCGTCATGGCGATGATGTTTTTGAAGATGATACGATCATAAAACTTACTTGATAAATGGAAGTATTCAAACAGTTATATGATATGACTGCCTTTGGGGAGTTAATCAATGAGCCTGGCGGAATATTGATGATAGCATTATCCTTATTGGTGATGTACTTAGGTATCCATAAACGATTTGAGCCACTACTATTGGTGCCGATTGCTTTTGGGATTTTGATTGCTAATTTTCCTGGTGGTAATATGAGTGTGACCTCTACTAACGAAGCTCCTGAGATCGTGCACATGACTATTAATGAGATAGCCAAGGAACATGGTATAATGAATTTACTCTACTATGCTCTAATAAAGACAGGACTCTTACCGCCATTGATATTTCTTGGGGTGGGTGCCTTTACGGACTTTGGACCGATGCTTAGAAACTTAAGGTTGGCCATGTTCGGTGCTGCTGCGCAGTTAGGTATTTTCACGGTGATGCTTGGTGCAGTGCTGATTGGATTTACACTCAAGGAAGCTGGAGCATTAGGAATCATTGGAGGAGCAGATGGCCCCACGGCTATCTACACTTCTATCATGCTAGCTCCCCACTTACTAGGACCCATCGCAATAGCTGCTTACTCTTATATGGCCTTAGTACCAATCATCATACCATTCGTCGTAAAGTACTCAGTCACTAAGAAAGAGCTAAAAATAAATATGAAGGAGCAAGATAAACTCTACCCTTCTAAGGTAAAGATCGATGATCTGAGAACTGCCAAGATAATGTTTCCGATTGTACTAGGGATTATTGTTGCATTACTAATCCCGTCATCAGTCCCTTTGTTGGGAATGCTTTTATTTGGTAATCTTATCAAAGAGATCGGTAGTGATACCAATAGGCTCTTCCAGGCAGCCACTGATACGATTATGAATACCTCTACGATTTTTCTAGGACTAACTATCGGTGCTACAATGACCTCTAGAACCTTCCTTAATCAAGAGACACTGTTGATTGTCTTTGGTGGGTTGATTGCATTTATTATATCCATACTAGGGGGAATTATAGCAGTAAAGATTCATAATATCTTTGCTAAGAAAAAAATTAATCCGCTCATCGGGGCTACAGGTCTAAGTGCTGTCCCGATGGCCTCTAGAGTTGCTAACGAGATTGCACTAAAACATGATCCTAAGAATCATATTTTGCAGTATGCCATGTCGAGTAATATTTCTGGAGTGATTGGCTCTGCAGTGGCAGCTGGGGTATTGATATCGCTGTTATCTTAAGTCACGAATAATCGTGTATAGTTATCTAAAAAAAATCTTAAGTCAACATATAAAAGTTGATGATATTCTCTTTCAGGAGTTTACCATACAGATGACTGTAAAACGGCTAAAGAAAAAAGAGATATGGCAGCATGAGGGTCAAGTGAGTCTTCAGATGGCCTTTTTAAACAGCGGAGCTATGAAGGAGTGCTACTCTAAAAATGGAACCGAGTACGTCAATGAATTTATGCTGCCAGGTGAATTTATCGGCAACTACATTAGCTATCAGCAGCAAATACCTTCTCAAACATATTCAGAAGCAACTGAATCTTGCGAACTGCTTACTATTGGTTTTAGTCGGTTTGAAAAACTAGCGCTTAATAATCCTGATATAGCTCAGGTATCCCAAATAGTAGGTCAGCAAAACTATATAGATTAAATCAGCGAAGCCAATCATTATTGCTTGATAGTCCAGAAGAGCGGTATGACAAGTTGATCAATGAAAGGCCAGAAGTTATAGAGCGCTTCCCTCTTTACTTAATAGCTGAATACCTAGGAATAAAACCAGAAAGCCTCAGCAGGATTAGAAAGAAAAAAACTTCTTAACCGAGGTCAAGGAAATTGATTTCTAGCACTTTTAACTTTGTAGTATTGATCATCAAATAAGTTAGTCATGAGCAAGGTAAGCAGAATTTTATATGGAATCATAGGAATCTTTTTTCCAATAATCATAGGATTATTACATATGCTAGCTCATGTCCAAGATTTAATAACTCCCACGGCTAAAAGTCAACTGGAAAATGTGGAACTAACCATATTTGGTGAATCGCAAGTAGCATGGAATTCTTGGGGAGTTATGAGCGTGATGATGGGTATGTCTTTTATTGTTATTGGTATTCTAAACCTTCATGTCGTGCGCAACTTAAAGTCTGATGAATATCCTCCGACACTAGCTCTTTTTGCGATGTTTGTGTATCTGCTGTCTGTGATATACGTTGGGTCATCGTTTACAGCTATTCCTCAGTTTTATGGCGGCATCTTTGGGTTGTTGCTTTTGGTTGCCACTGCTACTATAAAGTTCTTAAGGAAGTGATCCACTAGTAAGGTATCCAAAGTTGGATCGTAACATTCTCGACAGAAGGGGCTTTATACCCATAAGAATAGGTAGTATAGTTCAGCTAAGTCTATCCTTTTCTTTTATAGCTCTTGAATCGATATTAGACATTTCTATTTTATGTTTAACTGTTAAAGGTGTTCCTTAAGTTGTTCTAATATTTTTGAAGACTTGATAATTGGTTCCCATTCGCCACCTGACAACAAAAAGTCTCTAATTTTAGATTCCTTCTGTTTTAGACTTAATTGAGAAAACAACCACCATGCAGCATACCCTAGGAAAAAAAACACACTTAAAAGCACCACAGTAGACTTAATAGGCGATGCTAAGAATGCATCTACACTCATCCAACAAATTCCCCAAAAAGGAAGCTGAAATATTGTTAAGCGTAAGCAATCGAAACTAGTAACTTTTAGCCTAGCTAGATAATGCTGAGTTGATACGACATCTCCACTCAGTTTTACCTGCCGTACTAAGTACAAATGATATAGATAAGCTGACACCGTCAATACCATGATAATAGCTATCACACCAAATCCAAAAGCCACAAAATAAGCTCCTAAATGTACACCAATGGCCGCAATAAAACAGAGCATGATTGTATAAGGAATCCCTATCAATAGTGCCATAATCTTAGGCAAGTATAGCCCACTAATTGCTATATTCAACTTTTCTTTAGTCAAGTCAACAACAATTTTTTTGTTAAGAGACAAGACATTATTTAGCTTGTTATCATAAGCATCCCATATCATTTTCAACTCCTTATCATCCATAGTTTATGTATTTGATTTTTTAATTTTGAGCTTTATCGATTTCTTTATCCTCGAAATTTTGGTTGACACATTAGTAGAAGTGATTCCTATGATCTCTGATATTTCTTTATAAGTAATACCGTCGATATACAAAAGAAAAATAGCCTTATCAATATCGCTCAACTCCTGAATCATTTGTTCTAGTCGACTGACCTCTGACTCTCCACTATCTTTCTCGGTCTCTGATAATTTTATTTCTAAGGCAGGAGTCAAGGCAAATGTTTTTTCTTTACGAGTTTTATTTTTTCTAAAAAACGATATTGAGGTGTTAAGCGCTACTCTATAAATCCAAGTAGACAGTTTAAATCTAGTATCATATTTATCCAGTGATAACCATAACTGGATCAATATCTCTTGGATTAAATCTTCTCTGTCTATAGTATAATTGCAATACGCATATGCCACCTTATATACTATGCCTTTATTGGCATCTACGATTGTTAGAAACTGTTGAGTCCGTCTGTCCAAACTAAAATACGTTTAACCATTATTCGCAGGAAACCACAAATTGTCACACTTTACAGCGTATTATTTTTTTTCTACCGTCTTAGATTTGAGATAGCTTTTAGCCACTCCTCAGGGATAGATACTTTTTTGAGTTCTGCATAACTGTAGGGTATGATACTTTGCTTTGATATAGCGGAGATCCTCTTATGTTTTTCAGAGTAGATTGCGCATTCCATGATAAACCTATCTTCCTGCTGCTCAATAGTCCTCGCACCTACGATAGCCGTATCGGGAAAAGTCAATGGGAAAATATACTTACAATCTTGCCATCCCAAAATAGGCCCTACACCACCGCCCTGAAAAGAGGTATCCATACCCATCGCTTCAAAGTAAGCTATTCTAGCAGACTCTGCCCACCTAAGGTATACTGTGTTGTTTACATGTCTCGCTGCATCCATGTGTCCCCACTGAACTTGATATCGAGTTATGACTTTATATTTTTCTAGATCCGCTTTCATTTTTGTAATGTACTAAATGTAAGAATTTACAGATTTGTCAATTTATATATTGTTATAATTAAGTATCTAACTTTTGCAGATACTTATTCACCTTGATTGAAGCCCACTTATAAAATATAATGTTATGCTAAAAATATATTTAGATCTGATCACAGCTACCGATAATAACAATATTGAATTTTTGATAAAAATTACATCTTCTCAAATACTAGGATTTGAGGCTTAGTGATATTCGTTTTCTGCTCTCATCCACTTCTATTACCGTAGCATTCACCTTCTGATTGAGTTTTACCACATCTGACGGGTTAGCTATAAATCGGTCTGCCATCTGAGAGATATGTATTAGGCCAGACTCCTTTATTCCAATATCTACAAATGCTCCAAACTTAGTAACATTATTGATGACCCCATTAAGTTTCATCCCTACCCTTACATCAGAGATTGTATTTATACCTGCAGTAAACTCAAAGGTCTGCGCCTTACCTCTTATATCTAACCCTGGCTTAGCAAGCTCTGCTATAATATCTTTTATAGTTGGTATTCCAACCTCATCATTTATGTAATCAACAGCTTTGATGCTGTTTCTTTTTTGAGAGTCAATGATCAATGCTTCAAGATCTACACCTAGATCTTTAGCCATCTTATTTACTAGGTTGTATCGCTCTGGGTGTACGCCTGTATTGTCAAGCGGATTTTGGGCATCTCTAATTCTAAGAAAACCTGCCGATTGCTCATAGGCCTTAGCTCCTAAACGAGGAACTTTTTTTAATGTAGTTATCTTTTTGAAAGAGCCATTATCGTCTCTATAGTTTACAATATTTTTAGCAATCGTCGGACCTAACCCAGACACGAAGGTAAGTACATGCTCAGAGGCGGTGTTAAGGTCTATGCCAACCGCATTAACACAACTCTCTACGCATCTCGTGAGATTCTCTTTTAGCTTTACTTGATTGACATCATGCTGATATTGTCCTACGCCGATAGACTTAGGATCTATTTTTACTAATTCTGATAATGGATCCATTAGTCGTCGTCCTATTGATACAGCTCCTCTAACTGTAAGATCATGATCAGGAAACTCTTGTCGTGCAATCTCTGATGCAGAGTAGATCGATGCCCCACTTTCATTCACAATAAACATATCTACACTCCAGGCCTTTGCACTCGCTTTAAGTAGCGCATAAGTTTCTTTACCCGCCGTTCCATTTCCTATAGCTATTGATTCGATCTTATATTTCTTAACTAGGCTCTCTATTTCTTGCTTAGCTCTCTCTACTTGCATCTGAGGTGGATGCGGATAGATCACTGCATTGTGTACCAAACTACCATTACTATCTAGACAAACTACTTTACACCCACTCCTAAACCCAGGATCAATACCCAATATCCTTTTGCTACCTAAGGGTGGTGCTAGTAACAACTGCTTAAGATTATCTACGAAGACACTTATAGCTTCTTCATCAGCCTTTGCCTTATAGATCTGCCTATACTCCGTCTCGATAGAGTTAGATAATAACCTATCATAACCATCTGCTATAGCAAGCTTCATTTGTTCGCGGCAGGAGTGAGCTCCATCATGATTAACAAATAACCTATACAACCTATGATGAGCCTCGTCCTTATCTACCGTCAGTTTTACCTTTAGAAAACCTTCCTTCTCTCCTCGCAACACAGCAAGCAATCTGTGTGCAGGAATCTTTTTTGCTGTTTCTTCATATTTAAAGTAGTCTGTATACTTCTCTGCTTCTGCCTTCTTTTTCGGCGAGACTTTTGAGTAAAAGATCGCTGTTTGTTGATATAAACTTCTTGCAGTTTGTCGAGCTTTATCATCTTCATTAATCCGCTCTGCTATTATATCTCTTGCCCCCTGAAAAGCATCCTCAATAGTCTTGACTTCTTTACTTAAAAACTTTTTTGCTGATTTAAAAATGTCCTTATTCCGTTGTTGCCAAATGTCATTTGCCAGTGGTTCCAGCCCCTTCTCCTTAGCCATCATTGCTCTGGTCTTACGCTTCCTTTTATAGGGTAGATATATGTCTTCTAACAATAGTGAATCCCAGCAGTTATTTATTTTTTTCAATAAAGCAGGATTCATTTTTCCTTGCTCCTTAATCGTTTCTACTACAAATTCTTTTCGTTTTATTAATTCATTAAATGCTCGCCATGCAGTATCTATATTACCGATTGCCACTTCGTCTAAGGAACCGGTAGCCTCCTTCCGATATCTTGATATGAATGGTATAGTAGCACCACCTTCTAAGAGGTCTATCGTATTTTTTACTGATACTTCAGGAAGGTTTAACTTCCTCGTAATTAACTTATAAATATTTTGTGCTGCCATATAGCTTTTAAACATTTTGACCATCTATATTAGGTAATAGATACTATCCAAAGGAATGAAAAATAACTGTGTGATTCTTAAATATATCTAGAAGTCCTCAAGTTAATTGATCTCCTAAAACAATACTTGTGTGCTCCCCCGGCATAGGAGAACCCGTAGTCACCTCTGAAGGAGTCCGAGCAAACTTTGGTGCAGGTGCTGGTTGCATTATACCGTCGACGTTTATGTAAGTTTTCCTTGCTATATTGTGTGCATGGCTCTGCGCTTCAATAAGATCAAGTACCGGAGCAAAACAAATATCAGTCCCTTCCATAAGAACACACCACTCTTCTCTTGTTTTAGTTTTGAATAATACTTCGAACTTCTGCTTAAACTCAGGCCACTTCTTTTGATTATTCTGCGCTTTAAATTCTTCCAGATCTAAACCTGCTTTCTCTAAGAGTAACTTATAAAACTGAGGCTCGATAGCGCCGATAGAAATATACTTTCCGTCCTTAGTCTCATAGGTATCATAATAGTGTGCACCAGTGTCTAGCATATTAGTCCCCTGATTGGTGGTATGCATCCCTACTCCATGCAGGGTATTAAATATCGACATTAATACTGCGGTCCCATCTGTCATTGCTACATCCACGACTTGACCTTGACCAGATCGCTGAGCTTCTATATAAGCTGCAAGAATACCAGTCACTAAAAACATACCTCCACCACCATAATCACCTACGAGATTTAATGGCGGGACAGGCTTCTCTCCGTTACGGCCTATACCGTGAAGGGCACCAGTAAGAGCTATATAATTGATATCATGACCTGCTGCTTTTGCAAGAGGACCATCCTGACCCCATCCAGTCATACGCGCATATATTAACTTTGGATTACGCTGCATACAAACCTCAGGACCAAGTCCCAGTCGCTCCATAACTCCTGGCCTAAACCCTTCAAATAGAGCGTCGCAGCTTTCAATAAGGGTCAGTAGTTTCGATACATCGCTTTGTTCCTTAAGATTAAGAGCTATTGATTTTTTACCTCTTCGATTTGCATCTGGCATCTTCATTTCGCTAGCACGCCTCTCCACTAGAATAACCTCAGCACCCATATCTGCAAGCATCATTCCAGCAAAAGGCCCAGGCCCTAAGCCTGCCATTTCTACAATTTTTAATCCTTTGAGAGGTCCCATATTACTTTTATTTTATTTAAATCCTATTTATGTTTTCCTGCATCCCAGCCTTGCGGTACTAGATATTTTATGGCTACAGCACTAGGTTTATCTTCTAGCTCTGTTGCAAATGTATCGTTCCACCGGTTAAGAAATCCGAAAACAGCAATCGTAGCACCCAGCTCTACGATATGCTCTTCAGAAAAATGTTTTCTTAACTCATCGAAATGAACAGACGTCACTGCGTTAGGTACACTGCCAGCCGCTAGCCCAAAACTTATTGCTGCTCTTTCCTTTTCATCAAAGTGAGGGCTAGTTTTATATTCCCATAGTGATTTTATTTTTTTGCCTGGCACTCCATTATGTAAGGCTTCACTGATGGTATGAGCTTGGCAGTATCGGCAACCCGCTGCATTGCTGCAAGCATATGCCACTAAATTGCGAAGATACAGAGGCACCCTATCCTTTCGCTTCAAAAACTTGGGCGCCCAAACCAAGTTCTTCATGGTTAGCCTCATAGCAACTAATGGTTTAAGTTTTTGTGGATTCCCCACAAGCAATGCTGCCAACGAAGAGAAACTAGCTAGAATAGATGGTATCCTAGCCATCACCTTAAGCGAGTTAGGAGTAAAGCCCATACTTTGTTTAGTTGCCTTCATTAAAAAATCAAAATCCTTAAGTTGGTCAGAATTCAATGGCTTAATAAATGACATAGGGTTTAATTTTTTGAAAAGATTTAATTACTGATACTCATGCTTTCGCAGTTCATCAAAGCTAAACTCATTATAAAATTTTATTCAAAGCTAAAGTTCGAGAGCTCCCGGAGTTATAGCATTGAAATTTTATATCAATTTGAACTCACAACTATTGCGCATCATTATTGCTTGGGTACTAAATCACTCCTTAATTAAAAAATATGCATTGATTCTAAGGAATTATTTTGAAATCATTAATAGATCAATGTAGTACTTTAAGATTGCTAATTTTTGCTGATTTAAAAAAATAAACGCTTACCATTATTTATGTCCCTCGTATATCCTTCTTCTTATACGGGACAAGGTCTCAGGAGTAGTATCTAGATATGAAGCAATTAAGTATAGTGGCGCGCGCTGAAAAAATGAATTCTTCTCTTGTATTAGATTTTCATATCGCTGATCCTTAGATAAAAACTTTGCATCATATAAATGCTTCATTTCATTGAGATATGCCTTCTCAGCTAATTTTCGACCATAAGTTTGCCACTGTGGCGACCTATGGTTTAGCTCATCTATAGTCTTGCGATCTAATACACTTATAGTCGTATCCTCGATAAAATGAAAATTAAATCGTATCGGTTCTTTAGTAAGGTAGCTATAGAAATCACTGATGTAATAGCCCTCCTTATAAAATCCGACTACCCCTTTTCGTAAGCCAGCACCTACATGATACATGACTGCAAAACCTGTTTCTATCACAGGTATGATATCGCAAAATTCTTCTTTATCAAAAAGCGTTTCCCCTTTTTCGAAAGATCTGGATGTTGCTCGAGACATTGCATAGTTAATCTCTTCCTCAGAGACTCTAGCAAATTTTTTCAGGGTAGATCTTAAAGCTTGCATTTTTTAAAAAAAGTGCTTTGAAAGGTATTTTTGAATAATTACTAATGTAACAATTAAATCTTTTGAGATACTACATAAACCTTTGAAATTCAATGAATTGATTAAAAAACAAATTGATAATTGGTTTGTACGGGCTTAATTCTCAATTCTTTCGCGTTTCCCAATCTAGAGGTATGGGTTTCCATATCAGCTTTGTTTTAAAAACCAAACACTTACACTTCATTTTAATATTCATAATTAACTCAACTCACAAAGCCATACTGTTGGAGCGGCAATAGAATAAATCATATATACTAATTGCTTTAGAAGATATATACTTTACAGTTTAGAAGTGGGAAAGGAATAAAATCGAACATTCATGATTTCTGTAGGTATAGTAAGTGTAGTATGAACTTAGTATTTAAAATTACTGAGTCATTATTGTTAACATAAAAATATATTAAAGTATGAGTGAAGTAACGGATAAGTTGAAAGGAAATTGGAATATTATTAAAGGTAAACTTAAGCAGGAGTATGCTGAATTAACAGAAGATGATTTAGTGTACGAAGAAGGTAAAGAAGACGAGTTGTTAGGTCGATTACAAACTAAACTAGGTAAAACCAAAGAAGAAGTAAAAGAATTTTTTAGTCTCTAGGGGATTGACTAAAAATGCTATGTTAAGCGCTGCAGCTAAGCTGTAGCGCTTTTTTTATGTTGTCAACTTAGTGCTATCAATAGCAGATATAGACCCTATAAGCTTCCAGTTAGATTTAAGAAGATTCTCAAGTAGATCCAATAAATCTACAAATGTGTTATGCAAGGTCTCATTAGACATATCACCTTCCTCTTCTTGCCTCAATTCATTTAGGCTCTTATAACCGTCAAGTATTTTTGCCATATCATTAGTTTGGGTTATAAACCGATCAATATGATCAAGCAGTACTTCCTCTATGATGCCAATATTATCAGATATGTCTACCACACTAGTCAGAGGGTTATCTCCCATGGTATCTTCAAGCATATTTTTAGGTACTTGATCAAAATAATGGCAGATTCTTAAAAATACTTTTGCATTAGGCTCTACCATACCTGACTCGTAGGACGCTATGTTATTCCTTGTCAATCCTAAATCATTCGCTAGTGACGTCTGACTTAGGCCCTTTAATTTCCGTAGGAGCTTGAGGTTTCCTCCCAAATATGTAGGTTTAGGAATCGCATTTTTCTTGCGCTCTGTCATTGACAATGATTTTATTGTTGTAAAAATAAACAATGATCAATTGAAATACCAGAATTGATCAATAATCGAACAATTGATTATATTAGAAGTAGATTAGTAAAATAATGATGATGAACGAAAATCTATCCACTATATCGCATAACATTAGGTTTTTAAGAAAGAAGAAAGGAATAAACCAAGAGCAATTGGCTCAATTGCTAGTTGTAAAACGATCTAATATTGCAGCATATGAAGCCAAAAATGTAGAACCCAGATTGCGTATAATCCTAAACATGGCGAAACTTTTCAATATTGATTTAGAAGTTTTTTTACAACATAAGCTCGAAGAATCATCTGAATATGCTGAGTTTGGAAGTAAGCAAGTGGTTGTAGAGTCTGTAGATAAGATTGAAAAAGTAGATAAAAAAGCAATTACAGAATTCGTCAATAAAAGTGCTCAGATAAATAAAATTCTAATTGGATTTAAGACATTCTATAATTTCAGAAAAACACAACTAACTGATATGTCTACTAGCAAAAAGAAGATTCTGTCTGATATAGACAACTTCATAAACTTAATGGACCACCTGCTAGCTCATAATGAGACCATGATAAAGGCAATCTCCACTCATAATGATAAAAGATAAATTATTTCACAATAAAATGATCAAATCTGATCATTCCTCTCTTAGCTACCTATAATAATACACTTTACAAATACTTGTTTGATTTTTGCACAAACCAATTTTGTGTCATAACATCCTATATTTGTGTATCTTACATATAATGTATTTTTTTATGTGTTTATAATAAGCACATAATTGTGTTTTATATTCACATTTTGTGTATATTTGTTATTATAAATCACATTATTGTTAATTAAAAACACATTACAATGCATTTACAGTTTGAAGATCACTACACAAATAATTACTCTGTACTTAAGTCTTTTGCGCTCAAACTAACAAACAATGCTATGGATGCTGATGACCTAGTTCAAGAAACAGCGTTAAAAGCTTACAGGAATTTTCACAAATATGTTGAAGGATCAAGTTTTAAAAACTGGACCATGACCATTCTTAAAAACACCTTCATATCTAAATATCACTCTCGTAGAAGAGAAAAAATAGTAAGTAAGCCGGTTGAGGAATTAGAGTTTGCCATAGAGAGCACCCCTATAATTGTTAATAAAGCTTCAGGTTCAACTACTATGAAGCAATTACATAATTGCGTAGAAAAACTCTCCGACAAAAGCAAAGAGCCTTTTGTATTGTATATAAATGGATATCAGTATACCGAGATTGCGGAGTCTTTAGACATCCCATTAGGGACGGTTAAGAGTAGAATAAACTTCGCAAGGAAAAAATTAAAAAGTATGATAACCAACTTAAGAAACGGCAAAAAATAATCGACCAAGCCGTGTAGTTATTAAATACTATTGTTAAACAAAAAAAATTAAAATGAAAAATAAAAATTCAAATGCTTTGATGTTAATATCAGGAATAGTTGCTGGAGCGGCCACTATGTATTTTCTCAAAAGCGACAAAGGAAAAGAAATTATTGATCTCGTATTAGAGAAAGGGGATGAGGTAAAAAATAAAGTAGTATCACAATCTAAAATAGCAATACAAGAAGGCAAGAAAGTTTTAGAAGAAGCAATAGAACAAAGTAATGAAACCCTTAGCGATGTCAAGAATACCATTAACACTGCAGCAGGAGACTTAAAAGAAACTGCTGAAACTAAAGTGGATAATTTCCAAAATGGAATTAAGTTGGCCAAAAAAGAACTGCAAAAAGCATAACCAAGAAACACAAACTATGAAAACCGAAATTGCTAAAAAACCGCTGACTGCTAACTTGGGGGAGAACTTTCATTATATGCAAGTAATCGCCCAAAACACCTTAGAAATTAAAAAACTGGAGATAGTTAATGAAACTATGGATTTGGGAGGTAAAATAATATTCAGTACTATCTTAGGCATTGTATGTATTGCATTATTTACTGTGCTAGTAGTAATGAGTATATTTCTATTATCACACCTTCTTGGTTCATGGTTGCTTGCATTAGGGATAGTAAGTATAAACTTGTTCTTTCTTGCAGTAATATTATACCTATTTAGATCGCGTTTATCAAACCGATTTACTAATTCACTAATCAATATAGTATACACAAAATAGAAAAATGAGCAATCCGATAGACGAGAAAATAGATAAATTAAAAAGACAAATATCTTTAGCCGAACAAAATCTAAAATCAAATATAAATGAGTTAGAAATCTCTGATATGTATTATACAATGACCAATACAAAGGCAGTAAAATCTATAGGGTCAAATCCTGCCATTGCTATGAATAGTACTGTATTGGATACTTTGCTGAAAAATAGTGGATTAATAAAAAAAGCATTTGACATCTATCAGATTCTCAACAAATTCAAATCTTTTAGGAAATAATAAATTTACTTCATAACGGTAAATCCCTATTGTAACCTCTTAAAGATTCCTTTCTCTTCTATACCAGATCCCATTAATGTGGCAAGCGCTATGGTATTATCAAACTGGCCTAATATAATTTTACAGATTGAAATTAAAGGTATTGCAAGTATCACCCCACTTACCCCCCAAAACGATCCAAAAATAAGCAAGGATAAAATTGCAAACATCGGGTTTATATCTACTTTATCACCGACAATCTTAGGAGTAATCAAATTACCTTCTACCTGCTGTATAACTAAGTAATATACTAATACCAACATCGGTGTCCAAATAGAGTCTGAAGTGGCAAATGCATAGGCAAACGGCAAGGCACCGCCGATGAGAGTTCCTACATATGGTATCATCGCCAATATACCTCCCAGTACTCCCCAGAAAATCGCAAATTTAATACCTATCAAAAACAAACCCACTGAGTTAAGCACAGATAGGATAACTATCACTAAGCCTAATCCCGTGATATAAGACTGAATGATCTCTCTAATGGACCCTATAGTATCCCTAGTATCTTTTTGATTCTTCTCTTTGAATTGATAAACAATATAATTTTTAATACTCCTCTTATAATACAGGAAAAAGAAGGTAAATAGAATTGTTACCCCAGCTCCTGTTAAAAATTTAGTAGTAGATATAAGACTTTGACCAATAAACTTGAGCGGGCCTGATATATCCTCTCCCTTACTTTGAGAAATAATTTTTTTGCTGTCTAAATTAAGGATGGGTAATAATTCATTTAGACTACTAAATAATTTTTCAACTCCTCTCTCTAAATTACTATCAATGCTAGGCAAGGAATCTGAAATACTCATGAGCTGGTATGAAAAAAGGGAAATAATAATTACAAAAGGAATCAGTAATAAAATAAAACTCGAAATTATCGAAACGGATTTGATCTTTATTAACTTCCGTAATCGCTCATCGAGAGGATTAAGTATTACAGCTAAGAATCCAGCAAAAAATATTGGAATAAAAAGGCTTGATCCAATATATAATAAATAGCCGCCAGCCAATAAAACAAATAGGGTATAAGCTGTATTCTTTAAGTATCCTTCGTTTGCCATCAATCCAAAATTTAGTTTAAAGTAAGATATCTATTACACATTTAAGTAAGCCCTATAGAGGTGATAGTTTATAGTTCCCCTTACCCCACTGTTTTGAAGAGGTGATAATATTATTCTATTGCCGTAAAAGATTATAAAAATTGATATAAGATCAAGTAGCCATAAATTATAGTCTGCAGAAGCAGAAAACTATTACTTCTAATTCCCAGAAATATATTAATTCCAATTAGACATTAAAAAAAGCTTCCAACGATTAAAACGCTGGAAGCTGTATTTTGTAATCATTTAATCGTTTACGCCGATTTAGAATAAATTGTCCTTATGGGGTAAGGTATATTAATTTCTTTCTCATCAAATTTTCGTTTCAATAACATGATTGCATCACTCTTCGCTTCTAATAAGGTAAGACTCTTCACAGCTTTAACCCAAAATCGCATTTGAAAATTGATAGAACTTCCACCAAATTCTAAGTAGTGAAATTCAATATTCTTTTCTTCTTGGGGAAACGCTTTTTTTATAACGTCTATAGACATTTTTTTTACCACTTCGAGATCAGACTCATACCCTACTCCGCACTCTAGAGTCACTCTGATTTTCCTAGTAAGTCCAAAATTCTTAAATGGATTTTCAAGCACCATGCTGTTTGGAATCACTACTATATTGTTATCAGATTCTCTTAGTTTAATATGCCTTAGATTTATTTCATCAACTGTTCCAGAAAAACCATTGGTTTCAATAAAATCACCCACATTGATGACATTTTTAATCGCAAGAAAAATACCAGAGAAAGTATTTGATAATGTGCCCTGAAGAGCTAGTCCTACTGCTAACCCTGCTACCCCTGCACCTGCTAATATGGATGTCAGGGCTTTGTCAAGGTTTAGGATACTGAGTGACAAGAATAAACCTATTGCTACGACCGCTATGGAAATGACATTCCCCAACAATCTTCTTATAGATACTTGTTTTACTTTATTCTTAAGTCCGTTTATAATTAATACATTTAACTTCTGAGCCAGATAATATGCTCCACCAAATATTACTACAGCTAGCAAAATGTTTGGCAAATTCAGTATTAATGAGTTAAACCATCCGCTCAATTTATCTCCTAAGTTGCTTAGTGATGAATTGATTTGTTCTTCCATTGGTATCTTATATTTTTAATAAATAAATGTAATTTTTTATAAATCCTCTCGATCTACCATTTAGTTGCATGAAGTAATCGCTGCGCTTCTCTTAGATAACCATGAACTCAACATCCAACTTTTCTTCTCTATTGTACTTAATATACCGCCCATCATATCCACTGTTCCTTCATCATTATTTCTACTAGCTGTGCTAATTATATCTCTTGACAATCTAATCAATTCTGCATGATTTGAAATTATTTTATTTACCATTATTTCATCCTCAAGACGATCGCGAGTTTCATCAATCGTAGATTTAGCTAAGTAATCAAGCATACTACCATATGGCTTATGACCAATAGTCAATATTCGCTCAGCTATATCATCTATTTTTACTTTTGCGTCATTATATAAATCCTCGAAAACATTATGCATATCAAAAAAACTATTACCATTTATATGCCAGTGAAAACTTCTAAGATTTTGATAATACACATTATAGCCTGCCAATAAAATATTCATTTTATCCGCTACTTCTTTTAATTTACTTTGTTCTATTCCTAAATAATTCATTTTTATTTTTTTAAAATTTTTTAAAATATTGTAATTGGTAATTGGGATGATAGGGCTAAACTATTTGTACTAATATCATACAGACGCTCAATGACTGATCGATTGTAGTTTTTAATACCTATCCAATCTGGCTGACATTCTTCTACTAGCTTATCTAAGTCAGCGCCATTGTTTGCCAGTGTAAAAGATTTAACCTCACCCCTAAAGTCAGTGAATTTTTTCCCCAGCGATTCCATCATATCCTTGATTAGAATCTCTTGCTTCTCTTCTTGAAAAGCATAAGTTGCCTCTAGATTGAAGTTGGATACATACTCTTGGATATCTTGATTATCTATATCTGGAGTATTTCTTATTATTATTAAAACCTTCTTAGGCTTTTTATATTCGTACCCATCTGGGATGATCAGCGTAGGTAAGCTTGTGTTCTTAGAAATATTAGTTTCTATAGTTCCAAACACTTGGTTGAAAAAATTATCCTTACTTTTTTGATTAACAATACACAATACAGACTCTTTTCTCAAATCATCATCATACATCCTATTTTCAATCGGTCCTATGCCTATATTATAATCCACTTTGTTATATAATTTTTTTAGACTCCCCACCCTTTGATCAAGGACAGACTTCCTTTCATCAAGCGTTTTCATTTGTAATAATTGCGCTGGGTGTAGCTTTCCTACTCCGACCAGTGCTGTGGGTGTTTGAGTGGTTTGTATAATAGGAGATCCTGCTATCAACTCTAGATCATATCCAAAGTCTTTTGCAAGTCTAGTAGAGTAATTTAAATATTGATCTACATTATCGTGTATATCTTGTACTGTTGCTACTATCTTATGCTTCATGATATATGTTTTAGTTTCAAAAATGCTTCATAGGCATATTTATCACACCCAGCCGCTTTTACATTAATTATACCTAAGAAAGTATTGAATGTTCGAAAAAAACAAATCAGAATAGGTTGGCTCAGAAAAAAATCAACCTAGATTTGTTCGTTAGTGCACTCTTGACCTTATAAAGAGTTGCTATCGCAAATAGCGTTATTACTATTGCTTAGCAATAGATTAGCAGAAGTTATTATCCTAGCAAATACATTAAAATCTCAAATCGGAGTCTCTACATAATAGAGTAACCATCCGTTGTAAATGCAAATCCTTTATTACCACTGTAGTGGACCATTACAGCTTGTATAATCGGCTTTACGTTTTTATGCTCTGCATAGATAGAAACTATAAAATTAGCTCCTGCTCCACCGCTAGTATCATCCTTCTCGATAACATAATTTACAGTAGCCATTGGGGGAATTGCGATGGTCTCTCCATTAATATAATCTTCAACCAAATCTCCTTGCGTATTATAATATTTGATCTGATCTATAAATAAGGAGTCTGATAAACTAGTATTCCTTATACTTAAAGTCGCAGATAAGAGGAGGGCTTGATTTTGTAAATCCCCATAGATATCTGAGTAGATCGGAACATATATTAAGTCTTTCAATTTTAACTTATCAACATCTAAATCACGATGAATCTCTAAGGACTCCAGCTCATCTTGTCCCTCAATATCTTGATTCGGCTTAGTGGTATCGCAGCCTATAAGTAGGAATGATATAAAAACAATGAAATAAGTTTTTTTCATTTTGATTTTTTTAGATTGCTATTTCTTCAATTTGATGCTTTTCTCTAAGATCTGGAGCCTGAGATATGAGCGCATACCCAATCGTCAATACTCCAAGCCTCCCTATAAACATCATAAGTGATATGACAATTTTGCTACTACTCGATAAATCACCTGTGATCCCGGTAGAAAGGCCTACTGTACTGAGTGCTGATGCTACCTCAAAGAATATTTTTTCAAATGCAAAAGCATCACCATCTATTAATAAAATTATCCACGTACCCAGACATAAAATTAAGCTATAAAACAAACTTGAAGCCACGGCAAGATAAATATTAGAAGAAGGGATTTCCTTATGAAAAAAAGTAACATACTTTCTGCGCTTGAGTATAGAAACAAGTACAGCTAATATGGCTGTAATGGATGTTGTCTTAATACCCCCACCCGTCCCTGCTGGCGAAGCACCGATGATCATAATCAAAATCAACACAAAAATACCTGCTACATTAATCTCTCCGATGTCATAAGAGTTAAACCCAACTGTAGTATGCGCAGAGATACTCTGAAATAATGTTTGATTAAAGCCTGATAATCCTTGAGACATAAGAGAACTATCTGAATAGTAAATCGTAATAGCAGCAATCAACCAAATAACAGTAGAGCTAAATAAAATAATCTTAGTAGTCTGTGTAATCCTCTTTCGCTTACCAAACACCCTCAACAAAAAATCAAGCAAGACTATAAATCCCAGCGAACCTAATAACGATAATATTAGTATAGTATAATTTATGAGCCGATTATCTGCAAAGCGTGTCATAGAATCATCAAACAGACTAAATCCAGCAGTACAAAATGCAGAGATACTATGAAAGATAGCATGCCACATAGGACTATCTATCCCCTCAGCCTTAAACCCATAATACAATGCTATAGCGCCAAACAACTCTATAATAAAGGTAAAACCGATAACACTATAAACAAAAGCAAGCAAAGGGTATCGCTGTGGTAAATTAAACTCCAACCTCAATAACCTTGCAGAAATACTCGGCAATTTTTTAAAATTCTTAATAATCACAAAAGAGCTTAATGCCATATAGCCTATACCTCCTAACTGAATAAAAAACAAACTAAATATCTGACCTCCCAAGCTATAAGAATCTGTAAAATTAGTAGGAGCAAGACCAGTAGTGCTTACAATAGAAACCGAATAAAATATATGGTCGATAAATGAAGTAGTCCCACTCTGAAAGAAGGGTAACTGTAGACCTAGAAAACAGATAATGGTTAAAACAAAATAGCCTTTGATTAAAAATAAACCCATCGACTTGCTATCACTTTTCTGTCTTTCTAACCACTCTTTTAACATAATTCTAGCTTAGCTGATAATCTCTTCTTTATTCATACCAAAGATAACTATCTAATTTATTACATGTTCGATTTAGTAAATTCAACATCGTCCATTGAGACCAAAATATCATACAAATACTTCAAAACTAGAAGGTGGTAAACCCTTTACTCAATTAGATTTACAAATAAATTTTAAGGCAAATCTGTCATGAAATAGATTCTAAAATTATATTTATGCTAAGCTTAGACCTTAGACGTTTTATAACCTAAATAAATTTGAGAACACCATGACCCACAAGATTCGCAAGACAGTAGATAATTTCAAAAAATTACTTCTGTCGAGTATTTTCATCGGGCTAGCTCTCATTACCAATAATATATATGCTCAAACAATTGACTCTACTTTAACCAAAGATTCTTTGATTGTTGTACCAATAGATTCCAGTTTCATCAAAGCAAAAAAAGATTCCTTACAGCAAATACAATCACAGTTAAAATCTTTACAGAAACAAGAGGCTCAATTTAAATCAGAGCTTCAACAAATTGAAAAATCTATAAAGAGTTATCCCATCTGGAAAAAAGGAATCTTTGGGACTATAGGTTTTAATGTATCTAGATTCGAAAATTGGCTCTCAAAAAATCAATCTAATACTAATGCTATTACTATAGCATATGCAGTCAATACTTTCATAACCTTAGAAGAGAAAAAGTACTATTGGAATAATCGAATCAACTTAGCTCATAGCTGGTTAAAATTTGATGATAAAAATAGAGATGATGACGAAGAAGGATTTCAGGTTGCTTCTGATAATTTTAATTTTAACTCGCTCTTCGGGTATAAATTTTCTAACGTGCTAGCAGCCTCTGCACTGCTGGAGTACCGAACCGGCATCTTAGAGACAAGATTTAATAATCCTGGTAATTTAGATTATGGTGTAGGGATGAGTTGGACAGGCGTAAAAAATCTAGTCGTATCTATACATCCTATCAACTACAATGTCGTATTTTCTGATGTTAACCTTACGTCTTCGTTAGGCTTGAAAGCGCTAGCTAACTACTCAGCAAAATTTTCCCATGGTATTAGCTGGGTAAGTAGTTTTTCTGGATTTAGAAGTTATAAAGATAAAGCGCTTAACAATTGGGTATGGAACAACACCCTCAACAAATCATTTAAGCACTTGGGAATAGGTTTTGATTTGGCATTTAAGCAAAGTGCGCAAGAAGCCATTGCTAGAAATTTAGACGATAGTCCTTTTCAGTGGTACTATGTCTTTGGGCTATCCTATAATTATTGATTTCAGAGTTACTCATTTTTAGAGATCCTAATAGCTCATATCGTAGACGTAAGCGTAATTAGATAGGTTTGACTCGTCTATCAATCTCCGTGCCTACGTTTGGACTGTAGACAATAATCATGAATTTAATCTACAATGCGACGTGCTCAAAATTCTTAAATCTAGACTGGATAAAGAAGGCATAGAGTTACCTTATCAGTCTCGCACCATAACATATAAAAAACTAGATGAGACCAATTTATCCTAAAACCAATTTTTCTTTTTAAACCACAGCAAAAACCCTACTACAATCAAAACCATTACAGATAATAATACATAATAACCATACTTAAAATGAAGCTCCGGTATATTCTCAAAATTCATCCCGTACAATCCAGCCAAAAATGACAACGGCACAAATAACGTAGTAATGATTGTGAGTACTTTCATTATCTGATTCATCCTAAAACTAATCTCGGATATATATAAATCCTGTAGCCCATTTAATACATCTCTTTGCGAATCTATAGAGTCCATGATTTGAACAGTATTAGTATATAAATCACGAATGAATATTTTGGTTGAATCACTAATATATTCATGATCAGATTTGCTAAATCTTGAGGTTGCTTCTCTAAATGGTGATACTTGTTTCCTGATGAAGATCAATTGTTTTTTGAGTTGATGAATTTTTTCTTTAACGCCTCCACCTTCAGCCCCTTCTAAAATCTTATCCTCTAATAACTCTATCTCAGCTTGTAAGTCATCCAGTACCGTATAGTAGTTGTCTAGGAGGCTATCTAAAAGCGCAAATGCTAAGTAATCAGTACCCCTAGATCTGACCTTACCTTTACCTGCATGTACCCTTCCTCTGACATGGTGAAATAGATCAGAATAATCTTCTTGGAACGATAAAAGAACTTGATCTGTAAAATATATTACGACGTGCTCTTTAGTAATTTTGTCGGCTCCTTGATCCTTTGCGATTGCCTTTGCTATGATCAATAACCCGTTATCAAACTCATCAAATTTAGGCCGCTGATGCACATCTACTATATCTGATAAAATAAGATTATGAATCTCAAATGCAGATCCTACTTGCTCTATGATAGCTGTATTATGGATTCCTCTGAGATCAAACCAATCTACCGATCCATCTTCCTGCTCAAACTTAAATCCAGCTTGGTTATTAGATTCCTCTTCAACAAAGTTGGCCTCATTAAATCTTAAGTAATTGATGATTACTTCATCAACTTTTTGCTTACCTGTAAATAATAAAGTCTCTGGAGCTATCCCTATTTTTCGTTTGATCTTGGCCATGGTAGCGGTTTATAATATCTAGCTGTTGCTAATTCTTCGTTTGGCTGGTAGTATAATTTATGACATTATTAATATCAAATTCAGTATCTCTTGTTGACTTATCCTTATAATCTATCAATGATAAAATATATCTAATTGCCTGTATCCTTCGGACCTCTCTTTCTTTCCCTTTTATAATTAACCATGGATTTTCTTTTGTAGATGTTTTCTCAAACATTTGATTTTTATAAAATGTAAAATCCTCCCACTTCTCTTGTGCTGCAAGATCAACAGGGCTTACCTTCCATATTTCTAAGGGAGATTCCAGGCGCTTCTGAATCCTAAATTTTTGCTCATTTGTATTAATTGAAAACCAAAATTTTACTAATATCAAACCATCATCGGTTAACATTTTCTCATAGGTATTGACTTGCTCAATGAAAAGCTTATAATCTAGATCTGTACAAAAACCCATTACAGGTTCAACCACTGCTCTGTTGTACCAGCTCCTGTCAAAAAACACTACTTGCCCAGCATCAGGGAGCCGCTTTATATAGCGCTGAAAATACCATTGCCCTTTCTCCCTTTTAGTAGGTTTTCCAAGTGCTACTGTACGAAAGCTCTGAGGATTTAAAAACTGTGTGAAACGACTAATAGCACTCCCTTTACCCGCTGTATCCCTACCTTCAAAAAGAATGGCCAGCCTGATCCCTTCATCGTATATATATTTCTGCAGCTTTAAGAGTTCTGTCTGCAAAAAATATAATTCTTCTATGAATTCATCTTTGACTTTATAATAATGTTCAATTCCCTTTTCCAATTGCCTTTAAATTTATTGTTATACCAAGTTAGTCTTCTTTTATAATAGTAATATCAATAGCTATAAGGGATAATTAAAATAGACAAAAAGAACGAAGAATAGGATGTAAAAACCTCTTATTAATCTATAAATTTTAGTCAGTTTTAACCCTAAAATTTATCTAAGAATTTGAAATCTAAAAATGAATAATTTAGGTATAGCTTCCACACTAATAAAAAAATAGCTTTATCTTTCTTCAATCTTTTCATCTACAGGATTTATCTCAAATTCAAGTAGATTTTTTAGAGATTAATTGATGTAGTACGACTAGTCTCACGGACATATAGTATGACTCTTATAGCTTTGAATTGTTACATATTTAAATATCTTTATATGACAACTTTACAAGACTTATATAACCCTATCTAACTGTTGCCATGAAAAACCTATTCACCTTTATATTTATACTATTTACTTGTCAATTATCGGCTCAGATATGCTACAATAATGCAACGCCTTCAGACCCCGATTCTGGTGTCTTAGGCTTCATTACCAGAAGTGATCTTAGTGACCTTGCAAGTCCTTGTCCAGGTAGATCGGCTATATCAGAATTACAACTATCAGGAGATGGCCCTGGTACGGTGAAAGGAATGATGAGCTTTGGCTTTGGGACTAGAGCAAAGAATTTTAGAACTATTGCTGATGAATTCACTTTGACGGAAGCAGCTACACTTTCAACTGTCAAGTTATATCCTTACAAAAATACAGTCAGAAATACGAATGCAAATACTCAAATAATAGAAGAGGCATATATTAGAATTTGGAATGGAATGCCTGGCGCTGCAGGATCACAAATTATTCATGGTGATTTAGTTACTAATGTTTTGGTTTCGTCAACTTTTACTGGAGTATATCGAGTTAATGATGTAAATGATACTTATTGTGAAAGACCTATAATGGAAGTAATTGCAGATTTAAAGTGCAAAACACTTAATCCTGGCACGTATTGGTTAGAGTGGCAGTTCTCAGTTAAAGTAGATTTCGCTGATTTTAGCAACATCTATAAATCGGTACCGCTTACTCAAATAGGTGTGGCGACAACTGGTAACGCTGTCAAATCTTTAGATGATGGAATTACTTATTCTCCAGTAGTTGATTCTGGTACAAAGACAGCTCAAGGCTTTCCTTTTATCATTGACTGTAAGCCTTTCCCTGAGCCAGTACCTACACTTGGTGAGTGGGGACTAATAAGTTTATCATTGCTCTTATTAATAGTGGGAGTATCTAGTATAAAACAACATACATTTACAATCGCTAGGCAATCTATCCCAAAGTAATTGATCAATAAACTCTAATAATAGAATAAATTCTATCCTTACTAAAAGTATTACGGATCTTATTATTAATTATCCGTAAGCATCTGCGTAATAGGATAAGGAATATTGATATTTTCTTTATCAAAACGCTCTTTTAGATGCACGATAGCTTCACTTCTAGCCTTGAGCAGACTAGTGTTATTATTTGCCAGTACCCAAAATCTCATTTGGAAGTTAATCGAACTATCGCCGAAAGATAAATAATGAAACTCTACCTCCTCTTTTCTGTGAGAAAAGTACTCCTTGATAACGTCTATAGATATCTTTTCAACAGCTCTAAGGTCTGATTCATATCCTACACCACATTCAATAGTAACCCTCACATCTTTTGTTAATCCAAAATTTTTGAATGGATTATCTGACACAATACTATTAGGAATTATAACAATGTTATTATCTGCGGTTTTAATCTTAGTATGGCGTAAGCTGATATCTTCTACCGTTCCTGCGAATCCATTTGTTTCAATAAAATCCCCAATATTAATTACATTCTTCAACGCTAAAGATATACCAGCAAAAGTATTGGCCAAGGTACCTTGTAGGGCAAGACCAACTGCCAGACCAGCGACACCAGCTCCAGCTATTAATGAATTTAGAGCTTTGTCTAAATTCAATATACCTAATGCCAAGAAAATCCCTATGACTACAGTTATGATTGAAATCAGGCTAGCTATTAAATTCCTGATTGAACTTTGCCTGATCCTATTTCTCAATAACTTTATGGTCCATGCATGCAGCTTTTGAGATATATAGTAGGCAAGAGCAAAGACTAAAACTGCTAATACAATATTGGGGATATTGACTATTAATAGATCAAGCCAATTGATTAATTTATCTAAGAGATTCTTGAGGGATATACTTATCTGTTCTTTCATTGGGGCTTATTTACTAATGATCTAATTTCCTTTAGCATGAGAAGTTGTTGTTTGATTTACTTACAAGATTGCGTAGCTATAAAAGCTACTCTACATTGTAGACTACCTATACCTTATTACCATACTCTTTAGTAACTAGTATCATATCGATATGTAATACTTAAACAATATAGTTAGCATATTTTGGATGTATTAATTCATCTACAAGCTACATATAAAAAGACTCCTCACTTGAAAAAGTGAGGAGTCATACAACAGAAAAAATAGTTTTTCCGTAGATTTCTAATCTATCAAAGTCATTTTCTTAGTCGCTGTAAATCCTTCAGTCGATAACTGATAGAATAGGATATTAGAAGACGATCTCAATTCACTAGACTCTATAGTTACTGAGTTGTAACCTTTAGTATAAGTCTGAGTTGATTGATAAATCTTCTTACCTGCTGTATCAAAAATCGTGATCGCTGCTTCACCTGCATGTTTCATATTGAAAGTGATATCTGTGCTAGTATTGAATGGATTTGGTGTGTTTTGATATAACGCAAATCCAGCATTAGCGTTTGGTACACTATGAGCCTCTAACTTAATAGATACTTCTTCGAATGAATTATTTATGTATGCCTCAATCGGTGTCACAGAGCTAGAGATATTAATCATATCTGATAGCATACCAGTTTGGGTCGCTTTTACTTGTAGTGTGAATAACGTTGCGTCTACATCACTGCTTATCGCATATCCAGTTGCATAACTTATTGTTGCTATTTCTGGTCTTATGAATCCTACATTATCAGTTGTAATATCTAATGTATTGGACTTAACATCAAGTAATTCGATTCCATTTAATTCTGTAGTGAATTGGAAGCCATATACATCTTCAAAATTACTACTAGTAATATCAATATTATACACTCTACCTTTAGTAATCTCCATATCATTATACTTTAAATCTAGGCTTATATCACTTCTAACCTCTGCAGTTCTTTGTGCACTATTAGCTATTACACTACCGTTAACATCTCCAACTTTTACACCTACGAAATCATTATCATATACCATATCATTAAGATCAGTAAGCTCTATTCCACTTTCAAATGCAAAAGGATATCGATTATCTAACGCGACATCTGTATCGATAAACAACCAGCTGTAATTGCCTTCAAATTTGTCATCGATTCCTAAGATTACTTTTCTCATTGATACAAGATCGGCTGCACTAATACTCATAGATCTATTAACATCGGCTGCTATCATATCATACGGAGAATCCATCACCTCCAATCCTAAGATATGTCTCTGAATCTTGACAATATCCATAGTACTCACACCATTAGTGAAATCATCATTTTTAATAGTACTAATAAGATAATCTTGGCCTTCAGGGTTTGAGTCAAACACAAACTCACCGAATCCATTAGTTGTACTTGCAACAGGGTATTCAGGAAGATCTGTATTATTCCATACTTCTACTCCTTCTATAGGGTCACCCGACTCAGTGAATACTAGACCAGATATAAGTGAAGATCCTGCGTTATTACATCCTCCGATTACAGAGATCTCATCTAGATCCCACGCGTTTACATCTGCTCCATTACCTACCGTACAGTAACCAAGAAACTCAAATATAAACTCAGCTCTCTCAGAAACTGTAAATGCATCATCGCTAAAGTCAAATGTCTCTAATGTCCAATCAGGACTAGCATCTTGTCCAATACTTGAGAATATTTCTATACCATCTTTTAAAACTCTAACACCATATTTGGTCGGGTAATTATTTACGCCTGATGCACCACCGATCCAATCATACAATAGTGGCGTCTTTTCGTAGAAAGTTAAGCCAGATATAAAAGCTTCTGAGCTACCTTGAGGATCCAAAGTTACCTTGAAGGTAACTGCATTAGGATCATTGGGTCTGTAAGTACACGAGTTAGATGAACTTACGCACATCGCCGGTGATCCTAAGACTCCTCTAGTACAAGAATGAGGATAAGCAGTCGGGTTATCTCTCTGTACATTATTTGCACTCACGGATGCACAATTTAGACTGTTAGGATATACAGGTTTAAACTCGCTATAATCGACATGAGTTTGACTCGATCCTGTACGAGATTGACACTGATCTAAACTATAGTAAACTATTGTTTGTGGATCAGGATTTACCACTTCTCCCCCATTACCATTGCTTCCACTACCAGGATTACTTCTACAGCCCATATTAACTGCTGATGCACCGGGGAAAGATGCCATCTTAGCTGGGGCAACATCTCCATCACCTGTAGGGATATCAAACACTAAAAATCTTCCTCCATCATTTGCTCTTTCTGCAACAAATATTTTCTGCCCTGAATGGTCATAGTGTACATCTACTGGGTTACCTAATAAACTATTAGGTCCTTCTATTCTGTTTTGCTCTGATCCTGAGATCGTACCATCAGCACTAGCTACAGACCAATCTTCAATGTATATGATTGCACCATCTGTAGGACTTGATGCAGCACCTACGTCAGTGAGTACCATGATGTCATTTCTGCTATCGTAGTCTAGACCGTGAGTCCTCACTAGGCCGTTAATACTTACTACTCTATCAGGAGAAACACTACCCTCTTCCTGTCTAGTGAAGTCGTTGTATATAGCAATGTCATTAGAGTTATCTATCACAGCTACTAGGTCGTCTCCATCAAAAGTTATACCCCACAGATTAATATCCACAGTAAATACTTTCTGTAATCTAATCCTATTAGTTCTCGCACTGTATAGCACTAGTTGATTCAAATTTCCATTAGCATCATTTGCATCTTGAGCTACTACTATCTTTCCTCGCGAGTAAGCTAACTCTCTGCCGTTGATAAAGTCTGAGCTAGATGTCGCTGATAGTGTAGGACTGCCGCTAGATACATCCACATATACTTCTACCACATTATCACTTCTATTAATCTGGTAGATTGCATCATCTCGCTTATCATAGTAAATCCCATCTGCATCTGTCCCAGTAACTGAGAATGTAGTAGAACTTAGACTGCCTGCTGAGCTACAATCAAATGCACCTACTGTACCTGTAGTATTACTTGATACGAATACATTACTACATCCGTCGATAGGATCGTTGTTTCCTCCTGTTTGTTCGCCGTCTCTACAGTCTGCAATAGTTACTGCCGATGCCCCAGGGAAAAATTCATTTGCTATTGGCGTAATATCTCTATTATCCCCTGTAGGGATATCAAAGGTTAGGAATCTACCTCCTCCATTTGCTCTTTCTGCTACATATAACTTTCCACCAGCATGATCATAAGCTACATCTACTGGATTACCCAAGAAACTGTTTGGACCTGAAATTTTATTTTGCTCATTACCTCTTACTGAGTTATCAGCACTTGCTGTAGTCCAATTATTTATTACCATGATCGTACCATCAGTACTACTTCCGGCATCACCTACATCTGTAAGTACCATTACATCATTTGTCTCATCATAGTCTAGACCATGTGTCCTCACGATACCATTCACATCTATCACTCTTGATGGCGAA